>Ga0308019_10000247_pt1 | contig 33465 bp, 35 predicted proteins | sample Neamet284_FD_203135 | JGI IMG/M metagenome (GOLD analysis project Ga0308019, IMG submission 203135) | Marine microbial communities from water near the shore, Antarctic Ocean - #284 | ecosystem: Environmental > Aquatic > Marine > Unclassified | place: Southern Ocean | collected 2014-10-01
CCAGTTTCTGTAGTGTACATATGCTCACCAAAAGATTCCCAATGACCCGAGGCTTCCCATAATGAACGATCCATCAATTCTGGAGTATTGACCTCACTGTAACCAGCATTTGTTTGTTTTTCTCTCATATAATTTATGAGTTTTTGGAATAATCCCCAGCCTTTAGGATGCCAAAAAATTGCACCCGGTGCCTCATCTTGGAAATGAAAGAGATTCATTTTTTTACCCAGTTTTCTGTGATCTCTTTTTTCAGCTTCTTCTAGCCTAAATAGATATTTTTTTAAATCTTTATTGGTTAACCAGGCAGTACCATAGATTCTTTGGAGCATTTCATTTTTTGCGTCGCCCTTCCAATAGGCACCGGCAATTTTTGTAAGCTTAAAGGCACCGATATGTTTAAGAGAAGGTAGATGAGGTCCTCTGCATAAATCGATAAACTCAGATGAGCCTTGTCGATATATTTGAAAATTATCTATTTGATCTGAATTTTGGATGATGTCGATTTTATATTTCTCTGAGCGCTCTTTAAATAATTCTACAACCTCTTTTTTTGACTTTAAGGATTTTTCAATTAAATCTTTAGAGGCAATAATTTTTTGCATTTCTTTTTCGATTTTTGGAAGATCATCAACTGATAATTGATCTTCAAAAAGGAAATCATAATAAAATCCGTTTTCAATAGTTGGTCCAATGGCGAGTTTCGCTTTTGGGTAGAGGTTTTTTACCGCTCTTGCGAGGACTTGAGCGGTAAGAGTATGTCGCATAATTTCAATTCCCTCCTCACTATTAATGGTGATCACCGATACTTCTGCATCATCATTAATTTGATCACTCAAATCATGCTGGATACCATTAATATTGACTGCTACAGCAGCTTTAGCGAGATTTTCTCCGATTGATGCAGCAATCTCAAGACCGTTAGTCGGGTTATTAAATTTTTTTTCAGATCCATCTGGGAGTTTTATTATGATCATTTTATATTCTCGAATTATATAAAATTATTTTAAATTGAAATTGTGGCATTATTGTACCTCAAATTAAACAGACCTATAACTAAGAAGTATATTTTTTGATATACAGGCATATTTACTAGGGGTATGAGCTAGGAAATGAATAAAAAAAATATAACTAATAATTATCTTAATGACAGTCATGATCATGACCTATGTATCGAAGATGCATTGCAAAATGCTGATTTAATTTGTAGGAAAAAAGGTTTGAGATTTACTAAAATTCGTAAAAAAGTTTTAGAATTGATATGGGGTAGTCATAAGCCATTAGGTGCTTATGATATTCTGAATGCACTACGATCGGAAGGAACGAAAGCGGAACCGCCCACTGTATATCGTGCACTTGGTTTTTTAATTGAGGCTGAATTGGTTCATCGCTTGGATTCACTGAATGCCTTCATAGGCTGTATTGATCCAAGTAATTCACATCAAGGGCAATTTCTCATCTGCCGGGATTGCCGAAGTGTCACAGAGTTGGGCGATGATGATATTCTTAACTTAGTGCAATCTAAGGCATCAGATATGGGTTTCTCTGCTATACATCAGATGCTTGAAATTCAAGGTCAATGTAAAAGTTGTCGTGCTTCAAAATAGTATTAAGTCCTGATATCTAAATTACTGTAAAATTAAACGTAAAAATATACAAAAATATGAGCGAAGATTTACCTAAAGATTTTATTCGACAAATCATTGATCAAGACATACTTGAGGATGCTTCCTGTCAGGTAATAACGCGATTCCCCCCTGAGCCGAATGGTTTTCTTCACTTGGGTCATGCGAAGTCTATTTGCCTAAACTTTGGCGTTGCCGCAGAAAAAAATGGAATAACTTTCTTAAGATTTGATGATACCAATCCTACTAAAGAAGATGAAATATTTGTTGAATCCATAAAAAAAGATGTGGCTTGGCTTGGTTTTGATTGGGGTAAGAAATTAACGCATGCTTCGGATTATTTTGAACAGCTCTATCAGGCGGCGGTATCTTTGATTGAAAAAGATCTTGCTTACGTTGATGAATCAACGCCAGAAGAGATAAAAATATCAAGAGGTACGCTGACAAAACCAGGCGTCGATAGTCCCTTTAGGAGCCGATCCATACAAGAAAATTTAGATATTTTTAAGGGCATGCGAAATGGAGAATTTCCTGATGGCAAAATGATCTTGAGAGCAAAGATAGATATGGCATCACCCAATATGAACTTAAGAGATCCAGCAATATACCGGATAAGGCATCATCAGCATCAGAGAACTGGTGATGAATGGTGTATTTACCCCATGTATGATTTTGCACATGCACTCTCTGATGCTATTGAGGGAATTACTTACTCACTCTGCACATTAGAATTTGAAGATCATCGTCCGCTTTATAATTGGTTTGTTAGACAGGCGGGAACGCAACATTATCCTCGTCAGATTGAGTTCTCAAGATTAAACCTTGCTTATTCTTTGACCAGTAAAAGGAAATTACATGATTTGATTGAAAAAAGAATAGTAGATGGATGGGATGACCCTCGTTTGGTGACGATATCAGGGATGAAGAGGAGGGGTTACCCGCCCTCGGCCATTATAGATTTTTGCCAAAGAATTGGGGTTACTAAGAAGGATAATATTATAGAAATGGGCGTTCTTGAGAATTGTGTACGAGAGAATCTTGGGGATACATCTGAGCGAAGAATGGGGGTCTTAAGACCATTAAAAGTTACTATATCAAATTATGATGCAGGTAAAGTTGAATATCTTGAGGCGCAAAATCATCCTAATTTTCCTGAATTAGGTACCAGAGAAATGCCTTTCTGTAATGAATTATATATTGAGAGCAGTGATTTCTTAGAAGATGCTCCAAGAAAGTTTTTTAGATTGAAGCCTGGCGGTGAAGTGAGGTTGCGTTATGCTTATATCATTCGTTGCGATGAAGTGATTAAAAACACTAATGGTGAAGTGATAGAGCTTATATGTAGTTTTGATGTGGATACAAAAAGTGGTACAGGAAAGAGTGACAAGAAAGTTAAGGGAACAATTCATTGGGTATCAGCACGACATTCTATTACTTCTGAGGTAAAACTCTATGATCGATTGTTTAAAGTACCTAATCCTGCGAATGCCGATGATATAGAGGCATCCATAAACCCTCACTCTCTAGAAATTGTCAAGGCAGAGCTTGAATCTTCATTTGCGGATGAAAATGCACCAAAAATCTTCCAATTAGAGAGGAATGGGTATTTTTGTTCTGATAACACAGGCGAAAAAAAGAGTTTTAATCGTATTGTAACGTTGAGAGATTCATGGGCTAAGATTGAAAAACAAGCACTTAATTCACAGTGAGCTAATCGTTATATTTTAATTTTTTATGACTCCATTTAGCCCAATAAATAAAACCTGTATCGATAATTGAGATCATTACTTTAAAGGCATATTTAACGAGCCCAAGTTGGATTGCTGTTTTTAGGTCAACTATTCCCCACCAAGCAACCAATGAGTAGATGGCTGTATCCAAAATCTGAGAACTCATGGTCGATAAATTATTTCTTAACCACAGGTGTTTTTCACCAGTTTTTTGCTTGATAAGATGAAATGCCCAGACATCAAAGCGTTGACTTATATAATAAGCCAGTAAAGATCCAATTATAAATCTGGGGGTAAAGTTTATAATTGTGGCAAAGGCATTATGAATATTTTGTGAAATTGCTGCAGTACCTGGTTGGTTACTGGGTTGGTATAGTAATGCTAAGCTCATCATGAGAATCATAATAAGACTGACCACAAAACCCATTTGAACTGCTTTTTGTGCTTCTTTTTTACCGTAATTTTCACTTAATACATCTGTGGCAAAAAATATACTGGCATAGAAAATCACACCAAGACTGGTTTGTAAGCCAAATATTATCGTGAGCTTAGGCCCTTGAAGATTTGCAAGTAAGATGCTAAATGCTATTGCTACTTGCAGACCAGCCTTACCAAATAACCGATACAGTAAGATTGTGAAACTTAGGTCTGCCAGTAATGTTATCAACCAAAGTATTTCTTGGTTGTTGATTAGAAAATTAGAAATATACTCAAAGATCAATTTTTTGATTAACTAATTAATTATCAGACAAATCAATAAATCTTTGTAGATGAAAATCAGCATTTCCGAAGAGGATTTCCAGTGCAGACAGTCGTTTAAATAGGTGTGCAATGTCGAGTTCCCATGATATACCCATTCCACCATGAAGTTGAACGGCCTCTTGGCCCACATGTTTCCCGGCAGTACCAATCTGATACTTTAATCCACTAATGGCCTTCTTTAAATTTTTAGTATTTTTAGCATCAGTCATTATCGCCCATAAAAGGAGTGACTCGCTTTGTTCGCAAGCCATTAAATTATCAACCATTCGATGCTGCAACGCTTGGAAACCTCCAATTGGGATGCCAAATTGAACACGATTTTTTGAATATTCAACTGTTTTATTATGCAATGAACGCATGATTCCAAGTGCTTCAGCGCAAATCGCAAGAGTTGCTTCATCTATAGTTTTTTCAAGGCATTCATAACCTTCATCAATATTACCAAGGACACAATCTTCAGTTATTTTTAGATTTGTGATTGTTATTTCTGCGGCACTATGACCATCTACTGTTTTATACGAATTAAAACTTAATCCTTCACTCTCTTTAGATACGGCAAAGAGAGTGATTCCTTGAATATCAGATTGTGATCCAGAGGTTCTTGCTGGAATGATGATTAAATCTGCATCAGCACCATTAGGGACAAAGGATTTTTTTCCGTTTATTATAAAGTGATTACTTTGTTTTTTTGCTGTTGTCGAGATATTATTTAAGTCAAAACGTGATTGTGGCTCCGTGAAAGCAATTGTAGCTTGAATCTCACCATTGATAATTTCACTAAGCCATTGTTCTTTTTGTTGCATGGTACCAAGACGTTTTAGAATACCTCCCGCAAGTATTATATTTTCTAAAAATGGCTCCAGCATTAAGCCTCTTCCAATTTCTTTCATGATTAACATTGTTTCAACAGCCCCACCATCAAGACCACCATCTTCTTCGGCAAAAGGAATCGCTGTAAAGCCCTGCTCAACAAAAAAATTCCATACATCTTGACTGAAGGCAGCTTCACCATCGGCTATTTTCATACGTCGCTCAAAATCATATTCATTATCAATAAAACGTGAAATTACGTCCTTTAGAGCTGATTGTTCTTCTGTTATTGAGAAATCCATATATTTTTCCAGTGTTTAAGTGCTTTATAATCCGAGGACATGCTTAGCAATAATATTTTTTTGTATTTCATTTGAACCACCATAAATTGATGCTTTACGATTATTGAAATATTGTAAAGAACTTACGGTATCCGAACCAAAACCTACATGAAGTGCTTCATTACTTTGAAGCGAATATTGACTGGGAACATAAGGTAATGAGAAATAACCAGATGCTTCCATAAATAATTCATCTAAACGCTGTTGAATTTCTGTGCCACGTATCTTCAATAAGGAAGATTCTGGCCCTGGTGCTTTTCCTACTGACACAGCAGCAAGAGTCCTTAATTCAGTATATTCAAGTGCTTTTAATTCTATCTCTAAAGCGGCAATTTTGCGTAAAAAACTATTATCATCTTGTAAAGAAGGCTGAGTCTCATCGGCTTCTTTGATTTTATCCTTCAATCGATTTAGACGATATTCTGATCGAGCAACACCAGCAATACTAGTTCTCTCATGTTGGAGTAGGACTTTTCCGTAGGTCCAACCTTTTCCTTCTTCACCAATTAGGTTGTTTGAAGGTACTCTGACATCTTCAAAATGAATCTCATTGACTTCATGATCACCTTCAATCGTGATGATTGGTCTAACAGTAACCCCTGGTGTTTTCATATCTATTAAAATGAAGCTAATACCTTCTTGTTTTCTTGCTACATCACTACTAGTTCTCACTAGGCAAAAAATCCAATCAGCCATTTGGCCCAAAGTGGTCCATGTTTTCGTTCCATTTACAATATAATCATTACCGTCTCTATCGGCACGAGTTTTTAGTGACGCTAAGTCTGACCCTGATCCTGGTTCTGAGTAACCTTGGCACCACCAAACATTACTGGCAGCAATATCAGGTAAGAATCTTTGTTTTTGTTCCTCATTTCCATATGTATAGATAACCGGACCCACCATTCCAAGTCCAAAAGGTACAATCGCGGGTGCATTAGCTTTAGCCATTTCATTGGCAAAGATGTATTTTTGAACTGTCGACCAGCCTGTTCCACCATATTCAACTGGCCAATTAATGGCAGCCCAACCTTGCTCATAGAGCACTTTTTGCCAGCGGATATAGTCTTCTCTCAAAAGCGGGATAGAGCGATCTTGTTTTTGCTTAATATCATTTGGATATTTATCTTTGAAAAATGTTTGTACTTCTTGCTCAAAGTCATGTTCTTCTTTGGTGAAATCAGTATGCATATGGTTTTTGCTCTTCGATAGTTACTAGGGTTAGTGGTTATACTACATTAAGTTTTCATAACAATTATGTCACTTAGATGACTATAATAGCGTATGCAGACTTTTTTTCTTTATACTAATACACCTTGAAACAATTTTTCATTATTTTCTATGAGTAATATAAGCACCTCTGTCATTGGGCCGAGAGATCAGCTAAGGCGCCCACTTAAGGATCTTAGAATATCATTGCTGGATCAGTGTAATTTTAGGTGTACATATTGCATGCCAGTTAAGAAATTTCATGAGAATTATCAGTTCTTAAAAAGAAATGAGCGCATAAGTCACGAAGAGATTATTCGATTGGTAAAAATCGTTGTGCCAATGGGGGTCACTAAGATACGACTTACCGGCGGAGAGCCACTTTTAGATAAAAATATTGCTCAATTGGTTGAGAAAATAAATAACATAGATGGTATCGACGATTTGGCCCTCACTACTAATGCAACTTTACTAAAAAAGAAGGCGCAAGATCTTGCAAATGCGGGTTTAGATAGGATTACTATTAGTCTAGACAGTATCGATCAAGATGTATTCTTTAAAATGAACGGTAATCGAGGTAATGTTTCCGACGTCATTGAGGGTATTGAGGCGGCAGAAAAAGCTGGATTAACACCTATAAAAATAAATACGGTAGTGCAGCGAGGAGTTAATGAGCACACCATTATAGATTTACTTAAGTATTTTAAAGGAAGTGGACATATAGTTCGTTTAATTGAGTTTATGGATGTGGGTAATCAGAATAATTGGAATCTTGAGGATGTGATTAGCGCAAAAGAATTATTGACTATGATTCAGAAAAAATGGCCTTTAAGTCCCGTTAAGGAAACTTACCGAGGAGAGGTTGCGAAAAGATATTTATATGATGATGGGTCAGGAGAAATTGGTTTTATTACGTCAGTTTCTAGACCATTTTGTGGTGATTGTAGTAGAGCTAGATTATCTGCTGATGGAGTTCTGTATACTTGTTTATTTACAAATAAGGGAACTGATATCAAGGTATTGCTTAGAGATGGCAGTTCTGATCAAGATATAGAAAATTTATTTACCAAAATATGGCTAGCACGAGATGATCGTTATAGTGAGCTTCGTCACACATACAAACCCAATGAGTCAGAGAAAAAAATTGAAATGTACAGAATGGGTGGTTAAAGATTGGGATTTTAATTATGAAAAAAATAACGCATATTAATAAAGACAATAAACCTCAAATGGTCGATGTCAGTAACAAAAAAATTACCGCAAGATTAGCTCGGGCCCAATCGAGCGTGATCTTTCCACTAGAGATAGTAGATCGTTTCGTGAATGGCGATATTGCCACAGCCAAGGGACCGGTATTTGCCACCGCAATTATTGCTGGAGTCATGGCGGCAAAGAAAACTCATGAGTTGATTCCTTTTTGTCATCCAATTGGTCTGGATGATTGCGAAATAAATATCAATCTCGATGAAGCTGGTTCAGCAATAATTAGCTGTACTTGTAAGGTAGAGCATCGAACGGGAGTTGAAATGGAAGCTATGGTTGGTGCTAGTGTGGCCGCATTAACTATTTATGATATGTGTAAGGCATTGTCACATAATATTATTATCCAAGAGACAAGATTGATCTCAAAAACGGGTGGGAAGGCGGACTTTCATTGTGAGAAATAACCAAGATATATATGGTTTGATTCTCACTGGGGGTCAAAGTCGTCGGATGGGTCATGATAAGGCTTTGCTTGAATATCAAGGAGTGTCTCAATTAAGCGAAACTTATGAGTTATTAGGACGTCATTTATCAGAAGTTTTTGTTTCGGTTAGGAAGGATCAAATTCAAGACCCAGTGAGAAGTCAGTATCAGCAAATCATAGATATTTACGATAATATTGGTCCATTAGCCGGAATATTATCAGCAATGAAATCCTTCCCGAGCGCTAAATGGCTAGTAGTTGCATGCGATTTGGTAAACCTAGATAGTGAAACTTTAAGTTATCTAATCAAGAATTATTCAAATAAGCATTGCTTTACAGCCTATAAAAGTGAATATGATGGTTTGCCTGAACCGTTATGTGCTATTTACAGCGACAAATCCATTACGATTATTGAGGAAAATGTTTCTAATAATATAAAATGCCCACGAAAAATTCTCCTCAACTCAAGTACCTTGTTACTGACCCAGCCCAACCCCAATGCACTGGAAAACTTCAATGCACCCGACGATCTCATCGATACCAAATATAGAGTGCAAGTATGAGTAAATCAATTACAGTAATTTATTTTGCAATCTTCAGAGAAAAAGCAGGTATGAGTGAAGAAGTGATTTTAACTGAAGTGAATTCAACTTCTGAATTATTTGAAGAGCTAAAGGATCGCCATAAGTTAAATGAACCTCTTGGACATTGTAAGGTTGCCATCAATGATGATCTGGCTGACTGGGAATCAGAGATAAGTGATGGCGATACAGTTCTTTTGTTTCCTCCTGTGGCGGGTGGTTAACTATGAAGGTGACTTCATCAAGAATTGACATTGCGATGTGCTCTCAGAAATTGATTAACTCGAGTGCAGGCGCTCTTGCTGGGTTTGAGGGTTGGGTTAGAAATTACAATGATGGTCATAAGGTGTTGAGATTAGAGTACGAGGTGTATACCCCTATTGCTGAGTCTGAAGGTCGGAAAATTATTCAGGAGGCCAAAGAACAATTCAACATTTTGGATGCGCAATGTATACATAGAAGCGGCCTACTAGAAATAGGTGAATGCGCAGTTTGGGTTGGAGTTTCTTCTGTTCATCGTAACGAAGGATTCGATGCTTGCCGATATATCATTGATCATATAAAAATAAGATTGCCGATCTGGAAAAAAGAATATTACGAGAACGGTGATTCTGGTTGGGTAAATTGCGAGCATTGTGCTGCAGCTAGGTAATACCTCTTAAGTCATCGACGGTATCAATATCCATGAATGCATGTTTATTTATAATTCTTATGAGACTCTTATCATTACTTAATAGTAGGTCTTTTGCTCCATTATCACCTTTTATTTTAAGTAATTCGGAGAAGTATTTCTTAGGAAATATTACTGGCGGTCCGTTATTTTTTCCGTCCGAAGTGCAAATAATTTTTTTGGGATTTTCTTCCCATGATTTAATTATTTTTAATAAATGACTTTCAGTTATAAGTGTCTGATCGACGAGTAGAATCATAACTGCTTGAGCGGTTTCTGGGAGCGCTCTTATTCCTAGTTCTATAGAGCTGGCCATTCCTTTTTCAGGGTTATCATTACACGCAATAAATCCTAATTGAGGCTGGCATGCATGATAGAGATTGACTGGATCACTGCCAATTATAATTAGATAATTTGCACCCAATACTTTTTCAATTATTTTGATGGACCTTTGAATTAATGATTCATCTTTGTATATAGCGAGTTGTTTTGGAGAGCCGAAACGATTACTTTTACCAGCCGCTAATATTATTGAATATATTTGTTTGTTAATGATGCTTCACTCTATATCTGTTTAACTATATTATAAATTTAAGTTTATAAGCTTAAGCTACTTTTCAATATAAATATTTTTTATCATTTTAATTATCTATTATTCATAAACCAAGGATTTATTTTGTATACAATTAATTCAATTGAGGATGCGCAAGCACTTGAGGGGCTTGAAATTGGTGTATCTGAATGGATAATTATAGACCAGAATAGAATTAATAAATTTGCTTCTGCTACTGGAGATGATCAATGGATACATACAGATCAAGCCCGTGCAGCCAAGGAACTACCTGAAGGCAAAACGATTGCCCATGGCTATCTTACTTTATCTTTAATACCTAGTTTGACAAGAAATTTCATTCAGGTTGACAACCTAGAGCAAATGATTAATTTTGGTTGCAACAAAGTGAGGTTTTATGCTGCGGTTTCTGAGGGTGATAAAGTAAGAGCAAGAGGAAGTCTGTTAAAAGCAAAACTAAGAGGCGGAATGATGCATTTGTTATCTAAAATCACAATCGATATTGAAGGCAAGAAAAAACCAGCATGTATTGTTGAGATGCTAGTTTTATTAATTACGAAATAATAGAATACTTATTAGATTTATTTCAATACAAGATTAGACTCATAAAAGAAAATAGAAATTTTTTAAAAAGCTGCAAGGAGAAAACTTTATGCATGGCTTAATGATGGACACCCCTTTATTAATTTCTTCAATTGTGGAGCACGCAGATATTAATTTTCATGACCGAGAAATAGTTTCTGTTACTGCCGATGAATCATTGCATCGCTACACCTATAAAGATTGTTTCCGGCGTGTAAGGAAATTAGCTAATGCTCTTGAAAAACTAGAGCTGTCTCATGGTGACCGTGTTGCAACAATGGCGTGGAATGACTATCGTCATCTCGAGGCATACTATGCGATTGGTGGTGCTGGTTTTGTATGTCACACAATAAATCCAAGGCTTTTTCCAGAACAAATTGTGTTCATGATTAATCATGCTGCAGATAAATGGTTGATGATAGATCCATTGTTTATTCCTTTGATTGAAAAAATTGCTCCGCAAATACAAAACGTTGAAGGTTTTATTGTAATGGGCGATGAGGATTCAATTAAAAACACAACTTTGAATAATATCGTGTCTTATGAATCGCTTATCAAAGATGAGAGTGACGAGTATGAATGGCCACAGCTTGATGAGAGATCTGCAATGGGCCTTTGTTATACCTCCGGCACTACTGGAGACCCCAAAGGGGTTTTGTATAATCATCGTGCTACGATCTTACATGCTCTTGCCTTGATTGCACCAGATGCTATGTGTTTATCAAATCGTGACTGTATTTTACCTGTTGTACCATTATTTCATGTGAATTCTTGGGGTTCGCCATACGGAGCTATGATGGTTGGCTCCAAGATAGTCTACCCAGGCCCTAAAATGGCAGATGGTGAAACTTTATATAACTTAATGGAAGAAGAGAAAGTTACAGTTTCACTTGGTGTACCCACAGTTTGGATGGTGTTATTGCAATATACCGCAAAACATAATAAAAAATTAAACAGCTTGCAACGAACAATAATTGGTGGTGCAGCTGTTCCAGAGTCGATGATCAGGGATTTTCAGGTTAATCATGATGTTTTTGTTCAGCAAGCATGGGGTATGACAGAGATGACCCCACTTGGGACAGTTATGTCCCTAAAACATGGTATGGATGATCTAACGAATGACGAATTGGTAGCTCTTCAAACCAAACAAGGTAGAGGTATGTTTGGTGTTGAAATGAGAATAGTCGATGATAATCTAGAAGTATTGCCATGGGATGGCATTGCTTATGGTGCTTTGCAAGTAAAGGGGCCATGGGTATGCAGTGATTATTATAAATTAGATGGCAGTGCTCAAGCACATACCGATGATGGTTGGTTTGATACTGGGGACGTCGCAAAAATTGATTCTGAAGGCTATATGCAGATCACAGATAGAACAAAAGATGTGATTAAATCAGGCGGCGAATGGATTAGTTCAATTGAAATAGAGAATACCGCTATGGGGCATCATGCGATAGCAGAAGCTGCAGTTATCGGAGTGGCGCATGAGAAGTGGACTGAAAGGCCTTTATTGATTGCAGTAAAGGTAAAAGATCAAAATGTCAGTAAAGAGGAAGTGCTTTCTTTTCTTGATGGCAAGATAGCTAAATGGTGGATGCCTGATGACGTTATTTTTATTGAAGAAATACCCCATACCGCTACTGGGAAAATAAAGAAAACTGCGTTGCGTGAGCAATTTATAGATTATAAATTACCAAGTTAATCTAAATCGTGAGAAATAAAATGAACCCTGTACTCGATGATTTAATTCATTTACTCAAACTTGAACGTATTGAGGAAAATATTTTCCGTGGGGACAGCAGAGATATTGGCAGCGCACAAGTTTTTGGAGGTCAGGTTGTTGCTCAAGCACTTTCCGCAGCTCATAATACCGTAGACGACCGGATTGCCCATTCTTTACATGCGTATTTTTTAAGACGCGGTGATATGGAAGCACCTATTGTTTATGAAGTTGATCGCTCTAGAGATGGCGGTAGCTTTTCAGTAAGAAGAGTAGTTGCCATTCAACATGGTAGACCTATTTTTAATTTAGCTGCATCGTTTCATAAGCAAGAGGATGGGCTAGAGCACCAAGATAAAATGCCTGATGTAGAAGGCCCTGAAACCCTAAAAAATGTCCCTGAATTATTGTCTGGAATTATCGATAAAATACCAAAAAAATTAAAAAAATTTCTTACTAATGAACGGCCTTTTGAATTTCGACCGGTCCAGCCCATTGATATTCTTAATCCAGGGAAACTTCCTCCAGTTAATCATGTCTGGATGAAGGCAGTTAGTGAGTTGCCCAATGATGATCATTTGCATCAATGTTTGTTGGCTTATGTCTCTGATTTTCAATTACTAGGTACAAGCCTCCGCCCACATGGTATTAGCAATCTTTTTGGCGGTGATAGTATTCAAGTAGCAAGCTTGGATCATGCGCTCTGGTTTCATCGCAACTGTCGCGTGGATGAATGGCTCCTCTACGCTTCAGAAAGTCCTAATGCTTCTAGTTCTAGGGGTTTTGCTCGAGGACAAATTTTTAAGCAAGATGGCACGCTTGTGGCTTCAGTTGTCCAAGAGGGTTTGATTAGAGTACCTGATTCGGGCCGAAAGAATCGTTCACCAGCTGACCCAAGATTGCATAACCCGATTCATTGATTGTAAGGGCGTATTAATTATTTTGAGGGTTTAATTATCGTTGGCTTGATTTGCAACTGATTGTATTGCGTCTTCGATACTTTTTGGATCACCAAGAAATTCTCTTGAGATCGGTTTTTGATTGTCATCTAAATGGTAAAGTATAGGAACCCCAGTTGGGATATTGAACTCAGTAATTTTTTCTTCTGAAATATCATCAAGCATCTTAACTAATGCCCTTAAGCTATTGCCATGAGCTGTAATAAGAATATTTTGATTATCTTTTAATGCAGGCAAAATCATTTCTTCCCAACAATATTGGACTCTAGTTAAAGTTGTAGCCAATGATTCTGTTGTAGGTAAATTATTGATATCTTTGTAGCGCAGATCTCTTTTTGGGTGCCTCTCATCGTCATCCAATAATGATGGTGGATCAATATCATAGCTTCGACGCCAAATTTGAACTTGCTCTTCGCCATATTTTTTTGTTGTCTCTGATTTATCTAAGCCTTGAAGTGCACCATAATGTCGTTCATTCAATCTCCAATCACGTATTACGGGTAGCCAAGGCCGATCAATTTCATCTAATATTAACCATAATGTATGTATGGCTCGTTTTAAGAGTGAGGTAAAAGCTATATCGATGTTAAAATCGAGATTTGCAATAATTTCACCCGCATTTTTTGCCTCACTGCGTCCTTTTGGGGTTAGCCCAACATCTGTCCAGCCCGTAAATAGATTCTTGAGATTCCATTCACTTTGACCATGACGAACAAGGATTAATTTACTTGGCATAATTATCTTTATTAATCTTCAACATGGATATCTGTAAATACCTCAGTTCTTTTTGCTAATTTTTCAAATATTTTATTTATAACCAATACTTCCTCATCATTAAGTTCTTCAGTTAAGATTTGCTCGATTTGAACCGCGACTTTTGAGAGTCTTCGATGAATATGCCGTCCTTCTTTGGTTAACTTAAGTACTGAGCGTCTTCGATCGGCTGTTTCAAATTGCCTGTCGACTTGTTTATTTTCAATTAATTTATTTAGGGCTCGACTTACAGCCACTTTATCCATAGAGGTTCTTTTTGATACATCTATGGCAGATAAGCCAGGCGTGTGACCGAGAACAACAATTATACGCCATTCTGGAATGGATAAATTAAAGTGATTATTATAAAGAGTTGCAATTGAATTAGTGACGGAATATGAGAGCGTTGAGAGTTGAAAAGGGAGAAATTCCTCAAGAACTAAATTTTCGCTTGCTGATTGTGATGTTGCCATAAGAGTATTCTCTCAGAAATAATTAAAAAATGATTTAGTTTGTTATTTTAATATGTGTCGACCTTAGAGTCTTATATCTTTTCATTACTTGACAGAAAAGTGTTACGTTATTCGTAACAGATTCCAAATCTATGGTTGATGTGCCAATTCTAGATATTTATGAGATGACATTTCGGCTAACCTGCTTTTAGTTCTCTCGTACTCAAATGAAAATCTCTTTCCCTTGTAAAGATTCTCGTATGAGGTGTCACTAGTAAAGATAAGCTTTACATTTCGTTCGTAGAATTCATCAATTAATGCAATAAATCGCCTGGCTTCATTATCCATTTTTTCAGTTAAAACAGGTATCTCTGAAATGATAACGGTCTGATACTGTTTAGCAATATCGATATAATCAATAACACTTCTATTAGTTGAGAATATGGATTTAAAGTTAAACCATATGACTGTTTCGGCAGCTAAGACGCATTGTATATTTCGATCATTAATTAATATTTGAGTGATTTCTCTGCGTCCAATAGGCGAGATTAATTCAAAGTAATCCGTCAATAATTGATTACTTTTTTCATTATGAATAGAGTTAAAAATAAGATTAGTCTGTGTATTTGATAATCGAAAATCTTTTCCTTTAGCAATGTTAATTATTTCAGTATTCGCATTTATCAGATCTATTGCTGGACTGAATCGTTCTCGCTGGAGACCATTTTTATAAAGGTTATTTGGGTGAGTATTGGATGTAGCAACTAATGTCACGCCTCTTTTAAATAAACCTTCAAGAAACTTGAATAAAAGCATGGCATCGGCAATATCCTCAACAAAAAATTCATCGAAACATAAAACATCAATATCTTCAGAGATCCTTTGAGTGATTGCGCTCATGGGATCTTTAGTGTTTGAGACTGTAGTTAACTTACTATGAATTTCTTTCATCATACGATGAAAATGTACTCTTCTTTTTTTCTTCAAATCAAGGGTGTTGTAAAATAAATCCATGAGAAATGTCTTGCCTCTTCCGACATCACCCCACAAGTAGATTCCTTTATTTGGGACATTAGAGCGAAGGTACTTTTGGATAAATGAGGCGTTATTTTTGGAAGCAATTAGATTCGTTTGTAGTGCTGAAAGTGCATCAAGAATTTCAAGCTGAGATTTATCTTCTTTGATGCCAGAGGTAGCAGAATAAGTGTTATATATATCCAAAGTGATCCCATATTTTTTTGTAGATTTTTATTTATGATATTACTGATATAAGGGTTGAATCTTATCAAAGCATTATAAATCTTAACAGATATCTGATTATTCTAGGTATTTCTTACTAAAGATCAGTATCTGTATTATTAAAAAAACTGGTATGGATGCACTTTGAAAAAGATTATGAATATGATTCCATAGGTAACTAATATATATTGTGATTAAAATTTAATTTGTAGAAAAATAAAATAAATAATTATTAGATAAGTCTTCTTAGATAAATTAAAAAAAATAATTGATTTATATAGGATTTTTAAGTTATTAATTTGCCTTTATATCTTAATATAACTTTAAAATTGTTAAAAATTTCAGTGCATTATATATAAAATGATAGAATAATAAATCAAAGGTAGCGAGCAACTAACTCAGATAATACTTATGACAGAAGAAAACGAAAGAGAGTCAATGGATTTTGATGTTGTGATAGTGGGGGGTGGTCCGTCAGGATTATCTGCAGCATGCCGCTTGATGCAATTATCGGCTGAAAATGATCTGGATCTCTCGATAGTGGTTGTGGAGAAAGGCTCTGAAATTGGAGCGCATATTCTTTCGGGAAATGTTTTTGAGGCAACAGCCTTAGATGAGTTATTCCCAGATTGGCGGTCAGAAGGTGCACCAATAGAGACAGCTGTTAATAAGGATGTGATGCATTACCTCACAAATAAAAATAGTGCAATTAAAGTCCCAAATTTATTTGTACCAAAAACGATGCACAATAAAGGTAATTATATCATCAGTCTTGGAAGACTATGTCAGTGGCTTGGCGAAAAAGCAGAAAATCTGGGAGTAAATTTATTTCCGGGCTTTGCTGCATCAGAAATTCTTTATGATAAAAATAATACCGTCATTGGAGTTGCTACAAGTGATATGGGTATTGGTTCTGATGGTAAAAGGAAGGATGGATACCAAGCTGGGTATGAGCTTCGAGGAAAATACACAGTCCTTGCAGAGGGTTGTCGAGGAAATCTTGGTGAAGAGATTATTGAGCATTTCAACCTGAGGACTAACTCTGATCCACAGCATTATGGTATAGGATTAAAAGAGATATGGGAGGTTGATCCTTCACTCCATGAAGAAGGCCTTGTAGTGCATACCACTGGGTGGCCACTGGATAATCATACTGAGGGCGGAGGATTTCTTTATCATGCCGCTAATAATCAAATTTTCTTAGGTCTAATTGTCGCATTGAATTATAAGAATCCAAATTTATCTCCATTCGATGAATTTCAAAGGTGGAAGCTTCATCCAAGAATTGCAAGATACTTGAAGAAAGGAAAAAGAATATCCTATGGTGCTCGAGCTGTAAACAAAGGTGGCTTCCAATCTTTGCCAAAGCTGACATTTCCTGGGGGTGCATTAATTGGTTGTGATGCCGGTTTTTTAAATGGAGCAAAAATAAAAGGTTCTCATACCGCAATAAAAAGCGGTACCTTAGCTGCTGAGAGTATCTTTGAGGCGTTATCTAATAAAGATAATAAGGCTCTTGGCTTACTCAATTATGAAGAAAAGTATAAATCATCTTGGTTGTATGATGAGCTCTATCAGTCCAGAAATTTTGGTCCAGCATTAAATAAATTTGGAATTTTATTAGGTGGGGCATTTGTTTTTATAGATCAAAATATTATGCGAGGAAACTTCCCATTTACTTGGCATAATAAAATTCCTGATCATGAAGCCTTGAGTTTAGAGAAAGATTCTCCTTCTATTGAATATCCTAAACCGGATGGAAAAATTAGTTTTGATCGACTTTCATCAGTATTTCTATCGAGTACTAATCACGAAGAAGACCAACCATCTCATTTAAAATTAAAAGATCCCGAAATTCCAATTAAATATAATCTCCCAAACTTTGGTGAGCCCGCTCAGCGTTATTGTCCGGCAGGAGTTTATGAAGTACTGATCGAAGACGATACGCCGAAATTTCAAATAAATGCACAAAACTGCGTGCATTGTAAAACCTGTGATATTAAAGACCCTAAACAGAATATTATCTGGTCAGTTCCTGAAGGCGGCGGCGGTCCAAATTATTCCGGGATGTAGCTTAAGATTAATTATTATTTTGGTTGCATTCTAATTGCGCCATCAAGTCGAATCGTTTCACCGTTAATCATAGCATTACGATAAATAGATTCTACCAAATCTGCATATTCTTCAGGGCGGCCGAGGCGAGGTGGAAACGGAACTTGTTTTCCAAGAGAGTCTTGCAAATCTTGAGTCATTCCGGCCACCATTGGGGTTTTGAAAATACCGGGCGCGATTGTATTTACACGAACTCCAATTCTAGCAAATTCGCGAGCTAGCGGTAATGTCATGCCGACAATACCACCTTTTGATGCTGAATATGCCGCCTGTCCTATTTGACCTTCGAATGCTGCAACAGATGCAGTATTAATAATTACGCCTCTCTCCCCATCTGCATTCGGTTGATTATTTTGCATAATATTTGCTGCTTCTTTAGATACTAAAAAAGAACCAATCAGATTAACTTGGATAGTTTGAGAGAAAAATTCTACAGGCATGGGTTTTTCTCTTCCTAGAGCTCTTCCGGCCCCAACAACACCAGCGCAACTTACTGCTAAAGTTATTCCATCCATAAAATCATTAGCTTCCTTTACAGCGCTTTGAATTTCATTTTCTGAGGTAACGTTGGTTTTTATAAATAAAGCACGATCACCTAATCGTTTAGCATTTGCACTTCCTTGTTCCGAATTTAGATCCATCAAAACGGCCATTCCACCGGAGTTAATTATTCTTTCAGCAGTTTTGAGTCCAAGGCCTGACGCCCCACCAGATATTATTGCTTTTGAGTTTGTTATTTTCATGATTTAAGTGCTCTTCAAAGTCGGTTATTTTTTTTCGATTATAGCTTATTAGCTTTTGTCATTGTTAATCTCAACTAATAAATCAGGTTCATTTAGAACTTCTAAAATTCTTTGCCTAGATAAAGCTGCCAGTTCCTTGCTTGAATTGAATGCATTATTTTCGGGGGAAATGGCATTAAGAATATGAATATCAATAGTTCCTGTTCGAGGAAGGAATGTATTCGCAGGTAATATTTCACGAGATCCATTAATTACCATTGGTACTAGAGGTACATCTGATTTAATAGCTGAAGCAAAGGCGCCCGCGCGAAATTTATCAAGCCCAGGCTTCTCAGTAAAAGTGCCTTCTGGAAATATGGCCAGTGATTCCCCATTGGATGCAGCCCTAATTAACTTTCTCGCATCTCTAAAACTCCCTTGCGGTTTAAAGCGCTCTACAAATCTTGAGCCAACACGTTTAAATAAATAATTGGCAATTGGTACGGCTTGCATTTCACTTTTGATTACAAATGTAAATTTAATAGGAAGGACGGCATGCAGGATAATTCCATCAAGATAACTGGCATGATTTGCAACAATTAGAACTCGATCTTTAGGGATTTTTTCAAGTCCCTGTATTTCCATTTTTATTGCAGAAAGAATAAATATCAAACGCGCAGATTTTTTCACCCAATAACGTCGCCAGCTAAGTTTCGGAAGAAAAATTACACTTAATAAAGCTAGCATTAGGCAAAGAATGAAAATTACCCATGTATAAAGGCCGTAAAGCAATGAGAAGAGATTAATTTTAGGAAGCATATTTTTATTAAAATTAGTTTTATACGAATTTTATAATGAGGGTCAGTTGATTGATTCACGTTATTGTGAAAAACATTAATTTAAATTATTTTCTTCTTTATATTATATTTTTTTAAGTAAATAGTGTGAAATTAAGTAGTATTATTTTCTTATAAAAATAATACTTATGCTGATCTATGAATTCAGACAATAGAAAAATAGAAATTGATAATAAGATATTCAATATATCTAATGCCAATATAGATAAGTTTTTGGATTCAATATGGACTGAACGAGGTTTATCACCTAATACATTAAGCGCCTATAGAGTGGACTTGAGATTACTTGCTCGAGAATTGACTCGATATGACAGAGAGATCAATCAAGCCAGAAAATCTGACTTATTGAATTTTGTGTCAAAAAGAGTGGCATCAGGTATAAAAGCTAGAACTACTGCTAGGCAAATATCGAGTTATCGTGCTTTTTTTCAGTTCTTATTAAGAACAAATCAAATCAAAATTGATCCAACAGTTGATATTGATATGCCACGTATAGGTAGAACCTTACCAAAAACATTGACTGAAATCGAGGTAGAAGAGCTCTTACAGGCGCCTGATATTCACGATGTAATAGGGCATCGTGATAGAGCAATGTTAGAATTGATGTACGCAACTGGATTACGGGTGTCTGAATTAATTTCATTAAAATTATCACAAGTTAATTTTAACCAAGGCGTGCTTAGAGTGATTGGCAAAGGAAATCGGGAGCGCTTAGTTCCAATAGGTGAAGAATCTATTATTTGGGTACAAGATTTTATAAATACTTCTCGGAAGATAATTTTATATAAGCAGCAAGTCGATTTTCTATTTCCGACGAAAAGAGGGCAAAGTATGACCAGACAAGCGTTTTGGTATGCGATTAAACGCTACTCGAGAATAGCTGGTATCAAAAAAAATATATCACCTCATGTATTAAGACATGCTTTTGCTACACACTTACTAAACCATGGCGCTGATTTAAGGGTAGTGCAATTATTATTGGGTCATAGCGATTTATCCACGACGCAAATATACACCCATATTGCTAGAGAAAGATTGAAAGAACTTCATGGCGAGCATCATCCGCGTGGATAGTAAAGTCTCGTAAAAGATTTTTTGACTTGGATCATATTAATTGCTTTTATTGAAAATAAAGTTGATCATTATTGTTCGAATAAAGGAGTATGTGCAAGATGGAATGGAGCATTAGTAAATTTTCACACGTGTTTTTAATAATATTGCTATCGATTTTCTTACCAAAATTGAGCTTAGGTGACGATATTGGCTTGCAGGAAATACGTCAAATTGTAACCAATATGAGTACTGATATTAAGGCTGATCAGGTTTTAAAAAGTCCAGTTGATGGTTGGTATACTATTAAAAAGGGAGCATACATAGCCTATATTTCCGAGGATGGTCGTCACTTAATACAAGGCGATATGTATAATTTAGAAACACAGGTAAATTTATCCGAAAATATCAGGAATGATTCACGAAGAGAGGTTGTATCTGCATACCCACTAGAGGATATGATTATTTTCGAACCGAGTAATAAAACTCATGCGGTGACAGTATTTACAGATGTGGATTGCACTTTTTGCCGACGATTACATAGTCAAATTGATGATTATTTGGCTGAAGGTATTGAAATTAGGTATTTGCTTTACCCGCGCAATGGTCCGCAAAGCGAGTCATGGGTGATAGCTGAGCAAGTTTGGTGCTCCGATGATAGGAATGAGGCTTTAACATTAGCAAAAATTGATCAAGAATTTGATTCTAGAGATTGTGATCCTTCCCCAATTAGTGAACATTATATGCTCGGTCAAGATGTTGGTCTTCAGGGCACACCGGCGATCGTTCTAGAGGATGGTTCGATGGTAAATGGTTATGTTACAGCGACGGAATTATCCAGAATTATATCTTTAAGTGATTAGCTTGATTTAGGTCTTTTGTGATCAATTTTCAGCGAGTGAACACCATTATTGGCCCCTTGGTCTTCGTAATATTTCTTAAGTGCAAATATACCGCTCTCAAAAGCTAAGTCATCCCATGGAATCTCATCCTTATTGAATAACTTAACATCCAGACTTTCTTCACCTGCAGCAAAGGAACTAACTAGTGATGCGGTGAAAAAGATATGAACTTGACCAACTCGCACAACATCAACAGAAGCAAGAAGGTGACCAATTTCTACGTCAGCACAAGCTTCTTCTTTTGTTTCTCTAATAGCACCTTCTTGCATTGTTTCTTCTAGTTCCATGAATCCTGCTGGAATAGTCCAATATCCATACCTAGGTTCTATGGCTCTTTTGCATAGTAAGATTTTGCCATCAATTTCTGGGATACAGCCAACTACGATTTTAGGGTTCTGGTAATGGATTATTTTACAATTTGAACAAACTATCCGTTCTCGATTATCCCCTTTTGGGACTTTTATTAGGGTCTTTGATCCGCAATCTGCACAATAGTTCATCATAGTTGAATATACTTTAAGTGGTGCCGGGAGCGAGAATCGAACTCGCACTCTGTTTCCAGAACCGGATTTTGAATCCGGCGCGTCTACCAGTTCCGCCATCCCGGCAATATTTATATAATAAAAGAAATTATTTTTACAACGGGTATTTTGACGTAAATTGAATTTGGATTCTACTGTTGCTTTTTTTATCTATCACAAGTAAACACATGTATTACTAAGATCTTCTCAATTATAATCAATCTTATTGAAAGTTTAAAAAAAATGAGAGTAAAAAATGCAATTATCTGATTTTGATTATCAGCTACCTGATAATCTTATTGCAAAACACCCGCCAAAGCGGCGAAGTGATAGTCGCTTGCTTGTTCTTGATTGTGCGAAAGGAGAAATTATAGAATCAAAATTTTCACATTTAACACAATTTTTAAGACCCCATGACTTAATGATTTTTAATGACACCAAAGTAATGAAAGCACGTTTATTTGGTAAAAAATCAACTGGTGGAAAAGTTGAAATATTAATTGAAAGAGTCATTAGTAAATATGATGTCATTGCGCATATTCGTGCGAGTAAGAGCCCGAAAATACATTCTTTAATTTTACTGGAAGAGGAATGCGAAGCTGAAGTGATCGATAACTATAATGGAATGTATGAATTACGATTTTCTGAGTCTGTGAGCAATTATCTTGAAAAATTTGGCGAGCTTCCAATTCCGCCTTACCTGGATCGTTCTGCGGAGACAATCGATGATGAGAGGTATCAAACTGTATATGCAAAGGAGAAGGAAAAGGGTGCAGTTGCAGCACCTACAGCAGGATTGCACTTTGATGAAAGAATGCTAAAAGAGTTGAATGATAATAAAATTGACTCTTCATATATAACATTGCATGTAGGTGCTGGAACCTTTCAATCTTTGCGAGAGGAAGATATTCAAAATAACTCACTGCACAATGAATTTGCAAAACTAGATAAAGAGGTTTGCATGGCTATTGAAAGTACAAAATTACGGGGTGGAAGAGTAATTCCTGTTGGTACCACCAGTATGAGAACGCTAGAGACAGCTGCTACTAATAAAGGTATTTTACCTTGGTGCGGCGAAACAAATATTTTTATTAAACCCGGCTATGATTTTAAAATGGCAGATGGTTTACTAACGAATTTTCATCTCCCAAGATCTTCACTATTGATGTTGGTATCTGCGATGGCCGGAAAAGAACTAATATTTAAAGCTTATCAATATGCGATTGAGCATAAATTTCGTTTTTTTAGTTATGGTGATGCTATGTTGATTCTACCCAAAGGATTGTAATGAAGTATTCAATTGAAACTGCAAATAAGTTAGCTAGAGTTGGATCGATATCATTAAATAAAGGCAAAATAGTTACACCCGCATTTATGCCTGTAGGAACATACGGCACGGTGAAAAGTGTTACGCCTGAAGAGGTAAAGCAATCGAATGCTGATATTATTCTTGGCAATACATTTCACCTCATGCTCAGACCTGGCTCGGATATTATAAAACAACATGGTGGATTGCATGAATTCATGAACTGGAAAGGTCCTATACTCACTGATTCTGGCGGCTTTCAAGTATTTTCATTGGCCTCACTAAGAACAATTTCTGAGGAGGGTGTAACTTTTCGCTCACCCATTGATGGCAATGAGATATTTTTAACGCCTGAACTATCTATGGAGATTCAGCATGACCTCAATGCTGATATAACTATGATTTTTGATGAGTGTACGAAATATCCTGCCAGCGAAGAAATGGCCAAGGAATCTATGGAGCTCTCATTACGATGGGCTAAACGCTCTAAACAACGTTTTGAGGAGTTACGAAATAAAAACCCCAATCGCGGTGAGGCAATCTTTGGCATCATACAGGGTGGCATGTATGAAGAGCTAAGGTGTCAATCATTACAAGCTTTGCAAGCGTTGAATTTTGATGGTTACGCTATTGGTGGTTTAGCTGTGGGTGAATCTGAATCAGAGAGACTCAAAGTATTGCGAGATATTATCCCGCATATGGAAGAGAATAAACCTCGATACTTAATGGGAGTTGGAACACCCCTTGATATTGCAGAGTCGGTTAAATTGGGGGTTGATATGTTTGATTGCGTTATACCGACTAGGCATGCCAGAAACGGGCATTTATTTACTCATCGAGGGGTAATTAAGATTCGAAATGCCGCGCACGCAAAAAATACAGAAACGCTTGACCCTCAATGTGATTGTTATACTTGTAAAAATTATAGTTTGGCTTATTTGAGGCATCTGGAAAAATCAAATGAAATGCTTGGATCAAGACTAAATACGATACATAATTTACATTATTATCAATCCGTTATGATTAAAATAAGAGAGCATATTAAGACGGATAGTCTTGAGCTCTATATTGATCATTTGCGATCAATATATCCTAAGAAAGACAGTTGATTCTTGTGATAATAAAAAAATATTGATCACACTTGATCGTTATTCTTGTTGTATAATAATGGAATATTAAATTAACCAATAAAAAGATATAAATTATGAATTTTCTAATTAGTAATGCATACGGTCAAGGCCTTCCAGGTGCTGCCGATACGTTTGGCTTTTTGTTACCAATGGCGGCAATTTTTATTGTCTTTTATTTTTTACTGATTCGACCACAGCAAAAACGTCAAAAAGCTCATACTGAGCTCGTACAGGGATTATCTGCTGGTGATGAGGTTATGACCACAGGTGGGTTATTATCGAAGGTGACTGCAGTTAGTGAGCATTATGCTACTCTTGAAATCGCAAAAGGCGTTGAAATAAAAATTCAAAAATCATCTGTTTCAGCTGTTGTCCCAAAAGGGACAATTGATGCAGCTTAATAAAACAAAACTATGAACCGTTATCCGTCATGGCTAAATTCGCTGGTATTGGTCGTGTTTATTTTAGGCGGTATCCTCGCTTTACCGAATATTTACAGCAGTGTCCCATCTGTTCAAATAGTAAATACAGATGGTACAGATTTTGATACCTTGCAACTTGAAGAAGCTATCGAATCTCTTGATGGATTGAGGTTAACTCCTATCGCCAATTATATAGAAGACGGTAGGGCGATTATTCTCTTTAAAGACCCTGTCGATCAAGCATCAGCCGGTCAGCGTCTGAGGAATAGATACAATGAACAAAAAAGTATCGCCTACACACTAACGCCTAATCTACCCGACTGGCTCCGTAATCTTGGTATTAGGCCAATGAGTCTGGGACTGGATTTAAGAGGTGGTGTTTATTTTCTATTAGAAGTAGATATGGAGACAGCCATCGAAACTAGATTGACTTTGTATCAACAAAGTTTTTCTGATTTGCTCCGAGAGGAAAAGTTGAGAAGTCGGGTAGATATAATTGGTTCTGATATCCTCGTACGCTTAAGAAATGAAGCTGATCTCGATAAAGCACGTAACATTATTTCTGAAATTGATCCTGATTTATTAGTCCTAGATGGGACTGATGAAAATTCATTCCGCTTGAGAATGACTGAGACTCAAATAAAAGCTCGCCAGGATTTTGCGATTGAGCAAAATATTACGACACTAAGAAATAGGGTTAATCAGTTAGGAGTTGCTGAACCACTAGTTCAAAGGCAAGGCATAGATCGAATTGTGGTTCAATTGCCAGGTGTGCAAGATCCTAATCGTTTAGATGATATTTTGACTGCCACTGCTACCCTTGAATTTCATTTAGCTGATAATGGTGGAAACTTTCCAGGATCTAGAAGATTTGTTGGCAGACCTGGTGTTCCCTCACAAAACCTAAGAAGAGAAATAATTGCTTCTGGTGATCAGATTATAGATGCTGAATCAGGCTTTAGTCAGGGACAACCAGCTGTATTTATAACATTGGATGCTGCTGGCGGCGAGAGTATGTTGAAAACTACTCGTGAAAATCTTAATAAACCAATGTCCACTGTCTTTATAGAGACACGTAAGGTCTCTCAAATGGAGAATGGGTCGGTTACATCTCGAATAGTAAAAACAGAAGAAATAATCAGTACCGCTACAATACGAGGTATCTTCAAAGATCGTTTTCAAATTACAGGATTAACCCCTATAGAGGCAAGAGAATTAGCTTTATTATTGAGAGCTGGTGCACTAGCGGCTCCTGTTTTTAAGATCGAAGAAAGAACGATAGGTCCAAGCTTAGGTCAGGATAATATTGACCGAGGATTTAGTGCGGTTACGATCGGTTTTCTTGCCGTTATCGTATTTATGGCATTCTATTATCGGTGGTTTGGAATGATAGCTAATATAGCGTTGTTTTCTAATTTAATCTTCATAGTTGCTCTATTGTCATTACTGCAAGCATCACTAACATTACCTGGTATTGCTGGAATCGTACTTACCGTTGGTATGGCTGTGGATGCAAACGTACTTATCTTTGAAAGAATTAGAGAGGAGCTTGCGTCTGGCAGTACCGCTCAAAATAGTATTAGTGCTGGTTACGATAAAGCATTATCCTCAATATCTGATGCAAATATTACAACTTTAATAGCGGCTATAGTCCTATTTGCTTTTGGTACAGGACCAATTAAAGGGTTTGCGATTACATTATCTTTAGGCATCATTACGTCTATGTTTACAGCGATTATTGGTACGCGCGCTATTGTAAATCTTGTCTTTGGTAATAGACGCCTTCAGAAGCTTCCAATATAGGGCAGTAAATGAAATTTATAACCAAAAAAACTACAATAAATTTTCTTGGCGAGAGCAGAAGGAAGGCGGCTATTGGGCTATCGATTGCATTGGTGCTTATTTCTCTGATTTCATTAACTACTCGTGGTTTAGATTTAGGTATTGATTTTACTGGCGGTGTTTTACTCGAAGTTGGTTATCCTGAGGATGCCAATCTACCAAAAATACGATCGCTTTTGGTTAATGATGGATTCAAAGATGTTCAGGTTCAGAGTTTTGGCTCAGAAAAAGATGTCTTATTGCGACTTCCACCTCAATCTGAAGGTAATCCAAATGATATTCGAGATCGATTACGTAATATATTAGCCACAGATGAACCCGACGTTGACCTGAGGCGAGTTGAGTTTGTGGGGCCACAAGTAGGTAAGGATTTAACCGAGCAAGGTGGCTTAGCCATGATCTTTGCTCTGCTGATGATTTTTGCTTTTGTAATGTTTCGTTTTCAATGGAAATTTGCTGCAGGTGCGGTTTGCGCTCTTGGTCATGATGTGATTATTACAGTTGGTTTCTTTTCTTTATTTGGCTTTGAGTTCGATTTAACGGTTGTTGCTGCTGTCTTGGCAGTTATTGGTTATTCATTAAATGATACGGTTGTAGCATTCGATCGTATTCGAGAAAATTTCATCAAGTTACGCGGCGTTGCATCGGATGAGGCGATGAATATTTCAATAAACGAAATGTTGGCCAGAACCATTATTACCGGTGTAACAACATTAGTAGTATTGATTGCATTACTACTTCTTGGTGGTGAGTCGGTTAGGCCATTCTCAATTGCATTAATTGTGGGTATTATTATCGGCACATACTCTTCTATATATACCGCTGGTGCAGTTGCGTTAATGCTGGATGTGAATACTAAGGACTTATTGCCAGCAGAGAAAAACCCAGACTTAATTGATGATCTTCCTTAAACTAAAGCTGAGATTTATTTGAACATAGTTTCAGTATCTTTAGCGAAGAGGTCGGTTAAGGCTGAGTGAATTCTTGGTGAGCCAGTCAGTACATGGCCTTGTTCTAGGAATTTATCGGATCCATCTAAACCACTTATTATACCTCCAGCTTCTTGAATAATTAATGCTCCTCCAGCTATATCCCAGATACTTAAACCAGTCTCCCAGAAGGCGTCAAGCCTTCCAGCTGCCACATAACATAGATCTAGTGCGGCCGCTCCTGGGCGACGCACACCAGCTGTTTCTTCTATCGCAATTTGCAACATATTCATATAAGGCTGAGTAGCTTTATTAGAATCTCTATACGGAAAACCTGTGCCAATTAGAGCTCTATTTATATTCCTCTCACCACTCACACGAATCTTTCGTCCATCTAATTGCGCACCTTGACCTTCTGAAGCTGTAAAAAGTTCCTGACGAATTGGATCATAAACGGCGGCATGAATAAGTTTCTTCTCATGCATAAGAGCAATAGAGACGCAAAAGTTTGGAAAACCATGTAAGAAATTAGTCGTTCCATCAAGCGGGTCAATTATCCAAAGGTAATCAGATTCGCCTTGTTGACCGCTTTCTTCAGCAAGAATTGCATGATCAGGATAGTGTCTAAAAATAGTCTCAATGGCTATTTTTTCCGCAACTACATCTGCTTCACTAACAAAGTCATTGCGCCCTTTTAATGTCACTTTGGATTTAATTTTTTCGAGCTTATTAAGATTACGAATTAATGAATCACCAGCGCGATGGGCGGCGATAACAGCGACATTTAATAATGCATGCATTTTTTTGATTCCAATAGATTTAAAAAGAACATTTCTCTGTGGCTTTTATTGTTTGCCCCAGAGCGTATAGAATAACAGACCTATTAAATGATATAACGATATAATGAAAAATATATATTGATATGGGTATTAATTAGTGAATTTAAAAATAAAAATAATTCTTATAGAAACCTCTCACCCCGGGAATATAGGTGCAGTGGCAAGAGCTATGAAGAATATGGGACTAAAAGAACTTGTTCTGGTTAATCCACTGAACTTCCCGCATGAGGAAGCAATATCGAGAGCATCCGGTGCCGAAGATATCTTAGAAACAGCCGTAGTAGTGAATAATCTTGTTGAAGCTATTCAGGATTGCAATCTTGTGGTGGGTGCTAGCGCGAGATCAAGATCTATTAATTGGCCGAGCGTGGAGCCAAGACAATGTGTAAAAAAAATTCTTACTGAGCATAGAGACAATTATACTGCCGTTATATTCGGTCCAGAAAAATCTGGCCTTAAAAATGAAAGTCTTGATCATTGTAATTTTTTATTAAGTATTCCAACTAATCCAGATTTTAGTTCATTGAATCTAGCAATGGCCGTACAAATTTTTTGTTACGAACTCTATATGCAAGCTTCCACCAGTCAAATTCCAGCTTTTGATTCTGGCATGCCTTTAGCTTCAGCAAAGGAAATGGAGAATTTTTATATTCATTTAGAGTCGCTCCTGATTAAGAATGAATTCTTAAACCCTGAGAGGCCAAGATATCTTATGCGACGAATTCGTCGTCTTTTTACAAAAGCATCCCCCGATCAAAACGAAGTTAATATCTTACGAGGTATACTTTCTTCATTTGAATCTCAACAAGAAGAAGAGTTAAAACATGAAAAGATTGATTGAGGATCTTGTTTATCTGGATAGCGCAGCAACGATGCCGATTGATCCCCAAGTTAAAAGCGCAATGATGGCTTGCTTGGATCATGCTGAAGTTATAGGTAATCCATCTTCATCGAACAGTCCTGGTCGAAAAGCGATGCATGATATTGAGGTGGCTCGGCAACAACTCGCGGCTTTATTGCATACTGATGCTGAAAATGTGATCTGGACTTCAGGGGCAACTGAATCAAATAATCTAGCTATTATTGGTGCAGCTAGATTTCGAGCTGATCTGGGCCGTCATGTAATTACTATGAAAACTGAGCATAAAGCTGTGTTGGGAGCTTTCGATTACCTAGAGAAGAATGGGTTTCAGGTAACAAGATTACCACCAGATGCAAATGGACTTCTAAACATCGATGATCTAAAAGAAGCGATTCATGATGAGACGCAATTAGTATCTATAATGCACGTTAATAATGAAACCGGAGTGACTCAAGATATCACTCAAATTGGTTCATTATGTCGTGAGCTGGGTGTGCTTTTTCATACTGATGCAGCCCAGTCTGTAGGCAAGATTCCTTTATATTTAGATCAATTACCCATTGATTTATTATCTGTTTCGGCGCATAAGTTTTACGGTCCCCAAGGCATTGGTGCACTTTATATACGTAAAGCAGCCGGCTGTGGTGTAGTTCCTCTTCACTATGGCGGTGAACAAGAGAAATGGATTCGACCTGGAACACTTCCAGTTCATCAAATTGTCGGTTTTGGCCTAGCTGCGAAATTAGCCTTAGAGAGAATAGAGCATGATTGCTTGATGATGCAATTGTTCCATGAGCGTTTATGGGATGGGCTGAAAGATATACCAGGGATAGCAATAAATGGTTCAGTTGAATCCAAATACCACGGCATCCTGAATGTTTCCATTTCTGGCATTGATGGCGAGAGTTTAATATTAATGCTAGAACCGCTTTGTGTTGCGAATGGCTCGGCCTGTAATTCAAAAAATAATGAACCATCATTTGTACTTAAAGCACTAGGGCGAACCGATCATCAAGCTCAAAGCGCCATTAGGTTCAGTTTTAATAGAAATACAACGAATGAAGAGATTGATATTGCGATAGAAAAGTATAATAAAGCTGTGCGATATTTAAGAAAAATCTCTCCAGATGAACTTATATGAATAAAATAATGCCAGAACAGATGGAGCCTTATAATGATTTGACTCGAGAGTTATTTTTTCGTGGTAAGTACGTAGATAATTTTACATACTCTGAAGGAAAAATTACGGGAGTCAAAAAAGGCAATATTGATAGGGGGCAATATATACAACTTAATTACATAGAAAAAAATCACAAGATAATAACTGCAAAATACCGAGTGTATGGATGTCCTCATACAATTGCCTCAATTGAATGGTTATGCGAACAAATTGAAGGAAAGGCAATTGATAATTTGAATAAAATTGAGATAGTCAAATTGAAAATATTATTATTGATTCCAGTTGAAAAAACTTCATTGATATTATTATTAGAAGACGTCATGGATGAGATTAGGTTACAATTGGGTCTGAAATAATTATATATATAAATATTATGGCAATTTCACTTACAAATGCAGCAGTAAAAAGAATAAAAAACTATTCGAGTCAAGCTTCGAAAAATGGAGTAAATCTTCGTATCGGAGTAAAGAAAACGGGTTGTAATGGCTATGCGTATGTAATTAATTATTCTGATAAAATAGAAGATGATGATGAGATATTCATCGATCATGATATTAAAATTATTGTCGATAAAACAAGTTTAGCGCTAATAGATGGGACTGAAGTTGATTTCTATAAAGAAGGCCTAAATGAAGCGTTTCGTTTTCGTAATCCGAAAGTTACTGGTGAATGCGGCTGCGGTGAAAGTTTTAGTATATAGAGGCTATATTAGTATCTAGCCCACCTTGAATATCTGAATCTCACAAGATCGAATCAAATTTTATATAAATAAATTTAAATTATTTTTTAACTAAATTAAAGGTGGTTATTATGTCTGTTGAGCAAACACTCTCAATTATTAAACCCGATGGAGTACAGAAAAATCTCATAGGTGAGATATACAATCGTTTTGAAAAAGCGGGGCTTAAAATAATTGCCTCTAAAATGATCCATTTATCTAGAGAGCAAGCAGAAGGATTCTATTCCGTTCACAACGAACGTCCATTTTATAATGACTTGGTAAGCTATATGAGATCAGGCCCAGTCATGGTACAAGTTCTTGAAGGTGAATCCGCGATAGATGCAAATCGAAAAATTATGGGCGCTACCAATCCTTCTGAGGCCGCTGCTGGTTCAATTAGAGCAGACTTTGCTGATAGTATTGAGGAAAACATTGTTCATGGTTCAGATGGCCCGGAAACTGCCGTACAAGAAATTGGATTCTTTTTTGAAGATCAAGAAATTTGCGAGCGAACCAGAACATAATCTGATGAAGATAACTACCAATGCAAGAGCAGAAGAAAAATTTATTAGGATTGACCCAAGATGAGCTAGAGCTGTTCTTTTTGGATCTTGGGCACAAAAAGTTTCGTGCAAAACAGCTTCTGCAATGGATGCATCAGAAATATGTACTAGATTTTGACTTGATGTCGGATTTCTCTAAAAGTCTGAGAGATAAGTTGAACTTAATAGCATCAGTTAGCCTTCCTGAAATTATTTCAGAAACCTCATCAAGTGATGGGACGATAAAATGGTTATTTAATTCAGGTGTTGGCCAAGCTATCGAAACGGTTTTTATTCCTGAGTCTGATCGTGGCACTTTATGTATTTCATCTCAAGTAGGATGCGCCCTAGATTGTTCATTTTGTGCTACTGGCTATCAAGGTTTCAATAGAAATCTTTCGTCCTCAGAAATTATTGCTCAAGTATGCTTTGCAAACAGCCTGCTACCGAAAAGAAAAAATGGATTATCTGCTATTACCAATGTTGTTTTTATGGGAATGGGAGAACCATTAGCGAATTACAGGAATGTGCTTAAAGCTCTAAGAATTTTACTGTCAGATAATGCATACGGTTTATCAAAAAGACGAGTCACCTTGAGTACGTCTGGAATAGTGCCTAATCTTAATTCTCTTGGTGATGATTGTAATGTTTCTTTAGCGGTTTCATTGCATGCACCTAATGATGAATTAAGAGATAAGCTTGTCCCTATCAATAGGATTCACCCAATTGCTGAATTACTAGAAGCTTGTTGGACTTATGCAAAAAAACACTCAAATCGTTATATTACGTTTGAATATGTAATGTTAAGAGATATTAATGATTCAATTTTGCATGCTAGAGAATTAGCGAAGTTATTAAAAAATAAACCTGCCAAGATAAACTTAATCCCTTTTAACCCTTTCTCTGGTTGTGATTATCAACGCTCTTCATCTATAAAAATAAGATTATTTCAAGCTAAATTAAAAGAATTAGGATTAATCGTCACAACTAGAAAAACTCGCGGTGATGATATCGATGCTGCATGTGGGCAATTAGCTGGTAAAGTGAATAATAAAGTCTTAGTTAGATTAAGTGAGAAAAAACGGAGGGCAGTGGTATTATAAAATTTAATTAATACTATCGAACTTTAAATGAACAAAGATTCCAAAGAAAATGATAACAACAATAATCTTTTTAATGAGATTAGTTGCGGAGAATTATTAGCTCAAACTAGACGCGAAAAAGGTCTTAACGCTGAAGAGATCGCCAAAGAATTACGTATTAATATTTCAGTAATAGAGATGATGGAAGACAATGATTTTCAATCAATTGGCGCTCCTGTTTTTGCGAAAGGATATCTTCGCCAGTATGCAAATATTTTGGGGTTATCAGCAGAGTCATTATTAGAAGAATATAATCAATTAAATCCTGATAAAAATTCTGCTCCAATAGTAAATAAAACTGCAGAGCAGATCAGTAAGTACGTTCTCACTCCAAAATTGATTTTAATGATCGCTTCATTTTTTTTGGTGTTACTTATAATTTCTATGATTGTATCTTCATTATCTCAAACAGAAGCTGTATCTAATCAGGAAGCTAGCATTGAAGATTTAATTATAGATGATTTATCGGTATTGAATGAGATCAGCCCGATAGAAATGCAAGAGTCAGTGATAGAAGAACTAAAACCCATTGATGACCAAGATATAAATCCAGTATTGAATGAGATCAGCCCAATAGAAATGCAAGAGTCAGTGATGGAAGAACTAAAACCCATTGATGACCAAGATATAAATCCAGTATTGAATGAGATCAGCCCGATAGCAAAGCAAGAATCAGTGATAGAAGAGTCGGGTGCTTTGTT
>Ga0308019_10000251_pt1 | contig 33308 bp, 28 predicted proteins | sample Neamet284_FD_203135 | JGI IMG/M metagenome (GOLD analysis project Ga0308019, IMG submission 203135) | Marine microbial communities from water near the shore, Antarctic Ocean - #284 | ecosystem: Environmental > Aquatic > Marine > Unclassified | place: Southern Ocean | collected 2014-10-01
TCTGACCGTTTTGGTTTTCGCCGTTTTGGTTTTGACCTTCTTGCTGGCCTTGTTGACCACCTTGTTCGCCACCTTGTTGTTGCTGACCTTGTCCATTGTCTTGCTGTTCACCTTGTTGACCTTGCTGGCCTTGTTGACCTTGCTGGCCTTGTTGACCTTGCTGGCCTTGTTGACCTTGCTGGCCTTGTTGACCTTGCTGGCCTTGTTGACCTTGTTGACCTTGTTGACCTTGTTGGCCTTGTTGTCCCTGTTGACCTTGTTGTCCCTGGCCTTGTCCTTGTCCTTGTCCTTGACCTTGTCCTTGACCTTGTCCTTGACCTTGTCCTTGACCTTGACCTTGTCCTTGGCCTTGTCCTTGTCCTTGCCCTTGTCCTTGTCCTTGTCCTTGCCCTTGTCCTTGACCTTGTCCTTGGCCTTGGCCTTGGCCTTGTCCTTGTCCTTGACCTTGTCCTTGACCTTGACCTTGTCCTTGGCCTTGTCCTTGTCCTTGTCCTTGTCCTTGACCTTCGCCTTCGCCTTCGCCTCCTGCTTCGGATTCGCCGCCACCTTCAGTGCCGCCATTTCCTGCGCCTGCACCTGACTCGGTAAAGTCAGGGTCGTAAGCATCAGGGATACCGTCACCGTCAGAGTCGGAATATTCACCGTCGTTCGGATCGTTTGGGAACGAGTCAACGTTGTCAGCCTTACCATCGCCATCGGTGTCGGAGTTGTTCGGGTTAGTACCCGCTGCATACTCTTGGGCGTTGGTTAAACCATCGCCGTCAGGGTCTGCATTACCGTCGCCACCATTAGTTGGGTTAAGGCCGTTCGCAACTTCCCAACCATCTGGGAGGCCGTCGCCATCGCTGTCTGCATTATTCATATTGGTGCCTTCGTTTTGCTCCTCGGAGTTGGTGAGACCATCACCGTCCCAATCGGCGCCACCATCAGATGGGTCGAGTGGGTCAGATCCGTCACCGCTCACTGCAGAAACTGCAGTAAGAGCGAGGAACATTGCAATTAGCACGCTCATTATTTTTTTATCATTCATGTTTTTTCACTTCCTATATTTTTGGTTGTTTTACACAGAGAACCCGCTGTTCTCTCTTTCCAAATCCCCAGCCCACATGGTGGGAGGGGGATTTTGGGATGTTAACGGTGCTACGCACTGAATGCGTGTAGTATTCAAGGCGGTAACAAGAGACTTTTGACCGACAACTTCAACGGTTGTGGCAAGCATGAATTGCTTAGCAAGCATGCTTTTTTGTCTCTTGTCCTGTTCCTTGTATTGTTCCTCCAAATGCATCGTATTTCACGGGTTAGTTCTAGGGAACCCAACGTTCCCTCTACATATTGGAACACACTGACCCTATATGAAGGGCGCGATGCGGTGTTTCATTTATCCCTCAAGAGTATATGCGGGTGGAAGTAAAATAGCTGCTTGCTGATTTAACACAAACCTCGCTACGAGATCTGCCAAATTCGAATCGTCAAATGCATGAAGTCTCTCGCTGCCGTTTCCCGATGCAGGAGCCCAAAGGTGCAAGGGCTTGGCTGAGCGACTCAATGCTATCTTTGCTGCACGAATAGCATTTGAGCCTGGCAATCCAACACTGCCTGAACTATCAAGGCCGAGGTGATGAATTAATCTGCCCTGCCGTACGCCTTCTTTTCCTTCGAGTGCAAGCATGCCAAGAATAGTGAACTGGTCTCTCTTTGAAGCATCCCAGCGAGTATAATCTCCCTCGAACCTTTGCGCTATATGCTGCAAGAATCCACTGTATTGTTTTGGTAAATTCTCATATGAAATTGCTTCGGCTGCTTTTCGACGAGGTAGGTGGGCGTCTTTTGGAAGAATTTCTTTGAATTCACTCCATTTATGAGCTGTATCGATCCAATTTGAAAGCCTTTCAGCAAAGAAGGGGTCAGCACCTCTCCAATTCCAAACACTCCTTTTGATGAGTTCTGGTGCCACGTTTGAAAATCCTTCAGGGTCTCTTTCTGCAAGAGTTTGGAGGGCTTTCAAATATTTTTCATTCCGTGCTTTTTGCAGGGTCTGTTCAGGCGGCATTAGAATTATGTTGTCCGTAGTTACATAATAAGGTTCTTTCTTGTTGATTTGCTTGGATTTCATTGTATCTCCTCGGTTTTTGCGTATTTTCCGCACTTTTTCAAAAATAATGGCGGAAAACCGCCGCAGTATTCATATTATTTATTATGGGGCAAACGCCCCGGGGATCATTTATTGTTGAATATTAAAAATTCCGACGGTATATGAACAATTCATGTTCATAAATGCTTCATCATCGAACGGTGTGGCCCGATTCCATCAATCGAATAAGGCTCGTCGATGAGCGTCCATCCTTGTGACAGGTAAAATGGAATGGCTCTTTCTCTGGCTTGCAAAAGACCTATTTTTGCGCTAAAATGTATCTTTGATGCTTTTTCAAGTGCTTGTAAAACTGTTACTGCATGCCCTTGTCGTCGCGCTTCTTGGCGCGTGCCCATCTGTCGGATTTGAATGGCGGGCCTATTTGAGGAATCGGCCAATGGCCCGAAGCCTGGGCACTCTGTCGCATCTGGCCCTGCATGATCTGCTGCAGAACCATCGCTGTTCACATCAATAAGGTGTGCTCGCCCAACGGCCACGACTACATCTTCATGCTCAACCCAAGCATGTATGGCGTCTTCATCATCTTCGAGAATCTCAGCACCCCTTGGGAATCCGATGGGTTCTCGAAGAACTGCGTATCTGCAATCATAGTACGGAATTGAAGGGGGTGCGGGGGGAATCAATACATGGTGCATGAGCGTACCTCGGTACAGGATTAGAAAGGGGGTTTTAGAAATATGCCCCTCAAAAGCAAGAAAATATGAATATTAAAAAATGAATGGAATATGCGGGAAGACGTCTTTATGGCGTTCGGTCGCGTTGAAATAGAACCGGTGAATCCCATGGATTACTGCACGGGTGTCGGAGCGGCTACGTCGGGGATTGCAAATCCTCTCACCTGGGTTCAAATCCCAGTCTGTGCTCTTTTCAAGAAACACTGCCCGCTTTGTTTTGACGCGCAGTCTTGATATTCAATGACCGGTTGGTCCGTCTTATCCCTAGATGTTGTCTATTTGGAGGAAGTGTCTATGCCTGAAATTAACCGTTCTCTGAAAAACGTCGGAACGGGCTTTGCCGCATTCCTTGCACCCCCCGGCCCAGAAGTGATTCGCTTTTCGGTGGGATTGCCTGATTTTGATACTCCGCAGCCCGTTATTGATGAGGCGAAAGCAGCCCTTGACCGTGGAGAGACGACCTATACTCGTACTCAAGGTTCAGTCGAATTGTGTAATGCGGTGGCTCATCACCTTTCAGGCTACGATATACCTGTAGACCCTGAAGATGTGTTAATTACCCCTGGTTGTAAACAAGCTCTCCTGTATTCAATGATGGTCACCCTTGATGCTGGCGATGAAATGCTGTTGCTTTCTCCAGCGTGGCCTTCGTATGACGGTATGATAAAACTTCTCAATTGCAAACCGGTCCATGTTCCAGTGCTGCGAGATAATTATCATCCCGATTTTAGTGCTCTTGAAGCAGCGGTGACGACGAAAACCAAAGCCATCCTCATCAACTCCCCCAACAATCCAACGGGGGCTGTTTACACGCCTGAAGAAATTCGTCAACTTGTTGATTTTGCTGTCAAGCATGACCTGTGGATTCTTGATGATATGATTTACGCGACCTTGGCGTGGACAGATTACCCTTACACCTCACCGTGTTCTCTTGAAGGAGGTGCTGATCGGACAATTACCATTGGCGGTTGGTCGAAAGGTTGGGCAATGACAGGCTGGAGATTAGGCTGGATTACTGGGCCAAAGCTACTCATGGACGGCGTCAAGAAAATCAACGTCAGCTCTGCAACCCATGTTCCAACTTTCCTAATGCCAGCTGCTGCTGTAGCCTTGGGGCTTCACGAAGAAACGGCAGTGATGGCGGCCTCATTCAAACAACGAAGAGGTATTATTCATGAACTTTTGAAACAGTTACCAGGAATTATTGTTCCTGAACCCGAAGGGGCTTTCTATGCATTTTGCGATATTACCGGAACCGGAATGAATGACATCGAATTTGCCACTCGTGCACTTGAAGAAGCAAACGTCCAATTGATTCCGGGCTCGTTAATGCCTGGGGGAGAGGGTTTTATTCGAATTTCCTATGCAACCTCAACTGAGAATATCCATGAAGGTATTCGCAGATTAAGTGAGTGGCTCAATTCGCTGTAATGCGATACAACGAACCGCCGCTTCCAAAGGTAGCATAATACAAATTACCATCTGGTCCAAATCGGAGTGGGAGTGGCGTTCCTAAATCTGTTGCAAAGCGCGTTATTGTACTGTCCCATTGCTCAGTCGGCAACGAACTATTTGTCAGGCTTGGAGTGAAATCAATTCGAACTATTTCATGTCCTTGTGGCAAGAGAGTGTTCCATGATCCATATACAGTTGCATACACGGTATAGCCCTCACCTGCACTTGAATTTAGACCAGGTAATGTTGAATTATTTGGGCGAAGGTCGATGCCATTCAACGAAGTATGAGGGGTCCATTGGGCGATTGGGCCAAGCGTTCCCGCTGGAATTGGGTTGTCTGAGTCGTCATCGGGCCACCCGTAGGATGCGCCTGCTACCAAGAGATTGATTTCTTCGTTTGGGGGGTCGAAATTCAAATCACGTCCATTATCAGAAAACAAATATCCCATCCCTGAAACCCAAACGCCATCAAAGGAATTCCGAACGCCAGATGCAAGTACTCCATGCTCACCGGTATCGGGGTCAACCCAAAGTAAAGCTGCATTTCGTTCGTCATCTTCCGAACATACATTGCATGTTGAACCGCTGTGCCAAATTAAAGTCCCATTCGGAAAAGCGTTGATGGCATTCGTCTGATGATTCCCACTTGGAACGTCTTCAATTAGAATTGAAGGATTGCTAAATGTGAAGTTCGTACGGTTGTAACGGGTGAGTTTACCCTCTTCTGAAATGAAAATATGTTCTGCTGTCAGATGAAGACCGTGTGGATTGGAAAGGCCTGAAAGAAGAGTGGTGGAACTAAAGTCATCTGAAGCGTTGAGTGAAAGTATACGCCCCTCATCTCGGTCACACATCAAGAGATGGTGTTCATCTGCCCATTCAAGGCAAGTTGGTCCACCAAAACCAGTGGCTATTTTTTCAAGAGAATAGCCATCGACAACCTCGCTGTTCAATGGTTCAGTATAAGGGTAAATTTCACGCGCTAAAAGAAGAAAGACGAGGAGTAAAACCACCGGCAGAAGGTGTGTTCGAACGCCCATGTAGGAGACATTGCTAAGACGCGTATGAACTCTCGCCAAGAATTTGACTGCAAGAAAGATTCCTCGACTTCAAGTAGTTCCCCTACTCCAACATCTCATGGCCCGAGTCGACTGGCGGATCAAGATCCTCTTCATGTTTGTATTTTTAGTTGGCTCGGTGGGGTATTACGCCAACATCGCCGCCTATGATGAACAACTTGGCACGAAGAATATTCTTCAAGTGGAGAAGGGCAAGTCTACCGAAGGCTTCGGTGATATATTGGCGAATTTGTCTTTCGAAGATGGCGCTGAAAACCTGTCATGGAATGCTGTCCAACTTAGCTTAAGCATCGATGGAGATGAATTCCCATGTATGGTTGGAGGGGTGAGTTCGATTGAGCAATCGAATGGAACAATTCAATCAAAACTGAATGCTGATGGTCGGACATTTACAGTGAACATCGATACGACAGGTGAAGAGATTCAGTATCTCGACCTTTTTACAATGAGTACAACCAACAACAGTTCCGTAAGTTTAACCGTTCAAAAAACCGATGTATTTCTGGGTGAGAATGTCACGGGGGGCACTGTCAGTGAGAGTTTTGACAACGCTGTTTTTGAGGAAAATCTTGTGTTTGATGAATCTTCTGAACAACGCCTTGAATGGTATTCATACGACCTTTCTGTTCATCGAATCATCCCCGATTCGGAAATCTACATCGTTCAAGACCGCGGGGTGCTTTTTAAAATAAAATTCGTGAGTTACTACGATGTGAATGATGATTCTCGACATATTACGATCCTCGCAGCGCCATTGGGAAATGCAATAATTCCCGCCATGGTTGATGAATCGATGGTGCAGATTTCGCCTTGTTCAATCATCGATAACGACGATGGAGTGTGGGGGGGGAATGAAACGATCTCCCTCCAAGAGAATGGCGTCGATGTGTGTTCTACAAGTTGTTCCATTGAAGTTATTGCATTGTATGAACAGCAACTCATAGTTGGAGAAAGGTCAATTCGCTTTTCTTAGAACGCTAAAACTCACCTACAGCAAAAAACAACGCGAACATACCAGCATACGCCAAGACTCCAACTATCGTTATCCCAATGGCGATCCAACCAACTATTTGGGCGGCTTTTGCTATTCCTGCATCTGGGTGATTTGGCATTGAATTTGTAATCTGTAAAGCGGTATTTGCCATAATCAACCCGGGGATTGCAGTAAAAATGCCGCACACCGTAACGCCGAGGATGGAAAGAACAAGCGCCACCGTGGCCTGAGTAGCTGGGTAATAGCCCATTTCCATGCCTTGCTGGAGAGGGATTTGGTAGGTGGGTTGGGCCCAAACTCCACCAATTTGCTGCTGTGGTGGTGGTGCGCCTTGCATAGCGGTGCCTCTGTGGTACTGAGTAATCAATTTACGCCATCAAAGAAGAATGACTTCACATTCACCGAGACGGGCTCGGGCGACGGTATGGTCGGGGTCGATGGTAAGGACTGCACGCCAAGCGGCTGCTGCTTCTTCGTGCCGTTCTTGTTGATGAAGAGTTGCTGCGACGTGAAGACGAGCATCAAGATGATTGGCATCGCATCGTATCGCTGCTTGGAAATCATCGTATGCCGCGTCCATTTCTTTCAATTCCAAATAGAGCAGGCCTCGTTGGTGCCAAGCAGGTGCGTGGTTTTGGTTAAGGCGAATTGCTTCATTCAATGGGCCTTCTGCTCGCTCTGGTCGTTCGAGTGAAAGGTAGCAGGAGCCGAGTTGCGTCAAAGCATGATAATGGTGTGGGGCGTTTTCAAGCACCATCTTAAGGTCGTCACGAGCGTTTTCCCATTCGCTCAAGAGCATGAATCCCTCTGCTCGACGTAGGCGTGCAAGGGTGAGTAGGGGGGCCAAGTCAAGCAATATTTCAGCATCGTCGACTACTTTTCTTCCTTCACCCATCGCCATCAAAATACTGCACCGGTTCAAACGTGCACGTATATGCGCAGGATCTGCAGAGAGTGCCTCATCGAATTGCATCAACGCTTTGTCAAGGATTCCAGTTCGTGCAGCAATGTTTCCGCGAACGTAATGAATGGTTGCCGAATTTCCATGAATCGCAGCAGCCTCGATATGTTTTGTCGCAGCAGAAATGTCACCAAGGTCCAAAGCCAGTAATGCTGCTTCAGATGTAGATGAGGGGTCTTCGTCAGGCAGAAGGCGAAGTGCGCGTCCAATGTCTTCCTCAGCACCTTCTAAATCTCCGAGTAGGCGCTTTGTTCGGGCAAGACCAAGCCATGCGACTCCGCATTCACGGTCTAATCGTAATCCATCGTTGAAAGCAGCAAGGGCTTCAGTAAGTAAAGATGCATCAGTTTGCCCTGTGCCGTCCCTTTCTCTGTCTGCGCGGGCAAGATGTAAACGCCCTTCGATAACATGGAGAAGGGGGTGGTCGATTCCCAAGGGAGTTTCATCAAGGAGATTTTGCGCTTCAGAGATGTACCCGTTGAGGAGTTTACGGCTTGCCATTCGTGCACGTAATTCTGCATTATCTGGGCTTTCAAGCAATGCACGTTCAAGCGCTTCTTCGGATTCCGAAACTTTACCGCTTGCCAATAACAAGTCTGATTTCAAGAATACCAATTCAGTCCCGCCGGCTTCCAAAGCAACAGCATGAATTGCAGCTTTGAGGGCTTCTTCGAGTCGATTTGCCATCGGAGCCAATAACTTGGCAAGCAATCCCCAAGCCTCACCGTTTTGCCGGTCGAGGTCGAGGCATCGTTCAACCGCTTGTTGCGCTTTCCCTTGTTCGCCGTCATCATACAATAACTGTGCATAGCTGAACCAATCATCTGAGCGTTGAGGGTCATCGGCCAAGGCCAATTCTATCGCCTCAAGGGCCTCGGAACGCGAACCTGCACGCGCTCGCAGGCCTGACAAAAGTGAACGGTCTGCAGCGGTATCAACGCCCAACGCTTCCAATCGGCGAACATCGCGTTCTGCTTCAGGGTCGCCAAGTTTAGCCAACAAATGGGCGTGTGCCCGCAACAGTTCTGGTTGATCGGGAGTCACGGTCATACGAGCTTCAAGCCAATGTCGGCGAAGTTCTTCATCGCCTCGTAGCAAAGCGATATGTTCCAATGCTTCGAGAATATTTTGATTTCCTGGAGAGGAGCGGTATGCTACACCAAAGCATGACTCTGCCCAATCATAGCGACGGAGTAGTAAACTTGCATGACCAAGACGATGAGCGGCAACGGGGTTGAGCCCCAATGCTTCGACTGTGATTTTGCGCGATTGGAACACATCAAGGAGACGATTCAACAAACTCTCGGTAGCTGAAGATAACAACGATTCTCCACCTATTTCAGATTCTGTAGAGAGCGGTGAGATGAGGGTTTCAAGAGCTTCAAGGGCGTCTGAACGAGAAACTTCTTGCTCCATCTCTGTTGAATTTTCATACTGCACAATCACGGAGTGAACAAGAATGGCCCCGTCGATTTCTGGGTGAGTTGCCCGAAGTGCCTCAACCAATCCCGTCATGTGAGAGAAGCGTTGTTGAAGAGTATTGACTTCTGTGTTGAGGTGAGAGAAATGCGCCGCTTGGCCTTCTTGAAGAACAATTGCTGTTTCCGATAGACGTTGAAGTCGAGCGTCGGCCTTTTTGAGCCAAAATCCTGCACCTCCCCCAACACCAATACAAGCGAGTCCAAATGCGGCAGTTAGAGGGTCCATTGCAGTCCACCCGAACTTTGCCTCTTTATGGTCTGCGGAGGATTTGAGTAGACAGGAGGTGTTTTTGGCACCTCGGTGTTTTTGCCGATAAGTGAGAAATTCTTCCCATGGTTGGTCGATTTGAGAGCTTAAATCGCCATGATTTGGATGGTTTCTTTGCTCACATTGAAAGGCTCTCGGAGTTCATGAGTGGTTGGGGTCGAGGTTATGGATGAAGTCGATGACGATTCAAACCACCCCTGGTACCATGAACGTGTGATGGACTTAGAGCATGAAGGATGGGTGACTGTTTCCATCGAAGACTATCTTGCTGAAGATGAAGATTTAGCCAGTGAACGAATGGTGTACGTTGATTTTGCTGTCGAACTGGCCCAAGATTTGATGGAACGGACGAGTTATCTTGGTGATGCTGCTGACCAACGGTCGCTGAATCAAAGTGAACTCTGGGAAGAAGAGTTGCGAGATCCGATGAATGCTGAACGTGTACTCTCAGAATACCACACTTGGGCTAAAGAATGGCGGCCTTGGGAATTAATACTCCATAATGCTGAATTAGACTGGCGAGATGCTGACAAGGAAGGTGAATACGCCTCTTTCCTTGCACGTTTCGATGCTTTGGATGTCTCGTCATTGCCTTCGACGGCGATCGTATCTCCTTTACTTGCACATCCTGATAATGTCGATGAAATCGACCACGCCCTTTCATTGCTCGAAGAGGATGAGTCCCGGCAAAGAACGGCGATCGCTACTGCTGCCACAATGCTGAATAAAGCTGGATTTGATGTTGGCAGGGTTGAGAGAATGCCCATTATCGAAGCACTCGATTGGATTACTCAATTGCATGACCTACATGGCCTGCACGAAGATTTGAGGTTACTCATCATCGAACAGATTGCTCTTTTCGACCCTGAATTGGCCATCCACCACGAACAACGAAGACTGGATTTAATCAATCAAACTTCACACATTGAGTTGAATAATTTTCGATTACAACTCGATGCTATTGCAGATAATCTACACCAACGACTTGCAAATCTAAATGATGTGTTAAATCAATGGAGAGAGAAGGGTATCCAATTTCCACATGGAGACAGCGTTCGGCCGATTGAATTGCTTGAGTGGGAAACAAACCTACCCGAAATCGAGGCTTCTATACACATTCATTTGAGGGCCCTTGAACGCTGGAATCAGATTACTTCATTGTGGGGAGTAGGGGAAAATTCTGGCGCCAAATCTGCTGGGGTGCTTGAAGAAACCGAGCAATTTATCGACCATGTCGACCATTTGGATCAACAATGGAAACAATACGAATTAGAAGCCATGATGCTTGTTGAACGATATGATAGCATGGGCATTGTGATGAGTGATTGGAGTGATGAAATCCTTCGAGATCCGAGAAGTGCGTTGCAACAACTGAAAAAGAGCGAGCATCGGTTTGAACAGCGCCTCAGTTGTATCGAAGATTTGTTGAATATCGATACTTCGTTTGAAGGAGGAGGGGATGTTAATGCACGAATTGATGTGTTGAAAGAGATTGAAGTCGATTTGGATGTTTTACAAAATACTCGTGAAATGATTGAAACTTTGGCCAAGCGAGGTGCGCGACACCGCCGGATGTTAGAGACAGACTGGCGTCAATTGGTCTCCGAGGGAAAAGCGGATGACACCGTTCCCACCTCGAGTTTTACTCTGCTGGAATTTGAAAATGAAATCGGACTTATTCGCCGGTTTGGCACCTCGGTTTCCGCATCAAGCATGGGGGGGTCAATTGTGTCTGGGGATATTCATCAGCGATTGAAAACTCGAACTCGACAAGAATTAGCTACCATGGAGGCTTTGGGTTGGGGCGTCCATCAACTTCTTCGTGAAGTCGAAACTGATGTGATTTCAACTGCACATAAAATCAACGCGTTCAGGCCACATGTCGCATCATATTCTCGTCTTATTCGCCGCCTTTCTCCTCTCCCATGGCACCGGGATGTTGAGTTGGCACTCGAAGTTCAAGAACAATTACGCGACCCCACCCAGTTGAGTTCTCTTTCAGAAAAGATACCTTTGTTGAGTCGGCATCTCGCTGGGCAAAAAAGCGAAAATGAATCTTTCGTCTTTGAAGCTTGGGTCCCGGCACCAATTCGGCAAACTTTGATGCCTGTTCCTGAAAATGATAGTCGACTGACGATGGTTCCAAAGGACGCCTTAGGCGATGCGCATGAAGCAATGCTTGAAGCGATGGAGCCCGAGATTGAACCTTCTAAGCCGGTGGAAGAGGAATTGGAAAAAGAACAAAGCATCCCCTCAGAAGAGAACTCGGAAAAAGAAAAAGAAGAGACCTCGGAAGAAAAAGAACAAAATATTCCCTCGGAAGAGAAATCGGATAGAAAAGAAGTAGAAGAGGAAAAAGTAGAACTGAATCAGGTTCCTGAACCTCTGAAGGTCCCTCCCGCAGTATCTGTTCCTATCGAGCCTCAAAAAGAACAACTGGTAAGTATGGAAAATTCCGCTAACCCAGCGATTTATACCAATCTTATACAATTCCTTGAAGCGATTAATCTCGATGATTTAGTTGACGATTTGTCATTAAACGGTGCCGATTCATTACCAAATGTTCGACGTCGGTTGGCACAACATGTCGGGATTGCTCCGCGAGATACGCGAATTGATCGGATGTTGAGGTTAGCGCTTCGATTGTTGCCTCAAAATAATGGGAATGATATGTTTAAATCGGAATTATTGGCACAAATTGGCGGCAACACGAAAACGATGAAACTGTGGATGCGTGCACGCCTTGAAAATCGTCATTCCGGTTCATCGGATATATTTCTCGATGATGCACTCAACCTTGGCAAGGCGCTTCGGCGAATTCCAGGACCCGGGTTCCCTCTTTCCCTTGAAACTGATGAATACGAATTACCTGATGCAGATGATGTCGAACAATTGGAATACGAAGTCAAGCAACTTATTGCGCATATGAACCTCCCCTCAGCGGGGGGTATTCGAGTAGAATCATGAGAGTTCGTTAAGTAATTCACTCTGTTCTTTTTCGCTCAGTGTGTCTTCAACAGGTGAGGCGGTTACTGCGATTTGCGGTGCATTTGGAAGTGGTGCATCAAGGGATAAAGACGTGACTGGCAAACCAAGAGGGGCCGGAAAAGGCAGAGCGCCTGGCCCACCCAATGGGGGGAGCGGTGTTGGTAGGGGTAACGGTAACGGTGCTGGAATAGATACCGGTGGTAGAGGCAAAGGTGTAGGGAGTGGTGGTGAAGCAACTGGTGGACCGGCCGTTGAAATTGTTTCAACAGCAAGTGGCGCAGGTGGGATTTGTGCCGGTGGCGGAGGTATTTGCGCTGGTAGCAACGGGGTTGGAGTTGGCGCGACAAAGTCCTGTTGTGGTAGTATAGTTGGAGATTGTACTTCGAAGGGTGTTTGTGTTTGTGTTTGTGTTTGTTGTACCGGCATTGGTATCGGCACCGGGATAGGAGCTGGAGCAGGTGCTGCAAGAGACGTGTGAAGTTGGTCGAGCGCTTCGGTTTCAAGCTCTCCATTTCTCAACAAGCCAGCCATTTCTGAACCAATTAAAGCCATACTGGCTCGGAAAAAAGGCCGGTTGGTACCGTAACCACGCAAGGTGTGCGAAAGGGTTCCGCCCGAATTAGAAAACTCAAGATGGTGGGTTTCAAGATGCATGAGTGCCCAAAACCAAGCACCCATGGCAACTAAAATTCCGCCGATGAAATTGAACACGGTGAAAGGAGATATCAAAAACACAATTCCACATATAAACGAGCCCAGCCAGAGCAACTGATGCTTATGCATCAATTCATTGTGCTGGTGCTTGAATCCAGTGATTTCTCTTTTCATTGAGAGAGATATTTTCAATCGTCGTTGCCCGTCATCATCAAGACTTGAATCAATGATACGAAGTAGGTCATCGTCAATCACAAGCGATGTGGTTTTTCGACCATCTGCCGATTGTTGAAGGGGGTATTCTGTAACCTCCTCATTATGGAATTGCTGAAGAAGAGGTGCTGCTCGAACAGGAAGTTTCCATTCCATCGTTTCGGATAAGCCGATGGAATTGCTTTCCGATTCCTCTGATTCTCCAGGCTCCTCTTCGATTTCTTCCCCGGTTTCTTCACCGGTTTGTTCTTTGGCTTCCTCTTCAAGGGGTCCTAAATTCTCGTCCGAAATCAGAACCGAAGAGGGGTCTTGTTCAGGCTCTGTATCCCCGAAAGGATCGGTGTCGTCGTCTGGCCATTCAGTCGATTTGCCTTCGCCCATGAATGAACGAGATATGAAGCATTAGATGAAGGTAGTCGTCTTCAGCGGTGAAGATCAGCTAACCAAGATTTGACATCTTCGCGTTCTGCGTATCCCTTGCCTGCTTTCGTACCGATTACAGTTTCGATAGCGGATTCTGATGCAATCTCAAGAGTGCGTTCACTCACTGGTCCATTGAATATAATGGCTACAGCACCGTCTGCGCTTCCTGCCGCTTTCGAGAGCGTTGAAGGGCCGACTGGTTCTGAAACTGTTCCGTCAATCATAATGAAAACTGCTTTGTTCTTGTCAAGGTTATCGAGGTGGTCGAACATTTCTTGGACTTCAGCAGGTGCTTCTGGAGCTTCATAAACTTCCTCCATGCCTTCAGACCAATTTTTGTCTGGGACTCCGGCTTTTTCATCATCTTCTGCATGTTTCTTACCAAGTGCGTGAGCGAATTTCTTTGCTTCGACTTTCATTGAAAGGCACTTTGTAACGGTCTTTTGAGGAAGTAATTCCCATTCTTGGCCAACAGGTGCTTGGGCAACGAAATCAACTTTCAAAGTATCGATCAACTGGCTGAACAACATCTCGCCGCCTCGGTCACCATCAATTGCAAGTATGACGGTTTCCTTGGTATTGGCAAGATCGATGAGTTCCTGTTTCATTGTTCCAGCGCCATCGGCGCTGATGGCGTTCTTCACGCCACAATTCAAAAGATTGCGAACATCATTTCGGCCTTCAACGATAATTAACGATGAAGAGGATTCGATGTTCGGCCCACAGGTGAGTCCGTGGAAAACGGTTGCTGTTCCAGTGGTCATCACTGAGCGAACTTCTTCGATGATGGTCTTCGATGCTGCTTCGCCGGAATTAACCATGGTGAGCAACAGTTCTTTTGCTCGGTCAACGACTGCAGTACGCTTCGTTGCACGAATATCTTGAATGTCAACAACTGTGATGATTGAGCTGCATGGACCAATTCGGTCAATTGTTTCGAGTGCTGATGCAATAATTGCTGTTTCGACATTGTCTAAACTGCTTGGAATCAAGATGAGTCCGTGCACTTTTCCGCCTTTCGATTCAATTTCTACATCAACGTGACCAATTCGAGCTGTGCGTTGTAATTTACGCAATTCCAGTTCGTCTCCGAGCAGACCTTCGGTCTGCCCCATGATAGCGCCAATGATGTCTTTTCGTTGGACTGTTCCATTTACTTTAATATCGGCGCGGATTTGATATTTCATTGCCTTGCCTTGCTTTGAGCCGCCTGGGCGACTTCCTGTGTTTTGATTTCGAGCCATTTAAATTTCTCCTTCTATCGACATCCCATTGCAAAAAGATGGGCCGAGGCCCATCACTCATTTGCTGCAATTGTGAACGGATTCACACTGCGTGAAAGGGAGGTGGATAGATATCCCACTCGCTGGTTCCTTTTCAACCCTTTTACGAATTTCAGGCCAAATTCGTTTTTTTCCCATACAAGAGTTTGAAGAAGAGAAGCGTTCTCCCCTAACTGTGACGACCTCCAATTCTCGAAACTTGGATGTATTTCGCAGTACCGTCGAAGTCATGCTTGCTGACGGCCGCCTCACACGTGAAGAGAAGCGCCTCACCATCAAACTCGCCAGTGCATTGGAACTGACTGAAGGGCAACCTGCGCTTATCTACAATGCCATCCAAAACAACACTGAGTCAGAACCGGGCGAGCTTGTATCAATGCTAAAAGCCCGTGAAATATACACCAAAGTATTCGAAGTTGCCATTGTCAATGCCTCTCTTTCACGGGATGAGTTTCGCGTTCTTGCCCATCTACGTTCTGTATTTGAAATCGATAATGATGAACACCAAAGCATCGAGACGCAATTACGGGAAATCGTCAAAGAAAAATTCGATGACCCAAGTGTTGTTGATAAAATGCTTCTCACCCTCCGCGATTCGGTAGGACTTGTCGGCGATATTTTTGATACCGTTCGAAAGAAGACCTCCGATGGTGGTCGAAGTGAATGAGAAAGTAGCACACTATCTTGGTGGGCCACAACCAAAACTGCTTCGTTCGCATCGAAAAATGTTGAAGTTCCTCAAAGGCGCCTATGCTGCTGGAGTCCCTGGCATGATGGCCAAACCAACGACTGATTTATTGGCTCACTCCGGGGGATATTCGTTTCACTACGGTTGCCCTAATCCAGAAATGCGTGATATCGCTTCATGGATCCTCACCAGTGGTAAAGGCAATACCCGCCGTGTAGCAAAATTGATCCCTTCGCTTTGGAAAAGCCACGGGCAAGAAGACCTCGTCTTGGCTGGTTTGTTGTTAGCGAATATGTCGGAGGAGGAATTGGGTGAATCTCCTTGGATGGCTTTCATTCATTTGTTTGATGAGCAAGAGCCTCTTGGCGCTTTACTTGAAATCAGTGAAGAATTAATTCGCGGGGGTCATGAAGTGCCCGACGACCAGTGGCTGATAGCGATGGCTCGACAAAGCAAACTTTGGCATCAAGTAGCGGTGTTGTTTCTCTCGTTGAGAAAGGAAGGTCTTGGTGAAATTCGCGGTATTGTAACTACGGCCCCTACCGGTGGAGAATTGTTTGAAAGGATACGCAACCATATTCTTTCACAGGAGAATTGAAGCCCTTGCTCGGACGCCGTGTGTGTATGAGTGAACGATTTCTCCCTGCAGACGACCCCGTTCTTGAGGCTGTGCTTCAATGGACGGTCGCACGTGATGCGCAAGATGTTCGACGTTTACTGGAATGGTTGCCTGAAGCACGCTCGAGCCGGGAACGTAAAGCGTTACTCGACCGCGTACGAGGTCTCTTGACTGAACTTGAGTCTGCATTGGATGGACTTGAAACCCTCTCGTGAGGCGTTTGTATGGTGACTGTGTTCCTTCTCGCCGGCGGAAAAAGCCGCCGCATGGGTCAAGATAAGGCGATAATGGCTGGTGGCGTCGAGCGTTTACGTGCACTCGCAATCCAATGTGGTGTTGACCGAATCATTACCCTGTGCGGTGATACGTCTCGGCAATCGATGTTTGAAGGAGAAACATGGCCAGACCCTCTTTCATGCTCCTCCCTGTGCGAAGTATTAGAGTGGGCTTTCAAGAACATTGAAGGAACGGTTCAATTGATTTCCTGCGACTCTTTTCTATTGGAGCGCTCTGGGTTGGAGTTTTTGCTGGCCAGTAAGGGTGGGGTTCCATTGGACGAGGATGGGCGTCGTCAGCCTTTACTCGCCCATTGCCCATCTGAATGGACATTAAATACATCCGATGGAAAAATCTCTTCACTCTTTTCAAATCTTCAAGACCTCGAGGCTGGTGTACTTACCCATCAAATGAAAAATTTCAACACACCCAGTGATTGAAGAATTACAGTACAATTCTATCGATTACTTCTGGATACAATTGATGTTCCTCGATTTTGATTCGATCCGCAAGGGATGATTCGTCATCATCGCTGAACACTGGTACTCGGCGTTGACCAAGAATTTCGCCTGAATCCATTCCTGCATCAACGTAGTGAACGGTACAACCCGACACTTCAACTCCAGCAGCTAACACATCACGGTGTGCATGTGCTCCCGGGAACGCAGGTAAGAGGGAGGGATGAATATTGATGATTCGATGCATCCATCGGTCAACAAATTCTGGGGACACAAGACGCATATAGCCGCTGAGGAGAATCAATTCGACATCATGCTCTTCCAAGAGAAGTTGGATTTGTTGTTCGTGGTGATGGCGGCGTGTAGTGCGGTCGGCCTCCTCGGGCAGTGCTATGAAACGCGTCAATATGCCAAGGCGTTCGGCTTTCGTAAGCCCGGATGCATCCGGCTGGTCTGAAATTACAATCATCGTGCGGTGGCCGCAATCGAGGTGGGTTTGTTGGTGGGTAACCATCGCTTGCATCCCAGAGCCTGACCCTGAAATCAGAATTGCGCAACGAATCGGGTCTGAAGCAGAACCTGCTCGGAGTGGGCACAACTCATTGGTCATATCACGGGCTATCGTGTAAATGCCTTGAGGCCTTCGGAAAAGCGCGCCCATCACTTTTTGAGGGGCCCCTTGTACGGTTGGACGAGGAGCATGGGTGAGGTGGGGGCATCGAATTCTTCAGCCAACGCTGAGGGAAATGCTGGAACTTCAACAAATCCGTTCCTTCATTTAACCGAAGAAGAAATTATTCAGCAGGTTCTTGGTGAACACAAACCTTCGAGCAATCCCTTTGTCCGTGGACTTTGGATCATCGTTGGAAGTCTTGGAGTTGTCTTCGCCGTAATCGGTGTCTTCGTTCCTGGCTGGCCGACAACCTCTTGGCTGGTACTTTCGGCATATTGCTATGCTCGCTCAAGTCAAAAAATGTTCAAATGGTTGTTAACCAATCGAATGTTTGGTCCTGGACTTTTAGAATATTATCGAACTGGAAGGTCATTGCCTTTCCACTCTAAAGTGGTCATTGCGGGTATTATTTGTCTCGCTTCAGCCGCCTCGGTTTGGATAATAACCAAAGCAGGAGACCCTGGTTTCGGCCAGACGCTCATTGTAGTCATCGCTATTATTGGCGTATGGTGGGTTGGTTGGAAAGTGCCGACAACTGCTTAGTCTTCTTCTGAAGGACCTTTGTATTTCAAAACCGTTGAATGTCCTGCTTCAGTATCGAAATTGGGAATAAGCCCGTGGATAATTAATCTGAGGCTTCCAAAGCCGAACCAAAAAGCCATTTTCCAAGCCTGAACGAGATGTTGAAAATATGTTATATTGAGGTCTTTAAGATGGCCCATGCATGAAGCCCCGCGTTTCTTGACTTAAACAATCGGGGCTAATTTGGCGATTTGGCGTTCAATGGCGGAAAAGGCGATGACCCGTAAATAACATCGAGATGCCCCGTTCATCGGCAGCATCGATGACTTCTTGGTCGCGAATTGAACCACCTGGTTGAACAATCGATGATGCTCCTGCATCTGCCGCCTGCTCAAGACCGTCTTTGAACGGGAAGAATGCATCAGAGGCGAGAACGCAGCCTTTTGCCCGTTCTCCTGCTCGGCGAGCGGCTATTCGGACCGCCTCGACTCGGCTGGTTTGACCTGGACCGATTCCTACCGTAGCAGTCCCTTGGACCATGACAATCGCATTTGATTTCACCTGTTCACAAATTCGAACTGCAAATTTCATACTTGCTATTTCTTCTTCACTCGGTGATTTTTTAGTCACAACTTTGGCTTTGTCCCAGTCGATAACAGGTGCTTCTTCGGTTTGGACAAGCCAACCGCCTTCAATTGGTTTGCGAACGAGAATTCGCTCAAGCGAAGCCAAACGGTTTCCTGGAGATTCGATGGTAAGGATTCGGCGGTTTTTCTTTTGCATCGCTATTTCCTTTGCTTCTTCGTTGTATGCTGGCGCCATTAAAACTTCGATAAAGAGAGATTCCATTGCTTTGGCCGTATCGACTTCAAGCGGTTCATTGTAACAGATGATCGAACCAAAAGCGGACTCGGGGTCACTAGCTAATGCTGCCTCAAATGCCTGTTTTTGAGTCGCGCCCAGAGCTGCACCACACGGGTTGTTGTGTTTGACAATTACACAGACGTGTGGGGTGTTTGGCCATTCGTCTGTCGACAGTGCTCGGCAGAGGCGGAGGGTGGCATCTGCATCAGAATAATTGTTGTATGACATGTCTTTCCCGCCCTCAACATGTGCTGTCACAAGTGTTGAATGGTTGCCAAATTCTCGCGGGTCGGTGTACAATGCTGCGGCTTGATGGCTGTTTTCGCCGTAGCGTAAGGAGTGGGTTTTGACCGCTGAGGCAAGAAGTGTCGAAGGGAGGCGTGCGGTCTGTTCTGCTGTGTTATCACTCAGTTCGGGTCGGCCAATCCAGCGAGCATGAAGTTCATCTGCGATGGCTGAATCATAGGCAGCGGTGTGTTCGTATGCATCCAATGCGAGGCTTCGGCGCAAAGCCATTCCAAGAGAGGCTACATCGGATGAAGCATTGAGTGCGGAAATAATTTCATCATAGCGGGTGGGGTTACAAGCAATGATGACGTTGCGGTGATTTTTTGCTGATGCGCGAACCATAGTTGGCCCGCCAATGTCAATCATTTCTAACAGCGCTGGGTCTTCTAAGGGTGGTTGTTGTGCTGCTGCTGCTGAAAAAGGATAGAGATTACATGCTACGATTTGAATTGGAGGATAGCCAAGTTCGGCTAAACCTTTCAGGTCTTCTTCAGATTCAAGGCGGGCCAGAAGCGGTCCGTGAATCGCAGGATGAAGTGATTTGACTCGCCCATCGAAAATTTCCGGATGGCCTGTTACATCAGAGACGCCAATAACTTCGAGTCCTGCTGCACGAAGGGTGCGGGCAGTTCCTCCGGTCGAAACAAGTTGGAAGCCATGTTGTGACAAAGAGGTCGCAAATTCTACGATTCCGGTTTTATCGTAAACGCTGAGCAAGGCACGGGGTTGCGGAGTTGGGGTGGTGCTCATCGAAGATTCCCGTTATCGAACGCATTGGTCCGATGATATTGAACATAGCGCCGTAGAAAGTTGAGGTTTCGCAGCGGTTAGTCGCCTCGGGCTGAGATTACTTGATCGACCCGTAAGAGGCCGCAGGCTGTTTCACAGGCTGCTTCAAATCCATGCGCTAACGTCTCTGCGCTTGCCCATGCGAGTTCGATTGACTCACAAAGACCTGTTTGGGCTACCCCGTAACTGGCATTTCCTTGACGGTGTTGCGCTCGAAGTTCGAGTAAACAATCAAGTTGGTCGTTGCCAGAGTTTGAAATCAAAACCGATGGAATGGCTTCGAGCGCCCGAGCAAATGCTTCCATGGCCAAACGCTCTCGGCCACCGTGTTGTTCAGCAGCATCTTTGATCGCAAGACTGGCCGCAATGTGCAAACTGCCCCCGCCCAAAAGAATCTCTCCTGTTTCCATTGCGCTTGTTACCGAGCACAAGGCATCATACAAGCCTCGAATAATTTCTTCACTTGCAACACCATCGCCGCCGCCAACATCAACAGTTGCAAGACCTGAGTTCTTGCCAAAATCGAGGTGAATGCGTTCTCTTCGGGCGTCGTCGCCCTCGAAAACTTCAACATTCATCGATTCAAAACGTCCCAAAGAAGATGCGTTGAGGTCATCGAGATGGTCAATCAATTGTCCACCGGATGCTTTGGCAACATCTTCTGCGCCCGCACGCTCAAAGCCGCCAAGAGCAAATAATCCTGCATCGACAAATCGGTGAAGAACACGGGGATCTATTTCCTCAGCACAGACGACAATCGTTGCTCCACTTTCAAGAATCTGCAATGCTTTCTTTTCAAGAATGCTTTCCTCTGCTTCCATGAAAGCAACCCACTGGTCGGGAGTGGATATTTCGATTTCTGAATCACGGCTGCTTTGCTCGAGAGCAATTGGACAAGAGAGTACCGCTACCTTTCCTGAAGGGAGGTGTCGAGGCATCCGGTCAAGTTCAAAACGCCGTTCTAATACCAATCCCTGTAGAAGTAAGGTGTCAGCGAGCGTTCCTACACCGCGCTTTGTCATTCGAACATCTTCGGTTCGAACATGAAGTACCCCGTGGCTTTCTCCGGCTACTGTTTGGGCCGCGTCAACAATACAACGTGCAAGATGTTCACTTCCAGATTCTGCAGCAGTTCCTGTCATCGCGGTTTTGGCCACCAACACAAGCCGGTCGATGTCAGTCGGGGATATACGTTCAACCCGTTCATCCAAGACTTTGAGTGTCGTTTCAAGTGCAGCTTGGTAGCCTTCAACAACCAACAGGGGGTGAAGGCCCCTTTCCAAAAGACGGCCTGCTTCACGCATGAGTTCACTGGCGAGAATAAGGCAACCTGTCACGCCATCACCGCAAGCGTTTTCTTGAGATTCTGCAAGTTGAACGAAGGCCTTAGCCGCTGGATGTTTGACCAAAAGTTCAGACACAATTTTTGCACCATCGTTGGTTACAGCAGTCTCTCCACTGGTTTTGTACATCATTTTGTCAAGGCCATTTGGTCCAAATGTTCCTTTCAATAAGTTTCCAAAAGCAACCGAAGCATTGACCAGTTTTTGAGTGACGGCAGGCCCACTTGTCACCGAAGTGGTTGGGCGAACAATCGCAACTGGTGCGCGTCCTGTACCGTCATTGGGTTGAGCCATCAATGAAGCGGCAGCGAAACGCATAGATGAACCCTTTCTCTTGGCTTAGCGCATTTAACAAACCGCTCGATGCCTCAACGTAGATTATTCCTCAGAGGTCCAATAAAAAGAGGATTCAAGCCTGAGAGTTCTTCTTTTCACCGACTTCGATGGCGTGCCTTGATGGCATGGCCTACCTGCGGCTTCCAAAACTTCCATCTGGGCTGCCCACTTCCCGTCTGCGTATCCATTCCGTGTTTTGAGAAGAGAAAGGATTGAATTGATCAATAAACCCTCCTTGAGCCATCAGTACCATCAGGGGAGAAAGAACGATGGCGCTATAGTAATTCAAAGGAAAAAGTAAACACTACAACCGCCAAAAACGGCTGCTGCAATCATGGAGATCAACATTTTGAAGGGCGATGGGGGGGCACTTTTTGCCTTTTGTGGTTCAAGAGTAGGGTCAGGCGTATGTGTGTTTTGAGTATCCCACTGCGCTTGCTTTTCCAGTGCTCCAGCATCCATTTCATCCTCTTGCTTGGCTTTCTCAACCAAACGGGTTTCATTGGCTAACCGTTCTTCTTCGGCTAACCGTTCTTCTTCGACTAAACGGGCTTCTCTGGGGTGTCTGGTTTCTTCGGCTAATCGAGCGTCTTCGGCAATTCGGGCTTCGATGGTGAGTCTAGTTTCTTCGGCTAATCGGGCTTCTTCGGCTAACTGTTCTTCTTTGGCAAGTCGGGCTTCTTCGATTTTACGTTCATGTTCAGCCAATCGAGCGGCTTTAGCAGCAGCGGCCCTTTCCGCCGCGTCTTCTGCGAGATGGTGGATTCGGTCATTGACCGCGTCGGAGTTATCGTTACGATATCGAGTCAAGATCGCTTCATCTATTTGGAAGAAATCATCTGGTGAGATGTTTTCTACTTGATCACGTGTCTCGGCCAACAGTTTTTCGATGTCCTCGATAAAAAGGTCACCTTCAAAAGCATTCATTTTCTCCCGGAATATCTTGTAGAACTCACGTAACTCGGGAGAAATGTTGCCATCTTTGGTCATGAAGTCTTGCACCGAAAACAAAACTTCAGAGATTCTAAAGGGAGTCGGCACGACCTTTTTCCCTCCGAGTCAAGCAAGCGATTTCAATCCTTCAATTTGTGCTTTTTCCTGGATTCATCGTTTGCCCAATGGTAGGCCAATTTCAACAAACGGAGATAGTGTCCGAGGCCATCCTTCTCCATGCGTTGGTGAAGGGTTTCGTTGTTGATGAAAATATCTCCCCAGATATTTGCTGCGGTTCCTTTCTTACCCTTTGGCAAGTCGAAGACTTCTTTTATTGTTGGTTCAAGCAATGCTCGCCAAACACGAGCTGGATTAACGGCCATAGTGACTTCAACGATGATCTCGTTTTCGTTCAAACCGGTACCTGTTTGCCACGAGTCTTCACCCATATCTGCAAGGAACGGCAAACACATATCCTGAATTGAAAGACTCGTCATTGGGTCCGCATTGGTGAGTGCCGAAAAGGCTTCACGCATACGGCCACGGTCTGCACCTTGTGAGCCTGTAATTTGGCGTAACTTATCGATTGAGGTTGGAACCAAGAATCGGATGTCTGTATAGTAGACAAGTGGGTTCTCACTGGCTCCAAATATGTGGGAGTACGGTGCTGTGTCTGCGGATTCTCCAAGGTCTGTATGTGGATAAATCGTCTTCAAAGCATTCGTAGCAATTGATTGAACGCATCGGCGCATCAATCTATCTGGGGCTGCAGAGATGTCGTTGAACGTTTGGATATATTCATCCATACTCATCACATCATAGCCTCTAACTGAAAGAATAGAGTGAACATTCGGCCCGATCTGTTTCTTTTCGCCATCGTGGAAATCTGCTTGGCTGACCCAACGAGCGCCTTGTGCTACATCACTTGCAGCAATTAAATCCGCGTAAGCCTTGAAACGACGTGTGACGCGGTTCATGAAATCTGCTTGGTCGAGTTTGGTATACACACTTGATTCGTAATTTGATTTCAAGGCGTGGTCTGCCACTTGGCTAGCATTAACACAGGTCAACAAATTGCCTTGATCGCGAGGATATATGAGCAAACGACGGCGCTTTGCAGCACCACCGAGACTACCAATTCCTGGGTCGGTGAGCATGTATCCGAGTGATGCGCAGACTTCGAACAAACGAGCGTACTTGTCTTCATCACTTGCACCGGCAATCCATTCATCCAAACCAGGTTCAATGCAGTGGAATTCGAGTGGAACCATTTCGGAACCGGCGCCAAACATCTGGCGAACGGTCGATGAACTCATCATTCCCATCAAACTGTAAAGAGAAGTTTTACCTGTAGTCATATAGACATCTGTAATTCCTTCTTCGCCGAATGAAAGACGGCGATCTGGTAGGTTAACGAGGAGATTGAAAGCTGTTGGTGATTCGCGATTACCGTTGACTGCTGGCCAAATCCATGTGCTTGGGCGCGTCATTATGTATCCGCTTGCATCCTTTCCGAAACCAGCAGGTGAATAGCGAGTCCAACCTAAGCGGTTGTTGAAAGAAACGCCTCTGTGCATTAATGATGGGTAGAAGCATTGATCCAATGGATCAGAGTCTGGAACGATCCCACGGTGACCGAGTCCCCAAAGGATTGGCTCCCATTCAGGCTCTTCTCCGTCTTTTGCTCCGAGGAAAATGTGATCGCCGCTAGGACCATCCCCCGTAAGGAAAGATCCACCCATTCGCTCTTCGTCTCCAGCTGAACAGATAAACAAAGTCTGTGTTGTAGACAATTGCTTTGGAGTCCACATGTTGGCATTGATGATTGTTTTCTGCTTGAGGAATTCGGCAATATTTGAAATTCGGCGTTCGAATTTGAATCGTTCTGCTTCAATCCATGAAGACCCTATAATCAGATTGGTATTGAGCAAGCGTGTTCGAGCGGGCCCGATGTATCGAGTTCGAGGGTCTGGTTTAGAAATGTCAGATGCCATGATTTCTTCCCAAGGTCCTCGGCGAGGAATGAGCTTGAGGAAGGCTTCGTGATCGAACTCTTCGACTTGTGCCTTAGAGACGGCCTCTTCAACTATATCCATCAAACGAACATACGTTTCGCTTGGGCGCATTTGTTTACTTTCGTTATAGACTTTGTTTGATACAGATCGATGTTCCCACATATTATCACCTCAGAATTTTTTGCGTTGTGATGGTTCTGCTGCTTCTGCTGCTTCTGCTGCTTCTGCTGCTTCTGCTGCTTCTGCTTCTTCTACTGCTTCTGCTGCTTCTGCTGCTTCTGCTGCTTCTGCTTCTTCTACTGCTTCTGCTGCTTCTGCTGCTTCTGCTGCTTCTGCTGCTTCTGCCTTTACTTCAGCTTTGAGTTCTGCCTTTACTTCGGCTTCTGCTTCGAGTTCTGCTTTTGCTTCTGCTTTTGCTTCTGATTTTGCTCCATCAGCATCAACTTCTTTTTCTGCAGCGACAATTTCTTTGGCGAGTTTTTCTGCAGACTCTTGGATTTCGTCTTTCTTCACGGCTGAAATGATGAGAGCTGCCGTTGCTTGCATTGATGCATCAACATAGGGGGCGGCTCTGTAGAAATATTGAATCATTGCGCCAACGATTCCGAATATAGCGCCGGATCCAATAACCCAACCATTGTTGATGCTTTGGATATTGTCTGGATTGTTGTAAATCTCTGAGGCAGGGATGCCGGTTTCAGGAGGCCACCAAGAAGCTCCAGCGGCGTTTGTGAGGACCTCGATGGTCGCCCACACAGCGTAGACAAGCATTAGAATTGAAAAGTAATTCACCAATGAACGGTTTTCTAAAAGAAATTTAATGAGTGCCCTACTTTCCTTTGGCGGTGCCTTTTGCCCAACAGTCATGAATGTCGGTGTATACTCTTTGTATATGTCTTAACGCCCTATCATAAACGGTTATACTTTCGGCATGGCTTCTTTAATTCTCTGGGTTGATTTTGATTATCTGCGGTTCTTTTTCCCTTTGCGAGGTTTTGAGCCTCGGCCTTGGTTTTCCCAAGAACGGCTCTCTTTGCTGCGACGGTCTGAATCATCTTCCCAATTCGATTTTTTAGGAGTGGAAAGACCTTCAGGCATATCTTCAAACGATTCAATATTGAGGTGCATTCCTCCTAATTCCTCTTGTAATTGACGGACATTTTCTCCACCCTTGCCGATGAGTGTGGCGATCATGTTTTGGGGTGCGTAAATTGTCGCACTGGTTTCGCCTTTGAATTGTACTTGACATTGGACACCGACCCATTGTTGGATAATGTGTACCAATTGGTCACGGGCGAGTAACTTGAGCGGTGATACACTGGTAGCAGTTCGCCCTTCGACGGGTACAACAGCTATTTCAGAACCGAAGGCGAACATTTCATGTGTGATTTTCCCACTTGGGAATTCAACCACTTCAATCACAGGCCGTGCAAGTTCCTCTTGCATTCCAGTAGGAGGTTTGACGGTCATGCGCAATTCGAGAACTTGTTGGATTTCGCCTGCTTCAACGTGGATGATGGTGTCAAGAACTTGGCTTACAAGACCCAATTCGACTTTTCCAATCAAGCGCTGAATTGCTTCCAGTGCTGAGTTGGCGTGCGTTACACCAAGGAGCCCGACACCTGCAAGGCGGACATCAGCGAAAATTTCGAAATCACGAGCACGGCGAACTTCATCGAAAATTACGAAGTCTGGGCGGACAAGGAAAATGATTTCTGCGGTTTTCTCAAGGTCTCCCTCGAGGGGTGCGTATTGGGTTATTCGGTCAGCTAATTGCAAGTCTCGTGGCGCTTCCATGGTCTTTACCATCGCTCCAATCTCGGTGTCAAGATATTCTGCAATCGCTTGCGCAAGTGTTGTTTTTCCTGAACCTGGCCGGCCGCAAATAAAAACGCCTCGGTGGTGGTCTGCTAAGCGCTCGATGAGTCGCTCATCCAATTTGTAATGGTCCAAAGAGAGTTTGGCAACTGGTCGAACAATGGTGATTTCTCGTGCATCAGCAAAAGGTGGCCACGCACAAGCAATCCGTAAATCTCCAAGTTGAATCACTTTGCAGCCATTACGGTCAATTTCAAGGAAACAATCGCTTCGATGACGGTTTTCTTCGACCAAGTCGCCCAGTTCTTCTTGCAATGCCTCCATGCGAAGCGTGTCCCAGTTTTGGTCAGATTCAACTTCGATTAACCTGAGTTCACCGATTGAACCTTGCTTAACCCGAGGGGGGCAATCCGCCTTGAGAAATACAGTGTGAACCATTTCCATCAACAGGTCTTCAATTGGTTGAGGGAGGGGGGGGTGGTCGCCGAACTTAGCCATTGCAATCGGCCATCGTCGGTAAGGGGAGCATTTCACCCTTCGCATCAAGAGCGAAATGCGAAATCAATTGTTCTTCGGTTGGATGAGGGCGCCAGTCCACCAAAAGGTGCTGATAAAACATAATGATAAACCATATGAGGCGGTCCTCGGGAAATCAAATACACCGACACAGATTTCAGCAAAAATTGCGATTGAAGCGACAAAACTGAACATTACTAAAACACCTTCAGCATTCAGGCCAAGTGCCTCGAAGGTGATGTCCTTTTCAGACAATCCCCAAATGATTCCTGTGAGGGTTGATAGGCCAATGAATGTCAATGTTGCATCCATAAGGTTGCTTTGGAGAAATAAAGTGAGTAAAGAGACAAGAAAACTCCCGAAGAACATGCGTTGAACGGTCGTGAAGGAGAGTCCCATGTCACTGGCGAAGAGCCTTTGATTCTTGAAGACTCGCAAGAACAGTGTTCAATTCTATGCATTATGTAGATGCCAGTGTTGGGCGAGCGATGTTGCTTTGTCAAGTAATTTTGCGGTTTGAAGGTGGATGTCTGTAATCTCTCGAGAAGAGGGGTTGTTTGACAAAATATGTCTGTATTGGGCTTCAAGGGGCGGCATTGAATGAGGCGTGGGGATTGTACTATACCCTGTTTTATGCGTTCCATACTCTATTGAATCATGTAGCCGGAAATCGAGGCGGATGTGTTGTTTCATTCCTTCAATGGTAAGTTGATTACGGTCTTCTTGCCCCCACCCAACTTGTACCTCTACATCGATCTGCGAATTCGCACCTTGACTGGGATACACCATGTGAAATTTCGCCTGGGGGGCGGTTGCTAAAGGTGCAGGTTTCAAATCTTCAAGAGTCACTGCAACCAGGAAGAGCGGTGATTTATTGGAATCGAGAAGGGAGGGTATCATCGCAAAGGCGTGTGAAGCTAAGTTTTCAATGGCGTTGGCGTTTGCCGGTTTCTTGCGCGACGAATATTTCGTGAATCGAATTGATTTAACTTGCCCTATGTCTTGTTCTTTAATGAGTTTCTTGGCGAGTTCCACTCCTGGATGAAAACGTAAAAGATAACCTGAATGGAGGGACCCCGTGCTCTTTTTTGCAGCATCGCATAGAAGTTTAACATCATCGAAAGACGCCCCAAGAGGTTTCTCAACCAGAACGTTTAGCCCCTGCTGTAGCATTGCCATCCCAAGGGTAGAATGGGTTGAATTTGGCGTTACAATAGAAATCAAGTCGAGGTCGACTGACCGATGCATGTCCATCCAATTCGGAAAAAACCCGTCGATTGAAGAAGGGATATTGTCAAAGCGATTTGGATTGATGTCGCACGCATAAACTCCATCGATGAATCCCTGAGTTTTCAGTAGCACAAGAGTTTCGAGGTGTTTTGCACCCCAACGGCCACAACCTACTACGCCCACATTGAATGCCATAGCAACGAATCATTCGTATGGTCGAGGCTTGATAGTGTTGCCTTGCTCATCGTGTGCTGTAAATTGGTACTGGTCGACTGCAACTGCAAATTTTGACAAGTCCTGTGTATTCTGATTTTCAAAGCCAAAGTCAGCATACAATTTTGGAGAAAAGGAGAACCCTTCCACGCCGATGTATTCTGCCCGCGATACACGGGTGGTGATACGTCCAAATCCGTGATGCCAAAGAGCGAGAGCGGTAATTGCATCTTGGCTTGTTGGTGATTTGCGTGGGATTCGTGGAAAAGGGGGTGTTAAACACTCATTGGGAATGAGGTTCTTACCTGAGCGGGTGTGGCGTTTTTTTGACATAATCGAACGCATGAACATCCACCGGATACGGAAATGTGAACGGTCCCCGTAGGTGTTTTTCGACAAATATTTCTTCTCAAAGTCATAGATGATTGATTTGATGATGTCCCAAACATCACGAGTCATGGCATAGCCCCAGAAATGGCGGTTGGTGGCGACTGTATGCTGCATTTGGTGCGTTTGTAATTCGGTAGAATCATGGTTGATATTGTAGGCCATTACGGTCCCAATATCGCAAAACTGTTGAGACCAATCTGAGAGGTCGAGGACCGTTTGGATATAACTCGGTGCAAGTAACATATCATCCTCAAGAAGGATGATCCGGTCATAAGAAAGGTCGTCAAATAATGTTCTCCGTGCATCGATAAGATGCCGACCTATGCCCCAGTTTTCATCTCTAAGGACGAAGGTTGGGTTATTGAGAGAGGAATCGTTGACCAGTTGGACAAGGTCTGTTTGTCGTGCTTTTTCCCCACCGTCTAAGTAGACATGAAGGTCACAATCATGAGCGGCCTTATTTGCCTCAAGAGCGGTTAATGTTTGTTGGAAATAATCCAATCGGTTGAAGCCAAGTAGGAGGATTGCTGTTTTCATTTCTCACCCTCCATCTCGGGTTTAGTTAGCCACAAATTACCGCCAAGTGCTTCCCATTCATCGGATTGAGGGTGGCATGAGTTGTGATAATTAGTGTATTCACCAAAAACCCATTCGCCATTAACATGGAACAAATCGACACGAGAATAATCGATATCTTCGGCGAGTTTTTCGGCAGCAACAACCAACGAATTAAGCCCGTCTTTACCTAAGACGGAGGCGATGTTATCCGGCGTGCCTTGTTCACTCCATCTCGGGTTTGATTGGATTATTTTTTCTCCGCTAATCGAATAAATCGATTGCGCATGGGTCGTCATTCGCCCAATATCGTGTTGGATGAATCCGGCCTTGCCATGAAATACATGTACTTTCCAATCATTTGGTAACTCGCCGTTTTCAATGAGTAATTCCTCGACCATTACTCCGCGGGGTTGAATTACGGCAGCACCCCATTCCAATTGTGTCGGGAAATCCTGCTTTAAACACCACTTCAAAGCGCGTTCAATACGCCATTTGGGCCAGAACTTGCCATTCTGGTCTCTACCGTTTCGAATGACTTTATAGCGATTATCGCCACCAGAAAACAAACGGAAAGAACGGTTCACTCCTTTGAGGGGGGTTGGACCGTTATCCATGATGAATAAGACATCCCCCGACCAATGGTTGGTCTTAATGACGCATTGTTCTGGGAGTGTTTGCCAAGGGATCTCTGATACCGAAGTTGACCAATGCAAAAGTGCTGGCAATCTACAAACGTTCTTTGATTCAACGATGGTTCGTGCTACATATTTATCTTCCATTTTCGGTAGCAGAGGGTTGCGGTCGTGAAGGCAGCGTTTGAGTTGTAATTGGCTATAATGGTCGGACTTGGAATCGTCGAGGCGGTGCCAAGACTGCGTTCCGCCTGGAAGAAGCCCGCCCATGGACTTGCCACCTTGTTCTTGATGATGAATCAACCGTCTTACTCAAAGCAATTCTCTGAACTACGCCTCGCACTAAAGATGGTGTTTGGCTCGGAAGTATCGCGCTAATGAATAATTAATCTGGCTGAAATAATGGGTCCTTCAAGTAACTCAATTTTCGTTTGGCATTCAGCCACTTCAAATTTCGAGTTCGGTGTAGCCTTTTTGCATCCAATGGTATCCTTCAATCACCCATCGTAAGAGACGGTCGACGTGGCCGGGTGTCAGACCAGCCGCTTTACCGACTTTTTCTAAAAGAGCGCGTTCTTTGTCATCGACCTCTCGGTCAGCCAACGTCATAAGACAGGCATCTCGGAGGCTGAGTTTGATGGTTTTTGGTTGCATTTGCGACAATAATTTATCTAAATCTAAAGGTTCCAATAAGCATTCACGAAGTTGTTGACGGCGCTCAGGTGAGAGTAAGGATGCGCCGAGGCGTTGCTCGAAAAATGACATTTCTGCGCGTGTGATTGAGGCATCCACCTGTGCCAAGCAAGCCAAGAGTTGCGCATAACGAAAGCGCTCTTCGGGGGCGATTTCGTGGAGAATGTCGTGAAGCATGGCGGGTCGTTAACTGCAGTGTTCATGAGCGTTTTGGTCAAGAGAATGTGGATAACCAACAAATACTGGTTACTTTAGCGTAAACTGGCGGGACCATGAGAAATCGAACTATTTGCTATTTTTTGGTCTGCCTTCTTCTTCTGCCTGCGATTTCCGTGCAAGCAAACGGTGAAGATGACCCTTATCTGGGGGCCATGAATCTCACTGCTACTGTTGATTCTCTCAATGAAACTGTTACGCTATCATGGCGCAATATAGACACTGTAAATTATCAATTACTGGATGCCTTGAAAACAACCAATTATTCCGTTCTGCGTTCGGATGAACCGATCACCATGGCCAATTATTTGCAAGCAGAATCAATTGCAGAAAACCTCCAAGCCTGTTTAGATACGGATGCTGGTGGAGTTTGTAAAGCAAAGGCTCATTCCTATGTTTATATCATTCCCCCGGGCACCGATGGACGTTATTATTACGGCATTATTAGCCTCATGAGCAATGGAACGATGGGAGATAATCTCTCTGTTGGTAATGCAACTCTCGCTGAACCAACGACCGAATATGGAACACCTACAAGCGCACCTTATGATGTGCGGGCAATCTACAACGCCACCACCTCAACAACTCAAATCGAATGGATTGATTTTTCACGAATTGACGGTTTGTTTGGAACGGACCATACAACCTCAGTTTGGAGCCATGCGCTCCCTGCTCACCGTGGGAATTGGGAAAATTTGTCTAAAATTGAACTCGCAGAAAATCTGACATCTGAACAAGAATCGATGACTGTCTATCACCCTGCAGGAACAGACCAAGACCGATATTACACTGTCCTTCATACCAAAAACAACCAAACCGATGCTCGCTTGCTTTCAGGCAACACGCTCACTGAGGCCGTCGAAGAGGACAATATTGGGTCGATTCTCAACGGCACCTTACAACTTCAATTCAATGCTACAACCGGCATTACGAGTCTTAATTGGAGTGGTTCTGCTGTTGAAGATGTCAACCACACCCTCAACGTATGGAGAAGCCCTTCGGCTATTATGAGCCTTGATGACACTCATATGGAAAAAATCGCCACCCTCACTTCTTCTGCTACTCACTATAACCATTCAGTAGATTCTGGTGTAAGTGGTAAATTTTACTATACAGTAACCTTAACGGATGAATTGATGAATCAACAAACTCGACTTGACCTTGCACCAACCGGCTCGATCACTGAAACTACCCTTTCCCAAACGGAAAACATCGTATCAGCTCTGGATGCATCCTATGCCGACTCGGTTACTACGATTTCATGGACTGATTTATTTGAGCATCCCGAAGCCACATATTCAATCTGGCGCTCCACAGATGGGGCCATAACCTCGCTCACTGACAGCGGAGTTGCACTCATTGGTGTTGTCAATGCTTCAGTTGAAACATTCGAATATACCGTCATTACTGGAACTTCGCAAGATGCGTGGTATGCAGTTACCGCCAGTGCCTCCTTTGGAACGCCTGGTCTGAACGCCCCACAAACGACACTTTCCTCCACACACAATACATTGTCTGCACCTGTTACTGAAGATGCACTCACACCAAACGCTCCCGCTTTGGTTTCTGCCCTCTACCTCAACAACGGCACGGTTAAAATCGCTTGGAATGGTATGGCAAATGAAGACGGGACCGTCTGGCAGATCTATCGAGTTTCTGCTGAAAACACAGAGGACCAATCCCAATGGGTCTTGGTCGATTCCATAGGAAATATGGGCAGCATGATGCATAACGTCTACCTTACCTCTTCAGTAAACGAAGGCCATACTGAACAAAACGTGTATGCATTGAGTGGGGTTGATGTTTCAGGAAATGAAATCAACTTTGGCGATTGGACGCTGAGTTCGGCTGTTGATGAAGATCGTGAAAAACCTACAATTCATCTTCAGCTCCTTGATGCTGATGACATCAGTGCCTCAAGCCGCTGGTTTACTGGCGGGGAAGTTTCTACATTCTCTAATTTGGAAGCAGGCGGATACACATTGCTCATTACTTCTTCAGAAACGCTCGAATCGTTGGAGGCTACACGAGAAATTGGTGGTATCACCAATCATGTGAGTTTCTCGATACCTGGACTCCAGGGCCAAATGGATTTGGGGATTTCAAGTGATATTGGAAATGTAACCTTTGCCTTTACTGCACTCGATATGGGCGGAAATTCGATAACATTTTCGGCTACTTTTTGCACCTCTTGTCTCATTGAAAACACAGGACCTGAAACGAATACAACCAATGATGAAATCGACCAAAGCGGTAATGACAGCACGGATGGAGTTTCAACCGAGGACTCAGAAAATGATTATATCAATATGATGTTGATTGGGCTTAGTTCGGTTTTGGGGCTTCTTGTCATTGCTCTGTTCATGGGTCGCAAAGAAAAGGATGTTTCAAGCAAACCAACACTTCAATCAGTTCTGCCTACCGCAGATGAAGACAAGTGGACTGAACGCTACATTCGTGAAGTTTGACCAAACTCCCAAATGAAAAATCGTTTGTCTCATTTGCCTAATTGCCTAATTGCCTAATTGCCTAATTGCCTAATTGCCTAATTGCCTAATTGCCTAATTGCCTAATTGCCTAATTGCCTAATTGCCTAATTGCCTAATTGCCT
>Ga0308019_10000252_pt1 | contig 33282 bp, 27 predicted proteins | sample Neamet284_FD_203135 | JGI IMG/M metagenome (GOLD analysis project Ga0308019, IMG submission 203135) | Marine microbial communities from water near the shore, Antarctic Ocean - #284 | ecosystem: Environmental > Aquatic > Marine > Unclassified | place: Southern Ocean | collected 2014-10-01
GAATTTTTTCTTTTACTGTGTATGAAGAATGTCTCCAGCTATCACGATTAAAATTTGACATTTACGTTTTGTTTAAAGAATTCATGTTATTCTTTGTTCCATTCTTGGGTAAAAGAAACGCCAATATAGGCATTCTTTTTATTCTGGGTTATTTATGTGATATAAATTACTTGAAGCACTATGTATTTCACATCCTGTATGTATATATAGCTTATCTTTAAATAATGAAATCGGCAACTTCAACGAATGAAAACCATAGTGTACGTACTAATGCACACTATTTAGAGGTCATCAATACATTCGCCTCGGAATTGCTAAAAACAAGAACAATTGATGAAATTGTTTGGACCGTTGCAAAGCACGCCATCGCAAAATTAGGGTTCATAGACTGTGTGGTCTATCTAATGGATGATGACAACAAGTTCTTACTGCAACGTGCCGCTCACGGACCCAAGAATCCAACAGGTTTTGTCATCAAAAACCCAATCAAACTGAAAATCGGTCAGGGAGTTTGCGGTAATGTTGCTTTAACAGGTGTGCCAGAGCTAGTGTCCGACACTTCGCTCCACGAAGAGTATAGGATAGACGATGCTACAAGGTTATCTGAAATAGCCGTTCCAATTATGTCTGATGGAAAGGTTCTGGGGGTTATAGATTCAGCACATCCGGACAAAAACTTTTACACGCATGAAGACCTGCTTTTTCTTGTTACAATTGCTACGATAACCTCTTTTAAGCTGGTGGAGGCGGATGCCCAAGATCAACTTCTAGATTATCAGGATCAGCTCGAAGGGTTAGTTCAAATACAAACTCAGGAATTGCTCAGTTCCATTGATCAACTTCAACTCAGTAATATTGAAAAGGAGAGGCTTCTTCAAGACGTTACTGACAGTATTACCTACGCAAAAAACATTCAAACAGCGATTCTTCCTTCAAAGAAAAACATAAAGAAATTATTGAGAGAATCATTCATCTATTACAAGCCAAAAGACATTGTGGCCGGTGACTTTTATTGGTTGCAAGAAAGAAACGACAGAGTGTTTTTTGCAGCTGCAGATTGCACAGGACATGGAGTTCCGGGAGCTATGATCAGTGTTGTTTGCAACAATGCTTTGAATCGTTCATTTAGAGAATACGCTTTATCAGAGCCCGGTAAAATATTAGATAAAACACGGGAGATTGTTAAAGAGGAGTTTGAAAAAAGCGGAAAGGAAGTAAACGACGGAATGGACATCGCGATTTGCTCGTTGGAAGGCCATCAACTACAATATGCAGGGGCACTAATTCCTGTTTGGATCATTAGAGATGGTGAGATTAAAGAAATCAAAGGAGATAGACAACCGATTGGGAGGTATGGTCAAAATAAACCCTACACCACACATACATATGATTTGCAAGGAGGGGACACAATCTATATTTTTTCTGATGGATTTATAGATCAGTTTGGTGGCGAAGAAGGAAAGAAATTTAAAATTCAACCTTTTAGAGATCTATTGCTCAACATCCAAGAACATAATATGTACGACCAAAAGACAATTATGTACAAAGCTTTCGAAGACTGGAAAGGCACCTTGGAACAAATTGACGACGTTTGTGTGATTGGAATTCGCGTTTAGTGAAGACCCCCAGTATTATTCATTCAAGAGAAGTAGTAAATAGTGTCCTGCTGACCAACTAAAGTTCTCGGACTCTAAGCCCTTTCCTGTAATAGGTTGGTAATTTTCTCTAATGGAAGTTCCTTGACCAAGAACGCCTTCTGCATTGTGTATGAGCTTATACGTAGCATGATAGGCTTCTTCATGGTATCCATAATTGTGCAACCCCATCACGCCAAAGTATGCCTGGTCTAACCAGAGAGGTCCTCTCCAATACCCTCCTTCAGGATTAAAGCTTGGATGACTGGCGCTTAGTGTTTGAAAAGGGACTTTTGTGTTAAACAAGTTGGGATTCATCATGTTGTTTTTAACTGCTTCTGCTTGCTCATCTGTTGCGACGTTTGCCCACAATGGAGTCCAACCCTCGCAACCCATTACATGAATAAAGTCCTTTCCATCAATTGAAGTATCATAAAACCAACCCATTTTTTCGTCATAAAACTGATTCTGAATTTTTGTTTTTAACTCTTCTGCTTGAGCCCGATATGCTTTTGCATCTTCATTTTCGTCGATTATTTCTGCAATCTTCATCAAGTAGATTTTTTCAGCATATAAGTATGCATTTAAGTCCACACTTTCTTGATTTAATGAATAAACTTTTTGGGCACTTTTAACCATTTCACTGTGATCAAAACGCACCGCATTGTCCATTCCACTTTCCCATTTTGCTGCAACTAACGTCCCATCTGTAGATCCATATTCGCAAAGACTATCTTTGTCAAAATCTCTAAACGTGTACCACCAGTTATGTTGCTTCACAATTTTGGGATACATTTCTTTGAGAAAATCAACATCACCATCCTGAGTAAAGACATTCCAAACAGCCCATCCTGAAAGAGGTGGCTTGGTGTTTCTATAATTGTGATTTTCTATCGTTGTATCACGGTAAATACAATCTACTATAAATCCATTTTCAAGTTGAAAATCGTACAGGGCTTTTATTTGGCTTTTAGCCAATACAGTGTTGTAGTGTGAAACAGCTACGGCATGCTTCCAACTGTCCCATGCCCAAAACCCTAAAAACCATTTGTAATGATAGCTCGGAAAGATCCCTGCATGTTTTAATTCTCCGGCAGCAATTCTAGTATTGTTTTGTAAAGTCAGAACGGTTTTAGTGACCAAGTCCCTGTATTGACTGTCTCGCCAGATGGTGTCTAGATTGTTGTTTAGAACTGAGAGTTGCTTGGTTTTTTCTTCAATCCTTTGCTGCAATTTTATTTGAGGGTTGTTAGCGGATAATTCTAACTCTTGTTGTTCAAGATCAGCATCATATTCAGGGAAGATGAATGTGTGGGCGATTGTTAAAGTTGTTGTTTCTTCAACTTCAAGATTGATGTCTTTTAAAGAAACAGAATAGGATGAATCAGTATTACTCAGATTCTTTATAATACCTGCAAAAACTTGTATGACCCCTTTGGCTGTACTTCGGTCAGTTTTTAAAGAGATTGTGTTCTCTTCTTTTGTTATTTGTAACCCTGTTGAAAAGACAGCTCCATGCCACGTGGGTTGTAGGGTAATTTCTTTGTTTGATAAATTGGTTATTTTAGTTGTAATGATCGCAGAATGGGGAGAATTGAAAAAAAGAGTCTGCTCGATTTTAAGTTTTTCGTTAACTAAAACTTGTTGTAAATGACTGTTGTAACTTGTTTGTGAACTGGTGAAATCATCTAAGTCTAGGTTTTCTTGAGTCCCTCGGTAAATCAATTCTAAGTGACTTAATGCTTTACTGCTCCATTCGCCTTGGCCTTGTGTCATTAAAAATGGGCCGGAAAACCCCAATGTTTTTTCTTCAGCACTAGAAAAACCATACGCAAACCATGCTCCTTGGTCCGAAAAGGAGAGCGATGATCTGTCTCCTGGCGAGGAAGGTGTTCCGTTGTAATCTAAGATATTCGAGGGAAGTAAAATCGAAAGCGAATCTTCCTGATTTTGAATGTTCCGACAACTGAAAAAGAATACCGCAAGGCTTACATAAATGAAGAGATGTATATTTTTCACGTTCTGAAAGTTCTAATTGTCAAATTTGTCTAAAAACATTTTTCCTTTGTTGTCTGGTTGATAACCCCAGATGCCTTTGCCTCCAATATTTGAACTCAATCGGTTGCCATGTCGAAGTATTTAATCTCTTCGGGAGTCATCCAATGGATGTCGTTCGCAGCAGCAGAATTTATTGTAAAAAAGTAAAATTCTCTAGCGGCAGAATCGGTCATGCCAACTGATTTGTAATAATTGATGTATAATTCATGCTCAATGGCATCAACCTTTAATTCAGTGGGAACTTTATTGCCTCCTGCCCAAGAATGAACACCAATTTTAGCTCCGGATTGGACAATTCTTTCGTTTCCGGCTAAAAACAAGTCTACCGCACCTGAGGCGATTTCAGAAACAGAAGAAACCTTCGTACTCATCCCCAAATCATACATTTGTTTAGCGACAACTAAATTTACCTCATCGTTTTTAGATCCAGGACAGTGTCCAAGCTCAATCCATTTAATATTTGTGTGATTCTTTACGAGATTGTTAAAGTGATTGTCAGTCCTTCCTCCTATGACCCCATTCATAGTTATGGTCGAGTCGTTTTTCACATCGAAAATTCCATATCGAGTTGAAAACCCATTATTTTGACAAGAAGTCATCGAAGTTAAAAGCATGAGAATGCTGAGTTGGGTGAGTACCGCTTTAATCATTCGAAGCTGCTTTTCTTGGGTGTGGTTTCCCATTCTCAACATAGAATTTAAAATCTCCTAATAAATCATCTGCAACTTTCCCTAACTTCATTCTAACTATCGGAGTAAGGATTCCACCAATTCCTTTAAATTTTATTTCAAAATTCATAATTAGTTTGGTACTCGCATCCTGATTTTTAGTTAGAGTCCAAGTAGCATTTATTGCTTTAGCAAAGAAGGGAGCTCCTGCAATAGCTTTATATGAAAGCATATATTGATCAGGGTTAAAAGCAGTTACTTCTTGTTTTGTTGGTCCACCAGTTGTTTCGGTAGATCTTACAACGCCTATTGAAAGTGTTGGGTTGATTGCCGAGTACTTCCTAAACCTCTTCAATGGATTTGTCAATTTTTAATTCTTTATTTATTTTCACGATCTATTTTTTTAATTCTATTTTTAATTTAAAGCCACAACATTATCTAATTCACGAAAATAGGTATTTATACACAGGTATATTAAATCTTCATGACGATGCAGTAAATTAGCGTCATGCAAGACAAGCAAGAAACGCCAACGGAACGACTTAAGAAAATGAACGCCGAAGCCCTTTTAGGCGGTGGCGAGAAGAGGATAGAAGCACAACACGCAAAGGGGAAACTCACCGCTCGGGAGCGAATCAGTTTACTTTTAGACCCAGGGACTTTTGAGGAATTGGGAATGCTTGTCACTCACCGTTCGACAAATTTCGGGTTAGACAAGCAGAAGTTTTTAGGTGATGGAGTTGTTACGGGTTACGGTCAAGTTAACGGCAGACTTATCTATGTTTTCTCACAAGATTTTACTGTATTGGGAGGCTCTCTGGCCGAAGCTCATGCTGAGAAGATTTGTAAAATTATGGATCTCGCCCTTGAAAATGGAGCTCCGGTAGTGGGGTTGAACGACAGTGGGGGAGCCAGGATCCAGGAGGGAGTAGTAAGCTTGGGTGGATACGCAGACATTTTTCACCGCAACGTTCAGGCAAGTGGTGTCGTGCCTCAGCTTTCGCTTATTCTCGGACCGTGTGCGGGAGGAGCTGTATATTCTCCAGCACTTACGGACTTTACGTTTATGGTGGAGGGGTCTTCATATATGTTTGTGACCGGACCGAATGTCGTGAAAACCGTAACGCACGAGGAAGTGACTTCAGAAGAACTTGGAGGAGCGAAAACCCACGCAACGAAATCTGGAGTCACTCACTTTACAGCTCCCCACGAAGCGGCTGCGATAGATCAAGCAAAGCAGATTCTCGCTTTTTTACCCCAAAACTGTGAGGAAAATGCAATGCATTTAACGTATTCTTCTCCAGAATCTGAGAAGCGTGAAAAGTTAGATTCTATCATCCCTGAGAACGCTCAGAAACCTTACGATGTTAGAGAGATTATTTCGGAACTTACAGATGAGAATTCTTTTTTAGAAGTCCAAAAAGACTATGCGGAAAACATAGTGATTGGATTCGCTCGTTTAGGTGGACGTTCAATAGGACTTGTAGCGAACCAACCAGCATTCCTAGCAGGAGTACTAGACATCCACGCTTCGAAGAAAGCGGCTAGGTTTGTTAGAACCTGTGATGCCTTTAATGTACCTCTTCTCGTTCTAGAAGACGTTCCAGGATTCCTTCCTGGCACCGACCAGGAGTGGAATGGAATCATCACCAACGGAGCGAAATTGCTTTACGCTTTCTCTGAATCAACTGTCCCAAGAATTACGGTAATTACACGCAAAGCATATGGAGGCGCTTACGATGTAATGAACAGCAGGAATATCGGTGCCGACATGGTGTATAGTTGGCCCACAGCTGAGATTGCCGTGATGGGGGCGAAGGGGGCGGCTGAAATCATTTTCCGCAAGGAGATTTCCGGAGCGAGCGACCCTGCGGCGAAGCTTGCGGAAAAAGAGGCTGAATACGCAGAGCTATTTGCGAACCCATATAATGCAGCAGGTCGTGGTTATGTCGATGAGGTAATTTCCCCTTCTGATACTAGAGAAAAGCTTATTAAAGCCTTCGAAATGTTAAAGAATAAGGTTAGAAATACTCCTAGAAAAAAGCACGGAAACATCCCGCTTTAGACAAATATTTTCTTAGAAGGATTTAACTTTTTGCTCTTTTTATTGAGCAACCCACTGCTTTGGTGGATTTGGTTTTGATTCGCTTGCCTTCTGCCGAGCGTGTGATCGCTTCCTTAAGGAAATGCTCTTCTACTTCCTCAGCACTATCTACACTGTCGTCGATAGATCCCTTGTAAATTAATTCTAGCTCAGAGTTGAAAAGAAAAACGTGAGGTGTTGTGCGAGCTCCAAAGTTGTTTGCGAGCTTGCTCTCTTCGTCTAACACGTATGGGGCAAGGTATCCCATTTCCATCGCGTGATTTTTCATTTTCATGAAGCTATCACTGTCATCTCTTCGTGCAGCATTAGAATTCACGAGCAAGGTTCCAAATCCATTTTCAGAAGCTAATTCAATGATCCCATTGTATCTTCCTTCCCAACCTTCTGTGGTTTCCCCTCGCCCCACTACGAATGGGCATGAGTTACAAGTAAAAATAACCAAAGCACCATTTTCTCCGTTCACCTTATTTATAGACACATGCGCACCATCGATGTTCATCATGGAATATGCTGCTGAAGGTGCGAGATCGCCTATTTCAAGAGTGTTTGCATTTTGGGCGTAGCCTGAAAACGAAACGATCAGACAGATAAAAAACGCACTAATAAAGTTGATTGGGGCAGTTATAAAATTCTTCATGAAGTGAAGGTAGGTAGAACCTACTTAATAAGTAGTGCGTCACCGTAAGCGTAGAAACGATAGCCTTCTTTTATAGCCTCGTTGTAAGCTTCCATGATCAATTCGTGACCTGCAAATGCTGATTGAAGCATAAGAAGTGTTGACTGTTGCGTGTGAAAGTTAGTGAGAAGACTATCTGCAACGCGGAAGTCATATTTTGGGAAAATAAATTTATTCGTCCAACCTTTATAAGGCTTAAGAGTATTCGTTGTGCTCACAGAGTTCTCCATAGCTCGCATCGATGTAGATCCGATAGCACAGATGCGTCGTCCTTCAGATTTAGCACGGTTAACACGCTCAACACATTCGTTTTCAATAATAAGTTGCTCACTATCGACTTTGTGCTTGGTAATGTCTTCAACCTCCACTTCTCTGAATGTGCCCAGACCGATGTGAAGCGTGATGTAAGCCATATCTACTCCCTTTATCTCCATGCGTTTCATAAGTTGCTTAGAGAAATGAAGACCAGCAGTTGGTGCTGCTACAGCTCCTTCAGTTTTAGCGTAAATAGTTTGGAATCTTTCGATATCAATATCTTCAGTACCGCGCTCTATGTAACGTGGAAGTGGAGTTTCTCCGAGCTCTACAATCTTCGCCATAAACTCCTCTTTACTCCCATCGAATAAAAAGCGCAAAGTTCTACCTCTTGAAGTTGTGTTGTCGATTACTTCAGCTACAAGCTCATCGTTTTCTCCGAAGTACAATTTGTTTCCGATACGAATCTTTCTTGCGGGATCAACAAGGACATCCCAAAGCATAGCTTCTTCATTTAATTCACGAAGTAAGAAAACTTCGATGACGGCACCCGTCTTCTCTTTGTTTCCGTATAAACGAGCAGGGAAAACCTTCGTGTCGTTTGCAACGAAAACATCTCCTTCATCAAACATTCCAAGAATATCCTTGAACATTTTATGCTCTATTTTTCCAGTTTTGCGATCGACTACCATCATTCGGCTATCGTCACGATTTTCTAGGGGGTATTGTGCAATTTGTTCGGTCGGAAGATCGAATTTAAAATGCGAAAGCTTCATTCTTTGAGCAGCCATAATACAAGAGTTTTTTTGATGCGAAATCTGAGCGCGCGAAACTAATCAAAAACAGTATACAAGTCAAGTATTTTCAGTCATTTTTTGCAGTTGTACCGCAATACTTGACAGCATCGAGTAATGCGGTTAAATCCCAGGCTTTTTCAACCGTGAAATCTCCGCTCCTCGTTCGCCTTAAAGCAGTCAAAGTTCCCCCGACATTTAACTCTTTACCGAGGTCTCTTGCGAGGGCTCTGATATACGTTCCTTTAGAACAAACCACTTTGAAATTCACATCTATAACATTGTGATTGTCCGAATCGACCCCACCAATATTGTCAACAACGCTTTTATTAAACGAGTTGATTTCAAAAGAATTTATGGTGACAGCCTTAGGCTTTAAGGCAACTGTTTCTCCTTTCCTAGCTGCTTTGTAAGCTGTCACGCCATCGACTTTTTTTGCAGAATACTGTGGAGGCATTTGGTCTAAATTGCCTATAAATTTTGTGGAAGCGTCCTCAACAGAACTTGAATTAAGAGCATCTAAAATGGCTGGATCACAATAATTATCTACCTCCGTTTCACTGTCGAAGGAAGGGGTAGTAACTCCGAGGCGAATAGTGCCTGTATAGGTTTTTTGTTCAGCTTGTAGTATGTCGATAGTCTTCGTTTTACGCCCAGTACAGACGACTAAAACGCCTGTTGCTAAAGGGTCTAAAGTCCCAGCATGTCCGACCTTTATTTTCTTAATGTTAAAATTGTGCCTAATCGTTCCTCGCAACTTATTTACAACATCAAAACTAGTCCAGTCTAGTGGTTTGTCGATGACAAGTACTTGCCCTTCAAGAAAGTCATCGAGTGTGTTAAATTGTTTTATAGGAGCCATTTTTACTTTTTGTTTCTTGCCTTTTCTGCGGCTTTTCTACCACTTGTCATTTCCGCAGCTTCTGCGGCAGTCATGCCTGCCATGTCTTCAAAAACAGCCAACATTACCCGAATTGAATTTATATTTTCGATTCTTAGTCTAAGTGCACCATTTCGCTGATACATGTTAGCATCACGTGAATTTTCCTTGAGGTAATTTAATACCCTAGCGAACATAGGCCCTTGGAAATACGGGCTCTTCTCTTCACTTACAAATGCGGCTATTAGTTTCCCTGCTTTTAGAATCACCTTCTCCATGCCCAATATTCTAGCAACCCAGCGGAGTCGCATAGTGAGCAGCAATTCCTCAGTTTCTGTAGGCAAAGGCCCAAATCGATCTTCCAACTTTACTCTGAACGCCTCCAAAGCATGCTCACTATCAAGCCCGTCGAGTTCTCTATAAAGAGTAATTCTTTCTGGGATATCGCTAATATAATGGTCTGGGATTAACAGTGAAAAATCTGTTTCTAAGATGGTTTCCTCAACATATTTACCGGTTTCTCTTCTTTCTTCCTCGAAGAGGTCGTTAAATTTATTCTCTTTTAATTCATTGACAGCCTCCGCAAGAATTCGTTGGTACATTTCAAATCCTATATCTGAAATAAACCCACTTTGTTCTGCCCCCAGGAGATCTCCTGCTCCTCGAATATCAAGATCTCTCATCGCTATTTGAACTCCACTACCTAAATCGCTAAATTGCTCTAAGGCTTGCAATCTCTTTTTAGATTCTGAAGGCAATGAACTTAGGGGTGGGGCCATTAAATAACAAAAGGCTTTCCGATTTGATCGACCAACCCTTCCACGTAGTTGGTGTAAATCACTTAAGCCAAACTTATGCGCATCGTTGATTAAAATGGTATTCGCATTGCTGATATCTATCCCGCTCTCAATAATTGTGGTGGCAATAAGCACATCATATCCCCCTTCGATAAACGTCGCCATCACATTCTCAAGCTCCTTGCCCTCCATTCTCCCATGCCCTATTCCAATTCTTATATCTGGAAGTAGCCTTTGTACAATTCCCGCAACTTCTTTAATGTTTACGATTCGATTGTGGACGAAATAAACCTGCCCACCTCTACTCACTTCATAGCTAATGGCATCCCTAATAAGCTCTTCACTGAAGGAAGTGACAATCGTTTCTACTGGGTGACGGTTAGGAGGAGCAGTCCTAATGATACTTAAATCACGTGCTCCCATCAATGAAAACTGTAAAGTCCTCGGGATGGGGGTTGCTGTCAATGTTAAGGTATCAACATTTTCTCGCATGGTCTTCAGTTTATCCTTCACCCCCACGCCAAACTTCTGCTCCTCATCAACCACCAACAGGCCCAAGTCTTTAAACTTCACTTTTTTGCCCACAATTGCATGAGTTCCGATTAATATATCGACTTCACCGGATTCAACTTTATCTAGGGTTTCACGGAGGGCTTTTCCAGTCTTAAAACGATTGATATAATCAACTGTCACCGGAAAATCTTTAAGCCTACGTGTAAAGCTACGTGCGTGTTGCATGGATAGAATGGTTGTCGGAACGAGCATTGCGACTTGTTTTCCATCAGTTGCTGCCTTAAAGGCCGCGCGAATAGCCACCTCCGTTTTTCCGAACCCCACATCACCACACACAAGCCTGTCCATAGGAATGATCTTCTCCATATCCTCTTTCACCGCTTTAGTTGTAGTGTGCTGGTCCGGAGTGTCCTCAAACATAAAACTTGCCTCAAGTTCATGCTGTAAATAGCTGTCAGGGGTGAAAGCAAATCCTTCGGCTGCTTTTCGCTTGGCGTAAAGGTGTAAAAGATCGTAGGCTATTTGTTTGACACGAGATTTCGTTTTGGCCTTTGTCTTAGCCCAAGTAGCAGTCCCGAGTTTATTCACTGAGGGAGTTGTTCCTTCCTTAGATGTGAATTTAGAAATACGATGTAAAGAATGTATGCTTACATAAAGTACATCTCCACCTTTATAGGACAGCCTTATTGCCTCCTGTTCTTTGCCATTCACCTCAATCTTATGCAGGCCAGAAAATTCGCCTATTCCATGGTCAATATGCACCACAAAATCTCCCACTTCTAAAGACATTAACTCCTTAATTGTAAGAGCCTCCTTGCTTTTCCTAAAGCCGTCTTTAAGACGGAACCTGTGATATCTATCAAATAACTGATGATCTGTGTAGACGAGGACTTTTAAATCTTTATCTACAAACCCTACACTGAGTTCCATGGGGATAGGTGTGTACGGAACATCCGGACTTTTCTCACCATTTTTATCCTGCCGATCTGTAAAAATATCATGAAGTCGCTCCAGTTGAGTGGCTTGTCCTGAGACGATTACATTAACATATCCATTTCGATTGTTTGCAATGAGATTCGTTGCGATCATGTCAAAATGCTTGTTGAACGCAGGCTGCTCGGTCATTCCATAGGAAATTGTCAACCTGTCGGAAAAGGTTTTCCCTCCACCGAATTCAACAACAGAAAAATCTTCAATTAAACTTTTGAAAACCTCAGGATCTAAGTACAATTCAGATGGTGGAGTTCTTTTCGTCTCACCCACGAGGCGTTCAAAATGAGCAGTTGCCTTGTCTAATTCTTTCTGCAGTCCAAGTTCGCAACTCTTCACATCGGTCATCCAAATCACAGAATCCTCAGGGATAAAACTAAAGAAGGCTTCCCAACTTTCATGAAGGGTTTTGTTGCCCACATTGGGGACAATCGTAGCTCTCGTTAACTTGCTTACACTAAGCTGGGAAACGGGATTGAATTTGCGAATACTTTCTATCTCTTCTCCGAAAAACTCTATTCTATAAGGGTGGTCGAAAGAATAGCTAAAGACATCAACGATCCCACCTCTCATTGCATATTGACCTGGCTCATAGACAAAATCCACTTTTTCAAAGCCATATTCTAAGAAGACCTCATCTAAGAAATCGAGCGTAAAAGAGTTGCCTACATGAATAGAAAAAGTTTGTGCACTCAACTCCTTTTTGGTAATCACCATTTCGCTTAAAGCACCTGGGTAGCTAACAATGATACACCCTTCTCCTCCTCTGTTTATTTCATTAAGAACTTCGGCTCTTTGTGCGATATTAGCATTCTCAGTTATTTCTTCCTGATAAGGCACCCTGGCTGAACGGGGGAATAGGAAAACGGGGCGTGGATTTTCGACTAAAATCTGCTCTAAGTCGTTCATGAAATATGCAGCCTGCTCCTTATCGTCAAACACGAATAAATGAGGTCTCTTTTTAACGCCTTCTTTCAGCTCGTTTTCTAATACTCCAGCGGCAATCAAGGCAAGACCGGAGCCCACGACTCCTTTTAATTCAATCTTGTTAGATTTATCTTTTAGAGCACGAAGTAATGTGCCAGTACGATTGTCGCAGCGGTAAAAATTCAGAAGGTCGTCCGTTCTCATTAAGCTAATTAAGAACCCTAAAGATAAGCTTACTTATCTGCTTGTTGAAACTTCAAAAAGGCTTCAACTAAGTTTTTATTTCCAACATAATACGGCACCCGTTGATGCAAATCTGTTGGGGTTTTATCTAAAATCCTTCCATGATCATGAACGGCAAGACCTCCCGCTTGTTCTGCAATAAACGCCAAAGGGGAACACTCGTAAAGTAACCTTAGCTTTCCATCTGGTTTATCTTTGAGAGAAGGGTAGAGGTAGATTCCCCCGTGAATAAGATTTCTGTGGAAATCAGACACCAAAGAACCTATGTATCGGGCTCTGAAATCAGCGGCCGTATTTTCGCGACATGATTCAACAAATAATTTAGTTGGACTTGAACATGTGCTAAGAAGAGCGTCGTTCACAGAATAAATCTTCCCAACATCCGGAAATTTCATACCTGGATGAGATAGAAAAAATTCCCCTACTGCTGGGTCAAGTGTAAAGCCGTTAACACCTGATCCAGTTGTGTAAACTAACATTGTGGACGAACCGTACAGAATATACCCAGAAGCAACTTGTTCAGTTCCAGCTTGAAGAAAATCCTGCTTGTTTAAGGGTTCACCCATCGGTGTTTGGCGACGTTGAATACTGAAAATTGTACCAATACTTACGTTAACGTCAACGTTCGAACTTCCGTCAAGAGGATCGATAAGCACGATGTACTTCCCGGACTTCCCCATGTCACCACATAAAAAGGGTTCTTCTTGTTCCTCGGAACCAATGCCAGCAACGGATCTTCCAGCACTGAGAATTCTCATAAAGGTCACATCGGCAAAAACATCTAATTTTTGCTGATTTTCATCTTGAATGTTTGTGGATCCCGCCTCTCCTAAAATACCTGCTAACCCGGCTCGGTTTACTTGGTGATTTACAATTTTCGATGCAACTCCGATATCGGTTAGCAGTCTCGTAAGTTGGCCTGAGACAAACGGAAATTGCGCCTGACTATCCATAATAAACTCCCCAAAAGTTGTCGCCTTGCTCATTTCAAGTGCTTTTTTCGATTCAAATAACTAAATAAATCTGATGTAAAGTTACGCCAGCTAAGACGATGTAGGTATCAGCGCGATGGCGAGTATATGAAATTCTTTGGGACTGAGTTGTTCCGCCCGTTGTTTCAAGAACTCCGTAGGTATCATTTCTTCAGCAAAACCAGCACTAGTCAATGCATTTCTGAGTGTTTTACGCCTTTGGTTAAAAGCACCTTTTACAACTCTTTTTAAGTGTAGAAAAGAACATCCGGGGTCTATCATATCGTTTCTAAGTAGTCGGATAACTCCACTTTTTACTCTTGGTGGTGGATCAAAAGCGTCCTCGTCAACGGTGAACAGGTATTCTATATCATAATAAGTTTGGAGTAAGACGCTTAAAATCCCATAGGTACGAGAGCCCGGACCTTCAGCGATCCTCTGCGCCACTTCTTTTTGAAACATCCCTACAAGTTCGGGGACTCGGTCTCTCCAATCGATTACCTGGAATAGAATTTGAGAAGAGATGTTGTACGGGAAGTTACCTGCGACAATAAAAGGCTTGTTGTTAGGGAAAGCCATGTCAGGATTCCATGAAAGGAGGTCCACCCCATGAACTCTCTCGGAAGGCAAGAGTTCCTCTGTCACTAAAAAATCAACGCTTTCCGTGTCTAATTCAACGACGTGTAGATCTAAATCCCCCCGATCAATAAGCGGCAACGTCAGAGCTCCTGTACCGGGACCGACTTCTAAAACAGCATTACATCCGTTATGGCATGTAATAGACTGAGCAATTCTATCCGCTATTCCCGGACCTACTAGAAAGTGTTGTCCTAAGTGTTTTTTTGCTTTAACCATTTTTCTTGGTTGTATACTGTCCTTCGAATATAACGGGAAGGATGGTCCTAAATGCTGTGGCTTTACTCCCCCATTTTTTATGGAAATCAGCTTGAAGAGTTGGGGCACAATCAGAAGTGTAAGTTTGAAAGGCTTCAGTAGAGAATGCTAAATACTGCACAGCGTATGTCTCTCCTCCCTGCTCATCACCTTGTACACGACATAATTTATAGTCGCGAAAATGACCTGTCATCATAACAGCTGGGATGTGATCGTTAATCATGTATTCGAGCCATTCTTTTGCGCACTCTGGATTAACGGAAACGGTAATGTTATATAAGATCATTGCTCAATTATTCCATCTTCATTCATCTCTCTAAACCTTTTTCTAGCTTGAATAACATGCAGAGAGCCAGAATATTCAAAGACAATCCTCTCGTACAACTCCTCCGCTTTTACAAGATCATTTAACTCGTAATCATAGATCTCGGCGAGTTTAAATAAAGCATCATCCCCCGTTATATCGTCGAAATGGAGTTCAGAAACTTCAGAATAATACTTTAGTGCGGATTCAAGATCGTCATCTAAAAGAGCCAAATCTCCCTTGACAATTAAGATTTCATCTTCGAGGGAATGTCCTGGCCAAGTTGTTAAAATCGTGTCTAATGTTAAAACAGCTGCGCGATTTTTTTTCTGCATGATAAGTAAGTCTGCGCGAGCATACATTTCCATAGGTTCGAAAATTGTATCTAAATTGAAGTTGTCTGTGATGAGCAAACTCAATTCTATCGCATCATTGGAGATTAGCTTAGATGTTGAAGCTTTTAAAGCATCCAGTTGGGTTTGGGCCCAAGAAAAGTCTCCAGTAAAATAACTTATCCGTGCATTTCTATACTTCGCCTCGTGGCCGATCGGGTCATCCTTAAAATCTAGTATAACTTGAGAAAACAAGAGCGACGCATCCCAGACCATATTTTCAAAAACATAGATATCTCCAAGTTCTAATTTGCAAGCGGCAGCGACTCGCTCATTTAACCCAGAAATTGCCAAGGCTTTCTCCATCACCATGATTGCCTCTTCTCCTCGGTCGAGAAAAAAGGCTAGAATATGTGATTGATCTTTTAATAAAACAGCTGTTTCAGAGATTACTCCGAGCTCTATGATGCTAGAGGCATAATCCTCTTCAAGCAATTCGAGCATCTCTATATTAAGAGGAATTTGAGTTGTTAGATCATGGAATCTAATCTGCAGAAGTTCATTTCTTGCGATATAGAAATAAGTTGTTCCTGGACCCTTTGAAGCTACATATTTGAAGCATTCAACTGCAGTAGATAAATCTTTATTTGCGGCGGCGGTATTCCCCAATTCCATTAACCCCACGCCAATTCCTCCAAGTCTCAAATCAATGGCTCTTGAATGTATGAAAGCCGATGCGAAATCTTTTATTTGTGTAAAATGCCAAACAAGCATCTCGGGATAAATATTGTCTTCTGGATACTTTGCAGCGGCTCGTAAAAGAGCAATTCTAACGAGTTCACCATTCTCGGGTTCACTTTGCAACCTCAGATTTCTGTTTAAACTATTTTGAACGGTACGCAGATAATTTGGTTTTGTATGTAGGAGTTCTAAAAAACTGTCGACCATTCCCTGAAAATCGCGCCTCATGCCTTGTAAGTTTGCGAATTCATAATGAAAATTAGTGGTTCCCAGGCCTTGAGCTTTCTTATACGTGGCGTATGCCAAATCTAATTCGTCTAATTTGATAAAAGCATTCGCTAATCTCACCGCTTGATTTCTCCCAGGCTGAAGAAGTTCTAAGGCTTTGTCGAAAGCGGCTCGCGCATCCTCTGTCATATCAAAGTTCAAATACAAAGAGCCTAAATCAACGTATACGTTTGCTTTGCTGTTTTTATGAGTCCTCCGGATTTTTGTTTTTACAAGACTTTCAGCGGCTTCTAAATCCTCCATTGCTAAGAGAGATTTGTAGTACATCTGATAAACGGTGTTGGTCTTGTTTCTCTTATATATTTCTACTAGGTAAAGTGTTGCTTGTTCAAAGCTTCCCTCGTTGTAGTAGAATTCGGCAAGCTCCAAATCTGTTTGGGCTTGAACCCCAAGATTTACCCCCAACCCGAGAATACAAAGTGAAATCGTATATATAAGCCCTCTCATATCTCTTCACCAGCCTTAGCGACTCCTCTAGCCCACTGACCTCTTTTCACCTCTAGCAAGCTATCGATGGATTCACGTGAAGATAAATCCGTTTCAAGCCCCAATCGAGCAAGCCTTAGCGTTTCTGTGACGACATCCTCGAGTTTTAAAACCGCATCGAGTTCAATCTGAACATTCCTTTTGATGTAAAGATCATTAATAGAATCACCTAAAGCATCCAGCTCGGCGCCAGATTCGATAACATCGATTAATCCTGACACCTGTGTTTTACATCGTTCGATTTCTTGAAAAATCACAGCAAATCTATTGGGCGAATCCTTCAGATAACGAGTTGCTTTGGAGAGTTCCTCAATCACGATTGCATCGGTTCTGACAAACACAACATTGGTATCAGAGCCAAGCCAAACCAAGTCCTTTTTTGCCTCGAGAAGCCAATCTCTTACTGAATTGATTGAATCAAGAGGGGTTTCGTTCACCAGTTTCTCCAAGTTTTCTAATTCGGTGAAAGCTGCATGTAATGAAAGCTCTGTTTTATTTTCACTACACCCAGAAAGAAAACAGATCAAGCCGCCGGACAACACCAAAAGTTGAAGGAAATTTTTCATTTTCGAGATTTTAAATCCTATCGAATCCGAGGAATGGTACGAGGGCCTTTGGGATCTTTACACCCTCGGCATCCTGATGGTTTTCAAGAAGTGCGGCGACAATTCTTGGAAGTGCTAGCGCAGAACCGTTCAATGTATGGACAAGTTGGTTTTTTCCATCGGAGTCTTTAAACCTACACTTCAGCCTATTTGCTTGAAAAGTCTCAAAATTAGAAACGGAACTCACCTCTAGCCATCTTTCCTGTGCAGCACTCCAAACCTCAAAGTCGTAAGTCATGGCAGCTGTAAAACCCATGTCCCCAGCACAAAGTCTCAATATTCTATATGGAAGTTCCAAAGCTTCGAGTAATCCTTTTACGTGATCAACCATAGAGTCTAGGGTTTCAGAGGATTTGTCGGGATGTTGGATTTGGACTATTTCAACCTTGTCAAACTGATGGAGGCGGTTAAGTCCTCTTACGTGTTTGCCATAACTACCCGCTTCACGGCGGAAGCAAGGCGTGTATCCACACAGTTTTATAGGAAAGTCCGTAGCGTTTTGTACAGTGTCGCGAAAGATATTTGTGAGGGGCACTTCTCCCGTAGGGATCATATATAAATCATCTTCTGGCATGTGGTACATCTGACCTTCTTTGTCTGGTAACTGTCCAGTGCCAAATCCGCTTTCAGCATTTATCATGAGTGGGGGGATGTACTCTGTATATCCAGATTCATCAGCTTTGTCTAGGAAAAAACTAATTAATCCACGCTGTAGCTTAGCTCCCTTGCCTTTGTAAAATGGAAATCCAGCCCCGGTTACTTTTGCACCTAAATCAAAATCGATTAAATCCTTTTCTTTTGCGATATCCCAATGGGGTTTGTTATGTTTCCCTAAATCTGGAAGATCCCCCCAACTGTAAACCAATTCGTTATCTTCATCAGATTTCCCAGCAACGACGAGATCACACGGAGTGTTAGGAAGGTGAGAAAGGATGTCGTGAACCTCTTTCTCCAGCTCTGACATTTTTTCTTTAAGTTCGACAGAGAGAGACTTCAGCCCCGAGGTCTCTTGCTTTACAGCCTCCGCTTCTTCACGCTTGCCTTCTTTCATAAACTCTCCGATTTTACGGCTGAGGATATTGCTCTGAGCTAAGGTGTCATCTAATTCTTTTTGAATTCCTCTTCGATCTAAGTCGAGCGCAAGGATGCGGTCTACATTTTCAGTAGCATCGATGCCACGTTTTGCAAGACTAGTAATAACGCGGTCGCGTCTTTCACGTAAGTTGGTAAGAGTAAGCATTTATAAAGTCTAATTTCGGACAAATTTGCCGGAATTGGGGTTAAAATTCGAATAAAAAAACTCCCGCCCCTAAAAGGGGACGGGAGTCCTTGAAAGAGTTATTTAGGAATAAATCCCTACTACGCTTCTCCTCCCGCAGGAACTACGGATACGAAGGAGCGATTGTTGCGTTTCTTACGGAACTCTACGATTCCGTTAGTTAGGGCGTATAAGGTATGATCCTTACCGATTCCTACATTGGTACCTGGGTGATGAGGTGTTCCGCGTTGGCGAACAAGAATGTTGCCTGCGATACAAAATTGACCACCAAAGATTTTTACGCCAAGTCTTTTCGACTGTGACTCACGTCCGTTCTTCGAACTACCTACACCTTTTTTATGCGCCATGATATATGAGTTTTTCGGCTAGTAGCCGGTTACGCTTCTTTTTTAGCTTTAGTTTCCACTGCTTCTTTTTTAGGAGCCGCTTTCTTTGCTGCCGCCTTCTTGATATCCGTAATACGAATTTCAGTTAGGTAAGGACGGAAACCGTTAAGCTTCTGATATCCTTTACGACGTTTTTTCTTAAAGACAAGAACTTTGTCTCCTTTTAAATGCCTCTCAATGGTGGCATGAACGGCTAGGCCGTTTATAGCTGGGGCGCCAACTGTTACGTCACCGGCCTTGTCAGTAAGGAGAACGCGATCGAACTTAATCGTCGCTCCTTCCTCAGCGTCTAGGCGGTTTACGAAAACCTGTTGGTCTTTCTGTACCTTGTACTGGTGCCCTGCTATCTCTACGATTGCATACATGGAAATTAAATTTACCCTTCAAAATTAGATATAAAGGGGGCGCAAAGATACGGCTTTCACTAGAAATTCCCAACTTTTTTCTTCCTCACTCCATTGACGAGAGCGACTCCTAATAATATCACCACTCCACCTGCAAGATGGAGGATTGTCAAATTCTCCCCATCCATCCATCCCCAAACTGCCGCAAATAAAGGAATAATGTATGTTACTGAACTAGCCGTTAATGCATTTGTCCATTTTATAAGAGTATTAAATAGAATCAATGCCCCAGCTGTTCCTATGGCTGCTAGAACAGCGATAGCGATCATTCCGCTACCTCCGTGAGGATTTTCCGTAAGGGTTGAATATACATTAGAGTACAAGAGCACCATTACAGCTGGTGGAAGCACCATAAATAATGCAATTGATGCAATTGCTGTAGATGGAACCCCTTCAAGTTTGTTTTTCAGGATATTGACGCTTATTCCATAAAACAAGGTTGCCAAAGCGACCCTGCCGCAAGCCCACCATTCAATATCTCCACTTACCGAAGTTGCCCCCATATTACCGGCGGCAAGTAACAAGGCTCCAATAAGTCCTATTGTTAGCCCAGAAAACTGAGTTTTAGACACAGCAGTTTTAAAGACAAGCGCGGCCACAATCATAGTGAACAAAGGGGTAAGGGCATTCAACATCCCCACGATTGCAGATGGGATAGAGCTGACTGCTGAGGTAAATAGATATGCGGGGAACAAATTCCCCAATGTGCCAATTGCTAAAAGAGGTAGTATTTGAGATCTTTTTATCGATTTCAAATATTTTATAGTAATAGGCAAGAGCACGATTCCAGCGATAGCGATACGCAAAGCAGCGACCTCTAAAGGTGTATAAACGATCTCCCCAGAAGAGTCGAAAATAGCAATCTTCATTAAAATAAATGAACTGCCCCAAACAAATGCTAAGAGAAGTAGCGCCCCCCAGATTGCTATTTTTGATTTTTGATTTTGCACAGTTTGGCAAATGTAAGTCAACCTTGTATCCGCACTTCAACCCTACATTTGTAACATGAGTAAATTTGCCACACTTTTATCTACTGCCGTAGTAATTGCCGTTTTTATGATCACAAGCTGCAACCCGAATGTTGAAGTTTATGAATTGGTAGTTACCGAAGTTAATGAGGTAGGTGAATTGAGTAAAACAACTGCAAGGCTTGAGATTAAAGGAATGATGTGTGAGGTAGGTTGTGTTGCAAAAGTCAAGAAGGAGCTCTTAGAACAGAACGGAGTTTCCAATGTTACAATAAATTTTGACAGCGACAGAGAGGTTGATTTTGCAACCATAGAGTATGATCCTAATATAGAGTCGGTAGAATCTCTAGCTTCTGTTGTTACTAATATAGCTGATGGAAAGCTTTATGGTATAACCGCTGCATTAGTGACAAATTACGCCCCCAGTCCCTCAAATTGAAACGCATAGCGAATATAGCATTTGTACTGGTTTATTTAGTTGTGCTGGCTGGTTCTGTAGTTAGAATGACGGGTTCAGGTATGGGTTGTCCAGACTGGCCTAAATGTTTTGGTCTATTAATACCTCCCACCTCGGAAGACCAAATAAAATGGAGTGTGGGTGTTGAGTATTCAGAGGGAACCATGGTCATTGAGCGTGACACACTGTGGGTGTCAACGGAAGATCATTTGTCATTTGGAGAAGGATTTGAGAGTTCTAATTGGGAGCCATATGCCAAGCACAGTTATGCGGAGTTTAACGCGGTGCATACCTGGATAGAATACTTTAACCGCCTGATAGGGGCGCTCTCGGGAATCCCTATAATTCTCCTGTTTGTTCTTGCGATAAGGTCGCGTAGAAGAATTCCGATAATCCTCACTTCAGCGACGTTGGCGTCAGTGCTGTTTGTTTCTTGGCTTGGAAAACTTGTTGTAGAAGGGAACTTGATTCCGTTCTCAATCACCATTCACATGGTGAGCGCTTTAGCAATACTGGTTTTACTTGTGGGGTTAATCCAACACCTTGAAGGCACAAAAACACTCATTAGAAAAGCCACCAGAAACTGGATCTTTATCTCACTGTTGATTGCTTTCATGCAATTGGTTTTCGGGACTCAGATCCGTGAGGCTGTTGACCTTGCTCTGGAGTCTAATGTCACACGAGCGAACTTGATTGACGCGCTCCCAGGATGGTGGGTTTTACACCGCTCAGCTGTTTGGGGAATCATTGCAGTACACTTGATATGGGCTATCCCGATGCTGAAGAATGAAAACTTTAGGCATTATGCTAAAATCACCATTGCCATCCTTTTAGGCCAAACCTTAACAGGCTTACTGTTCACCCAGATGGGCTTTCCAGCATTCGCTCAGCCCATTCATATCATTTTAGGGTTCGCCCTAATCCTCATAGACTTCCGAGCGCTAATAGCCTCAAAGGTCTAAAAAGTGCGGAGATATTTGAGCCTTAGCTGCCACACATGTCGCAGTCATCACCGTTTTCTATGCTGCACATTTCAATAGCCTCTTCTTGAGTAAACTCAGGGACTTTAGGTGAATCTTTCGTCTTGTACTTCTTGTCTACCGTAAACTTAATGGCATCAGCGGCGGCCTTCGTTCTTAAGTAGTACATGCCTGTCTTAAGACCACTTTTCCAAGCGTGAAAGTGCATGGATGTGAGCTTAGAATTTGTCACATTCTCCATAAAAATATTGAGAGATTGTGATTGGCATATGTAGGCACCACGATCTGCGGCCATATCAAGAATTGAACGCTGAGATATCTCCCAAGCGGTTCTGTACAGTAACTTGATATTGTCAGGAATTTCATCAATGTTTTGAACTGATCCATTGGCTGCAATCAAACGATTTTTCATGTCATCATCCCAAAGATCGAGCTTGACTAAATCTCTGAGGAGATGCTTGTTTACAACGATAAACTCACCTGATAATACACGTCGTGTGTAAATGTTAGATGTGTAAGGCTCGAAACATTCGTTATTCCCTAGAATTTGAGCTGTAGAAGCCGTAGGCATTGGAGCTATTAACAAAGAGTTGCGCATTCCATGCTTCTTGATTTCCTCCTTTAGAACATCCCACTCCCATCGCTTTGAAGGAGTGACATTCCACATGTCGTACTGAAGAATCCCTTTTGAGGCAGGTGATCCTTTAAAAGTCTCATAAGCACCATCAATTTTTGCGAGGTCTTTAGATGCGGTACAAGCAGCATAGTAAAGAGTTTCAAAAATCTCTTTGTTAAGCTTGCGAGCTTCATCCGAATCAAATGCATGTCGCATTAAAATAAACACGTCAGCTAATCCCTGAATACCAATTCCGATTGGACGGTGGCGCATATTTGAATTGCGCGCTTCAATTACTGGATAGTAGTTCCTATCAATAATGCAATTCAGGTTCTTAGTCGTCTGATAGGTTATCTCAAATAATTTATCATGGTCGAAAGTTCCATCAGACTTGACAAATTTAGGAAGTGCAAGAGAGGCAAGGTTACATACAGCGACTTCATCTGGCGCAGTATACTCGATGATCTCAGTACAGAGATTTGACGAGCGAATTGTCCCCAGGTTCTTCTGATTAGACTTCGCGTTAGCGGCGTCTTTGAATAACATGTAAGGAGTTCCTGTTTCAACTTGGCTTTCCAGAATTTTAAACCAAAGGTCTTGAGCTTTAATCGTCTTTCTTCCCTTCCCTTCTTTCTCGTACTTGGTATAAAGCGCATCAAATTCAGCGCTATGCGTCTCAGGTAAGCCGGGGCATTCGTTGGGACACATTAAAGTCCAATCTCCATTCTCCTCGACCCTCTTCATAAACAAATCTGGAATCCAAAGAGCGTAAAAGAGATCTCTCGCTCTCTGCTCTTCTTTTCCATGATTCTTCCTCATTTCGAGGAAGTCAAAGACATCAGCGTGCCACGGTTCGAGGTACATCGCAAAAGAACCTTTTCTACGACCGCCACCTTGGTCAACATATCTAGCGGTATCGTTAAACACTCTCAACATAGGAACTATCCCGTTCGAGGTGCCATTTGTCCCTTTGATGTAGGATCCCTTTGCTCGGATATTATGCATAGCTAAACCTATACCTCCAGCACTTTGAGAAATCTTAGCACATTGCTTTAGCGTGTCGTAGATGCCAGAAATGCTATCCTCCTTCATTGTTAAAAGGAAGCAGCTTGACATCTGTGGCTTAGGTGTGCCCGAGTTAAACAAAGTAGGTGTTGCGTGGGTAAACCAACCTTCACTAAGCATGTGATATGTACTCACAACAGATTCAAGGTCATCTTTGTGTATTCCTACACTCACCCTCATAAGCATCTGCTGCGGTCTTTCAGAGACAGCGCCATTCATCTTTAACAAGTATGAACGCTCTAATGTTTTAAACCCAAAAAAATCGTAGCTAAAATCTCTGTCGTAAATAATCTGAGAATCTAAGTATTCTGCATTTTCTTGGATGATTTCATGTACGTCTTCAGCGATTAAACTTGCTGGATCACCAGTTACAGGATCTACATAGTTGTAGAGTTCATCTATCGTTTCAGCGAAGGATTTTTTAGTTGCTTTATGTAAGTTGCTTACTGCGATACGACTCGCAAGACTGGCGTAATCGGGGTGAGTCACAGCGCTCGTTGCTGCTACTTCTGCAGCGAGGTTGTCAAGCTCAGTTGTCGTAACACCATCGTAGACGCCCTCGATAACACGCATAGCGATACGTTGTGGATCAACTGATTCGTGTAGGCTATAACAAAGTTTTTTTATTCTGGCTGTAATCTTGTCAAATTGAACAAGTTCACGTCTTCCGTCGCGTTTAACTACGTACATGGTAAATATCTAGAGGGTGATTCAGGTAGGATAATGGGTTGGTATTTTTTTTAGAAGTCTGCTTCCATATTGAAGCTTTTGCTTTCTTCAGAGCCGTGGTTCATTACCCCGGATTTTTGATATTCTCCCACTCTTTTTTCAAAGAAATTAGTTTTTCCTTGAAGTGAAATCATATCCATAAAGTCAAATGGGTTTGTGGCATTATAAACCTTTTCGTTTCCGAGTTCCACAAGTAATCTATCCGCAACAAATTCGATGTATTGCTGCATAAGATCGGCATTCATTCCGATGAGTCTCACAGGAAGAGCTTCAGTAACGAAAACCTTCTCCATGTCAACAGCATCAATAATAATTTTCTCTACGGTTTTCTTAGGGAGTTTATTTACAAGATGATCGTTGTACAGAAGACAAGCAAAGTCACAGTGCATTCCTTCGTCACGAGAGATGAGCTCGTTTGAGAAAGTAAGCCCAGGCATAAGCCCTCTCTTTTTAAGCCAAAAAATCGAACAAAAACTTCCGCTAAAGAAGATGCCTTCAACAGCAGCAAACGCGATTAAGCGCTCAGCAAAACTTCCATTATCGATCCAGCGCATAGCCCACTCAGCTTTTGCCTTAACAAACGGGAGAGTCTCAATGGCATTAAATAAGTGATCCTTTTCTTTCGTGTCTTGTATGTAAGTGTCAATGAGTAAAGAGTAAGTCTCAGAGTGTATGTTTTCCATCATAATCTGGAATCCATAGAAAAACTTAGCTTCGGTATATTGAACCTCTTGAACAAAATTCTCCGCAATATTCTCATTTACAATCCCATCCGAAGCGGCAAAAAATGCAAGAACATTTTTGATGAAAAACCGCTCATCATCGTTAAGCTTGTCTGACCAATCAGCCAGGTCAGAAGAAAGATCGATCTCTTCAGCGGTCCAGATACTTGCCTCTTGCTTTTTATACTCAGCCCAAATATCGTCGTGCTGAATTGGGAACAAAACAAAGCGCTTGGGGTTTTCAATTAAGATAGGTTCTTCCACAGTTGTATTTTCGGGCAGTACCTCCTCAATTGATGTTTGTTCGTCTAAAGCGACTTGTTTGATCTCGGTCTCGAGTTCGTTTATTTTAGAGGTAGATGCGTCCATGTTTTTTGTATAATCGTAGTTTTAACCAACGTCTCAAAGAAACAATCTAGACCCCTATTTATGCAAGGTCATTTCGCCGTCTTTACCATCTAGTTTTTAACACTGATGTTAATAACAAAGTGCTTTGCCTTTATCCACTGTGTTTAGAGCGATTGTTAATTGGTGATGTTTTGTTAATTTGGTGTAAAAATGACTCTTTTATGGTATGAATTTATCAGTTCAAAAAGCATTCACAAAATGGACTTATTTAAGGAACACTGAATGCGTACTTTTGCTTAATGCTTAAAGGCCTTTTAAAAATATTTCTAGGAGATAAATCATCCAGCGACCTGAAGGAAATCCAGCCAGTGGTTGATGATATATTGTTGGCTGAAAAGTCCCTCATCAACCTTAGTGCGGATGAACTCAGAGCGAAATCTAACGATTTACGAAAAAGAATCAATGATCACATTGCTGATTTGCAAGTAGAAATTGATGAATTAAAAATAAAAGCTGAGACCATGCCCGAGTCTGATCTCGACGCTAAAGAAGCTGTTTTCGAAAAGATCGACAAGTTAGAACTTGACATCAATAAGGAGCTCGAAGTTGTACTTGCCGAAATTTTACCCGAAGCCTTCGCCGTTGTAAAAGAGACGGCAAAAAGATTCACAGCAGATGGTGAAATTGAGGTTACGGCACTTCAGTTCGATAAGGATATCGCTGCAAAACGTGATATGGTCAGGGTAGAAGGGGATAAGGCTTTTTGGTCTAATACATGGAAAGCAGCCGGGTCAGATGTGACCTGGGAGATGGTTCACTACGACGTACAACTTGTAGGTGGAGTGTCTCTTCACAGGGGTAGCGTGGCGGAAATGCACACGGGTGAAGGAAAAACCCTCGTTGCTACTTTACCGGTATTCTTAAACGCTCTCACGGGTCGGGGAGTTCATCTTGTGACCGTGAACGACTATTTGGCTAAGCGTGACTCGGAGTGGATGGGTCCATTGTACGAATTTCATGGTCTGACAGTTGACTGCATTGATAAGCATCAGCCTAACAGTGAGTCTCGGAGAGAGGCGTATAAGTGTGACATCACGTTCGGTACGAACAATGAATTCGGATTCGATTATCTGCGTGATAATATGGCAAAAAATCCGGATATGTTAGTCCAAAGGCGTCACCATTATGCCATCGTTGACGAGGTGGATTCTGTGCTTATCGACGAGGCGAGGACACCACTTATTATTAGCGGACCCACACCTAAAGGCGATGAACAGGAGTTTGAATCTCTAAAACCCATGGTTGTTAAGCTGATTCAAGTTCAGCAAAAAGCAGTTCAAGGATTTTTGTTAGAGGCGAAAAAACTCCTTACCGATGGAATCTCAAAAGAGGAGAAGGAAACGTCCGGATTAGCTCTTTATCGAGCTTTTCGAGGACTCCCTAAATCGAAGCCCATCATTAAGTTCCTGAGTAATGAAGGTATGCGCCAACGCCTGTTAAAAGTTGAGTCGTTTTACCTAGCTGACAATCAGCGCGAGATGCACAAGGCGGATGAAGAGTTGTTCTTCGTGATTGATGAGAAGCAAAACCAAATTGAACTTTCCGAGAAAGGTATTCTTTACCTTACTCAAGGGATGGATGATGACGCTTTTTTCACCATGCCTGACATTGCAACGGAGCTTGTTGCAGTAGACAATTCAGATTCTAGCGATGACGAAAAATTATCTAGGAAGCAGGAGGTGATGCAAGATTACGGAGTCAAATCCGCGCGGATTCACTCGATGAATCAACTTCTTAAAGCATACACTTTATTCGAGAAGGATATCGAGTACGTTATCATGGAAAACAAGGTGAAAATCGTCGATGAGCAGACCGGTCGTATTATGGACGGGAGACGTTATTCAGATGGTTTACACCAAGCGATTGAAGCGAAAGAGAATGTCAAGATTGAGGCTGCCACTCAAACATATGCGACAGTTACTCTTCAGAACTTCTTTAGGATGTATCACAAGCTTGCTGGAATGACAGGAACTGCGGAGACAGAAGCAGGTGAGTTTTGGGATATCTATAAATTGGACGTTAAGGTAATCCCTACTAACAGGCCGATTGCCCGTGATGATAGAGAGGATTTAGTGTACAAGACGAAGCGTGAGAAATACAATGCAGCGATCGATCAAATCGCTGAACTGAGTAAATCCGGACGACCAGTACTTGTAGGAACTACGACAGTTGAAGTTTCAGAATTGCTATCTCGAATGTTAGACATGCGTGGATTAGCCCACCAGGTTCTAAACGCGAAGAGACACCAACAAGAGGCTGAGGTTGTGACCAGAGCCGGTCAGGCGGGAACGATTACGATCGCAACAAATATGGCGGGACGTGGTACTGATATTAAATTAACGCAAGAAGTTAAAGAAGCGGGAGGTCTTGCGATTATAGGAACTGAGAGGCATGATTCGCGTAGAGTAGACAGACAGCTTCGAGGTCGTGCAGGTCGTCAAGGAGATCCAGGGTCGTCACAATTTTATGCATCTTTAGAAGATGATTTAATGCGTTTGTTTGGCTCTGACCGAGTGGCGAAGATGATGGACAGGATGGGACACCAGGATGGAGAAGTCATTCAACACAAGATGATTTCGAAGTCCATAGAAAGAGCCCAAACGAAAATCGAGGAAAACAACTTCGGGATAAGAAAGCGACTTCTTGAGTACGACGATGTTATGAACGCCCAGCGTGAAGTGATTTATAAACTCCGTAGAAATGCGCTGTATGGCGATAGAATTAGAACGGATATCGCAAACATGTTCTTCGAACTTGTTGAGGCAAATGTTGATGCAACCCACGAATCTAAGGACTACGATAGTTTCCGTTTGGCGATGCTTTCTAACTTAGGGATGGAAGCTCCCATTTCAGAGAACGATTTCCTTTCAGCAGAGACGGATGATTTGGTGTACCTATGTTACTCAAAATCGGAGCAACATTACCGCTCTAAAATCGAAGATTTATCTCAACGAGCTCATCCAGTAATCCAGCGTGTTTACGATGATGACACGAACGATTTCAAAAGCATACTTGTCCCATTTTCTGACGGACGGAAGACGATCCAAGTGAGTGCAGATATTGACGAAAGTGTTGCAACCGAGGGGGTAAGTGTCATGAAGGCTCTCGAGCAGCAAGTGGTCCTTGCAGTGATTGACTTGCATTGGAAAGAGCACCTTAGATCTATGGATGATTTAAGAAACAATGTTCAGCACGCGAGACACGAGCAAAAAGATCCGCTTCTCATCTACAAATTCGAGTCGTACGGGCTGTTTAAGCAAATGGTTCAAAAGGTAAATGCTGAGGTCGCTTCCTTCTTAATGAAGTGTACAATTCCTATAAATGCAGGAGATCAACCATTGCGCCAAGGCAAGAAAATTGATTCTGCTCCATTAGGTAAAACATCGAAGGCTGGCATTGAGAATATTGCCCAACAAAATTTTGCTTCTCAATCTGCTGGAAATAGAGCTTCTTCTCCAGGCCAAGCTCAGGCTCCAGCTCGCCCCAAACCAGTTGACCCTATCCGTTCTGACAAAAAGGTTCAACCCAATTCTCCTTGTCCCTGTGGTTCTGGCAAGAAATTTAAAAAGTGTCACGGAAAGTAACGCCTTTTGTTTCTTGAGTGAATTTTTTCATTGAGAAGATAGGAGAGCTTCGTGCTTAATATCCCGAATCCAGCTCCTGCAACGACATCTGAGAACCAGTGTTTGTCGTTATATACCCTTAGATAACCGGTAGCTGTGGCGGCTGTGTATCCTAGAATTCCATATAGAATTGACTCGTCCTTGTACTCTTGATATAATATCTCAGCACACATAAAAGCTGTTGAGGTATGTCCAGAAGGGAAGGAGGTGAAGGCGGATCCGTCTGGTCTTTCTTTTCCTGTAAGTAGCTTAATGCTAGCCACTGAAACACCCATAATCACCATGGAATAGCCCGTAATTTTAGAGAGTTCTCTTATATCGTGCACCCCCTTTTTTCCAAGAAGATTTAATCCGTAAACGGCTACTAATGGGCTGAGTTCTAAATAATCGTCAAGATGATTTTTTCGATCAACATACCTCAATTCATCCCTAATACTTAGGTCGAGTGTTCTAAACCTTTCGTTATTTAATGCGATAAATCCATAAGTGATAAAAGCAGAGGGTAAAATCAGCGTACGGTACGTAGTTTTCTTTTCAAGAGGTGAATTCGTGATTTGCGCAAAAATTGAACTCGTAAAAAGACAAAAAACAAGCGTAATAATTTTCATTTAAAAGTATCTTTTGATTAGTGACCTATTTATTAATCGCTTCAAACTGACTACAAGTTTCTGGTGTAAACTCACTGTTTGTAGAATGTACGAGAAGGTCGAACGAATCGAGCGGTGTTCCTGCAGCCATGAGTTTTTTTATCAAGGTACACCAAGCATTCAAGCGTTTCCCATCACTTTCATGCCCATCATAACCACCAAATCTCACGAGAAGAAACGGTGCTGTAAGTCTCATATGTAACGCATCAGGCCTTCCCACGGTATCGCTAATTACTGCTCCGATTCCTTTTTCTGACAACAGTTTCCAAACGGTTTCTGCTTCCTCTCCACCTTGGAACCACGCAGCATGACGAAATTCCACAGCCATCTTTATCTCTTTGGGCCAGTTGTTTAAATACTGGATCAATTTTTCACTGTGCTTAGGTGCATAATGAGGGGGAAGTTGGAGAAAAGCAGGACCAAGTTTATCTCCCAATGCTAGTATGCCTTCAATAAAATCATCTGTGGGTCCTTCACAATTGTTGAACCGCCTATAATGTGAAATAATAGCCGGGAATTTCGGGCAGAAAACGAATTCATCAGGCATTTCACCAGCCCATTCAGTCATCTTTTCAGGTGAGTAAATTCTATAATGGGTAGCGTTAAATTCAATGTTCCCGAATCGTTTTCCATAGTGATTCGCCCAGGTTCTCATTGGATCTTTCAAGGGGTAAACACTCCCCCTCCAAGATTTAATGCGCCAGGAAGTCCCACCAGATCTTGTCACAGTCTTCTTTTTGAAGTCAAGTCCATCAGCCCATTCTATCTTCTCTTCAGGTAGTTCCCAATGGTCTTTGTCAAGCTTCTCACCTTCAAGATTAATATCTATTTTACCAAATTTCACCTTGCAAACCTAACGACTACAAGTTCAACGCTATCTATTATAAATCCTTTAAAAAACGACTCTGATATTTACCGTCCTTGTGTCTGTAAATTTTATAAACTGAAAAAATGATTGCATATTTAACCAAGGCTTTGATTGAAGGCTTTGTGCCTCGCACCTGCTTGAGCTGTAGTAATCCTATATCGTATTACGGGCATGTTGCTGGAGCGTGTAGTTTATGTGTTATGAATTGGGGAGTGTATACACAGGGTGGTGTAAGCAATACATTGTTTCAGGAAAGAATGAACTGTGTTTGGTCTGCAATGGGATTCCGTTTAAGCGATGGAGGGTCCAGGGCAATGATTCACAAATGTAAATATGGGGGAGAGCCATGGCGGGTTAAACAACTCGGCGAATGGATTGCAACCCGTTGGGATCCACCGCCAGAAGGTGTAGTCTTAGTACCCGTACCGATTCATCCCAAAAGAAAACTCCAAAGAGGGTACAACCAGGCTGAAAGATTGGCGGCTGGTCTAGGAGAGGTTTGGGGTGTTAACGTTGATGGGGCGGGTCTTATTCGCAAAAAGCATGGAGCTTCTTTGACGGGTTCAAATCGACAGGGGAGATCTCAAGCATTGAAACAGACTTACGGTTTTAACACCAAGAAAAACAGAAGCAAGATGAGCCCCGTGATTCTCGTTGACGATGTTTTAACAACTGGTGCGACGTTGAGAGAATGTCGTGAGATTCTTGAGTTAAGAGGCAGAGTGGTGTTAGGAGCGGTAGTTCTTGCACTTGCCTAGCTAAAGGCCACGTGTAACGTGAGGGAGTTATTATATTTGCTAAAAAGAAATGAAATTATTTGAGGACATATTCGTGCTAACACTGGCCTTTATTGTTTCAATAATGTTCATCTCTTGCGCTCAGGTAGGAACCCCTTCTGGTGGTGGTGTGGATACGGAGGCTCCAATTGTCTTAGAAATCTCCCCCAAACCTGGCGCCACCAATGTAATTTGTGATCCTGGAGGAGCCATTTCTGTGACATTCGACGAGTACGTGAATGTCAAATCACTCAACAGTCAACTGTTGGTTTCACCCCTTCTCCCTCAAGGATTACAGTGGTCTATGAAAGGAAAAACGGTCACCTTTGTTTGGAATGATGAATTGCAAGCGAATAAAACCTATGTTTTTCAATTTGGCGATGCGGTTGTAGATATAAGGGAGGGGAATTCGCTTGACAACTTCGTTCATGCATTTTCTACAGGAGATCATCTAGATTCACTTTCAATAAGCGGATCTGTAGTCGATGTCTTTACCGCAGAACCTAAACCGGGAGTTCGAGTACTAATGTATGACGCTGTAATTTCACCAGACTCCATTATTAATGGTGCTGTGCCCAAATTTGTTGGTACAACAAATGAATCAGGTGATTTTTTATTGAGCTATCTGCCTTCCGGACGATATAAAATCTTGGCTATCGAGGACAATGACAGGAATTATGTTTGGACTTCAGGAGAAGGGTTGGCAGTTTTTGAAGAGGTTGTTGTTGTGGACGGACATGTGACTTTAGAGACACCACTCAGAATGCAAACGACCAATGAGCAAGCGGTGAAGTATTTTGTGAAAAGTTCGAGGGATTCCCTTGGACTCGTTCATGTTATTTTAAGTGGTCCTATCGAGTTGTCAGACAAAATTGAGGTTAGTGGAAATCGATTTTTTCATGATCAGGAAAACTTATGGGTGCTGTCTGGCGAGTATTCTTCCGATGTTGTTTGGTGTGGAAACGACACATTAAATTTTCAAGAAATAGAATTGACACAGATGGAAACTTTCAAAGAAGGGAAGGGGCCAGAAGGAAAGGTAGTGTCATCTAATATGGCAGAGTTCACATTTTCTAGACCCTTGGAAAGTGTAGTAGATTCTTTATTTAACCTCATTACAGAAGACAGTCTAGAAATGTTTTTAGATTCGGTGTATATCGACGATTTAGATCCGTTTAAGGTTGTTGTAGAAGGTAGTTTTACAAGGGGAAACGCTTTTGAATTAACAATTGTTCCCGGTGGAATTGTGGGGTATGGTGGGGTCCAAATCTCCGATACTACAAGTTTTAAATGGAGTGTTTTCGAAAAGAAAAGCTTGGGAGATTTGAGCGTGAATATTGAAAAAGAGGGTTGGCTTGAATTAATCGCTTCAAATGGTGAAGTTGTAAAAAAACAGAAGCTGGAGAACAAAGATGGTGTTGAATTCACAAATTTAACTCAAGGCACATATCAATTAAAATGGACAGGTGATACCGATGGGGATGGGCTTTGGAGAAGCGTTGATTTATTGCAATGGAAATCTCCAGAACCAGCTGCAATCATGTCTACGAAAGTAAAAATTAAGTCAGATTGGAGCCACGAAGTTGATTGGCTTAATTAAATCACCACTTTAGGTGTTGATATCTAGGAATTTTTTAACCGCCTTCAAGGGTCCAAACACAACTAATATATCGGTTTCCTGAATTACCGTATCCATCTGAGGGAGCCCAATAATATGTTCAGTAGTCGTAGTTTCGCCATCAATAATTTCTTGAAACTCACGTCTTATCGTAATGAGTCGAAGCTCATACCTGGAACTCAATGCGATATCTTTCAAAGTCCTTCCAAAACAATTAGGTGGGGCTTTTATTTCCGCGATTTCATATTCATCTGGAAGTTGTAAGAATCCACGAATACTAGGATTAATGAGTCTTTCGGAAACCACTTCGGCAACTTCACTCTCTGGACTTAGAATTTCTTTTACACCTAAAGAACTAAGGATCCTGTGCTGGTTTCTATCGTTGGCTCTTACAATAATGCGAGGGATACCGAGGTCTAAAAGATTTAAGGTCGTTAGGACAGTGGCCTCAAAGTTTTCTCCTATGGCAACTACCGCAGCTTCCATATCCTGGACGCCTTGGGCTTTAAGAGCTCTCTTGTCGGTAGCGTCGAGTGTTATAGCTAGAGCAACGTCATCCTTCAGGAGCTCAGCACG
>Ga0308019_10000259_pt1 | contig 33013 bp, 25 predicted proteins | sample Neamet284_FD_203135 | JGI IMG/M metagenome (GOLD analysis project Ga0308019, IMG submission 203135) | Marine microbial communities from water near the shore, Antarctic Ocean - #284 | ecosystem: Environmental > Aquatic > Marine > Unclassified | place: Southern Ocean | collected 2014-10-01
CATGTTCTGCATTGATGATAATCACTTTGTCATCGCGGTTTTCACGGGCTGCTTTGAGCAAAATATCTGCTGTTGCTGATGCAAGACGACCGAGAATCAGTCCGCTCGCGTCAAAAACATAGGTTGTTTCATCCAAGGATAACAACCCCCGTTCCAGATGGGTTTTCGTTCATCAGCTCGCCATAGGTCATAACTCGACCACCAGCGGCTTCTATCTTCTCACGTGCACCATTACTAATACTGTAGGCGGCGATGGTGTGGTTTGTGTACAGGTCACCTGAGCCGAGCAGCTTGCCTGGGACGAGGATGGTTGCACCCTCGGGGGCGAAGCGGCTAACGCGGCTCAAGTTCGGCTGTGCCCAATTCTTGCGACTCTTTGAGAGTCGCATGGCCACATCTCGCCAAACAGCTGCTCCGGTGTCGCGAGACTGGGCTTTCAACTGGCTGATGACATCAACCAGTCGTGCGTTTGTCTTACGTATTGGATTACTCATTTGACTCACTCGATGCTTTGAAGCAATTCGCCGACCGGCCATCCCATTATCAATGCACCGACGCGGGCGCCGTGTCATTCGCGTCGCAGTGCAACGAAACTCTCGAAGTGATGTATGAATCTGGCGTTCGCCAAAACCCTTCAGAAAGGTTCACTCGTAGAGAATTTCGCCCTTTGCGTCGAGTAATTCCACGGTCAGTCCTGCAGCTCGGCCTTGAATAATGATTTCTTCATGGAGAGTATCAGAGAAATCGTCAAGAGCGCCGAGAGCGGTAATTCCGCCAACATCCGTCAGTTGATCGATAAGGTGGTTAAGGACACAAGAAACACCGTATGCTTGACCTGCACGGAATGCGTGGTCAACACCGCCGATTTCCGGGTCTTCGGCCTTCATTCGTAGCATTACTTGCTGCGAATAGGCCACTAGAGCGCCATAAATCGATTCGATAATCTGTGCTGCTTCGACATCACCCAACAACATTTGTGATTGCGCCAGGGCTGCACGCACGGCTTTACCGTAAGTTGCGTGTGCTGCAATCGTATCGTTTGTCTCGGTTTGCATGGCTTGGTCGATGAGTTGCTTCCAGTCTTCCATAGACAAGCCACAGCACACCGGCCCCTTGAAGGTTAAGGCGAATCAATCTGATTCTGAAGTCAAATTTGGAATTCAAATTTTGAAATCTGTGCCTTCGCCTTCGATGATTCCTGCTTGACGAGTTGAACCGTCGGCTGCGACGAATTCGCCAGCCTTGGTTTGCTTGTCGTAGAGATTCACCAATTCTTTGCGGTCAACCATACCGCCCTCGCCGAGAGAGACAGTAAGTGAGCCGACAATGGCATCCAAGGTTTGCAATGCACGGTCTCGATGGCTTGCATCGATGTTGTGATCCGAATAACGTGCTTCTTCAAAGACAGAGAGGAAGACATCAAGTTGGTCTGAAGGGACCATGTTGAATGCAGTACGAACTGCTGTTTCGAATTCACGAGTTGTTTCGTAAACCTTCTTCATGAAACCATAGCGCTTGAAGTGCTTGACCAGGTTCTTGTAACAATCGAAAATTGCTGCAATGTATTCGTTGCTGGCCTCAAGTTGCATCATCGTGTCGGTCAAAATACCCTTGAGTGCTTGCACCTGTCGGCGTGCTTGAGCTCGCTGGTAGTAAATCGCTCCAGCAATCAATAACGCCATTGCAATCAGTACGAAAGACATGGTCTTGGCTGGGGTAAAGAACCCGACATCGGTTTCAAGCGATTTAGCCTTCATCCAAGTGACTTCATGCGTTACATTGTCGAGTGACTCCTCGAAGTATGTTGAACCAGGATAGTACGCAATGATTCTCCATTGGCCTGAACATGCAACACCGTCGCATGTTTGACCGCCGAAGGCCCATTCAAAGTTTGCAATACCTTGCTCATTGGTTCGAGACTTATTGGTTCCTTCAACGACCCATTCGCTGAGTTCATCAGACCAATATTGGCGGACGAACCAAATCTCTTCGTTTTCTACAGCAAGATCGAGACGGTCACGCAAAAGAGCGATTGAACCGATGACTGCTTCGTCATTGTCCAATCCATTATCGCCTGTATGGCTCCAAGTTTGCTTAACTTGCAAGTCGATTCGGGAGCGAACCAAGACGAGCTGATCAATATGTGACCCATTCAAGACATTCGATGAATCCTTATCACAGCCACCAGGGACGTTGAGGTCGGGTTCAAAGGCAATACGCAATGTACGGAAACCTTCCAATTTACCACCGGTTGTTTCCACACCACGCAAGGTTGGGTTTTGACTTGGGTCGCCACTGAACCACTCAACCGTTCCATCGATTTCGCTGGTGCGAATTGTCGAAATTGGGCGAGTGTTTTGCTCAGGGTCAAGGTAGATGTTCAAACACTTTCCACCAACGTATTGGCCGTTGGATTGCATCAACTTTGCATCGACGTGGAACGACTCTTTGAGGTAGAGAACTGGATACTCGGTTGTGTTTGGAGCAGTCCAAGTCTCGACGCTGGCCTTGAATGGTCCAACTTCGCTCAGAGCCAATGTTGAGTTCGAAAAGACATCGAATTCTGTTTCATAGGTATCGTTCTGATATCGATAAGCATCGTTATTGTCGTAAGAGGAGTAGGTCACAATGACCTTTGCCTTTCCAGCTGAAACATCGGAAAGTGGACATTGAATGGAGAAGTATCCATCGAGGTCTGTCATTCCGGAGTTACATGATGTTGGACTGGATTGGCTGTTCACCATCTCGTAGTTGACACGTATCTTACGGTTGGTCAAATTGGTGCCCAATTCATCTTGTAATTGTCCAGTGATGATCATTGGCTTTGGAATCACTTCACCCGTAATTGGGCTGACTTCGCTGGTATAGACGATTTGGTCATCAACTGTCAATGAAGTTCGACCTATGAATGAAAATCCATTCGCATTGTTGGTCATCTTCAATCTGAAGTGGTCGTTTCCGGATACGCCAAGACAAGAGTCCCAAGCGCCTTGGATTCCAAGAGCGACTGGGTCAAGTGGCGCGCAACCTTCGTTCGGTAATGTTTCTTCAAATCGAAGAATAACATTCACCGGCCCGAATCCATCTGGAAGGAAAGATTCTGGGTCGTTTTTGAGGGCTGTGGCGTTCAATGGAGCGATGTCTGCTTTGAGACATCCAGATTCTCCGTTGAACATTCCACTGGTTTCAAAGCGGTCAAGAATTCCGTCTTGGTTAACATCTCGGTCAGCGATACCGTCGCCGTTTGCGTCATAATAACACATGTGAGCTTTGTCAGGTTGTATGTCTGGCAGAGTGATGGTTCCTGCTGAAGGTCGAACAGTAGCAACGATTTGGCGGTGCGTAACACCGTTGAAATCGACACCTTCGAAGATAACGTCGACTAATCCACCGTTTGGTGCGGCTGCGCCATCTAATGCGGCGCCTCCAGCATCTCGTATTGTGGTGGTATTATCATCGGTTACTTGCGCAGTGAAATCCCACAAGTCGCCAGATTGACGAATCTTTGCATCTGTAGAAACAACTGAGAGATAGGTTCGTGAAACGACCCACACTTGTTGAACCATTGTGTTCCCCTTGAGCAATGGAGTGCCTGCGAATTCGAATTGTAAACTGAAGTCACCCAGTGAATCTGCAGCAGAGATGTTGAATGGTATCTCGAAGAATCCGTTATCATCGGTATAATTAACTCCAGTACGACCATCTGCTGACCACGTATAATTGACGGGCACATTGCGAACAGGTTGTAATGAATTATCAACTAATTTCGCTTGAATCGTCGTGCTCGTATTTCGGTAAAGGCGAGGCAGAGAAGTGGTTTGGAAGTCTGTTGTTCCAACCACTGTAGCATTGATGTAAGCACCTGTTGCCGCTAGAGTCGAACTGTTTCCTGTGAAATAATATCCTGAGTTCGTGAAATCGACACGCATTCCGTAAGTTCCAGAACCGTATTGACTGTACCATGACCAGTTGTATTCAAACTCAGCAGCACATGATGGGCAAGCCTTTGTTGGGCGTTGCGTATATGCTGTCTCTTGTTGTCCGAGGAATTGACCATTACCATCGATGTCGATTTGGAGTGCAATCGGGTCTGCATCCCAAGGAACATTGGTTCGGTTGGTGACAGAACCCGTCACAAATAGGGTGTCGCCCGTATTCATTTGCGGAACGATTTCACATCGGACCAAACTATCCGGATCATTCGGATCGACTGCACCGCAAGGTGGCAAATCACTGTCTCCACCGTTCACGAGAGTTATGAACCAGTGAGTGGAGTTCGTTGAGATGAAATTACGCAATTGAACTTCACCATCATTAAGTGTCAATGGATCTCCATTCCAGTTCTTTGCTTGGATGTGAGATTTCTTGTAATCATTGAAGTCTAATCCAGCCCCAGTAAGTGCTTCGGAATGGAATAACGTTGCCCAGTTACCATAGGTACCATCGCCATTATTGATTGAAGAATTAAACCAATATACAGGGTTGGTTCCTTCAACAATCATCTGCGCTTCGATGTTCATGCGGTGCATGACACGGATTGCTTGAGGTTCGGTGCTGTCGCCATGGAGGTAAGGGAATGGCCACTCAGAAGCCAAATCAGGTTGCGCTGTCGCAGTCACTTCGTAGTCACCTGCAGGGAGACTTGTATTCGTGTAATCATACACGATAATTGCGCCGTTTCCATCGAGAAGCGGTTTGAGTTCTTTGGATTGTTGATCCCAAGCAACTTCTTCATAGCCGCCAGGGACTTGTCCAATTCCATTGTCTCGAGTTGAATTCCATTGAATTTGTTTCCACAAGCCATTGATACCAATGTCTTGGACGAAGGTAACCGAAACCAATCCATTGCTTCCTGCCCGGTAGCCGTTTCCGCCAAGGCCGGTAAAGTTCGTTGGATGAGTGTAGTTGCCAAAGATTCCTCCGCGAACAGAGAAACTGAATGGAGCATTTGGTACCAAGTTGTCAAAGATACCTCGTTGTAAGTCGGCAGTATAATACGACCACATGTCAATCCAGAATGGTTGTTCATCGCTTCTGAAGTAACTGTCCAAGTAAATGTCTGCGGTGAGGTTTGCTTCAGCGCCCAAATAATAGGACTGCGATTCATTTCCGTTGAACGCAAACATTTCTGTTACAACTGCAAAGACTCTGTAAGTCGTGTTATCGCCTACTGTCAAATCTTCGGGATAGAGGAATTGTCCGACTGTGAAATTACCCGTTACAGTCGTCAATACATTGATCGTTTCAAGGGCAGTTGTTCCGTTGTCAGCCCATTCGATATGAACTTGGACAGGAAGGCCAACAGCTGGCTCAAAAGAGCCTGAAATTGGATTTACCCAATCGACGTGTCCACTAAATATGGATGGCGATTGGGCGTCAAGCCACAAAGTATCAGGAAGGTTGAGTGTGATGAATGTTGGTGCCTTATCGTCTTCATCAAGCACGCAATCATTGTCATGATCCCAATCACTTGATTCAGCACCATTGTAACAAACGAATCCTGTTTCACCTTCTTCGAGATGGTCGAAATCGGCATCTACGAGGCTGTCGTTGTCATCATCGTTGTCGATTGCGTCAGGACCAGTTCCCGCATCCAATGGATTAGCGAGTGCTTCTCCGTTTCCGAAATCATCGTGATCCCAAGGATTGGTTGAGTTTCGGTTAAAGCGGGTTGGCCAGAGTATGACTTCATCGTCATCGAGCATTCCATCTTCATCGTCATCGGTGTCGATATCGTCGCGAACTCCGTCGTTATCGTGATCGAAAGCAGCGAGGAGGCTTATTGCCAGCTCATCGTTGTTGGAGAGGCCGTCTGCATCCCAATCGTCATCTGCCCAATCGACGATTCCGTCGTTATCATTGTCAAATGGTGATTGTTCTTCGCCCCAGAAACAGTTTGGCAATGTTTCTTGAATCGCATCAAGTATCCCATTGTTATCGTCATCTGGATCTTCTGCGTCTGGAACTGCGTCGTTATCGTTGTCAACGTCATAGAGAGTTGGTTGGATCAAACCTTGCGAAAGGATGCCTCGGTCCCAAACAGCTTGGAAGTAGCCGTCATCATCAACATCTGCATCGTTTCCATCGTCATCATTATCGACGCAATTTGTTCCTTTGAAGAAATTGGCGTTGTTTTGGTTCGCATCATTGTCGAGGTCATCGTCAATGTCGATTTCAAAGAAATCCCAAATACCATCGTTGTCATCATCGACATCATACCAATCGTATACTGAGTCATAATCGTCATCAAGGTCAATCGTTGAATTGGTGAAATCACCATCGATATCCCCGTCAACTGAGTTATTGATCAAATCTGCACCGAGTTCATCGGGGAAATCGGCAACGATTCCATTGTCTGAAGTCCATTGCCAAATTCCTATTGTCAGCCCGATCCAAGTTACGAAAGCATCTCGGTTGTTGAGCATTTGGAAATTCGTGATTCCAGATTCAATGGTACCATCTCCTCCGAAATCGTAGTGGTAGCAGCCGCCTTGAGCACCAGGAGTGCAACTCCAGTTGCCACTTGGCCCACCAGGTGTTGGACCTTGGTCGATGAAAGCGTCAGGGCGAGTCGAATACGGAGAACCGAATTGGGCGTTAACGCCGTTGAGTGGCATGTGGTAGGAAATGGCGTAGCTGTATCCGCAGACAAAGCCACCACCAAGGTTTCCTGCAGACCAGCCGCATTGAGACATATTGAAGGTTCCACCCATCTTGAGATCATCAGTATCGGGGAGACCGTCGTTACCTTCGTCTTGATCCCACCAATCGGGCATTCCATCAGCATCTTGGTCGATATCTAATCCGTTAGACAGAGAGTCCCCGTCTGTATCGATATCCCAGTCGTTACCACCGTTGTAAGGTGACCAGCGTGCAAAGAGGAACCAGTAGTATTCAGGCACTGTTCCAGCCGTAACTGGGGTCGTGGTTGCGTCGTATCCGTTGTAATCAAGTACGACGTCACCGAAAGGATTGTGCCAGAAAACGAGGTTCCAGTGATCGGTTGAGTTGTCTGTGTAAGGAGTGCTGTCTTGGGTGCCATCGAGGTTTCCGCCATCAGCAACAGGGTAGTAAGGATTAGCGAAATTATCATTTGCATCGTAGTCAACAACACCACAATTGCCGTCATCAGGGTCATAGTAATCAGAAATTCCGTCGTTGTCATCGTCCCAGTCGATGTCGTTCTCAAGACCGTCCCCATCGATATCAGAATCGACTGAGTTTGGCCCGTCATCTCGGTAGAGTGCACCGTTGATGGCGTGAAGGTCTGCGTCATTGTCAAGGTCACAGTCCCAATCGATGTCGAGTGCATCGATGATTCCGTCATTGTCATCATCTACGTCGACCCAATTGTTGATACCATCGCCATCCCAATCATTGAACAGGGAATAAGAAGCTCGTCGAGTATTACAACGGGAATCCGGGTTTGTTGGATTTGGATTTGCTGATGTAGGGCAATTCCATGCTGCAACGTCAGAAGATTTGTCAAGCGGGAAGGAATCGTTTTCATTCGAGATCTGGTCGTCATCGGAATCGTATTCGAAATTGTTCGCGTCTCCGCTAACAGAGATATCTCCGAGGTTATCTGGAGTTGGTGTGCCACCCATATCGGTGTCCAGCCAATCGTAAATAGCGTTGTAATTCTGGTCAAATGGACGCAATCGGTCATCGTCCAAGTCTTGGTCGTAATCCATTTCGCAATCGATTCCAGTAATGCCGTCGGTGTCTCCACCAGGCGTCTGATAAGGCGAAGAGTTGAGTTGGGTGTAATCATTCAACATGTCGCCATTAACGTCAAGGTTTGAACATGCGTCTGGTATTCCGTCGTTGTCATCATCGGGGTCCGACATGTCAAGAATACCGTCATTGTCGTCATCGGTATCCGAACTATCTGGAGTATCGTCGTTATCGTTGTCAGGGTCGATAAAGTTTGGAATACCGTCACCGTCAAGGTCACCATCAACAATAGTGGTGAATGATGGGACGCCGTTTGGAGCAGTTGAAGTGACTGAAGGTGCATTTACTGCGTTAACACGGTTTAACTCCCAATTGAGATAATTGATGCCGCCTGAATAGGTACGGTATGAGTTGAAATCCCAGTTAATCGCTGTATCGTAAAGATGGCCAGCTTGAGCGTGTGTCGATGTGATTGATGCATCGTAAGGGTGTGAGTCAGTGATGTCGTCAACACCGTCACCGTCATCGTCACCGTCAAAGTAATCTTGGATTCCGTCGCTGTCGAGGTCACAGGGCCACTTGAATTGGTCGATGCGGCCATCATTGTCATCGTCTTCATCGTAACTTCCGGCTCCAGAGCCATCCGAGTCTTCGTCTGTGACACCATCGTTATCGTGGTCCATTGGGTTTTGGTCTGCGAGGTAGAAGGGGCCAACGGGTTGGCCTGTCCAAGGATGGACGACGTTTTCGTCGATTTCGCGGTCAGTACTCACATTCCGTGGATCCAGCCCACGTGCCTCAAGAGCTGCGATATCAATCGGCCCTTCGAGAATTCCATCATTGTCGTCATCCCAGTCTTCTGCATCGAGAATTCCATCATTGTCGTGGTCGAATGGGTCAGTTCCATAGCATCCATCGAATCGTTCGAGTAGGTCGTATATTCCATCGTTGTCGTCGTCTAAGTCGTAAAGGTCACTGACACCATCGTTGTCGTGATCTTCTTTATTGGATTCTTCGAGGAGAGTTGAATAATAGGGCATAAGGGCTGCAATTGCCGATTCGTCTGAAATGATTCCAGAAGCAACTCCAGGGTCTGACCACATGAGATCAGAAAGGACGGGGTGGTCTTCCAATTGCCATGTATCTTGGCCACCATTCCACGAACCTTGTCCAGCTTGTCCAGTCGATTGTGCTGATGTTTGGGTGATCTTTTCACCTTCACTGAAAAGAAGTTTTGGTGTTGTCTCTTCTGCGCTCAAATCTTGTACAATGCCAAGCATTGTGCTGGTCAACATCAAAATGATGATTGTCATTGACATTGTGAGCTTTTGGCGATGGTTGATGGTCTTTAATTGTGTTTTGGAGAGCATGTTGTCACCTTGGAATCATTTTGCCACCGACATTCCCTATTTGAAGGCCATGGCGCGGTTGCGTGTTTTGGTATCACAGAAGTCGTTGCGTATCATCGCCGCTTCAATTGAAATGCCAAAGTGAGAACACTTGGTGAAATGAGAATGTCAACGCTTTCAGAGATTCTTGAAAGTGGGAGAGCTACGTTTGGTAGACTGTCCTTCATTCCAATGAAATTGAATGAGGTGAATAAGAAAAAGAAAAGAGGGATTTCTAAGGGGCGAACCCCTTAGAAATCCGGCGCCCCGATACCAAAGCATCGGTGATTATCTTACGATAGTTTCGTCACTAAATTCAAGATTCGAGTTCATCGAGAATGCCGTCGTCATCGTCGTCAGCATCTTCGTTGTCGTCTAAACCGTCATTGTCGTGATCGAATTGACCGGTCTTTGAGTTTCCGTCATTGACTTCGAACCAGTCGGCTAGGCCGTCGTTGTCGTCATCAGTGTCGGAAAGATCCCAAATTCCATCATTGTCATGGTCGTATCGGTAGGTTCCAGAGATTCCACCAACTTCGTCAACGTCGAGAATATCGTCGTTGTCGTCATCAGTATCGACTCCATCATCGGAACCATCATTGTCGTGGTCGCGGGAGCGGTCTTCACCAGCATCCTTTTGTCCATTCATGTTGATATCTTCCCAATCATTGTAGTTGTCAATTCCATCGTTGTCGATGTCGAGGTCAACGGAATCTGTGATTCCATCGTTGTCGTGGTCGTAGATGTTGGTGTTTGGGTCGCCGTCTTGAGTTTCCTCAGAGTCGTCGATTCCATCGCCGTCATCATCACTGTCAAGAGCATCGTCAATTCCGTCGTTGTCGTGGTCGTTTGGATTGTCATCGACATCGTTGGGGATTCCATCGTTGTCGTTGTCATTATCAATGTTGTCTGGAATTCCGTCACCGTCGTTGTCGGCAGGACCTTGGTTTTCAGTTTGCTGTTGTTGTTGTTGGTCGGTCTGTTGACCCTGTTGGCCTTCTTGACCGTTTTGGGTTTGACCTTGTTGTTGCTGGCTCTGACCGTTTTGGTTTTCGCCGTTTTGGTTTTGACCTTCTTGCTGGCCTTGTTGACCACCTTGTTCGCCACCTTGTTGTTGCTGACCTTGTCCATTGTCTTGCTGTTGACCTTGCTGACCTTGCTGACCTTGTTGACCTTGCTGGCCTTGTTGACCTTGCTGGCCTTGTTGACCTTGCTGGCCTTGTTGACCTTGCTGGCCTTGTTGACCTTGCTGGCCTTGTTGACCTTGCTGTCCTTGCTGACCTTGTTGTCCCTGGCCTTGTCCTTGACCTTGTCCTTGTCCTTGTCCTTGACCTTGTCCTTGACCTTGACCTTGTCCTTGGCCTTGTCCTTGTCCTTGTCCTTGTCCTTGACCTTGTCCTTGTCCTTGTCCTTGGCCCTGTCCTTGTCCTTGTCCTTGACCTTGTCCTTGACCTTGTCCTTGACCTTGACCTTGTCCTTGGCCTTGTCCTTGTCCTTGTCCTTGTCCTTGTCCTTGTCCTTGACCTTGTCCTGGGGTTGGAGTTCCAGCTTCAGATTCGCCACCGCCTTCGGTATCGCCATTTCCTGCACCTGCGCCTGACTCGGTAAAGTCAGGATCGTAAGCATCGGGAATGCCGTCACCGTCGGAGTCGGAATATTCACCGTCGTTCGGGTCGTTCGGGAACGAGTCAACGTTGTCAGCCTTACCATCACCATCAGTGTCGGCGTTGTTCGGGTTTGTACCCGCTGCATATTCTTGGGCGTTGGTTAAACCATCGCCGTCAGGATCTGCATTACCGTCGCCACCATTAGTTGGGTTGAGGCCATTCGCGACTTCCCAGCCATCTGGGAGGCCGTCGCCATCGCTGTCTGCATTGTTCATATTGGTGCCTTCGTTTTGCTCCTCGGAATTGGTGAGACCGTCACCGTCCCAATCGGCGCCACCATCAGATGGGTCGAGTGGGTCAGATCCGTCACCGCTCACTGCAGAGACTGCAGAGATAGCGAGGAACATTGCAATTAGCACGCTCATTATTTTTTTATCATTCATGTTTTTTCACTTCCTATATTTTTGGTTGTTTTACATAGAGAACCCGCTGTTCTCTCTTTCCAAATGTCCAGCCCACATGGTGGGAGGGGCATTTTGGGATGTTAACGGTGCTACGCACTGAATGCGTGTTATTTCCAAGGCGGTAACAAAAGACTTTTGACCGACAACTCCGATGGTTGTGGCAAGCATGAAATGCTTAGCAAGCATGCTTTTTTGTCTCTTGTCCTGTTCCTTGTATTGTTCCTCCAAATGCATCGTATTTCACGGGTTAATTCTAGGGAACCCAACGTTCCCTCTACATATTGGAACACACCGACCCTATATGAAAGGCGCGATGCAGTGTTTCATTTACCCCTCGAGCGTATAAGCTGGAGGGAGTAAAATAGCTGCTTGTTGATTTAACACAAACCTCGCCACAAGATCTGCCAAGTTCGAATCGTCGAATGCGTGGAGTCTTTCACTACCATTTCCCGATGCTGGAGCCCAGAGATGGAGGGGCTTGGCTGAACGGCTTAAGGCGATCTTTGCTGCTCGTATTGCATTTGAGCCCGGTAATCCAACGCTGCCTGAACTGTCAAGGCCGAGGTGGTGGATCAATCTTCCTTGGCGTACGCCTTCCTTTCCTTCAAGTGCAAGCATGCCAAGAATCGTGAACTGGTCTCTCTTCGAAGCATCCCAACGGGTATAATCGCCCTCGAACCTTTGCGAAAGATGCTGTAAGAACCCGCTGTATTGCTTTGGTAGAGTCTCGTATGAAATTGCTTCAACTGTTTTCCGGCGGGGGAGGTGGGCTTCTTTTGGGAGAATTTCTTTGAAATCACTCCATTTATGGGCCGTGTCGATCCAATTTGAAAGCCTTTCAGCGAAGAATGGGTCCGCACCTCTCCAATTCCAAACACTTCGTTTGATGAGCTCTGGTGCCACATTTGAAAATCCTTCAGGGTCTCTTTCTGCAAGAGTTTGGAGGGCTTTCAAATATTTTTCATTCCGTGCCTTTTGCAAGGTCTGCTCAGGTGGCATTAGAATTATGTTGTTCGCAGTTACATAATAAGGTTCTTTCTTGTTGATTTGCTTAGATTTCATTGTATCTCCTCACTTTTTGCGTGGTTTTCGCACTTTTTCAAAAATAATGGTTGGGAAACCGCCGCAGTATTCATGTTCTGTAGTATGGAGCGGATGCTCCCTGGGACTCATATCTTATTGAATACCAAAATTTCCGACGGTATATGAACAATTCATGTTCATAATTGCTTCATCATCGAACGATGTGGCCCGATTCCGTCAATCGAATAGGGTTCATCGATGAGCACCCATCCTTCAGAGAGGTAAAATGGAATGGCGATTTCTCTGGCCTGTAAAAGACCTACTTTAGCACCGAAATGGGACTTTGAGGCTTTTTCAAGTTCTTGTAAAACGGTTGCTGCATGCCCTTGTCGTCGCGCTTCTTGGCGAGTGCCCATCTGTCGAATTTGAATTGCCGGCCTGTTTGAGGGGTCAGCTAACGGTCCGAAGCCCGGACATCTTGTGGCATCTGGCCCTGCATGATCTGCTGCAGAACCATCACTATCAGCATCAATGAGGTGCGCTCGGCCAACCGCTAAGATTGAATCTTCACGTTCAACCCACGCATGTATGGCTTGTTCATCATCTCCGAGTATCTCTGCCCCTCTCGGAAATCCAAGGGGTTCGCGAAGTACTGCATATCTACACTCGTAGTAGGGTGCAGTGGGTGTTGCGGGTGGGGTCAGAACGTGCTGCATGAGGGTACCTCAATGTATGCTTTAGGAAGGGGGTTTTAGAAATATACCCTCCTCGAATTTGAACGAGGTGTGCAAGATGTTCCTTCACGACTTTACATTCCGTATTCAATATAGAGGATGAGGAATAGACCTCCGATTAAGACCACTGGCACTGCTGCTGCCAGTAATAATCCCTTTCCGAAAGACCTGCTGCCTTTGCTGAATGAGTAGATCAACGTACCAATATAGAGGAGAGGTAAAAGATAACATGAAACTTCAATCAGTGCATCACTCACACTTGGGAAATTGTCCCATAAGAGTTCTATTACAAAGTAGGTTAAAAAGCACACAATAAAAGGCGTGAAAAATCCAGAAAAAAACATCACCACAGAGTTCTGTACGGTCTCTGCAGGCATCGGTTCCAGGAGTTGAAAGGGAGAATGTTGGGGGGCGCTCACAACTCTATCCTGCCTCTGAAAAGAAGTGTTTGAGGGAGTCGATTCCAAAATAATCGTTTGCGGCGGCGGGCTTTTGGAAAGGTTTTGAGGTTCATTCTCCAGTGGATGGGCCATGAATACTGTTTCCTCGTGTACTGTATAATGAATTTGCCGGATTATAAAATAAAGACTGCTTCGGCCGGCGATGAAAAGGGGGCATCTGTGCTTCGGTCGCGTTGAAATAGAACCAGTCAATGCGATGGATTACTGCACGGGTGTCGGAGCGGCTACGTCGGGGATTGCAAATCCTCTCACCTGGGTTCAAATCCCAGTCTGTGCTCTTTTCAAAAAAAACAGTACCCGCTTTGTTTTGACGCGCAGTCTTGATAGTCAATGACCGATTGGTTTGACTTATCCCTAGATGTTGTCTATTTGGAGGTAGTGACTATGCCCGAAATTAACCGTTCTTTGAAAAACGTCGGAACGGGCTTTGCCGCATTCCTTGCGCCGCCCGGCCCAGAAGTGATTCGCTTTTCAGTGGGGCTTCCAGACTTTGATACCCCTCAGCCAGTAGTGGATGAAGCCAAAGCGGCTCTCGACCGTGGAGAGACGACATATACTCGAACACAAGGTTCGGTGGAGTTGTGTAATGCGGTGGCTCATCACCTTTCAGGCTATGATATCCCTGTAGACCCAGAAGATGTACTGATTACACCTGGTTGTAAACAGGCTCTTCTGTATTCAATGATGGCGACTCTTGATGCTGGCGACGAGGTGTTGTTGCTTTCTCCGGCATGGCCTTCATATGACGGTATGCTAAAACTTCTCAATTGCAAACCGGTCCACGTCCCCGTTCTACGGGAAAACTACCACCCCAATTTCGATGCTCTTGAAGCGGCTGTGACGCCCAAAACCAAAGCCATCCTCCTCAACTCCCCCAACAATCCAACAGGGGCTGTATACACTCCTAAAGAAATTCAACAACTTGTTGATTTCGCAGTCAAACATGATCTATGGATTCTCGACGATATGATTTATGCTACTTTGGCGTGGACTGATTACCCCTACACATCGCCATGCTCGCTCCAAGGAGGGGCTGAGCGAACAATTACTATTGGTGGTTGGTCGAAAGGTTGGGCAATGACAGGTTGGAGATTAGGCTGGATTACTGGCCCAAAGCAACTCATGGACGGTGTTAAGAAAATCAATGTCAGTTCTGCGACTCATGTTGCAACCTTCATGATGCCAGCAGCAACTGTGGCCTTGGGGCTTCACGAAGAAACTGCAATGATGGCGGCCTCATTCAAGGAACGAAGAGCCATTATTCATGAGCTCTTGAAACAATTACCGGGCATCATTGTGCCTGAACCGGAAGGAGCTTTCTATGCCTTTTGCGACATAACAGGTACAGGGATGGATGATATCGAATTTGCAAACCGCGCCCTTAAGGAAGCAAGTGTCCAATTAATTCCAGGATCGTTAATGGAAGACGGAGAGGGATTTGTTCGAATCTCCTATGCAACCTCGACTGAGAATATCCATGAAGGTGTTCGAAGATTAAGTGAGTGGCTCAATTCGCTGTAATGCGATATAATGTTCCGCCGCCTCCAAAGGTGGCATAATACAAATTTCCATCTGGTCCAAACCGCAGTGGAAGTGGTGTTCCTAAATCCGTTGCAAAACGAGTTACTGTACTATCCCATTGCTCAGTCGGCATCGAACTGTTTGTTAGGCGAGGAGTGAAATCAATTCGGACTATTTCATGCCCTTGGGGTAAGAGGGTGTTCCACGAGCCATATACGGTTGCATACACGGTATAGCCCTCGCCTGCACTTGAATTCAAACCGGGGAATGTTGAATTGTCTGGGCGAAGGTCGATGCCGTTCATCGACGTATGAGGCGTCCATTGAGCAACTGGACCAAGCGTTCCCGCTGGAATCGGATGGTCTGGGTCGTCATCCGGCCATCCGTACGAGGCGCCTTCTTCCAAGAGATTGATTTCTTCATTTGGATGGTCCCCTTCCCAGTCGCGCCCGTTATCTGAAAACAAATACCCCATTCCTGAAACCCAAACGCCATCAAAAGAATTCCGAACGCCAGAGGCAAGAACTCCATGCTCACCGGTATCGGGGTCAACCCAAAGTAAAGCTGCATTTCGCTCGTCGTCTTCTGAACACACATTACATGTTGAACCGCTGTGCCAAATTAAAGTCCCATTCGGAAAAGCATTGATAGCGTTCGTTTGATGATTCCCGCTAGGGACTCCTTCGATTAGGATTGAAGGATTGGTAAAAGTGAAATTTGTTCGGTCATAACGGGTGAGTTTGCCTTCTTCGGAAACGAAAATGTGCCCCTCGGATACATGAATCCCGTGGGGATTGGAAAGACCTGAAAGCAGAGTCGTAGAAGTAAATTCATCAGAAGCGTTGAGTGAAAGAATGCGTCCTCCGTCTCGATCGCACATCAAGAGATGGTGTTCATCTGCCCACTCAAGGCAGGTTGGCCCGCCGAAGCCAGTTGCTATTTTCTCAAGAGAGTAACCGTCAACAACCTCGCTGTTCAGTGGTTCGGCGTAAGGGTAAATTTCACGCGCTACAAGTAGAAAGACGAGAAGCAAAACAACCGGTAGTAGGTGTGTCCGAACGCCCATGTGAGAGACATCGCTGAGACGCGTATGAACTCTCGCCAAAAATTCAACCACAATGGTGACTCCTTGGATTCAAGTAGTTCCCCGGCACCCACAAATCATGGCCCGAGTTGATTGGCGAATCAAGCTCCTCTCAGTTTTTGTAATCTTCATTGTTTCAATGGGGTACTTGGCCAATATTTTCACCTATGAAGAACAACTTGGCACGGAGAATATTCTTCAAGCGGAGAAGGGCCAATCTACCGTGGGTTTGGATGATGTATTGGTGAATTTGTCTTTTGAAAACGGTGCTGAAAATCTGTCATGGAATGCGGTCCAAGTGAGTTTAAGCGTCGATGGAAATGAATTCCCATGTATGGTTGGCGGCATGAGTTCGATTGAGCAATCGAATGGAACAATTCAATCAAAACTGAATGCTGATGGGCGAACGTTCACGATCAACATCGATACAACAAGTGAAGATGTTCAGTATCTCGACCTTTTTACAATGAGTTCAACCAACGATAGTTCTGTGGGTTTAAGCGTTCAACAAACCGATGTCTTCCTCGGCGAGAATGTCACCGGAGGCGCTGTTAGTGCGAGTTTTGACAACGCCGGTTTTGAGGAGAATCTCGTATTTGATGAATCGTCAGAACAACGCCTTGAATGGTATTCATACGACTTTTCAGTCCACCGTATTATTCCCGATTCTGAAGTCTACATCGTTCAAGACCGCGGTGTGTTTTTCAAAATGCAATTCGTAAGTTACTACGATGGAGATGGTGAGGCTCGGCATATTACGCTCCTCGCTGCGCCGTTAGGAGATGCGGTAATTCCTGCTATGGTCGATGAATCAATGGTTCAAATCTCGCCGTGTTCAATCATCGACAACGGCGATGGAGTTTGGGGTGCGAATGAAACGATCTCGCTTCAAGAGAACGGCATCGATGTGTGTTCAGCAAGTTGTTCCATCGAAATTATCGCTTTGTATGAACAGCAACTCATTCTTGGAGAAAGGTCAATTGGTTTTCCAGAGTGAACTTAAAATTCACCAAAAGCAACAAACAAAACGGCCATGCCTGCATACGCTAAGACGCCTACGAGCGCCATACCAATGACAATCCACCCTACTATTTGGGCAGCTTTCGCCGACCCAGCGTCTGGGTGGTTTGGCATCGCGTTTGTGATTTTTAAAGCATTATTTGCCATAATCACCCCTGGTATTGCAGTGCAAACACTGCACATTACGATACCTAGAATTGAGAGAACAAGAGCCGTTGTCGCTTGAGTCGCCGGGTAATATCCCATTTCCATACCTTGTTGGAGAGGTATTTGATACTGGGCTTGATTTGGGTTTTGATTCCAAACTCCATCTATTTGTTGCTGAGGTGGGGGTGCGCCTTGCATAATGGAGCCGCTTGGTTGACAAGTAATCAATTTACGCCTTCAAAGAAGAATGACTTCACAATCGCCAAGACGGGCTCGAGCAACGGTGTGATCGGGATCGATGGCAAGGACTGCACGCCAAGCCACTGCGGCTTCTTCGTGTCGTTCTTGTTGATGGAGAGTTGCTGCGATATGGAGGCGTGCATCAAGATGAGTGCCGTCGCATCGAATTGCTGCTTGGAAATCATCGTATGCTGCATCGACTTCTTTCAATTCCAAATAAAGCAGGGCTCGTTGGTGCCAAGCCGGTGCATGGTTTTGGTTAAGGCGAATCGCTTCGTTCAATGGGCCTTCTGCTCGCTCTGGTCGTTCAAGTGAAAGGTAACATGAACCAAGTTGTGTCAAAGCATGGTAATGATGTGGGGAGTTCTCAAGGACCATTTTCAGATCATCTCGAGCGCTTTCCCATTCACTCAACAGCATGAATCCTTCTGCCCGTCGTAGGCGGGCAAGTATGAGTGATGGGGCCAAGTCAAGCAATATTTCTGCATCGTCGACTACTTTTCTTCCTTCTCCCATGGCCATCAAAATACTGCATCGGTTCAAACGTGCACGTATGTGGCCGGGATCTGTAGAAAGTGCCTCATCAAATTGCATTAACGCTTTGTCAAGAATACCTGTTCGTGCAGCAATGTTCCCGCGAACATAACTAATGGTTGCAGAAGTTCCATGAATCGCAGCAGCATCAATATATTTTGTCGCAGCAGAAATATCCTCACGGTCCAAAGCAAGTAAGGCTGCTTCAGATGCAGATGAGGGGTCTTCATCGGGTAGAAGACGGAGGGCGCGTCCGATGTCTTCCTCAGCACCTTCTAAGTCTCCAAGAAGACGCTTTGTTCGTGCAAGACCAAGCCACGCGACTCCAGATTCACGGTCTAATCGCAAAGCATCGTTGAAAGCGGTAAGAGATTCTGCAAGTAAAGTCGCATCCGTCTGTCCTGTACCATCTCGCTTACGGTCTGCACGAGCCAGATGTAATCGGCCTTCTATGACGTGGAGGAGGGAATGATCGATTCCAAGGGGTGTTTCATCAAGCAGTGATTGTGCTTCGGAAATAAACCCGTTGAGGAGTTTGCGGCTCGCCATACGTGCACGTAATTCCGCATTGTCTGGGCTTGCAAGCAATGCGCGTTCAAGCGCCTCTTCGGATTCCGAGACCTTGCCACTTGCCAATAATAAGTCTGATTTTAGGAACACCAATTGAGTTCCGCCGGCTTCCAAAGCAACAGCATGAATTGCTGCTTTGAGGGCTTCTTCAAGTCGATTTGCCATGGGCGCCAATAGTTTAGCAAGCAACCCCCAAGCCTCACCGTTCTGGCGGTCGATGTCGAGACATCGTTCAACCGCTTGTTGGGCTTTGCCTTGTTCACCGTCTTCGAACAACAATTGTGCATAACTGTACCAGTCGTCTGACCGTTGAGGGTCATCGGCCAATGCCAATTCTATCGCCTCAAGAGCCTCGGAGCGTGATCCTGCCCGTGCTCGCAGGCCAGACAAAAGTGAACGGTCTGCAGCTGTATCGACGCCCAACGCTTCTAATCGACGAACGTCACGTTCTGCTTCTGCATCACCGAGTTTAGCCAATAAATGAGCGTGTGCTCGCAACAGTTCTGGTTGATCTGGCGTCACCGTCATACGGGCTTCAAGCCAATGGCGTCGAAGTTCTTCATCGCCCCGTAGCAAAGCAACATGTTCCAGTGCTTCGAGAATATTTTGATTTCCTGGCGAGGAGCGGTATGCCACACCAAAGCACGATTCGGCCCAATCATAGCGGCGGAGCAACAAGCTTGCATGACCGAGGCGGTGAGCTGCAACAGGGTTGAGCCCCAATTCTTCGGCAGTAATTTGCTGAGATTGGAACACATCAAGCAGGCGATTCAACAAACTCTCGGTTGCTGAAGTCAACATTGATTCTCCACCTATTTCGGATTCTGTTGAGAGCGGTGAAATGAGGGTCTCAAGAGCCTCGAGAGCGTCTGAGCGAGAGACTTCCTGGTCCATCTCTGTCGAGTTTTCGTACTGAACAATCACAGAATGGACAAGGAGTGCTCCATCGATTTCTGGGTGGGTGGCACGAAGTGCTTCGACCATTCCAGTCATGTGAGAAAAGCGTTGTTGGAGCGTGTTAACTTCCGTGTTAAGGTGGGAGAAATGCGCCGCTTGTCCTTCTTGGAGAACAACTGCTGTTTCCGATAGACGTTGAAGTCGAGCGTCGGCCTTTTTGAGCCAAAATCCAGCACCTCCTCCAACACCAATACAAGCGAGTCCAAATACGGCAGTTAGAGGGTCCATTGAGGTCCACCCGAACTTTGCCCCTTTATGGTCTGCGGAGGATTTGAGCATCGAGGTGGGGTTTTCGGCACCTCGGCGTTTTTTCCGATACGTGTGAAATTCCTCACATGGTTCGCCGATTTGAGGGCTTAAATCGCCATGGTTAGGATGGTTTCATTGCTCACATTGAAAGGCTCTCGGAGTTCATGAGTGGTTGGGGTCGAGGTTATGGATGAAGTCGATGACGAATCAAACCGCCCCTGGTACCATGAACGCGTGGTAGATTTAGAGCATGAAGGGTGGGTGACTGTCTCCATTGAAGACTATCTTGCTGAAGATGAAGATTTGGCCAGTGAACGGATGGTATACGCTGATTTTGCTGTCGAACTGGCTCAGGACTTGATGGAACGGACCAGTTACCTTGGCGATGCTGCAGATCAAAGGTCGCTGAATCAAAGCGAACTTTGGGAAGAAGAGTTGAGGGATCCGATGAATGCTGAGCGTATACTCGCAGAATACTACACTTGGGCAAAAGAGTGGCGGCCTTGGGAATTAGTACTCCATGATGCTGAATTGGACTGGCGGGATGCTGACAAGGAAGATGCATACGCTTCCTTCCTTGCACGTTTTGATACGTTGGATATCTCATCGTTACCTTCAGCGACAATCGTTTCCCCGTTACTTGCACATCCCGATAATTTGGATGAAATCAATCATGCTCTTTCACTACTCGAAGAGGATGAGGATCGGCAAAGAACTGCGATTGTGAGTGCTGCTCAGACATTGAATGAAGCTGGATTTGAGGTTGGCAGAGTTGAGAGAATGCCCATCATTGAAGCACTCGATTGGATTGCTCAGTTGCATGACCTGCACGGCTTGCATGAAGATTTGAGGCTACTCATCATCGAACAGATTGCCCTTTTCGACCCTGAGTTGGCCCTTCATCACGAACAACGAAGGTTGGACTTAATCAGTCAAACCTCGCACAAGGAATTGAAAAACTTCCGGGTACAAATTGATGCAATTGCAGATAATCTTCACCAACGACTTGCGAGCCTCAATGATTTGTTAAATCAATGGAGGGAGGAGGGTATCCAATTCCCGCATGGAGACAGCGTACGACCGGCAGAATTACTTGAATGGGAAACGAATCTACCTGAAATAGAGGCTTCAGTACACATTCATTTGAATGCTCTTCAACGCTGGAATCAGATTACTTCTTTCTGGGGTGCTGGGGCAAACTCTGGCGCCAACTCTGCTGGGGTGCTTGAACAAACCGAGCAATTTATCGATCATGTTGACCATCTCGATCAACAATGGAAACAATACGAAATCGAAGCCATGATGCTTGTTGAACGGTATCAGGGCATGGGCATTATGATGGGTGATTGGAGTGATGAAATTCTTCGAGACCCAAGAAGCGCTTTACAACAACTGAAAAAGAACGAACATCGTTTTGAAGAGCGTCTTCGTTGTATAGAAGACTTGTCGAACCTCGATACTTCGTTCGAAGGAGAAGAAGACGTCACTGCACGTATTGGTGTATTGAAAGAGATTGAGGTCGATTTGGATATTTTACAAAATACGCGTGAAATGATTGAAACTTTGGCCAAGCGAGGAGCACGACATCGCAGGATGTTAGAACAAGACTGGCGCCAATTGGCCTCCCAAGGGAAAGCGGATGATACCGTTCCTACTTCGAGTTTCAATCTACAAGAATTTGAAAATGAGGTTGGACTTATTCGCCAATTTGGCACCTCTGTTTCAGCGACAAGTATGGGGGGCTCGATTGTGGCTGGTGATATTCATCAACGGTTGAAAACACGGACTCGGCAAGAATTAGCAACCATGGAAGCCTCGGGGTGGGGCGTTCATCAACTACTGCGCGAAGTCGAAACTGATGTTATCTCAACCGCACATAAAATCAATGCGTTCAGGCCGCATGTGGCATCATATTCACGCCTCATTCGCCGTCTTACTCCCCTCCCATGGCATCGAGATGTTGAGTTGGCACTTGAAGTCCAAGAACAATTACGTGATCCAACTCAATTAAGTTCTCTTTCCGAAAAAATACCCTTGCTGAGTCAACATCTCGCAGCACAAAAAAGCGAAAATGAAACGTTTGTCTTTGAACCTTGGATTCCGGCACCGATTCGACAAACTTTGATGCCTGTCCCGGAAACTTACAACCGACTGACAATGGTTCCAAAAGATGCCTTGGGCGACGCTCATGAGGCAATGCTTGAGGCAATGGAGCCCGAAAAAGAACCTTCTAAGCCGTTCGAGGAGATACTGGAGGAAGTGGAGAAGCCCACTCCTGAAGTGATACCTGAGCCCGAAGAAGAACTCCCGATTGCAACACCAGCACCTCAAAAGATTCCAGCTGTATTATCTGTTCCTCAGGAATCTCAAAAAGTACAACAAGCGCCCATGAAGCGTTCCGCTGACCCGGCAATTTATACCAATATTATGCAATTCCTCGAAGCGATAAATCTCGATGAATTAGTTGACGATTTGTCACTGAACGGTGCCGATTCATTACCAAATGTTCGGCGTCGCATAGCACAACATGTTGGAGTCGCTCCACGAGATACACGTGTCGACCGGATGCTAAGGTTAGCGCTTCGCTTATTGCCTCAAGGCAATGAGAATGATATGTTCAAATCCGAACTGTTAGCAAAGATTGGCGGTAATACGAAGACGATGAAACGATGGATGCGAGCCAGACTTGAAAATCGCCACTCCGGCTCGTCCGATGTTTTTCTCGATGACGCCCTCGCCCTTGGAAGGGCGCTTCAACGCATTCCGGGGCCTGGATTCCCGCTTTCACTTGAAACAGATGAATATGAATTACCCGATCCGAATGATATCGGCCAACTCGAATATGAAGTAAAGCAACTCATCGGACTTCTGAATCTCCCTTCAGCGGGTGGGATTCGAGTAGAATCATGAGAGTTCGCTGAGTAAATCACTTTGTTCTTTTTTGCTCAGCGTGTCTTCGACAGGTGATGCTGCTACTGTAATTTCAGGTGCATTTGGAAGAGGTGCGTCAAGGGGCAGAGGTGCTCCTGGCAAACCAAGAGGGTTTGGCAAAGGCAGACCAGCATGCCCACCCAATGGAGGAAGTGGAGTGGGTAGGGGCAACGGGGTTGGAACCGATACCGGCGGCGGGGGCAAAGGCATAGGGAGCGGTGCTAAAGCAATGGGTGGACCAGGCATTGGAATTGTATCTACTGCCATTGGTGCAGAAGGAATTTGTGCCGGAGGTGGTGGTATTTGCAATGGAAGCGAAGGCGTTGGAGTTGGCACAATAAAGGCCTGCTGTGGGATCTCTGCTGGCGATTGTACTTCGGCGGGGGTCTGCGTTTGTTGTACAGGCATTGGAATCGGTATTGGAGCAGGTGCTGGAGCAGGTGTGGCAAGAGATGTGTGGAGTTGGTTGAGTGCTTCGGTTTCAAGCACTCCATTTCTCAATAAGCCTGCCATTTCTGAACCAATCAAAGCCATACTGGCTCGTAAAAAAGGACGGTTTGTGCCGTAACCATGCAAGGTGTGTGAATGTGTAGCACCAGAATTAGAAAATTCGAGACAGTGGGTTTCAAGATGCATTCGCGACCAAAACCAAGCACCTATAACGACTAAAATTCCGCCGATAAAATTGAACACGGTGAGTGAAGATAACAAAAAAACTACGCCGAGCAAAAATGAGCCCAGCCAGAGTAACTGATGCTTATGCATCAATTCATTATGCTGGTGTTTGAATCCAGTGATTTCTCTTTTCATTGAGAGAGATACTTTCAGTCGTCGTTGGCCGTCATCATCAAGACTTGAATCGATGATTCGGAGTAGGTCTTCATCAAGCACAAGTGAAGTGGTCTTTCGGCCATCTGCTGATTGTAGAAGGGGGTATTCTGTAACCTCTTCATCATGGAATTGTAAAAGAAGAGGTGCCGCCCGAACTGGAAGGCTCCATTCCACAGTTTCCATGGTGGGTTTTGAATTCTCTTCAGATTCTGCTACTTCCTCATCATGAACGGTGTTGTGTGAATCCTCTGGGTGTTCTGGATTTTTATCCTCGTATTCCAAAGGAGGGATTTGTTTAGGCTCAGCATCCCCGAAAGGATCTGCATTATCGTCCGGCCATTCAGTAGATTCGCCTTCGCCCATGAATGAACGAGAGATGAGGCATTAGATGAAGATGTCAGTCTTCAGCGGTGGAGTTCAGCTAACCAAGACTTGACGTCTTCGCGTTCTGCGTATCCCTTGCCTGCTTTCGTTCCAATTACGGTTTCGATAGCCGATTCTGATGCAATTTCAAGAGTGCGTTCACTCACTGGGCCATTGAAGATAATGGCTACAGCGCCGTCTGCGCTTCCTGCTGCTTTCGAGAGTGTTGCTGGACCGACTGGTTCTGAAACTGTTCCGTCAACCATAATGAATACCGCTTTGTTCTTGTCGAGGTTATCGAGGTGGTCGAACATTTCTTGGACTTCTGCAGGTGCTTCTGGAGCTTCGTAAACTTCTTCCATACCTTCAGACCAGTTTTTGTCTTGGACGCCTGCTTTTTCATCATCTTCTGCATGTTTCTTAGCAAGTGTGTGAGCGAATTTCTTTGATTCTACTTTCATCGAAAGGCACTTTGTAACGGTCTTTTGTGGGAGAAGTTCCCATTCTTGGCCAACAGGTGCTTGAGCAACGAAATCAACTTTCAAAGTTTCCATCAATTGGCTGAACAACATTTCGCCACCACGGTCACCATCAATTGCAAGGATCACGGTTTCCTTACCATTGGCAAGGTCTACGAGTTCCTGTTTAATTGTTCCAGCGCCATCGGCACTGATGGCGTTCTTAACGCCACAATTCAAAAGATTACGGACATCATTTCGGCCTTCAACGATAATCAACGATGAAGAGGATTCGATGTTTGGTCCACATGTGAGTCCGTGGAAAACGGTTGCTGTTCCAGTGGTCATCACTGAGCGAACTTCTTCGATGATGGTCTTCGATGCTGCTTCGCCTGAGTTAACCATAGTGAGTAACAGTTCTTTTGCACGGTCGACAACTGCAGTGCGCTTTGATGCACGGATGTCTTGAATTTCAACAACTGTAATGATTGAGCTGCATGGACCGATTCGGTCAATTGTTTCGAGTGCTGATGCAATAATTGCTGTTTCAACGTTATCTAAACTGCTTGGAATCAGAATGAGTCCGTGCACTTTTCCGCCTTTCGATTCGATTTCTACATCAACGTGGCCAATTCGAGCTGTGCGTTGTAATTTACGCAATTCCAGTTCGTCTCCGAGCAGACCTTCAGTCTGCCCCATGATCGCGCCAATGATGTCTTTTCGTTGGACTGTTCCATTTACTTTAATATCGGCACGGATTTGATATTTCATTGCCTTGCCTTGCTTTGGACCGCTTGAGCGGCCTCCTGAGTTTTGATTTCGAGCCATTTAAATTTCTCCTTCTATCGACATCCCATTGCAAAAAGATGAGCCGGGGCTCATCGCTCATTTGCTGCAATTGTGAACGGGTTCACACTGCGTGAAAGGGAGGTGGATAGTTATCCCACTTGCCAGTTCCTTTTCAACCCTCTTACGGTTTTAAGGCATAATTTGTTTTTTCCCCATACAAGAGTTTCAAGAAGAGAAGCGCCCTCCCATTACGCGTGACGACCTCAAATTCTCGAAATTTGGATGTCTTTCGCAGTACAGTAGAAGTTATGCTCGCAGACGGTCGCCTCACCCGTGAAGAGAAGCGCCTCACCATCAAACTCGCAAGTGCATTGGAGTTAACCGAAGAGCAACCGGCGCTCATCTACAAAGCCATTCAGAACAGCACAGAATCCGACCCAGGCGAACTTGTATCGGTTGAAAAAGCCCGTGAGATATACACTAAGGTATTCGAAGTGGCTATTGTAAACGCCTCTCTTTCTCGAGATGAATTCCGAGTTCTTGCCCATCTTCGTTCTGTGTTTGAAATCGGCGATGATGAACACCAAAACATCGAGACGCAATTACGTGAGATTGTCAAAGAAAAGTTCGAAGACCCAAGTGTCGTCGATAAAATGCTCCTTACCCTCCGCGATTCGGTAGGACTTGTCGGCGATATTTTTGATACCGTTCGAAAGAAGACCTCCGATGGTGGTCGAAGTGAATGAAAAAGTGGCACACTACCTTGGTGAGCCACAACCTAAACTCCTTCGTTCGCATCGGAAAATGTTGAAGTTCCTCAAAGGCGCTTATGCCGCTGGTGTTCCCGGCATGATGGCTAAACCAACAACTGATTTGTTAGCCCACTCCGGTGGTTATTCGTTTCACTATGGCTGTCCTAATCCCGAAATGCGTGATATCGCCTCTTGGATTTTAACCAGTGGTAAAGATAAAACTCGCCGTATTGCCAAATTAATTCCTTCACTTTGGAAAAGGCATGGACAAGAAGATCTCGTCTTAGCTGGACTGTTGCTTGCAAATATGTCTGAGGAGGAACTGGGTGAATCACCATGGATGGCTTTCATTCATTTATTTGAAGACCAGGAGCCCCTGGGTGCTTTACTTGAAATCGGTGAGGAATTAGTTCGAGGGGGGCATGAAGTGCCCGATAACCAGTGGCTGATAGCGATGGCTGAACAAAGCAAACTTTGGCACCAGGTTGCGGTATTGTTTCTCTCTTTAAGAAAAGGAGAAATTGGCGAAACACGCGGCCTCATAGCAACTGCTCCTGCTGGTGGAGAGTTGTTTGAAAGGATACGTAGCCATCTTCTTTCACAGGAGAATTGAAGCCCTTGCTCGGGCACCATGTGTGTATGAGTGAACGGTTCCTCCCTGCAGACGACCCTGTGCTTGAGGCTGTGCTTCAATGGACGGTGGCACGTGATGCTCAAGATGTTCGACGTTTGCTGGAATGGTTACCTGAAGCGCGCTCGAGTCGAGAACGCAAAGCGTTACTCGACCGTGTGAGGGGCCTTTTGACTGAGCTTGAGTCTGCATTGGATGGGCTTGAAACCCTCTCATAAGGTGATTCTTTGGTAACTGTAATTCTTCTTGCCGGTGGAGAAAGCCGGCGAATGGGACAAGATAAGGCGATGATGGAAGGGGGCGTCAAGCGATTACGCACACTCGCCACCCAGTGTGGCGTTGAACGGGTCATTACCCTGTGCGGTGACGCGTCACGACAAGCGATGTTTGAAGGTGAAACATGGCCAGATCCTCTTTCATGCTCTACTTTGAGTGAAGTATTGCAGTGGGCTTTCAAGCGTATTGAAGGAACGGTTCAATTGATTTCATGCGACTCCTTTCAATTAGAACGTTCGGGATTAGATTTTTTGCTGGCCAGTGGAGGTGGCGTTCCTTTGGACAAGGGTGGTCGACGTCAGCCTTTGCTTGCGCATTGCCCATCAGGATGGGAATTAAATTCTTCAGAAGGGAGTGTCTCTTCGCTCTTTTCAAGCCTTCACAATCTGGACACGGGAGCATTCGCCGGTCAAATGAAAAATTTCAATACGCCTCTGGATTGAAAGACTACAGTGCAATTCTATCGATTACTTCAGGGTATAATTGATGTTCTTCGATTTTTACCCGCTCAGCAAGGGATGATTCTTCATCATCTGAAAAAACTGGAACTCGGCGTTGGCCGAGTATTTCGCCAGAATCCATTCCTGCATCGACGTAGTGAACGGTACAACCTGATACTTCAACGCCAGCAGCAAGCACATCGCGATGTGCGTGTGCTCCAGGAAATAAAGGCAAGAGAGAAGGGTGGATGTTGATGATTCTCGCAGGCCATTGTTCAACTAATTCAGCAGTTACGAGTCGCATATAGCCACTGAGAAGAATCAATTCAACCTCATACTCTTCCAAGAGATGTTGGATTTGTTGCTCGTGCTGATGCCGGCGGAGAGTACGATCGGCCTCTTCTGGGAGGGCGATGCAATGCGCTGGTATGCCGAGGTGTTCGGCTTTAGCGAGTCCTGATGCATCAGGCTGGTCTGAAAGAACGACGACGGTGCGATGGCCGCACTCGGGATGAATTTGTTGGTGGGTGACCATCGCTTGCATTCCAGAACCTGACCCTGAAATCAGAACTGCACAACGAATAGGGTCTGAAACAGAACCTGTCCGGAGTGGACCCAACTTGTTAGTCATATCATGGGCTATGGTGTAAACGCCTTGAGACCTTCGGAAAAGTGCGCCCATTACTTTTTGAAGGCCCCCTTGTACGGTTCATTGAGGAGCATGGCTGAGTTGGGCGTATCGAATTCTTCAGCAACCGTTGAAGAAAGCGCTGAAAGTCCGCCAAACCTATTCCTTAATTTAAGCGAAGAAGAGATTATCCAACAGGTACTTGGAGAACACAAACCTTCGCGTAATCCCTTTGTTCGGGGGCTTTGGATCATTATTGGAAGCCTTGGAGTTGTTTTCGCGGTAATCGGGATATTCGTTCCTGGCTGGCCGACAACCTCTTGGTTGGTACTTTCGGCATATTGCTATGCTCGCTCAAGTCAAAAAATGTTCAAATGGTTGCTAACAAATCGAATTTTTGGTGCTGGGCTTTTAGAATATTACAGAACTGGAAGGTCGTTGCCTTTCCACTCTAAAGTGGTCATTGCAGGGATTATTTGTATTGCTTCAACCGCCTCGATTTGGATAATAACCAAAGCGGGAGATCCTGGTTTCGGCCAAACACTCATTCTGGTCGTCGCCATTATTGGCGTATGGTGGGTTGGTTGGAAAGTGCCAACAACGGCTTAGTCTTCTTTTGAAGCACCTTTGTACTTCAAAACCGTCGAATGCCCTGCTTCAGTATCGAAATTGGGAATGAGCCCGTGAACAATTAAACGAAGGCTACCGAAGCCAAACCAAAATGCCATTTTCCAAGCCTGCACCAAATGCTGGATATAGGTTAAATTGAGGTCTTTAAGATGGCCCATGCTTGAAGCGGCACGCTTCTGGACTTAAAGAATCGGGGCTAATTTGCCGCTTTTTCATTCAATGGCGGAAAAGGCGGTGACCCGTAAACAACATCGAGATGCCCCTTTCATCAGCAGCATCGATGACTTCTTGGTCGCGAATTGAGCCACCTGGTTGAACAATTGATGCTGCTCCAGCATCTGCTGCTTGCTCGAGACCGTCTTTGAATGGGAAGAACGCATCAGAGGCTAAAACGCAACCTTTTGCACGTTCTCCGGCTCTACGAGCTGCAATTCTGACCGCCTCGACTCGGCTGGTTTGGCCTGGGCCAATTCCGACTGTTGCAGTGCCTTGAACCATCACAATAGCGTTTGATTTCACTTGTTCACAGATTCGGACTGCGAATTTCATACTTGCTATTTCTTCCTCACTTGGAGATTTCTTCGTCACCACTTTGGCCTTATCCCAATCGATGACTGGTGGCTCTTCTGTTTGAACAAGCCAGCCGCCTTCAATTGGTTTGCGGACGAGAATTCGCTCAAGGGAAGCCAGACGATTTCCCGGAGATTCGATGGTAAGGATGCGTCGGTTTTTCTTTTGCATGACGATTGCCTTTGCTTCTTCACTGTATGCTGGCGCCATTAGAACTTCGATGAAGAGAGATTCCATTGCTTTGGCCGTATCAACTTCAAGCGGTTCATTGTAACAGATGATCGAACCGAAAGCAGACTCGGGGTCACTTGCTAATGCTGCCTCGAACGCTTCTTTTTGAGTCGTGCCCAGAGCGGCGCCGCAAGGATTGTTGTGTTTTACAATCACGCATACGTGTGGCGTATTTGGCCATTCATCAGTTGACAGCGCTCGGCAAAGACGGAGCGTGGCATCAGCATCAGAATAATTGTTGTATGACATGTCTTTCCCACCCTCTACGTGTGCTGTAACAAGGGTTGAATGGTTACCAAATTCACGCGGGTCGGTATACAATGCTGCGGCCTGATGGCTGTTTTCACCGTATCGTAAGGAGTGGGTTTTGACAGCTGATGCGAGAAGGGTTGAGGGGAGGCGTGCGGTCTGTTCTGCCGTGACATCACTCAGTTCGGGTCGGCCAATCCAGCGAGCATGAAGTTCATCTGCGATGGCTGAATCATAGGCAGCAGTGTGTTCGTATGCATCCAATGCGAGGCTTCGACGCAAATCCATTCCAATTGACGCAACATCGGATGAAGCATTGAGTGCGGAAATAATTTCATCATAGCGAGTCGGGTTACAAGCAATAACTACATTCCGGTGATTTTTTGCTGAAGCGCGAACCATAGTTGGCCCACCAATGTCAATCATTTCCAAGAGCGCTGGGTCTTCTAGGGGTGGTTGTTGTGCCGCTGCTGCGGAAAAAGGATAGAGATTACACGCCACAATTTGGATTGGTGGATAGCCAAGTTCAGCCAATCCTTTCAGGTCTTCTTCTGATTCAAGGCGTGCAAGGAGCGGCCCATGGATCGCTGGGTGGAGTGATTTGACACGCCCATCAAAAATTTCCGGGTGGCCTGTCACATCAGAGACGCCGATAACTTCGAGGCCTGCTGCACGAAGAGTGCGAGCGGTTCCTCCAGTCGAAACGAGTTGGAAGCCATGTTGTGACAAGGAGGTCGCAAATTCTACGATTCCGGTTTTGTCGTAAACACTGAGCAGGGCACGGGGTTGCGGGGTTGAGGTGGTGCTCATCGAAGATTCCCGTTATCGAACTCATTGGTCCGATGATATTGAACATAGCGCCGTAGAAAGTTGAGGTTTCTCTTGGATTAGTCGCCTCGGGCTGAGATTACTTGGTCCACTCGTAAGAGGCCGCAGGCTGTATCGCAAGCCGCCTCAAATCCATGCGCCAATGTCTCTGCACTTGCCCAGGCGTTCTCAATTGGCTCACAAAGGCCCGTTTTGGCAACTCCAAAACTGGTATTTCCTTGACGGTGTTGCGCTCGGAGTTCGAGTAAACAATCAAGTTGGTCGTTGCCTGAATTCGAAATTAAGACAGATGGAATGGCTTCAAGTGCTCGGGCAAATGCTTCCATGGCCAAACGCTCTCGGCCACCGTGTTGTTCAGCAGCATCTTTGATTGCAAGGCTCGCTGCAATGTGTAAACTACCTCCGCCCAAAAGAACCTCTCCAGTTTCCATAGCACTTGTTACTGAACACAAAGCATCATACAGGCCTCGAATGATTTCTTCACTCGCAACACCATCGCCACCTCCAACATCAACAGTAGCAAGTCCTGAGTTCTTGCCGAAATCAAGGTGGATGCGTTCTCTTCGTGCATCGTCACCCTCGAACACTTCGACGCTCATCGATTCAAAACTTCCCAGAGAAGCTGCATTGAGATCATCGAGATGGTCAATCAATTGACCGCCGGATGCTTTGGCAACATCTTCTGCACCCGCACGTTCAAAGCCGCCAAGAGTGAACAAGCCTGCATCGACGAACCGGTGAAGGACACGAGGGTCGATTTCCTCGGCGCAAACGACAATCGTTGCCCCGGTGTCAAGTATCTGAAGTGCTTTCTTTTCGAGAAGGTTTTCTTCTGCTTCCATGAAAGCAACCCATTGGTCTGGAGAAGAGATTTCGATCTCTGCATCACGGCTGCTTTGTTCAATGGCAATTGGGCATGAGAGAACGGCTATTGTTCCCGAAGGAAGATTTCGAGGCATCCGGTCTAATTCAAAACGGCGCTCGAGGACCAGGCCCTGGAGGAGTGAGGTGTCGGCAAGCGTTCCTACGCCACGCTTTGTCATTCGAACATCTTCGGTTCGCACATGAAGCACGCCGTGACTTTCTCCCGCAACCGTTTGGGCTGCATCAACAATACAACGCGCAAGATGTTCACTTCCAGATTCTGCAGCAGTTCCAGTCATTGCAGTTTTGGCGACCAGAATGAGGCGATCGAGATCGGTTGGAGTAATTCGTTCAACCCGTTCATCCAAGACTTTGAGTGTAGTTTCAAGAGCGGCTTGGTAGCCTTCAACAACCAAAAGTGGGTGGAGGCCTCTTTCCAAAAGGCGGCCTGCTTCACGCATGAGTTCACTAGCAAGAATGAGGCAGCCGGTCACGCCATCGCCGCAAGCATTTTCTTGAGATTCTGCAAGTTGTACGAATGCCTTAGCCGCTGGGTGCTTGACCAAAAGTTCAGACACAATTTTCGCACCATCGTTGGTTACAGCGGTCTCCCCACTGGTTTTGTACATCATTTTATCAAGGCCATTTGGTCCAAATGTTCCTTTCAATAAGTTTCCAAAAGCAACCGAGGCGTTGACAAGTTTCTGAGTGACAGCCGGCCCACTTGTCACTGAAGTGGTTGGGCGGACAATCGCAACTGGTGCGCGTCCTGTACCGTCATTGGGTTGAGCCATCAATGAAGCGGCAGTGAAACGCATAGATGAACCCTTTCTCTTGGCTTAGCGCATTTAACAAACCGCTCGGTGCCCCAGTAGAGATGGTCCCTCAGCGTTCCAAGAAAAAGAGTGGCTTCAAGCCTTAGCGTTCTTCTCTTCATCTGCTTTAACGGCGTGTCTTGATAACATTCATTGGCCTACCTGCGGCTTCCAAGGCATCCATCTGGGCTGCCCACTCCCCGTCTGCGTATCCATATACGTCTTCAGATGGAATAGTTTCTTTGTTGACAGTGACCGTCCAAGAGAAGTAAACACTCGCCCGTCCAAGTTTCAAAAGACCAGTGTATTCTCGACTTTCGGTGGTTGGAATGCCTTTATTGTCATCGAATCTCATATTGATCGTGATTTGACTATCCTTGCCGATGCCGATGAGCCGTGTTCCGACTTTACTGAATTCAGCTTCATACATGGAGAACTTATCGCCGTTTGATTCTTGGTTCAAATCAATCATTTCGACTTTAATATCCGACATTTTTTGGATGGTAATGGCCTCGACACTGCTTCCTGATTCACCTGCCACAAGGCCGACGATTGGCCTCAGAACAAACGGATCATCTTGTGTTCCTGCTCCAGCCCAGAATGGTGGTGAGGAAGTTGTATTTTCCGGCTCAGGCCCATCTGCCAACAGCAGGATGATTTTATTCCTTCCTAAGAGAAGTGAAGCCAGCAAGAAAAGCAGTAAGGAAATCAAGAGTGGGAAACACCACATCCAACCAAATCCGTTATTGTCTATAGGTCCATCATAGTTGATAGGTTCACTTTTCATCACTTCTTCAACAACGGTAAGAGAGAAATCAAACGATTGACTGTAAGCAGAATTGTTTGCCCAAACCGTGAAGTTCATCATTTCTGTTGCATCAACCGGTGTGCCACGAATACTTCCGTCAAGCAGAGCATCTCTGGCAGGACTCCAACCAAAGGTCAATCCTTCAGGTAGTTCGCCACTGATTTCCCAAGTTCCAACTTCTCCAAGCCCAGTAAGGTTCGGGAAGAAGGTCGACATTTCTTGGTCGACCGTCAGTTGTAGATT
>Ga0308019_10000263_pt1 | contig 32793 bp, 29 predicted proteins | sample Neamet284_FD_203135 | JGI IMG/M metagenome (GOLD analysis project Ga0308019, IMG submission 203135) | Marine microbial communities from water near the shore, Antarctic Ocean - #284 | ecosystem: Environmental > Aquatic > Marine > Unclassified | place: Southern Ocean | collected 2014-10-01
TTGTTGATGTTTTCGTAAATTGATATATACGCCACATAGTGAGCCATATATTGCAACATAGATCTAAAATTGTGCTAAAGTTTGGTTTATGGACATGAAACACCTCAAACATTTTTTAGCCTTGGCAGAGAACTTACACTTTGGCAGAGCTAGTGCCGCGTGCCACATTAGTTTGTCTGCGTTGTCTCGTAATATAAGGCAATTAGAAGAAGAGCTCGGTGCACCATTGTTCAATCGTGATAACCGCAGTGTGCAACTTACATCTGAAGGTCAAACCTTTGTAAGCTACGCCCGTTCTGCATTAGGTGAATGGATCGCTATCCGCAACCAAGTGCAAAATGCTCATGATCAATTGCAGGGTGAAGTTAGTTTATATTGCTCTGTCACTGCAGTGTATAGTTTGTTATTTGATCTGTTTCAGCGCTTTCGGCAGGATCACCCAAACATAGAAATCAAACTGCATACGGGTGATCCAGACCAAGGTATTGCTCATGTTATTTCTGGTGAAGAGGATTTAGCAATTGCCGCAAGACCAAAAAACCTACCAAGGGAACTGGCCTTCAAGCCGATCACAATATCCCCATTGGTGTTTATCGCACCCAAAGATCAAAGTAACCTAGAGCAACCTTTAATCACCCCAACCAGTCCTAAAGAATGGTCTCAAGTACCCATGATTTTGGCGGAAGATGGATTGTCTCGTCAGCGAACGGATGCGTGGTTTAGGGCTATGGATGTGACCCCAAAAGTCTACGCACAAGTGGCAGGTAATGAAGCCATTGTAATTATGGTAAGCCTTGGTTTAGGCATTGGTGTGGTGCCAAAAATCGTGCTGGACAACAGCCCCACTATAGACCGAATTCAAATATTAGATGTAAAACCGCAACTTGAAGCTTATGATGTTGGCTTGTTTGCCCTTAAAAAAAATCTTAAAAACCCCTTAGTGAGTGCCTTATGGCAGTTAGTCTCACAGGGCTCTAGCTAATCAATAGTATAAAAACTAAACATAGACACCAAAATGGACCAGGGAATGACTAACAAAATCTTTTCTAGTGACAACACAGCAGGCGCAGCGCCCGCAGTAATGCAAGCTATTATGGATGTGAGCACTGGCCCACAGCCGCCTTACGGAGCGGATGCTTATAGCCAAGCTGTTGAAGACAAACTCTCTATTATTTTTGAGTGCCCCGTGAGCGTGTTTTTGGTGCCTACGGGAACGGCGGCAAATGCGTTGGGTTTAAGTGTGCTTACACCACCATGGGGGTTTGTGTTGTGTCACCCAGAAAGCCATATTAACAACGATGAGTGTGGGGCACCGGAGTTCTTCACCAACGGCGCAAAGCTGGTGTCAGTTAACGGCGAAAATAGTAAAATATGCCCCATTAATCTCGCTAAAATAACAGGGCTAAAAACCGGTGACGTACACTCAGTACAAGCGGCTGTCGTGAGCATTAGCCAAACTACTGAGTCGGGAAGTATTTATAGCTTAGAAGAAATTAATGCCATAGGTAACCTATGTAAAGAGCACAATTTACGATTACATATGGATGGCGCACGGTTTGCCAATGCGCTAGTAGCTTTGGAATGTACCCCCGCTGAAATGACATGGAAGGCTGGGGTAGATGTGCTGTCTTTTGGCGCTACTAAGAACGGTGTGTTAGCGGCAGAAGCTATTGTGCTTTTTGATCAAAGTTTAGCTCAAGAACTGGCTTTTAGGCGTAAAAGAGCGGGCCACCTTATGTCTAAAATGAGGTTGTTAGCAGCGCAGCTAGACTCATACTTAACGGATGATCTTTGGCTTGTTAATGCCCGTCAAGCCAATACCATGGCCGTTAGGTTAGACAATGGATTACGAAGTATTGAGGGGCTAGAGATTCAGGGTGCCACGCAATCTAATATTCTTTTTTGTAAGCTGCCACGGCAAATTATCGATGGCTTATTAGCTCAAGGCTTCTACTTCTACAGTGATCGTTGGGATACCGATGTAGTGAGATTCGTCACTAATTTCACTACCCAAAAAGCTGATGTGGATAGCCTTATTAATGCAGTTAAGTTGTTGGCAAAGGGTCAGTAGCATCGGTACTAGCAGCCGGACTAAAAGACGTAAACGGCTTGTCTAACGGCAAGCACCAAAGCGCAATAAGTGGTGTGCTGAGAGACTTCATACCATGAAACACATTGCTAGGATTATACACCAAACCGCCTAGCCCAGGAGTGTGCCAAGGTATATTATCTTGACGCCAATTACCTTCACTTAGTACTAGGTATATTTCCTCTGGTTCGTGCTGGTGGTCCGGGTAGTCTATATCTGGGCGCATTAAAGTAACGCCTACAATTAAATCTTGCCGCACTTCTAGCCCTTCAGGGCCGATAATTTGGGCATTCACATGACTTTCCATGAAGCTTGGATTGTTAGCCACAGGCCTTTGGTACCAAGGCAAGTCATCTGCCAGATCTATGACGCTACTGACCATGTTTTGGCACAGCGTAGGTAAAGCTACACTAGTTTGTTTTATTTGTGGTAACAAATCAGACAAAGGATTTGTTCTGGGAGCTTGCTGATCAACATCTCCTTGTGTGTCCAGCCTTTCGATCACTGTATGTAAGGTGGTTAACCCAGCAGCATCTAAATCGCTAGTTTGTTGGAGTAGCGATACTAAATGCTGGCGTAGGTTAGCGAGCTTTGGTTGGGTGTTGTTCTGCTGGGGCATGTTTGTCTGCTAGATATTCACTTTAGAGGCATCATAACCTTTTTAAAGCGTGTTATAAAAGTGTCTGCAATAGCCCAATACGCTTATTCCGGCTCTTAATAGTATCAATTTAATCGGCTCATTAGCCTTTGGCTGCTAACCAAGCAGTGGAAGCAGCCATGCACCCGCCTACAACCCAGAAGGTTACTGTTAAATCTTGAGTGAAATAGGCTGAAAGACCTAATACTAAAGCACCAATGGCATAACCTAAATCGCGCCAAAAGCGGTAAATGCCAATGGCAGTGGCGCGCCACTGTGATTGCGTTAAATCTACGATTGCGGCAGATAGGTTAGGGTAAAGTAACGCCATACCAAAGCCGGTAATCGCTGCACTGATAGACCAACCCATGCTGGACTCAAGCATAGGCATTAATACCACACCCAATGTGGTAATCATCATGCCAGTGACATTAAGCCGCTGGCGGCCAAACTTATCGGACCAGTGCCCCGTGATCAATTGACTAGAACCCCATACTACTCCATAGATAGAAATGATCCAGGCTGTTAATGGTAAGTCTTGAGTTTTTTGATACAAAAATATGGGGTATACAATCCATACTAACGCATCTACAAATTTTTCCACGCAACCTGCTTGGGTAATGGCTAGCAAACGTGAATCGCTCCAACTCATACGCTTAAATATAGACCATGTAGATACCGCTTGGGTGTCACTTGTGGTCGTATTCTGTGGTGTTGGATATAAAGCCGATGGATGACTTTCCGTAATGTTGATCCAAGTGAGGATGAAAGCAAGGCTAATGATGACAAATCCAAATACCAGCAACCCTGTTTTGAGGCCTAGCCACTGGCTGATGTAAGCACTCGCTAACCCGCCCAGGGCAACACCAGTGTAGCCTGAAAATTCATTCAAGCCGATGGTGAGCCCACGCTCATGATCTGCAGTAATGTCCAATTTGGCTGTTTGACTCATAGACCAAGTGAGGCCTTGATTGATACCCAAAAGAACAGTGGCAAAGACTACCCAAGCCCACGATTGAGCGAAATAAAACAATACGGGAATAGGCAAGGCAATAAGCCAGCCTGCAAGATGAACAGGCTTGCGGCCAATTTTCTCGGCCCAATGTCCAGCCACAAAGTTCATGCTGCCTTTAACCACGCCGAAGGCAATTACAAAAGTACTGAGTAGTAAAAGCGAATCTTTAGCTAAACCAAATTCCTGTTCGGCTAACGGCGCGATTACAATACGGGTAGTGCCCAACATTAGGCCTACAAAAAACACTTGCAGTAACCACTGAAAAACCTGAGGGAAGTTGTTCTTCAGCCCAGCAGTGAAGGGCTGGGTATGGAGTGTAGCCATGGTGTCATGCCACTTTATAGTAGATTAATAGTATATTAGATTAATCTAAATAAAATGACAAGTCGATGCTAGGCTATGATAGCGTTGATCTCTATTAGTTCAAAAAGTCACTTGTGTGGCACGCATCAAACTGCTAGATTCGTGGCACTCCCCACCCTACAATAACGCCTTATGAACCCAACTAATCACTCACTAGGTTCCACTACACCAGCCACAATGAAGGGTGTGCACTTGATTGGCCATGGCGGCTTAGACCAGCTGGTGTATCGTGACGATATCCCTACACCTCAGCCTAAAAAGGGAGAGGTATTGCTTAAAGTGTTGGCGGCAGGGGTGAATAATACCGACATTAATACCCGTATTGGCTGGTACTCTAAACAAGTCACCGGCGACACCAATAGTGGCGCTGACAAAGGTTATGATGAGCTAGATGCTACCACTGCCACATGGTCAGGTAGTGCATTACAGTTGCCGCGTATCCAAGGGGCAGATGTATGTGGCGAGGTGATTGCTGTAGGTGCTGGCGTGAGTAGTGAGCGTATAGGTGAGCGAGTACTTGTACGTACCATGCAGCAGCATCCAACAAAACCGTTTGAATGTATTACTTTTGGATCTGAATATGATGGTGGTTTTGCGCAATATACTTGTGCCTTGAGCGATGAAGCGTATGTGGTAAATACACCTTGGAGTGATGTTGAATTGGCATCTATTCCTTGCGCTTATTCTACTGCCGAAAACATGCTCCATAGGGCCGGTTTAAAGTCTGGAGAGCGGGTATTAATCACGGGCGCTTCTGGTGGTGTGGGTTCTGCTGCAGTGCAGTTAGCAAAGCGTCGAGGTGCTTATGTGGTTGCCGTTGCAGGGGTGACCAAGCACGATGATGTTAAAGCGTTAGGAGCCGATCAGCTAGTCGCTAGGGGTGATGATCTTGTTGCTGCTATTGGCGCTGATAAAGTGGATTTAGTTGTAGATTTGGTGGCTGGGCCAGATTGGCCGCAACTGCTCGACGTATTACGTCGGGGTGGCCGCTACGCCACTTCTGGTGCCATCGCTGGACCTATGGTTGAATTGGATGTTCGTACGTTATATTTAAAAGACCTCACTTTCTTTGGCTGTACATATCAAGACCACATTGTATTTAGCAATTTAGTGAGCTATATCGAAGCAGAAGAAATTCGCCCAGTAGTGGCTCACAGTTACCCACTTAAACAAATTCACAAAGCCCAAACAGACTTCTTGAATAAAGGGTTTACAGGTAAGCTAGTGCTCATTCCTGAGGCTTAAGTGGATAAGCATCAAGCCTAGATTTACATTTAATGCTAAACCTTTGTATTAGCCTCAGTAACAGTCACAGAAGACTTGAGGCCCCTGCGGCTCAGTACAATACCACCCAGAATGAGTAGTAATCCAAACACCATGGCTTCGGTCAGAGTTTCACCCAACAATACAACACCAAACAAAACACTGAATAAGGGGACTAGATACCCCACTTGGGCAACGAAGGTGTAGCCGTACATTCGGATCAAGTAAAAGCGCACAAAAAAAGCAGCACCTGTGGGTATTAAACCCAAATACACTAGAGCAATAATTGCCGAGTTAGGCATGCTTTCAATGCTGCCTAGGGGGTTTTCTAACAGCAGGCTTGCGGGCAAGGTAATAAGGCAGCCTCCCAAAAGAACACCTGCGGACAACATAGCACTGCTAATGCCTTTAACGCGTTTAACCATAGCACCTGAAATGACGTAGGACGCCGCGGCGACAATAATTGCTAACTGAGGTAATAAGTCCCCCACGCCTGTACCGAAAGTGTCTAACCCAATGACATACAATACGCCAATAAACCCAAGTATAAAGCCTACCGCTTTATACCGGGTTATGTGTTCGTTGGCACTGGTAAAGTGGGCTAGGATGATCGCAATTAAGGGGCCAGTGGCCATAAAAATTGCCGCTCTACCCGAATCTAATGATTGCTCGCCCCAAGGAATTAGGAAAAATGGCAGGGCGCAGTTGAAAAAACCAATCAGTAAAAAGCTCATCCATATCGACGCAGATCGAGGTAATCGGTCCCCTTTCATTAAGGCATAGGCTAATAGCACTAAGGCAGCAATAAGTATGCGCCCAGCAGCAATGCTGATAGGCCCAAACCCATCTAAGTCATACTTGATAGCCTGAAAAGATGAACCCCACACAGCCCCTTGTAAAGCGAGTAAAGTATAGGCTTGAAGACCTGGTGTTTTGATCATCTACATAACTCAGTTGTAGTGATGCTGGGCATCACCAATGATGGATTCCACTGTGCAGCTCCACCGCATAAGCTGCTGATCTTGTCCGTGCCCCATCATAATTTGTAAGCCCAATGGCATATCATAATCATCCAATCCGCAAGGCAGTGTAGCTGCACAGAGGTGCTGTAAATTGGCTACTTGGGTATTGCGCAAGGCTTTGAAGTTACGCTCTTTATAATGTTCCATACTAGCCTCTACATAGGCCAAGGTTGGCGCGCTTATAGGACACGTTGGGCACACAGAAAAATCGACATTCTCTAATACAGCTTCTGCTGCTTGGTTAAACGTTCTTATAAGCGCGTTTTTCTCCGCAACTCGTACGGGGGCATCGGCCATGTCAGCTTCTGTAAGATGGGCAAAGCGCATTTTTGTACTTGGAGCCAATTGATCAAACCAAGGCTTGCGGGCTTCAGTTTTGATAAATGCTGGGAACTCTAGTGCTGAAAAACCACCTTGCAGGAACAGTTGATAAGTCTCTTCCAGGTAAGGCCAATCCAACTCTACTAAAACTGCACCAGCGGCTTCGAGTTGTGCTAACGCGGCTAATACTCGCTTATCGATGCCACCCTCGCAGTCCTCAAATAGTGCCGTGATGACGCCAATATGAGCACCTTGAATGGATTTTTTTGTAAGTGTGTTTTGCTCAATAAACGCCTTTGGATTATTGCTAGTGGCAGGGTCGAGCACTGCAAAACCCCAGAGTGCATCGGCAGCACTTAAGGCCAGAAGCCCGGCGGTATCAACGCTGGGTGACAGGGGTACAATGCCGTCTTTTTCCCACCTTCCAACGCTTGTTTTAAGACCAAATGTGCCACAGAAAGCTGCTGGAACACGCACTGAGCCTGAAGTATCTGAACCTAAAGCCAGTTGGCAAGCCCCCATCCACAATGACACAGGTGCGCCAGAGCTTGAGCCACCAGGTACCCGATGTTGTTTACTATCGAATGGGTTAACTGGCACCGGCCAGTGAGGGTTAGTACCAAGGCCACCAAAGGCAAACTCTACCGTATGGGTTTTGCCACAAATATGCGCACCGGCATCGGTTAGGCGCTTCACCAAGGTGCCGGATTTATTAAATTCCTGCAATGCCAGAGGCGAGCCAGCATAGGTATCAAACCCAGTCACAGCATAAAGGTCTTTAACCGACACACTGACGCCAGCCAATAATCCCTCTGGCGCTACATCAGGTGCTTTACTTACTTCTCTAAAAGCCTGCAGTTTAGGTTGATGTTGGTGTAATTTACTGTAGGCGTCACTTATTAGAGTTAGCGGGGATGTTGTATTATTAACCACTAAGTGATGAATTTGCTTGATGTCCAAGGTCGGCTTATAGTTCATGAATATGCAACCTGCATTTCCTCAAACACTTGCTCTCGTTGTTCTAAAGTTTTAATCGCATCTGGACCTAAACGGCGCGCATAGGCAGTGAGAATGGCTTCGATGAGCACCACCCAGGCGGCTGTACTGTTGCTAAAAAAACTACCGCTTGTAGGTATGGTAAATAGGCAGCTAGCATCGCTACTCATGGGCGCTCCGTGAGTATCTGTAAACACCATAGTGGGGATTTCCATCGTTCTTGCTTGGCGGCAACAGTCAACCGCAATACGGCTATATGGGTGGCTTCCAAATACAATGAGTAAGTCTTGCTGGTTTAATTGTGCAAGGCCATGGGGTACGCCGTGGCCTGAATCACCTAATACACCAACACCATCTCGTAATAGGCCTAAACAATAGGAGAAAAATGTTGCAGTTGAGTAAAACTGACGCTGCGCGAAAGTGCGTACATGGCGTGCATTTTGTAAAAGCTCTAAGGCCTGCTGCCATTGCTGAGTTGATACCTGTGACATCATTTGTTGAATATTAGCAACTTCCTCTCGCGCAACTTGAGCTAGTATGTCGGACGCTTGATTCTGAGATTGATGGGCTCGCTCACTGTAGAAATGCGGTTCTGCCAAATGTTGGCGGAAGATGTTTTGTAGGGCATTGAAACCGCTATAACCTAACCGTGTGGCGAGCCGAGTTAGGGTGGATGCGCTCACTCCAAAATTGGAAGCCAGTTGATTAATGGAGCTATGGGCGGCGGTATCTGGATTATTTACTAGATCTAGCAATACTAGGTAGGAGCGCTGCCCCAGTTTAATTGAGCTCTGTTTGGCGGCAATAGCGACGATCACTTTCCTAAGCTCCGGAAGATCTGCTGCCGGCGGTATGGCTGTTTGACTCATGCCTTAAAATACTCCTAATTAGAACGCTGGGGTGATTATCGCTCAATCTAGCCCAACACAAAAGCAAATATAATTCCTTTTTATTGCAAAATGCAAAAAAAGTTGCATAATGGGGTTTCGCAACACCCCTCTGCATGAGCAGATAGGTGCGAGTGAATCATCTGTACAAGGAATTCTTCATGAACTCAATAAAAAAAGTCACTATTGGTGCCGTAGTTGGTACGGCGCTTTCGATTATCAGCTTAACAGCGCCGCTAACCCAGGCAGCCAACACCTTTATTTCCATTGGTACAGGTGGCCCAACAGGCGTTTATTTTGTGGTGGGTAACTCAATATGCCGTATGGTACACAAAGAGGCTGCAGAAGGGCGTAAGAGCGGCCGCAAACATGGTATTCGTTGTGCTGCCCCATCTACAGGTGGTTCAAACTATAACATTGGCCAAATTGGTGAAGGTGAATTAGATTTTGGTGTTGCCCAATCTGATTGGCAGTATCACGCCTCTAACGGCAGTAGCAAATGGGAAGGCAAAAAGCAAAATGACTTAAGGGCTGTGTTCTCAGTTCACCCAGAACCTTTCCATATTATTGTTGGTAAGGACTCTGGCATTAATAGCTGGGGAGATTTAGCTGGAAAGCGGGTTAATATTGGTAACCCAGGTTCTGGCCAGAGGGGCACCATGGAAGTATTAATGGCAGCTCACGGGACCAGTAGCAGTGATTTTAAAATTGCCACGGAATTAACTTCTTCGGAACAGTCTAAAGCGCTTTGTGATGGCAAAATTGATGCCTATGGTTATACTGTAGGTGTGCCTAACGCTGGTGTTTCAATTGCAACTGACGGTTGTGATGCACGCATCATTAACTTGAATAGTGTTGTTGAAAAAGGATTAGTTGACAACAATCCTTATTATGCGTTTGCCACTATTCCAGCGGGCACCTATAAAACCAGTAGCGATGACATCACCACATTTGGTGTAAAGGCGACTTTTGTGAGTTCTGCTAAGGTTTCTGCTGATGTGGTATATGAGCTAGTGCGAGCAGTATTTGAAAATATAGAGGACTTTCGTAAACTTCACCCTGCATTTGCCAACCTTACCTACGATCAGATGATTAGTGATGGGTTGAGTGCACCGTTGCACGAAGGCGCAGTTCGTTACTATAAAGAACAGGGTTGGATGTAACCACCCCATGCCTTGGTTGTGGGCTTACGGGCCTGCAACCTAGGATTTCAATTACCAAATTTGAGTCCTTCTCATGACTTCAGATCCTCAGTTATCGGCTGAAGAGATCGAGTTCCAATCCAAACCTCTGCAAGGTTCATGGGCGATACTCGTCTCCATAGTAGCGTTGTCCTGGTGCCTATTTCAATTGTGGATAGCGTCACCTTTGCCCTTCAGTTTAGGTTGGGGCATCCTAATTGATGTACCAAAGCGGGCCATTCATCTTGCCTTTGCCATGTCTTTGTGTTTTTTGCTGTATGGCGCAAGAGAAAGCCATCGTAGGCGTAACTATGTTGCTAAGTGGGACCTGTTTCTAGCAGTGCTCGCCGTGGTTGTTACCTTATATGTACCCTTAGCTTACGCAAATATTGTTGAGCGGCATGGTATGTTGCTCAATGTGTCTTGGTTAGGTATTAATTGGCCTGTCGAAATGATCATAGGTGTTGTCGGTGTGGTCTTGTTGTTGGAAGCTACTCGCAGAGCCTTGGGTTTGCCATTGGTGATAGTGAGTTCGGTATTTTTAATCTATTCCATATTTGGTCAGTCCATGCCCGAACTGATCTCTCATAAAGGGGTTTCTCTTGAACGGCTTGTGGGGTACCACTGGTTGGGTGGAGAGGCTATTTTTGGCATTCCGCTAGATGTGTCAGTTAGTTTTGTGTTCTTGTTTGTACTTTTTGGTGCATTATTAGAAAGAGCTGGCGCAGGTAAGTATTTTTTAGATATGGCGTTTGCTATGGTGGGGCGCTATCGTGGTGGGCCTGCGAAAGCTGCAATTCTAGCCTCAGGTATGACAGGCACAATTTCTGGGTCGTCCATTGCCAATGTGGTGACTACTGGCACTTTTACTATTCCAGTGATGCGCAAAATGGGTATGCCAGCTGTTAAAGCGGGTGCTATCGAAGTGGCCGCCTCTACTAATGGACAGTTAATGCCACCTATCATGGGTGCCGCAGCATTCATTATTGCAGAGTACATTGGTATTAGTTACATTGAAGTGGTTAAGGCCGCAATTGTTCCGGCACTGATTAGCTACATGGCCCTGCTCTATATTTCTCACTTAGAAGCCTTGAAGCTAGATCTCAAAGGCATGCCTAAAGCCGATATTCCCCATTTGTGGCAAACCTTCATTGGTGGCTTGCATTACTTGTTGCCAATAGTAGTGCTCGTCTACCTATTAATGGTTAAACGCTGGACTCCAGGTAGTGCGGTGTTCTATTCCATTTTATTTCTTATGGGTATTATTCTGGTACAACATTTTTGGCAGCCTAATCAAGCCGACGATTCCACTTGGACACGCTTTAAATCTGGTGTCACTGATGTCATACAAGGCATGATATCGGGTACGCGTAATATGATTACCATTGGTGTGGCCGTGGCTACGGCAGGCATTATCGTGGGTGCCGTATCATCCACAGGCCTCAATAATGCAATGGTAGGTTTAGTTGAGGCCATTGCTGGCAATAACATATACCTGCTTCTAGGGCTGACGGCGGTATTATGTTTGGTTCTGGGTATTGGCTTACCCACCACTGCTAATTACCTCGTTGTCGCATCTTTGATGGCTGGTGTGTTGGTTGAACTTGGTAGTGCTGCGGGCTTGACCTTGCCCATTATTGCGGTGCATTTGTTCGTATTTTATTTTGGGTTATTGGCGGATGACACGCCCCCTGTGTGTTTAGCCGCCTATGCGGCCTCAGCAATTTCTCGAGCAGATCCCATTAAAACGGGGATGCAGGCGTTTGCCTACGATATCCGTACGGCAATCTTGCCCTTTGTATTTATATTTAATCCACAGCTGCTACTCATAGGGATCACCAGTTGGTGGCATGGTATCAGTGTGTTCTTGGTGGCCTTAGTCGCTATTTTGAGTTTTAGCTCTGCGACGCAAGGGTGGTTACTGATCCGTAACCGCTGGTATGAAAGCTTTGTATTACTGTTAGCGACATGGATTTTGTTTTTACCTAACTCAGCTATGAACCGCATTTGGCCTGAGTATGAAGCTGTTGAATTTAACACCTTTACGCAAGGGCAATTAGTTCTAACCGAGGGACAACAGGTACGGTTGCACATAACCCGACACACCAATTATGGTGATCGATTTAAGTTATTCGTGTTTCCAGTTAACGTGGTTGGGCCATTTTCTGCGGGAAATTTAGGCATGAGTCTGGCATACGAAGAGCAAGATGGCTGGTTCGTGCAGAATCTAAGCTACCTGAGCCCAGCGGAAGCTGTAGGGATAGACTATTATGATGCAGTAACCGCCATTGACGTGCAGTCCTTGGACCGGCCACAACGGGAATGGGCATTTGTGCCTGCGTTTATATTAATTGCTTTGGTGTGGTTAAATCAGCGCCGTCGACGCTTAAACTTACGTGGCGGTGATATGCATGTCTAAGAGTCCATCAAGTCACGTATTCCACCGACACTGTCATGGAGAAATACCTGTGGCAGTCAGTGGTCAAGGTTGCTACATCACCGACCATCAGGGCAAACAATATCTAGATGGTTCTGGTGGCGCTGCGGTGTCGTGTCTGGGTCATGGTGATCTGGGCGTCACCAATGCCATGAAAGCCCAGTTAGATCAGATAGCCTTTGCTCATACTGGTTTTTTCACCTCTGAACCGGCCGAACAACTCGCAAAGTTGTTGATACAGCATGCACCCGCGGGTTTAGATCGGGTCTATATAGTCTCTGGTGGCTCGGAAGCAGTGGAAGCTGCATTAAAGCTTGCTCGGCAGTATTTTATTGAATTAGGCCAGCCACAACGTAGCCGAGTGATTGCTAGGAGGCAGAGTTACCATGGCAATACCTTAGGTGCTTTGGCCACGGGTGGCAACCAATGGAGACGGCAGCCATTTCTTCCCTTGTTAGTTGAAGTGAGCCACATTTCCCCCTGTTATGCCTATCGTGATCAGCAACATGGTGAAACAGAACTAGACTATGGTCTGCGTATTGCCAACGAGCTAGAACAAGAAATATTGACTCTTGGGGCAGATAACGTGATGGCTTTTGTGGCCGAGCCTGTTGTAGGTGCGACCATGGGTGCAGTTCCAGCGGTGGCTGGCTACTTTAGCCGTATAAGAGAAATATGTGATCAATATGGTGTGTTATTAATTTTGGACGAAGTGATGTGCGGTATGGGCCGCACGGGTAAATTGTTTGCTTGTGAGCAAGATCAGGTAGTCCCCGATTTGTTATGCATGGCAAAGGGTTTAGGCGCAGGGTATCAGCCTATTGGGGCTATGCTTGCAAGTGATAAAATATACCAAACTGTGGCTCAAGGTAGTGGGTATTTCCTGCATGGTCATACCTATATGGGCCACCCCGTGGCTTGCGCTGCAGCCTTGGCAGTAACTCGTAAAATCCTCGACGAAAATCTATTAAGTCAGGTTGTGCAGCGTGGAAAGTATCTGCATGCAACCCTAACGGATGTTTTAGGTGAACATCCTAACGTGGGTGATATCCGTGGCCTCGGTTTGTTTCAAGGCCTTGAATTGGTTGCAGATCGCCCTAGTAAAGCCCCTTTACCTCCTAGGCTAGGCACTGCAGGCAAAGTTAAAAAGGCTGCCTTTGAGGCTGGGCTAATTTGTTACCCCATGGCGGGTACTATCGATGGTGTGCAAGGAGATCACATTTTGCTTGCGCCACCCTTTATTATTAGCGAAGCCCAGATAGATGAATTAGTGGCCAAGCTAGCGCAGTCAATCAACGAGGCATTAGTCAATTGAGTAAGCAACTGCCCTTGATGGTTATGGTGGCACCCAACGGCGCCAGGCGAAATGAGAAAGATCACCATGGGTTGCCTATGACCATAGAGCAAACTGTGGCTGCAGCTTTAGCGTGTCAGCAAGAAGGGGCCTGTATATTGCATGCTCATATTAGAGACAAGCATGGCAAACACAGTTTGGATGCCTTCATTTACGAAGAATTGTTAGCTGAAATGGCAAACCAAGTGCCAGATATGCTAGTGCAAATTACTACTGAAGCGGTAGGACATTACACTACTCAGCAGCAAATGGACCTAGTAACAAAGCTGCGGCCTAAAATGGCCAGTGTAGCGTTACGTGAGTTGGTTCCTACTGTTGCCAGTGAGGTTGAGGCGAAGCACTTCTTTAGCTGGGCTGACGAGGCCCAAGTTCAACTGCAAGTTATTCTTTACGATGCTGCAGACTTAAAGCGTTTAAATGAACTACAACAGGCAGGTGTGCTGCCCGAAAAAACAGCATGTGTATTATATGTACTTGGCCGTTATCGAGAAAATTTACAGGCCCAACCCTCAGACTTGAATGAGTTCATGAAGCCTGAAAAGCAACAACCATGGTTTGCTTGTGCTTTTGGTCAGAACGAACATGCCTGCGTTACCAAGGCTATCGATATAGGTGGCCATGCTAGGGTTGGTTTCGAAAATAATTTGTGGCTTCCCTCAGGTGAGCTTGCTGCCAATAACCACACGTTAGTTGCTCAAGTAGCAAGCTACGCCCAAAGTCAGGGCCGGAAGTTGGCTAGTGTACAGGAAGCTAAGTTAATGCTCGGTGTGAGAGACTATGAATGAGTGCTATGTGTTAGCCCAGCTACGGCTTGCTGGTGGGCTTTGCCTTAACGGACCCTAACACCACTATCACCCCAGAAACCACTACCAGAGCCATGCCAAACATGGCGTTCAGAGTAATCAGCTCATCCCACAGAAGCCAGCCTAATAAACTAGCAAAAATGACCGAACCGTAGGTAAAGGCACCCAATTGCCCTGCAGCTGCGTATCGGTAACCTTTGCTCAAAAGGAGTTGTGCCAAGGTCGCAAATCCTGCCATTAACACCATACCTCCGAACAACCACAGGCTGGGTGTATTCCATACCAATATAGCGGGTACTAAGGAAAATAGGGTGTTAAATAAGGAAAAATAAAACACAATCACGATGCTGCTTTCGGTCAGGGTTAATTTGCGCACCACAACTTTAGCGGTGGCTCCTAATGAGGCGCCAAAAATTGCCAATAAAGCCACCCAGGGTGTTTGAGTGTGATTTTCGGGATTAAGAACCACCCAAACGCCCACAAAGCCCACTAAAATAGCAGCAACTGTCCAGCCAGTAATGCGTTCTTTAAGCCAAATAAACCCCACAATAGGGATGAACAACGGTGCTGTTTGTTTAAGTAAGGCCGCCTGCGCTAGAGGTAAGTGCCCCCAAGAGTAGAACAGACAATACATCGCCACAATGCCAATCAGGGAGCGCATTAAGTGCAGGGGCAGGCGCTGGGTTGTTATTGAATGCTTACCGTTGCGTATAAGCCAAGGTACGAAGAACATTAAACCGATGGCGTTACGCGCCAATACCAAAATCTCTGTAGGAACCTGTTTCACAAGTTCATGGATCATCACCCCTGTGAGAACTAATGCCAGCTCTGAGAGCAGTATTAGCAGGGCACCTTTGTGTAGATCAGACAGGAGTGTGCTGTTGTAGCGCATGGTTAATTATTAACCCTCTCTCCTGTGGAGTTGTTCTCTAAACAAAACGTAAAGCCCTGCTATAACCACAATTGCTGAACCCAACAGCATGTATTGGTCTACTTCTTCGTTAAGAATAAATACACCTACTACCATGCCAAATAATAAACGCGTATAACGCAGTGGGCTAATGATAGATATTTCTCCAGAGCGCATGGCTTTAGTGGCGTAGTAGGTCCCACTTGAAGCAAATAAAATCATACCTAGAAGATAGCCACTAGCCTCTAGAGAAGGTATTTTAGCTTCTCCAAACCACATCATAACTAAGCCAATTAGCACAAACGTCATGGCGCCATATAACGCCAGCATAGACGCAGAAATAGTGGCAGGTGCTAGGCGTGAACCTACATCGCGCATCGCCATACCGATGACTGCCAGCACTGCGTAGAGAGAAAATACATCAAAGCTATCTACGCCAGGCCGAATAATGAGTAATACCCCCGCAAACCCAATGACCACTGCCAAAAGACGGTGTATACCCACTTTTTCGCCCAAAAATATGAATGAAATTAAAGTCATCAATAAAGGCAGGGTTTGTAAAATTGCTGATACAGAAGTAAAGGCTGAGTGGATGAGTGCTAGAAAAATGAATATTACAATAACGCCTTCACCCGCGGTTCGTAGTAACACCGCCGGTATAAAGAATTGGCGCGTTAATACTTTTTCTTGTTTGCGTTTAGCGATGGACCAAAACAAGGCGCAGCAACCCAAACCTAGAATAAACATGACTTGCCCTGTAGGTAGTAACTCACAAGCCCACTTTAAAGTGAGGTCGGCAAGGGTGAATGACGCCATGGATAGGGTCATGTATAACATGCCGGTGAGGTTTTCTGACTTGCTAGGCATATGACAAACTATGGTAAAAAAATGATCGTCCACTATAGCTATTTTATTCACCGATAACACTAGTTTAAATGGGGCTCTTTAACTTTCTAACTATGGCATTAAAAAATGCACTTGTGGGTAAGTAGAGTGGCGGTAACGACAGACCCATACCCTACTAATTAATGACTTAGCTTTAGGCCCCAAACCGCCCAAGTTTGAAAATGTGTTGGTATATACGATACTGCCCTAATTGTTGAATTACCAAGTAGAATGCTTGACGGGTTAAATTTAACGGCTTAGGTTTAACGGCTGGAATTTGGTAAGTACGTCAACACAGAATATAAGGATTAGCGATGAGTCTCACTCCAAAACAACGCATAGATCAAATTGTTGAGAACGGTTTATGCACCGGATGTGGCCTTTGTCAGGCCGCAGCTGGAGAGCATTTAATACGCGTTGAAAAAGGCACGTCTGGTTATTTGGTGCCTATTGTCAGTGAGGGCATAGATCACGCGACGGCTGATTTGGTTCACAGGGTTTGCCCAGGGGTTCACCCTGTAGGGCTACCAACCAACCTCATCGCCACGGACACTAAGGTAGATAATGTATGGGGCCCATGGCGTCGTATGGCACGAACTTGGGCAGGAGACGCCCATCAGCGTCATGTAGGTGCCACCGCAGGTGTGCTAACTGCACTTGCCTGCTATTTGTTGACCTCTAAACAAGTCGATTTTATCTTGCATGCTAAACCTCATACTACCGAACCCAGCTTTGGTGAAATGCATATAAGCACTACGCCTGAGGAAGTGCTACAAGGTTCGGGTTCACGTTATGGGCCCACAGCGCCGTTGATTGCAATTGAGACGGTGCTAGAGCGAAACCAAACCTTTGCCTTTATTGGTAAACCATGTGATTTGGCTGGTTTACGCAACTATGCGGAAGAGGATAAACGGGTTAATAAGCTGGTTAAATTCTGGCTCACTCCAGTGTGTGGTGGTTATTTACCACCCGACTCTACCGACGCTTTTTATCGCCGTATGGGTGTGGAACCAGAACAGGTTACTGGCCTGCGATATCGTGGCCATGGTTGCCCAGGGCCTACTCGAATCACTACGGAAGAAAAGGTGGTAGACGCGCATTATCTAGACTTTTGGGGTGACGATGAGAGCATGTGGGACATGCCTTTTCGTTGTAAAGTTTGCCCTGATGGTATTGGTGAAGCGGCAGATATTGCAGCAGCTGACACATGGGTTTTAGGATCTCCCAACCGTGAAGATAGTGCCACAGACCTTGGAACTAATGCTGTGATCGCTCGTACTACAGCAGGTACAACCTTGTTAGCCGAGGCGAGTGCTGCTGGCGCATTAGTTATTGAACGGGACATTACCCCAGATCACATGAGTATTTACCAAACTCACCAAATGCAAAAAAAGTATGCTGCATGGCCAAGGTATCAAGGTTTGCAGGATGCCGGGCGTTTATTCCCTCTGGCTGAGCGGTTGCGCATTGAGGAGTTGGCTGCAGAAATGCCCGATGTGGTTAATGCACAACAACGCCAAGGCACGCTAGACCGGGTTATTGCAGGTAAGGCAGACCAACCTACGCCTAAACCATGCCGTTAAATTTAACTTCAATCCGCAACAGCAAGTAAGGCTAATGGTGTGAATGTTCGTATAGTAAAACATAACCCAGTATCAATAAAATCTTGGGGAAAGAGTGCAGGCAAGGTGTGTGAAATTTATCGTTTTCCAGAAACAGCCAGCGATAAAGACTACAGTGTCCGATTCTCAACAGCCACTATTGAAGTACAAGAGTCTGACTTCACTCTTTATCCAGGTTACATTAGACATCACCGCACATTGCGGGGTGCATGTGTATTTGAGATACATACATCAGATAACAATACACTGGTCGACCAAAGCGGCTCAGTGTTTGATTTTTTTGGCGACACTCAGCTCAAATGTAAATTAACAACAGCTTCTGCTTTTGCCATTAACCTGATTCATCGCCCAAAGGTCTATGTTAGTGATCGGGTGGTGCAAGTGAATGCACAAAAAATGAACTTGGATGACCTGCTTACATCACCTATTGGATTGCCCAACCAGGGTTCAAAAATATTCAATATTATCTATGTTATAGAGGGTGAATTGAGATTAGATGAAACAGTGAACATTAAGCAGTGCAGTTTAGCTGCAGGTGACGCCATTATTATTGCTAGCGATGCCACAGGCCTGGATGATCATGACTGGTGCGTTATTGACGGTGCAGCTACAATTTACCACGGTGTAGTAGTCATATAGTTGCAATATGTTGGCCTAAGACGCTGGTGATGAAATCAACCACAGCTAAGCTTACGCTGCTCTTAATGATTAACGATTTCTACACAGCGGATACTCGCATGCACGATACGGGTATTTTTTACGCCGCAAGTCAAAGTCTTGGTCTAATGTAGCCACTAATCCACCAGGATCAGCGGAAGACCCATGCGACTTTGATGTGGTTGCAAAAATAGCCAAAGCCGAATGGGACACCTTGTTCTTCTTTACGGTATTATTTTGGCCGCAGGCGGGCAAGAGGGCAGTACACCTTCTTTAGCCACCTTAAATGGACCCCCGTAATTGCCCTTGGTCATGGTACCAGCATTTGGGTTCATCTAGCACTCAATGGTTAGCAGGCCCTAACGTGGAGCCTGTTGGGTTGAGCAGGTTCCACACTGGTAAACAGTTACATGTAAACTGCTGCCTTTTTAGACCGGATAACCTTGTCAGTTCCGCTACAAGCATGTATCTTAATCCATTACATCATACTAGCAGCAGGCTGTTTTTTTTACATGAATACTCTTTCTACCTATACACTTCCGTCTGAAGCATCGAGTCGCTTTAAAGCGGGATCTATCGGCGAAAAAAACCAGCAGAAGGTACTTGAAGCTGCGTTAATAGTTTTTTCACGCAAAGGGTTTTCAGGCGCTCGCATTGATGAGATTGCCAAAGAAGCCGGCATGTCAAAAACCAACATGCTGTATTACTTCAAAACGAAGAAAGAGCTGTATCAAGTTGTCATAGTTCGGGTTTTACGGCGCTGGTTGGGTTCGCTTGGTGATTTACACGGCCATGACCAACCCGTTGATGTAATTACCGAATATATTGCAAACAAGATGCAGTTATCTCAGGAATACCCAGAGGCATCTCGCCTCATTGCTATGGAAATTATTGCCGGTGCACCAGTAATTGGCAACTTCTTGCAGACCGAGTTACATACTTGGGTTAAGCAAAAAGGTCAGGTGTTTCTCCATTGGCAAAACGAAGGGCTTATGGCCCCCATAGATCCAGCCCATGTATTTTTTATGATTTGGGCTTTGACACAGACCTATGCCGACTTTGAGTCACAAATTTCTGCTGTGATTAAACCTAACGACTACGATAGCGAAATATACCCCCCAGCAACTCGCTATGCGATTGAAGTTCTCGTGCGTGGGCTCGACCTAAAAACTCGCTTGTAGCCGGTATAATGGCAGGTGCTTATGCCATCCATTATGCGTTACTAGCACTCAGGCATTCAGGCACTCAGGCTAAAACAACGGTTTTGCTGGGTCCACAAGCGTGGGACGACCGGGCAATTCAAGCTTGGTATGGCTAGCAGGCGTTTGCGCGATCAACTTTCCTTGACGAAAAACCATCAAGCGTGTGGCTTTTAAGCGAATGGCTTCAATAGGGTCAGTGGCCTGTAATAGCACCATATTGGCCTGGCCGCCTTCAACAATACCATACCCCTGTAAACCCATAATGGCTGCAGAGTTGTAACTAACAGCATCAAAACACCACGCCATGTCCGCCCTACTGGACAGCTGGCCAACATGTAATCCCATGCTTGCGACATCAAGCATGTCTGCGCGTCCCATGGAATACCACGGGTCCATCATACAGTCAGAACCAAAACCAACATTAATGCCTGCCGCTTTAAGCTCTGGCACGCGGGTTTGACCGCGGCGTTTGGGGTAGCTGTCGTGGCGACCTTGTAACATGATGTTAACCAGTGGATTAGGGATAACATGTAATTCGGCTTCGGCTAGCAGTGGCAGCAGCTTGGAAACATAATAGTTGTCCATGGAGTGCATCGAAGTAAGGTGAGAGCCCGCAACTCGGCCTTGCAAACCCAAACGTATGGTTTCACTAGCTAGGGTCTCTACATGGCGACTGTGAGGATCGTCTGACTCATCACAATGCATATCTACCCGTAACCCACGTTCAGCTGCCAGCTTGCATAAGATTTGGATGGATGATGTGCCCGCTTGAGCAGTGCGTTCAAAATGTGGGATACCACCGATGACATCCACACCCATATCCAGTGCCCGAATCAGGTTTGCATGGGCGTTGGGATCTCGTAGCAAGCCATCCTGTGGGAAAGCCACTAACTGCAGGTCAATATAAGGGGCCACTAAGCGACGTACTTCAAGCATGGCTGTAACGCTTTTCAATTCGTCGTCACATATATCTACGTGACTGCGAATAGCGCCAATGCCCATTGCCACTGCAAGATCGCAGTAGTGTATAGCGCGTTTGATAATATCATCCACACTTTGTTTTGGTTTTAACTCTCCCCACAATGCAATGCCTTCTAGCAACGTGCCCGAAACGTTCATGCGGGGTTGCCCAAGGGACAGGGTTGAGTCCATATGAAAATGAGGGTCAACAAACGGAGGGCTTAATAGCTGGCCCTGTGCATCAACTACCAGGGTTGCTGAGGCTTCTATGTTGGGCTTAACCGCAACTATAGTGCCGTTGGAGCAAGCTACATCAATATTTCGGCGTCCATCTTGTAAGCACGCATTTTTAATAAGAAGATCAAAATTCATTAGCGTTGTCCTTTGAACCACGGCGTTAATAGAGCGCGGGGATATTCCGCCCGGCGAGCTACGATCACCAAGGCAAAGATGGAAAGTATATACGGTGCCATTAAGAACACTTGGGAGGGCACAAAGGCTCCCACCTCAGTTTGCAAGCGTACTTGAAATGCATCAAAAGCGCCAAATAGTAGAGCCCCTAGGAGGGCTTTTCCTGGACGCCAACTGGCAAATATAACCAGAGCTATGCAGATCCAGCCACGGCCATTAACCATACCAAAGAAAAACGCGTCGAAAGCTGACATGGTGAGGAAGGCTCCACCTAAAGCCATGCATGCAGAACCCGCTACAATGGCACCCATACGCAGGCCATATACCGATAACCCTTGTGCATCCACTGCGTTGGGGTTGTCGCCTACGGCGCGCAAAGCTTGGCCCAATGGTGTGCGGTTATACACCCACCATACCAAGGCCACCAAAACCAGCGCTAACCAAGTCATCGCTGTTTGTTGAAATAACACCGGCCCCAGAAAAGGGATATCTGACAGTATCGGAATATCAAGGGGTTGGAATGGCTCAATCCGCGGCGGGCTGCTTACCTGAGGTAGGGCAGTGCGGTAGGTAAAATAACTCACCGAAGTGGCAAACATGGTGATGCCTAAACCTGAAACGTGTTGTGAAAGCCCCAGTGGCACAGTTAAAATGGCGTGTATTAGGCCAAAAAAAGCACCGGTTAAAGCCGCACAGAGTAAACCAGTCCAAAGGCCTGCGCCTAGCCACACAGCCATCCATCCAGCCATAGCGCCGGCAGCAAAAATACCTTCAATACCTAAGTTTAAAACGCCCGACTTTTCACAAATGAGTGCGCCTAAAACACCAAAAATTAACGGTGTTGCAATACGTAATGCGGCGGCCCAAAAATTCTCACTGAGCAAAATTTCTAATATTTCCATTACGCGGCTCCAGTGTCTGTGGTGGGTGAGTTTTTATTTGAAGGAGTCATCTTAACGGTGAAACGGGCAATAAAACCACCGACCAATACACAGATCAATGACATGGACACCACTAGGTCTGCTAAGTAGCTAGACACCCCCATGGCGCGGCTCATGGTATCTGCGCCCACAAATACTGAGGCGATGAATAGTGCGGCAACCACCACGCCTAGAGGAGACAGCCCAGCAAGCATGGCCACAACAATACCAGTGTAGCCATATCCAGGCGATAAGTCGGTGGTGAGGTAGCCACGTAAGCCGGCTACTTCGCTCACGCCAGCTAGCCCCGCTAGGGCACCTGAAATAAGAGCTGCACTCATTAACGTTCGTTTTACACCAATGCCAGCATGTAAAGCGGCGGCGGCATTTTCACCGACTGCTCTAAGCTTTAGCCCCCATACACTCTTAGACAGCATAATATGGGCTATGACAGCGGCCACAAGAGCAATAACTAGGCCGTAATGCAGGCGCATACGGGGCAGTATTTGGGGCAATAAAGCATTGTCTACCACTGGGCTGGATTGTGGCCACCCCATGCCCATAGGATCTTTAAGAGGCCCTTCGAGCATCATTTGAATAAATATCAAAATGATAAAGTTGAGTAACAGTGTCGTGACTACTTCATCGGCGCCAAAGCGGGTTTTTAGATAAGCGGGACCAGCCATGCCAAGTGCCCCAGCGAGGGCGCCAGCAATCAGAATTATTGGGATTAACAGCATAGGGGGGCCATCGATCCAGCCTGTGCCTACGGCGACAGCGGCCATAGCACCCAAGTAAAGCTGACCCTCGGCACCGATATTCCACAGTTTGGCCCGAAACGCTAAGGTGGCGGCTAAACCGGTAAATATAAGAGGGGTTGCGCGGGTAAGCATTTCGGTGAAGGCGAACATTGAGCCGAAGATACCCTTCGCCATTTCTTGGTAAGCCTCACCAATATTGGCACCTGCAAAGCTTAGGGGTATGGCTGCAAGCAACAACGCAAGTGCAGCGGAGGCCACTGGCACGCCAATGGTTAAGCGGCGTGAGGGTGCTTCCCTAGGTTCAATACGAATCATGAGACTTCTCCTGCCATTATTAATCCTATTTGCGCACGGTCGTGGCTAGGTGCCACATGCAACTCACCGTCATGCATGATGATAATGCGGTCAGACAAAGCAAGTAGCTCATCCAAGTCTTCTGAAATCAGTAACACGCCAGCACCTCGTTCTCGCGCTTGTAACAGTCGCTTGCCTACGTCACTAGCAGCGCCCATATCTAAACCTCGGGTGGGCTGATTAGCCAAAATAAGTTTTGGGGATGCTTCAAAAACCCTAGCTAGTATGAGTTTCTGGATATTTCCGCCAGAGAGTAACCGTGTCTCAGCCTCAATGCCTGGCCCACGTATGTCGTATTTTTGGCTTAATTTTTGGGCATTAGCTTTGAGTTCTTGATGACGCAAAAAGCCATTTTTTTGAATGTCGCTACTGTCCAGACGCTCAATAGCTAAGTTTTCAGCCACGCTCATAGCACCTATTATGCCATCATGATGGCGGTCTTCCGGTATTCTGCCCACCCCAGCTTTGAGCAAGCTAGTAGGCGTATATTTGTGTATGGGTTGGCTAGCAATTTCAAGCCGACCTGAAGTAGGGCTAGTTAAGCCAGAGATCACCTGCGCAAGAGTAGACTGGCCATTACCAGAGATGCCTGCAATACCTACTATTTCATTGGCAGACACGGTTAAATTAATTTTATCTAGACTACTGCGGGCGCTACTGCCTGCAACGCAGATATCAATTAACTGAAGTACGGGTGCGCCAATAGCAAGAGGGTCTCGGGGGGTTACCGGCGTATCAGCCCCTACCATTAAGCGAGAGATTATCTTCTCGTCAGCATCTTTGGTGGCAATTTCACCTACTTTTTTTCCGTGCCTCAACACTGCGATACGATGGGAAAAAGCTAATACTTCACGCAATTTATGAGATATAAATATCACCGACAATCCATCTTTAGCCATGATGTGGATATTGGCAAATAGTGTGTCGGCTTCTTGTGGTGTTAAAACAGCTGTGGGTTCATCCAATACTAAGATACGTGCATCACGATACAGTGCCTTGAGAATTTCTACCCGCTGGCGTTCGCCCACTGAGAGCTTTCCTACCATGGTATCAAGGGGAGCACTTAAACCTGTGCGCTGCATGATGTCATTAATTTTTTCGCGGGCGGCATCCATTGAGCGGCGCCACGCAAATAAATTTTCCGAGCCAAGTAAAATGTTGTCTATAGCGGATAAGTTCTCGGCAAGGGTAAAGTGTTGATGGACCATGCCGATGCCAGCATCCAAGGCTGCTTGAGGGTGGCCTAAGGTTAAAGGCGCTAGTTGGCCCTGAGTGTTGGCTACTTGAATACTGCCAGAATCGGGCATGTAATGACCAAAAAGCATATTCATTAATGTAGTTTTTCCAGCGCCATTTTCACCTAGCAACGACAGAATTTCGCCACGTTTTAAGTCGATGGTTACCGACTCATTTGCCACTACAGTGCCAAACCGCTTGCTCAATTTATTTAGAGAAAGCACCGTGTCATTGATCATAACGAACATCCACTAGAAAGAAGAGGGGATAAAAAATCCCGTTAGATAAACCGAGTCACCCAACAGGATTTTGATACACAAAACAGCTCAATATCAATTATCTGATACAGGCGTCTCGTCATTGATAGTAACAACAAAGCTGCCATTACGGATGGCTGCTTCTTTAGCCTCGATAGCAGAAACTACATCGGCAGGTACCAAGGTTTTGTCAATGGTAAGGGAGCCGCCGTTATGCGCCATATAGCTGTATTGGCTATAGTCGTCAGCAACGTACGAACCATCTGCCACAGCACTGATTGCTGTATCAACAGTGGTTTCCATATGCCAAAGGGCTGAAGCCAAAATAGTACCAGGGTAGTCGCTGGCAGTATCAATAACGTTACCTATGGCTTTTTTACCACGTTCGACGGCTGCATCAGCTACACCAAAGCGTTCGGCATACATCACGTCAGCACCGGCATCGATCATTGCAAAAGCACTTTCTTTAGCCTTTGGGGGGTCGTACCAGCTATCAAGAAAGTTGACTAGGAAAGTGACGTCAGAATTCACTTCGCGAGCACCTGCCATAAAGGCATGCATTAACCGGTTAACTTCGGGAATGGCGTAACCGCCCACCATACCAATTATATTTGACTCAGTAACTGCGCCTGCGGCCATACCTGATAAGTAGGCAGGTTCGTGGATGAAGTTATCAAATACAGAGAAGTTTGGTGATTGTGGTGCAAAAGAAGAACCCATTAAATAAGCTGTTTTGGGATAGTCGGCAGCTACTTTACGCGCCGCGCGCTCAAGACCAAAAACTTCACCTACAATAAGGTCTACGTCTTGCTCTGCATACTCTCGCATAACGCGTTCGTAGTCTGTATTGGAGACATTTTCAGAATAGACATACTCAATTTCACCGCGTTTTTCAGCTGCACTAAGTGCAATATGGATACGGCTGATCCATTGTTGCTCAACTGGTAGGGTAAAAATACCAGCCACTTTAATAGTATCAGCAACCGCCATGGTCGGTGATAATATCAAGCCAAAAGTCACAGCAGCCATAAGCATGCGTGCTTTTGATACCATATACATTAACTTCATAATACAACCCTCACATTAATTTTATTTTTATTGCATGGTTACTAGACCATAAACTGACCAACCGGTCAACTTTTCGCAAACCCATCGGTATTTTGAATTTACTAACAGGATTTTTTTCATTGCTCTAGGGCGCCACTGTTTTGCCTTTCTAAGTGGTGAATAACATCTTCTATTTGTTCACCTTGGAGCCGAACGTGATCGCGCATTAACTGGTAAGCGGTGTCGCTTTCTGAGTTTGATATTGCCTTGAGTAAGGCATCATGTTCCTCAACAGATTGTGCCATGTATCCTGGTAAGCTAGACACGTAGTGCCGGTATGGGAAGGTAATTGTGCGTGCTGTGTTCAGTTGGCTTTGCAACATAACATTGTGTGAACCTTCAATAATCAAGTTATGAAAAACCATATTCATGGCATTGAATGTTGCTGTATCTTTTGCTTCAGAGGCCTTTTGGCAAAGCCCATTTGCATCAAATGCTTTCACAATTTGTTCATGCCGCATGCGCTTTGCGGCTTGTCTGGCGGCAAGGCCTTCAAGTTCTGCAACAACAAGGAATGCATCAAGTAATTCAGAAATGCTCAAAGACGCAACGAGTGCCCCACGCCTGCCATTGTCAGTGACCAGCCGTGTTTCAACAAGCTGTCTGATTGCTTCGCGTACAGGTGTCCGTGAAACGCCAAATTCCTCGGCAAGTAACCTTTCGGGAAGGCGATCTCCAGGCTTCAGCTCGCGCTTTATAATGCGGGCTTCAATCGCAGTTGCAATAAGCTTTGCCTTGCGTTGCTCTGTGCTACTCATGGTGTTGTGTCACCCATACCTTTGACCATCCTTAAACCAGTCATCGTAGCCCTCTTCAGTGCGGATTACGATAGATTTTTTCGTCAAATAGGCCCTTAGGGCATCCCAACCATTTTCTTTACCGAAGCCACTATCTTTGACTCCTCCCCAGACGGATCTTGGGTCGTTGCGATGATGATCATTCAGCCAGATGACCCCGCCTCTGATTTTTCTCGACAGCCTATGGGCCCGCCCAATATCTCGAGACCAAATTGAAACACCAAGGCCAAAATCACCTGCATTGGCGCAGGTAATTGCCTCTTCATCGCTGCTGGCGCGAGTGAGTGAGATAACCGGTCCAAAGACTTCTTCGAGAAACAGGGCATGGTGTATTTTAACGTCGGAAAATATTGTCGGGCGTATATAAAACCCGTTCGTTAACTCGCTATCAAGTTCCAGAGGGTCTAGTCCGGAAATCTGGTGTGCACCTTCAACTTTTGCCGTTGCGATAAACTGTTTACATCGATCAAGTGATTTGCGACAGATCACTGGGCCCATTTGCGTGGATTCGTTCATGGGGTCGCCGAGCCGTATTTGATCAGCCCTTTGAGCCAGTCTTTTTGAAAATTCGTCGTAGATAGACTCGTGCACAATAACGCGAGACCCAGCAACACAGGTTTGGCCAGACGCAACGAACGCAGAAAATAAGACGCCTGCCACTGCCGCGTCAATATCGGCATCTTGGCAGACAACAACAGGAGTTTTACCTCCCAGTTCCATTGTTGTCCTGATTAACCTTTCACCAGCAACGCTTGCAACCTTGCGGCCAGTCGCAGTGCCTCCGGTCAGATCAATAAAGTGAATATCGTCGGCTGCGCAAAGTGCCGCACCCGTTGTCGCGTCGCCAGTAACCACATTGACCACGCCATCAGGCAGCCCTGCTTCGGTGGCAAGAGCGGCGATGACTAACGGCGATACGGGGGCCAATTCAGAGGGTTTAATAACGCAGGTATTACCTGCTGCCAGAGCAGCGGAGAGTTTTTTTACCAGAATAAGAACAGGGTGATTCCACGGCGTCAGCAGGGCTGTTGGCCCCAAGGGTTCGTATTGAGTCAAAGTTACATAATCCCCCTTAATGTAGTTCGCCTCCCCCTCCAGACCCGGAGCAATACCAGCGTAATATTCCAACCATTCTGGTATGCGTGACATTTGCGCGTTCATTTCACGCAAAGCCCGCCCGGTAACTCTGGATTCGAGCACTGCTAGCAAATGAATATTTTGCCTGATGACTTCGGCAAATGCGCGAAGGTATTTGCCACGGTCTAAGGCATCTAATCCCGCCCAGGCCGGAAATGCGGTGCTGGCCGCAGACACGGCAGCTTGAATATCTTCAGCACTGCCATTGGGAACCGTCGTAAACGGTGTCCCTCTAGCGGGGTCCAGAACAATTATTTCAGATTCTGAGGTTGAGGCCTGGAATCGGCCGCCATAGTACAGGCCTTTATTTGTCCCCGGTATCAGAAATTCTTTTACGATGTTCGACATTACCTTTCCTTCTGGTTAATTCCTGGTTAATTTCTGGTCAATAAGGCCGTGGCCACTTGGCTGACGCTCTCTGTAGAGGTTTAACTAAAAGTACCAATTGTTTAATAGTGTATACCAAATAAAATATAACGGGTAGAAGAGGGTTGTTGTAGGTAATGTTTTAAAGTATTAAGCAGTATTTTAGATAATATGCTAGTGTGATATACCTAAAGTATATAATTGGTATACCAGCGGCAAAAAAGGAGAAGCGTGATGTCCACCGATAAAACCATGATAGCGGCGTTGTTGACCGAATACGGAGCGCCACTTGAAGTAAAGACGGTTGCCCGTCCAAGCCCGAAAGCAGACGAAATATTGGTTAAGATTGAAGCCAGTGGAGTCTGTTTTACAGACGTGCACATCTTCCGGGGGGATCACGCGTCACCTAATCCTCTACCGCTGATTATGGGTCATGAGGGTGTGGGTAAAGTGGTAGAAGTAGGAGCACCCGACGGTCGGTTTAATATTGGTGATCGCGTGGGTATTGGCTATGTATATAGTGCTTGTGGGCATTGCCGGGAATGCCACACGGGTGGTGAAAATTATTGCTCCGATTTTGATGCCACAGGCTACTCGGTGAGCGGGTGTTTTGCTGAATATGTATGTCTGCGCCAAGATTGGGCTACTGCCATTCCCGCTAATGTATCTGCTATAGAGGCCGCACCGTTAATGTGTGCTGGTTCTGCAGCCTATGCCTCGTTAAAGAAAACGGGCCTTAAAGCTGGCGATACCGTTGCGATATTTGGTCTTGGTGGTTTGGGCCAGTACGCAATTCAAATTGCAAAACAATCCGGTATGAACGTCATTGCGGTCGATGTAGACAAAGGTAAATTAGATACAGCAAAAGCGCTGGGTGCTGATGAGACGGTTATTGCCAATAGCGATTCTATAGCATCGATCAAAGCTCTTGGAGGTGCAGACGGCTGCGTGAACTTTGCGCCAGTTGGGGCTACTTGGCCGCTAATGCTTGCAGTTTGTAAACCGCGAGCGAAGATTGTTTTGACAGCTGTTCCCGCAGATCAACTGGCTTTTTATGCCCACGAACTCATTGAGCGCGGCCTACAAGTGATCGGCAGCTCTGCATCAAACCGGCAAGAAATGAGTGAGCTCTTACAGCTGGCGGCACATGGAAAAATTAAAGGCGTGATCAGCACTAGATCGCTGGATGAAGTGAATATTGCCCTTGCTGACCTGCAAGCAGGCAAGGCTGAAGGGCGCACGGTATTAGACTTCAATTAAATCGGACTACTGAAAAGGCTTTGTTATGGATTTGAAACTTACAGGAAAAACAGCGCTCATCACTGGCGCTTCAATGGGAATAGGCGAGCATTTGGCCGATGTATTTGCATCTGAAGGTGTGAATTTGCACCTCACTGCCAGAAGTGCCGATAAGCTTAAAGAGCTAAAAACTCGAATTGAGGATGCCCATGGCGTCACCGTAACGTGCCATCTTGCTGACCTGACTCTCACTGGTGCTTGTGAAGCACTGTCTGAAAGTGTAGGTGATATCGACATTCTTGTGAACAATGCGGGAGCTATTCCAAGCGGAACTTTGTGGGACGTGGATGAAGCGGCTTGGCGCAAAGGCTGGGATCTTAAAGTTATGGGGTACATCAACTTGTGCCGACTGTTTTATAAGAAGATGCAGGAGGTTGGCGGGGGTGTAATTATTAACAACATTGGTAATGGCGGCGAGGTGTTTGATCCCAAATACATTGCTGGGACCACAGGCAATGCGAGTTTGATGGCGTTTACCCGTGCTCTTGGCGGACATAGCTTAGACGACAATATTCGTGTTGTGGGGGTTAATCCAGGTCCAGTAAATACCGATCGCATCTATAATATGCTAAAAAAACGTGCAGCAAACGACTTCGGTGACGCAGGTAAGTTCACTGAACTAGAAGCAAACTACCCGCTTGGTCGCCCGGCTCACAAGCACGAAGTTTCAGATTTGATTGTTTTTCTGTCGTCTTTTCGGTCTGGCTATACTTCAGGGTCTATCTTTACCGTTGACGGTGGCATAGCGTCGCGGCGGTCCATCATTTGACATATTCAAGCCTCAGCGATGGCGACGGCACTGCAAAGCGCGTTGGCATTTTGATCCCATCGTCGAACACTGTGCTCGAGCCCTTGTCAGCAAGCATGTTCGCTACTAACAAATCCACGGTGCATTTCTCCAGGTTGAGGGTCATTGACGTGACACTTAATCAGCAATCGTTTGATCAGTTCAATATGGAGAAACAAATAGAAGCAGCAAAATTGCTCTGCGATGCAGGTGTCGACAGTATTGTTTGGGGTGGCACATCGGCCAGCTGGCTTGGCGCCGATCATGATGCAAGGTTTTGTGATGCACTTACAAATGTTACTGGGATCCCCTCAGGGAGCTGTACCCTTGAAATGAACCGCCTGTTTAATGCACACAAGGCTAAAACCTTTGGGCTGGTAACCCCGTATACCTGTGATGTTCAGAATCGCATCATCAAAAACTACGCATCTATGGGTTTTACTTGTCTGGCAGAGCGGCACTACGGAGGGGTGATCAGCAGCGGATTTGCTGCTATTGAGGCGCATGTGATTGCGCAAATGGTTGGTGACGTAGCTGAAAAACAGCCTGATATTATCTTTATTATGTGCACTAATATGCGAGGGGCGAGGGTGTCCGAAAAACTGAGCCGTGACGTTGGTATTCCCGTTTTTGACAGTGCAATAGTTACATTGCAGGCGGGTCTGCGTTTGGCCCACGGCCTTGCCTGAAGGCAGTCATGGCTAGCCTGGAACTTGTGGGAATATTATACAGTTGGTTAAAATATCTTGACCAATTGGTCTATTTTTGTTAAAAATTATTTCAGTGTTGTCAATTGCCGTTACATTTTGAGTAATTACCTCGTCGTAATTTACATGGAATCTAAGCTTAGTTGATGCTTATCACTGTCCAATTATCCGAACCTAATGGGTGATATATATGACAATAATAAAATCTGGCCTAATTCAAATGGGCCTTAAAGGTGACACCAGTATGTCACCCGAAAAAATCCGAGACCTAATGTTAGAGGCTCACGCCCCGTTAATCGATAAAGCGGGTGAGGCAGGCGTACAAATACTTTGTTTTCAAGAAGTATTTACTCAGCCCTACTTTTGTCCTAGCCAGGACAAACGATGGTATAGCGCCGCTGAGCCTATTCCTAATGGCCATACCACCAATTTAATGTGTGAATATGCCAAAAAATATAACATGGTTATCATCGTGCCAATCTACGAAGAAGCGATGCCTGGGGTCTACTACAACACTGCTGCTGTAATTGATGCCGACGGCACGTATCTTGGTAAGTATCGTAAAACCCACATCCCCCATGTGGGCGGTTTCTGGGAGAAATTTTTCTTTAAACCGGGTGCTTCAAATTGGCCTGTGTTTGACACAGCGTATGGCAAAGTAGGTGTCTATATTTGCTATGACCGACACTTCCCTGAGGGTTGGCGTGCGTTAGCTCTTAAAGGTGCAGAAATTATCTACAATCCTTCAGCCACAGTGGCTGGGATTTCCAAATACCTATGGGAGCTTGAGCAACCCGCATCAGCCGCTGCCAATGGTGTTTACATTGCTGCTATCAACCGCGTTGGCACTGAAGCACCATGGAATATTGGTGAATTTTACGGCTCCAGCTATTTCGTAAACCCTCGTGGTCAAATAGAAGCTCAAGCCAGCGCAACAGAAGATGAACTGCTGATTCATGATATCGACATGGATATGATTAGAGAAGTGCGTGATGGTTGGCAGTTCTTTCGTGACCGCCGTCCAGAAACATACACCCCACTTACTGATTTGAATTAATTGGTGAGTCGGTTCCAACCTAATAATAACAAGGAGCTTTTACATTGAGTTTAGCCAGCGCAAGCACAGCAGCAAATAATGTTGTCGAGGTTAAAGAGGTTTGTTTGGATTTTCACACAAAAGACGGTGTTGTTAAAGCATTGTCCAACGTGGATCTAAGCATCAAAGCTGGCGAGTTTGTTTCCTTCATTGGGCCTTCTGGATGTGGCAAAACAACCTTGATGAGGGTGTTAGCTGATTTGGAAAAACCCACCAGCGGGTCTGTACTGGTGAATGGTATGTCGCCTACTGAGGCACGTAAACAAAGAGCTTATGGTTATGTGTTTCAAGCACCAGCTCTGCTGCCTTGGCGCACTGTTCAAGACAATGTATTACTGCCCTTAGAAATTATGGGTTATGGCAAGGATCAGCGACAACAGTTGGCGCAGGAGTACTTGCAGTTGGTGAGTTTGTCTGGCTTTGAAGCTAAGTACCCTTGGCAGCTTTCTGGTGGCATGCAGCAGCGAGTTTCCATTGCCCGGGCACTTAGTGTGGAGCCTCAGTTATTGTTTATGGATGAGCCCTTTGGAGCTCTAGATGAGATCACCAGAGATCATCTGAACGACCAATTGCTGCGCTTATGGCAACAAACTAAAAAGACCGTAGTATTTGTCACCCACTCTATACCTGAAGCTGTATTTTTATCCAGCCGTATTGTGGTGATGTCCCCAAGACCGGGCCGTATCATCGACATTATTGATTGCAATTTTCCTGCAGATAGAACCTTGGATATACGAGAGTCTCCTGAATTTCTAGCCATTGCCCAGCGGGTACGTGCTGGATTAGCGGCAGGGCATAGTTATGACGACTAACGTGCGGCGCAGGCCCGGCTCTACCATTCCAGTGCTCACGGTGATAGTGGCGATCATCATGATTTGGTACGTAGGCGCTATAAACCTTAATAGCCCACAGATTATCGATCGTTACGAAAAGAAGGGCATAGACTGGAGTTTC
>Ga0308019_10000264_pt1 | contig 32565 bp, 29 predicted proteins | sample Neamet284_FD_203135 | JGI IMG/M metagenome (GOLD analysis project Ga0308019, IMG submission 203135) | Marine microbial communities from water near the shore, Antarctic Ocean - #284 | ecosystem: Environmental > Aquatic > Marine > Unclassified | place: Southern Ocean | collected 2014-10-01
TGACCGCATGCGGCGCACCAAAGGCTACATCCAAGCAACTGTCTTCTGACCGTTACGATATCGCAGTCACCAAGTCCGCACAGTCAATTGTTGATGTCATCGATGTCCGACTCAGCGATGGTGAGCACTTTTCCAATAGCTTTTTCAAGATCAAGGTGGCTGATGGCAGTGGTCCTCTGCTCAGCTCTAAAGGTGTTGAATCCTTCACTATCAGCGTCATGGCAAAGGGTCTAGACTTCGAGCCAAGCCATGTGATTTATACCTACCGTCAATCAGAAGACGGCCCAGTGAAGACACGGAAAGTAGCCATCGAGCAACAAGGCAACTGAGATGATTTATATCCAACGTCGCGCCATTTTCAGTGCGGCTCACCGCTTGGCGAACCCCAGCTGGTCTGATAAAAAAAATGAGGATGTATTTGGTCATTGTGCCAATGAATACAGCCATGGTCACAACTTTCAATTGATCGTCACGGTCAAGGGTGAGGTCAATCCTGACACAGGGTTTGTGATGAATTTGGTGGATCTTAAAGCCATCATGGATAGCGAAATCATACAGCATGTTGACCATCGAAACCTCAATCATGATGTGCCCTTCATGCAAGGAATCATGCCTTCCACTGAGAATCTAGCCATCGTTTTCTGGCAACAGATTGAAGGCCCCATAGCTAAACATGGTGCAGCATTGCATTGCATTCGCATCATTGAGACTGAAAATAACATGGTAGAATACTACGGAGAATGAAAGCCTATGTGTTTCCGGGCCAAGGCGCCCAAAGCCCAGGAATGGGCAGCGATTTGTACGAAGGCCAGAAGGCCCTCTTTGATCAAGCCAATGACATCTTAGGCTTCAACCTGAGCGACATCATGTTCAACGGGTCCATGGAGGACTTGACACAAACCAAGGTCACCCAACCAGCTGTGTTCTTGCATTCAATAGCAAAAGCTGCTTCCCTGGGAGACACCTTTCAACCTGACATGGTTGCAGGCCATTCTTTGGGCGAATTTTCTGCCCTTGTTGCGGCAAAGGCTTTGACTTTCGAAGATGCCTTGACCTTGGTGTCTCAGCGCGCCATGGCCATGCAGTCCGCCTGTGAGTTGCATCCATCTACCATGGCTGCGATCATTGGACTTGACAATGACGTTGTTGAAGGCATTTGCGAACAAACCGCAGGCATTGTGGTTCCCGCGAATTACAACAGCCCTGGTCAGTTGGTGATTTCTGGCGACTTAGTAGCTATTGAAACAGCCTGCGAGGCAGCCAAACAGGCAGGTGCTCGTCGGGCATTGATTTTACCTGTTGGGGGCGCATTTCACAGCCCTTTGATGGCGCCTGCTGGCTTGATATTGGCTGCAGCCGTTGACAAGGTGACCATCACAAAGCCCATTTGCCCCATTTACCAAAATGTGGCATCGGCAGCAGTGACTGACCTGGATGCCATCCGCGACAACCTGAAGGCTCAATTGACCGGTTCTGTCAAATGGTCACAAAGCATCCTTGCCATGGTGAGCGATGGCGCAACATCCTTCACTGAAGTTGGTCCTGGTCGCGCATTGCAGGGCATGATTCGCAAAATATCACCTGGAATGGAAGCTTCTAGCGCGTGACCCATACCTGGTCATCCCCATCCAATATTGCACTGGTCAAATACTGGGGCAAGCACGGACAGCAACTTCCGTCCAATCCCTCCATCAGTTTCACACTTTCAAATTGTCGCAGCACAACCAGAATGACTTTGAAAGAGGGCAAGGGCTTCACTGTGGCCCTAGATGGTGTTGACAAGCCAGCATTTGCAGCAAAAATTCAAGCCTGGTTTGACCGAATTGATGACCGCCTACCGTGGTTGAAAGATCACCATGTCACCATTGAAAGCAGCAACAGCTTTCCCCATTCAAGTGGCATTGCCAGCAGCGCAAGTGCCTTCAGTGCCATGGCTCTTTGTTTGCTTGACCATGCACGAAAAGCAGGATTGAGTACGATGTCATCAGACTTCACACAAGAAGCTTCCTTGCTTGCCAGGTTAGGGTCTGGCAGCGCCAGTCGATCAGTGATGGGTGGTTTAGTCGTTTGGGGTGTGCACAAGGGAACACCTGGCTCATCCGATAACCACGCCATTCCCTACCCCCATGAGGTTCACCCGGACATGATGAGTTACCAAGATTTGGTTTTGCTGGTAGATGTGGGACAAAAATCTGTGAGCAGCAGTGCAGGCCATGAATTGATGGCCAAGCACCCCTTTGCCGCAACACGTTTCGAGCAAGCGCACCACAACATGGATGCCTTGCAGGGCATCCTCAAGGCAGGAGATCATTGGGCATTCATTGATCTGATTGAATCTGAAGCATTGACCTTGCACGGTTTGATGATGAATTCTTCCCCAAGCTATTTACTGATGAAACCCAACACCCTAGCCATCATTCAGCGAATCAGGCAGTTCAGACAAGACAAGCAAGTGCCTGTTGGCTTCACCCTAGATGCTGGTGCCAATGTGCACATGCTCTACCCTGAAAGCTTGAAGTCAACTGTTGAGTCCTTTGCCAATGATCAGTTGAAATCCCTGTGCAAAGATGGGCGAATGATACTTGATGAAGTTGGACAAGGTCCTGTACCTTTGTCCTGATACCCAGCAATATGAAAGCATCCTTTTTTGCAAAAATTCTTCTCTTTGGTGAATACGGCATCATCAAAGAATCCATGGGGCTCTCCATTCCTTACCGGTCTTTCTCTGGCGTGCTTCATGTCACAACAGGCGAACTCAATGCATCAGAGCACGCCTCCAATGTGTCACTGAAGGCTTTTGCAGATTATTTGAGAGGCTTGCAACTCTCTGGCCAAGCCTTAGCTCTGTTAGACCTGAACCGGCTTGACAAGGATATCCATGAAGGCCTCATCTTCAATTCAAGCATTCCACAAGGCTATGGCGTAGGCTCATCTGGCGCATTGGTTGCTGCCATCTACGCCACATACAGCGACAAGCCCTTAAGCCTTGACATCATGCCAGGTACTGAAAGTCTTGCTGTTTTGAAACGTCAATTGGCGCAAATGGAAACCTTTTTCCACGGCAAATCATCTGGTATCGATCCCGTGATCTGCTACCTTCAACTGCCATTGCTGATTTCCTCTGACGCAGAACTGGGCGCTGTTGACATGCCCGATGAAGACCTCCAAGGACAGGGAGCCATATTCTTGCTAAACTCTGGTGGTCCCGGCGAAACCCAACCCATGGTGTCCATCTTCATGAACAAGCTCAAAGAAGCCGGTTTTCGCCGCCTGATGAGTCAGCAGTTCAAAAGCTACAATGACGCTTGCATTCAAGCTTTCCTTAAAGGGGACTGGGATCCTTTGTTCAATAACTTGAAATCCCTGAGCCACCTGGTATTGGACAATTTCAGGCCAATGATTCCTGACCACTTAGTGCCTGCATGGCAAAAGGGCATTGACAGCAATGCTTACTACCTCAAACTCTGCGGTTCAGGTGGGGGTGGTTATGTGCTTGGTTTCACCAAGGATTATGACCGCGCAAAGGACTTGCTCGCTGACCATGGACCTGAACTGGTCTTGAGATTCTGATGCCATGGCGCGTCGCTATCGCATCCTGATTCGCCTCACTGCCTTCCTTAGCCTGGTTCGCTGGACCCATATTGCCTTCATAGCCTATGTGCAGATCGTTATTGGTCTCAGCTTGCACATACACGGATCATGGACTTCAACCCTCTTGGACCCCGCTTTTTTAGCCATGCTGTTTTCCACAGCTAGTATTGTGGCTGGCGGCTCCTTAGTCAACAGCTTTTACGACTTGGAAAGGGACCTGACCACCCGACCACTTCGCACCCTCTTTGAGCAGCCTGTAGCTAAGAAATACGGCGCCTATGTCGCCACCTGGTGCTATGGAATAGGCCTGTTGATTGCAACCGTCTTTTTGCCATGGCCTGTGTCAGGCGGCATGTGGGGTTTTGGTGCTTTACTGTGGTTTTACTCCCACAAACAACTGTCTCAAACTGACTTTGGAGCTCTGATAGCTGCCCTGTTAGCCTTCATTCCAATGGCGCTTTTACTGTGGATGCACATACCGCTCGCAAAGCCCGGCATTGCAAGTGTTTGGCCACTAGTGGCACTCCTATTTCTGGTAGAATGGCGCCGCCAACATGAGCGGATGCAGCAGGTCAATCACAGTGAAAACAGCTATTTACAACGGCAATGGACCTACAAAATTGGTTTAGCCCTAGGCGTTATAGGCCTGGCCTTGTTGATTTAAACACTTACCGGAACAGGCGGATGCTTCCCTGGCGTTCTTCATACCTGTCATAGGGCAAGGCAATCCACAAACGGTAACTGTAAACCCCTTCTGGTAGCGCTTCACCCGCATAGGTTCCATCCCATGTGGCATTGAGGTCATCGCTCTGGTACACCTCAAGTCCCCATCGATTATAAATGGTCCATCGGATGCCTACAATGCCCGTTGCTTGCACACCAATGCGATCATTGACAACATCGCCATTGGGCGTGAAAGCATTTGCCACATAAACGTAGTGATCCATTTTCAAATCCAAAGTCAAGGTGAGGGCATCGCTGCAGCCCATGCTGTCTGCAATGCTCAAGGTGACGACATAGGCGCCTGGCCTGGGGTAGCTGTTTTCAGGGTTGACAAGGGCTGATTGATTGCCATCACCAAAGTCCCATGACACTGAAGAGGTGTCTGACGAATGGTTACTGAATCCAACCTTCAGTGGGTTGCCAGGGAAAGGCAGGTAACTGAAGGAGGCAATGGGTGTCGGTGCCACGCCAACCCACATTGAATCCACAGCAATGAACCCGCAGGCATCGGTGACTTCATAGTGGAACCAAGTAGACATTGAGGGGCTAACAACCAAAACTGAGTCTTGCGTTTGCGTGCCTAGCCATCGGTACACCATCGGGGTATTGCCATGACGCGCTTGCGCAAGCAAAGTTGTTGAGGCTCCCGGGCAAATCCAAGCCGTATCGGATTGGGTCACGATGCTATCGTAAGGCAACACAACGATGGTGATGCTGTCATACAACGGATATTGCATGCACTCATCCTTCACATAATACCGGTAGGTCGTTGTCGATGTAGGCATGACTGTGATGATTGGACCACTCAACGTATCCGTTACCCACCATGCCTGGGTGCCGCCTTCACCATTGGAATAGTTACCCAGCAATTGCACAACATCACCCGGACAGGAGATCGTGTCATTGCCTGATAGCAGGCCAGCCGTGGACGTCGGCAGCACACGATCTCGGATCAGGTACTCGACGATTTGAGGCGCATAATCAGCACAAGCAGTTGTTACAGGCTGCATGACAATGCGGATAGTATCCAAGCCTTCCGCCACCCCATCGTCTATGGCATAAATAGGGATGGAGTCAGAGGTCACCCCGGGGAGTAAGGTAATGCTTGAGGGTAGCGTTTGGTAGTCCACAGCAGCAATAGCATTGCCATAGTAATTGAAGGCAATGTCCATGGTGTCGTAGATCGCACCTGCTCGACTAACCACCAAATAGCTAGGGTTACACCCTTCAACAACCACCGAATCGGTGAAACTATTTCCGGAATTGTAGGATGAATTGAGGCTGATGACTGGCAATTCAAAGCTCTTGGCACCAATGAAAACTGAAGAATTTAATGCGCCATCACTCACGTCACAAATCATCATTTTAATGGTGTACAATACACCGCAACTCACCGCGGCCTTAGCTGTGAATCGATCCGTGTAACCCTCCATGTTGACAATGGATGTGCCACCAGAATTGCTGTTGTAATAGGTCGAGTTGGCCACATAATTGGCGTTGGCGGTAAGGCAATTACTTGCAGGGTATGACCCTGAGGGGTAGCCTTGATTGATGGTGTTAACTGCTACAGGCGTGGAGGTTCCTGGGATGACAGCCAGGTTGACCGTGTCAATATTGGGTGTGCCATTGCTATTCCACAAAGCAGCGCCATTGATGCCTTGACCAATCAGGAAAAAACCAAACACATCATTGAAGGGTGAGCAGGTGTAGCTGGTGTACTCCTTGGACGCAAAGATGTAATCAAATTTTACCGAGTCTCCGGGTGAAACAAAGCTGAACTCAATGCCAACACGGTCATGTTGCGCAGAGGAAGAACTGCCAATGGCATTCAGGACCGTGGCCAAATTGGCTGAAGCTGGCAGGGTGGAATTGCTGTAAGATCCTGATTGTCCAGGGACCACATCGTAGGCATCAGTCGTCACCATGACAATGCCACTGTCTAGACCAAAAGCGCTGTTATTGATGTTGAAAGTTCCTAGCTGAACGGAAGAGGCCTGTGTTTTTGGTAACCCGATGGCATTAATCGGTGAAAAGGCAGCAAGGTTAGGCCCGATCAGGATATTCTGAACCAACCACATGGGGCTTTTCCGCTGACCACTTTGATCAACTGTCATATTTTGTCCGCGCACCAAAAGGGGAAGCAGCAACATGCCTACAAATAGATAGTATACCAAGCGTTTCATAGCGCATGCAAGTTAGTGTAATCCTTCAGTCACCCCTTACCTTCACCAACATGAAAACCTACATCGATAAACACAAGCAGCGATTCCTCGACGAACTCATGACATTGCTACGCATGCCTAGCATCAGTGCAGATTCTGCTTACCAAGAGGATGTGCTGAAAACCGCCGATGCGGTGGCATCATTTCTCACAGCTGCAGGCGCAAACAACGTTGACGTTTGTGAAACCCCCGGCTACCCCGTGGTTTATGGAGACTACCATGTGGATGATGCCTTGCCTACTGTGCTGGTCTATGGCCATTACGATGTGCAGCCTGCCGACCCCCTCGATCTATGGGACAGCGAACCATTCAACCCCGTGGTCAAAGTGACTGACATCCACCCTGACGGGGCGGTGTTTGCACGTGGAGCCTGCGATGACAAGGGACAGTTCTTCATGCACCTGAAAGCTTTTGAAGCCATGGTTGCAACAGGCAACACCCCCTGCAACATGAAATTCATGATTGAAGGCGAAGAGGAAGTTGGGTCAAGCAATCTGGCCTGGTTTGTTCAGCGAAACCACCAACGCCTATCCTGTGACGTGGTTGTGATCTCTGACACTGGCATGATTGCGCCAGGCGTACCAAGTATCACTACAGGGCTTCGCGGCTTAAGCTATGTGGAAGTAGAAGTCACTGGCCCCAACAGGGATCTGCATTCTGGCCTGTATGGTGGCGCTGTTGCCAACCCAATCAATGCCCTAGCAGACATGATTTCACAACTGCATGACAAGGATCGACAGGTGACCATTCCTGGCTTCTATGACCGGGTAGAAACCATGCCACAAAAGGAGCGGGACCGATTGGCAAAGGCCCCATTCACCCTTGATGCTTACAAGCAAAGCCTAGATCTCAATGGCATTCAAGGTGAGAAAAGCTACAGCACCATGGAGCGAACCGGCATTCGACCAGCTCTGGATGTCAATGGTATTTGGGGTGGCTACACTGGTGAAGGCGCAAAAACTGTCATTGCAAGCAAGGCCTATGCGAAAATATCCATGCGATTGGTTGGAGAACAAGACCACGAAGCCATCACCAAGGCATTCACTACCTATTTCTTGTCACTCGCACCAGAAGGCATCAAGGTAAAAGTCAGCCCATTTCACGGTGGACAGCCCTATGTCTGCCCCACAGACCACCCGGGCTACTTGGCAGCAGAGAAAGCGCTGAAGGTTGTTTACGGCATGGACGCTTTACCGGTACGAAGTGGCGGAAGCATTCCTATTGTGGCACTTTTTGAAGCTGAATTAGGCGTGAAAAGCATCTTGCTTGGTTTTGGTCTAGATTCTGACGCCATCCATTCGCCCAACGAGCATTACGGACTGAGAAATTTCTATGATGGCATCCGTAGCATTCCCCTATTTTATCAATTCTACGCTGAAGGAGCTACAAGCTGATGGACGATCCACGTTGCACATGGTGTCTTTCAAATGATGACTACCAACAATACCACGACAATGAATGGGGCTTGCCGCTGAGGGATGATCAACGCATGTTTGAATTCTTGATTTTAGAAACCTTTCAAGCCGGCTTGAATTGGCTAATGATTCTTCGCAAGCGCGAAGCTTTCAGGGAGGTCTTTTTGAACTTTGATCCCCATCGAGTTGCGCTGATGACAGCAGACGATGTGGAACGGTTAGCTCAAGACAAACGCATCGTGAGGAACCGCCAAAAAATTCGTGCTGCCATTGCCAATGCACAGGCCACCTTAAGGCTTGAAGCAAAGGGAATTGGTCTCTCCGACTATTTCTGGCAATGGGTTGATCATGTGGCAGTGGACAATCAGGGGACGAAGCAAACGACATCTGACCTATCAGATGCCATTGCGAAAGACTTGAAGTCCCTGGGGTTCAAATTTGTTGGAAGCACCACCATTTATGCCCATTTGCAAGCGACAGGGATCATCAATGATCACCAAATCACCTGCCCTGCCTATTCGGTAGCCCAATCTTTGGCTTCCCCGTCACAAAATCCTTGATGTAGTTAGGTTCCAAGCTGTGGATGTCTTCAAATGCCTGTTGCTTCCAGGACATCAACGCCGGTTGCAATAAATCTTTTGCATGGGGCTGTTTCAACGATCCAGCCTGGAGGTTTGGCAACAGATCCAAGCATTTATCCACCCCATTACCCACGCCCAGCCAGGTTATCTCAGCGGGCAATTCACCCCCTTCAATCACGATGGCCTCATCGTCAGTGAGACGCTGGCCTAGTTGATCAAATTGTGCACCATAGACCTCCATTCTCCGGGCATCCATGGCGGCCCAAATCCCTTGAAACCCTCCATCAGAAGCTGCTTTCAATGCGCCCATGGCAATGCATTGCAGGGTACTCACAGCCATCAAGGGTATGTCAAGAGCATAGGCCAATCCTTTCGCTGAACTCATGCCAATGCGTAAGCCCGTGTAGGATCCAGGGCCATTGCTGATGACAATGCCATCCAGTTGATCAAAGGCATGATGGGACATTACCTCTTGGATTAGCACATGCAGCTGTTCTGCATGTATGTAGGATCCAGGATCTATCGCATCGGCAGATGCAACAATTTGATCCCCCTCGCTCAAGGCAATCGAGCACTGCTGGTTTGAACTGTCAATGAGAAGCAGCAGGGGCTTTGTCATTCTCAGTCCTCTTTGCTGTCTTCACCGTCAGGCTTGATTTCAACAGATTTACCTTCTTCCAGTTTTCGTGACAAGGCATCGAATGGGCCTTGAATCACGGCCATGCCACTGTCAACTCCAGAGAGAATCTGGATGTAACGCTCATCTTGAATACCTGTGGTCACAATCACCAAGTGTGCTTTGTCTTTGTCGATGGTGAACACCACCTCATTGCTTTGATTCTCATCAGCACTATCGGGCCTTGTGGTTACTGCTTCAATGGGCACTGCCCATACATTGTTGGCCTTTTTGGTTCGGATATCTACCGTGGCGGTCATGCCTGAACGCAAGGGCTGTAGCTGTGATTCGCTCACCAAATCAGCATAGCTTTCTGGCAAGACGCGAATCTTGACTTGGAAATTGGTGACTTGATTGACTGACATCAAATTACCAGCTGCTGCATGGCTGATTTCTGTCACTACGGCCTTGAACTCATGACCAAGAAAGGCATCCACACGAACCGTTGCTGTGTCATGCATGTGCAAACGCACAATGTCATTCTCATTCACATCAACCAGAACCTCCATTGAAGACAAGCGTGCCACATTCATCAGCTGCGTACCCGCCATTTGAGCTGTGCCAACCACTCGCTCACCACGTTCAACCACCAAGCCGGTGACGGTGCCGTCAATGGGCGCTGTAATGATGGTTCGCTTGAGGTTATCTCTGGCTTCGTTCAAGCCATTGATAGCTGAAGCATGCTGGTATTTAGCTGATTCTACTGAAAGCTCTGCAACGCGGTACATGCGCTGAGCAGATTCCCATTCTGACTCAGCTATCACAGCCTTGTCATGCAAGATTTGACTGCGCAAGTAACTGGATTTTGCCTCAAGGTACTGTGCCTCTGATTGCGCCACGGACGCTTTAGCTACATTCACCGAAGCCGTAGCCCGGCCCATCATAGACTGGTAGATGTCTGGATTGATGCGCAACAACAGGTCCCCCTTCTTCACTACCTGACCTTCATGCACAGCCAATTCAATGATTTCACCGCTGACTTCAGGGCTGATTGCCACCTCTTCCTCCGGTTGGATACGCCCAGAGGCATTCACGGTTTCCACTATATGGCGTTGAGTCACCTCAAAGGTTGTCACTTGAAGTGACTCCCCTTTAGATCCCCACCAGCCGGCGGCTTTTCCTCCAATACCTACTGCGAGCAATGCAACAACAGATGAAATAATGATAGTTTTCTTGGTCATAGCGGTAACTTAAAGTTGGCGTTGATTCTCAGCATGGTACTGCGGAGGGTTAGCGTAAAATGTCAAGATGTAGTTCTTGAATATGGCGTCATATTTGGATCGAATGGCCTCACTTGAGGCAGCATAGTAGCTGTCTTGAATTCGGGCATAATCCAAGGCATTCATGATGCCCTCTTCTCGGCGAATCTGTGCATCATCCAAAGATCGCTTGGCTGCCACCAAAGCTGCCTTTGCTGCCTCGTGGTTCTTCCATGCAGATTGCGCATCATGGTGTGCGCGCTCAATGACTTGTCGGTAGCTGTCCTCCTCTTGCATCAATTGCAAAGCGGCATTGTCGTGCTGAACTTGTGCACGCTGAATGCTATTGGCTACTTGGAATCCGCTGAAAACAGGAATGGACAGATTGAATCCCACAAATTGCCGGCGGTTGTTACTGAATTGATCCTTAAGATTCACGGCAGTAAAGGTTGGAATCTCATACGCTGTCATCACAGGTATTTGGTCCCCCTGTGGGCTGATGAAGTACCCAATTTCACCCACAGCGCTTGTGCTACCGGTTTGCTTGAGGGCTCTATCTGAATAACTGGTGTTCATTTGACCACTCATGCTCAGGCGGGGTAACCTGCCAGCTTTTGCCACTTTCACAGCTAACTCACTGGACTCCACCTGAAGGGTGGCCATTTGGATGCTTGGCTGTTTGCCATTGGATGCCGCATAAAGGACGGTTGGTCGGATTGCCAGTTCTGCTGTTGGCTTGTCATTGATGCCCAGCAAGGTGCCATCAATAGAAAAATCCTCAGACATTCCCATCGTTTGAGACAGGGATAAATGCGCCAAGGTCCTTTGTGACATAGCGGCAACCACCCTTTGAACATCTCTGGCCAATTGGGATTTGGCTTGCAGCAATTCTGACAGCGAAATCGCTCCAGCATCATGCATCGTTTGGGTTCGTTGAAGTTGTTTTCCCGACAGGGTTTCTTGCCCCATTGCAATGCGCTCTGCCTCAATGGCAACAAGCAAGGTCAGGTATTGCGATGCCGTATTCAAGACGACCAACTGAGCGGCATTGTCAACTTGCAAAGTGGCCACTGCAGCATTCACTTTGGCTTGTCGCCAACGATTCAAATTCTGTCCGCCATCAAAGACATTCAAACTCATCCCCAATGAGCCCGAGGCGGTGCCCAGGGTATTGGTTTGAATCTGATTGGTCACGGGATCAACAACCAAGCCTGCATTCCAACCATTGCCTGCACCAAGATTGACCTGAGGCAACATGCTGCCCATGCTGGCCTGCACATCACCATGGCTGGCGCGAAGGTTGTTGTTGCTTTGCTTGAGAGAATAGCTGTAGGCCAATGCCTTGTCTATGCAAGCAGCGAGATCCAGGGTAGTCAGAGTGGGCTGAGCCTGCATGCCCGTAAGGCTCATGACGGCGAGGCCAATGATGGCTGTACATTTCATGCCCGCAAGTTCGCAATAACCATGCTAATCTTTTGCCTGGCGCTTTTTATTGTGACGGTACCACAAAATGGCAATGACTGCAAGCGTTATATAGGGGAATGCCATGAGGTACAAGATGCCTACATTCAAGCCATCTGCGATGGTTTCGCCTTCTTTTTGTGCAGCTTCAGCCGATGCTTTGCACATGGCACATTGGGCAAAACTTTGCATGTGTCCGGCAAGCAGAATCAAACAAACAAGTGCCCTTGGCTTCATACCATGGGGTAATAGGGCGCCATGAATACATAAACCAAAACGCCTGTGACGGCTACATAGAGCCAGATTGGGAAGGTCCACTTAACCAAGCGCTTGTGCAATGTCAGTCGATTTGTGATTGCAGAGTAAATAGTAAACATGGCCAATGGCAAGACAAAAACTGACAAAACAATGTGCGTCACCAGAATGAAAAAATACAAGTAACGCAGTGTGCCTTCTCCGCCATAATGGACATCTGGATTGGACAAATGTGACAAGACATAGCTTACCAGGAAGACGGCAGACAAGGTGAAGGCGGAAAGGTTGGCCAAGCGGTGAATCGCCACATTCTTGGATTTAATCATCCCAAAGGCTATCAAGAGCAAAACAGTTGTCGATCCGTTCAACACGGCATGAAAAAATGGCAAGCTTCTGAAATTGTTATGACCCCATTGGATTTTCCATGTTTCAGGCATCAAAAACAAGGCAGCTACTGCCAGTGGAACAGCAATGGACAAGCCAGTGATGAGTGGGACCATGAATCGGTCGTTGGGATGGGTCGTTTTCTGCATGGTTGATTAATTGATGTGCATTTTCACTTTTCTGTACTCTTTCACAAGCACCCTGACATCGTCAATGAGCTCATCCACCAAATAGGCTTCAGAAATGTCGTAAGCTCCCAGGGGATTTCCATCATCTTGGATTCGTGTTCGCATGACGCCTTCCCAGTCAATCAAGACAGCTGATTGAGAATGGGAGTACCCACCCTCTGCGCTTGAATCTTGGGATGCAGCCAGGTAATAGGCTGTTGCCATGTCATAGATCAACTCACGGTCACCCGTGAGGAAAGTCCATGTGTCTGAATCACCAACACCCAGTTCCGACTTGTAGTTCGCTAAAACAGCAGGTGTGTCATGCAAGGGGTCCACGGTGTAGCTGACAAAGACCACATCTTTGTAGGCTGACATACGGTCATGAACGGCCTTTAAATGAAAATTCATGGCCGGGCAAATGCTCGGGCAGGAGGTGAAAAAGAAGCTGGCAATAACAACCTTCCCTTGTAACGAATCCTCCGTCCATATGTTGCCATTGGACTGTGTCAGGCTGTAGCTCGGGATGGAACTCTCTGCATGACCAGGGCCCGGGGCCATGATTGCTAAGGTTCTAAAATTCACTTCTCCACTGATAATCAAGGACAGCATGTACAAGGTCATGGGTACGACGATGATCACTGCCAACAGTAAACGCTTTTTTAACATGGCAATCTAGACGCCGTAAAGGGCTTGACCTTCAATCAAAATGATGGCAGTCAAATACGGTATTAAAATCAATGCAGGCAAGTATATTGCGCGACGAAGGGTTGACACTTCGTATTTCAAATGCATGAAATACTGCACGATGTAAGCAGCCTTAACCAAGGTCATGCCAATGAAAATCAAGTTGAGCAAACTGGTTCCGGAAAATTGCACAAGCAAAAATTCTGGCTTGACGATGCCTAAAGCAACCTCAATAGCGGTGATTGCTAACAACAACCAAAAGATCTTCCAGATCCAAGCTGTTCCGGTGGGTGCGTGTTCGTTTGACATAGCTATACCAAGTAAAAGAAAGTGAATACAAAGACCCATACCAGGTCAACAAAGTGCCAATACAAGCCAACCTTTTCAACCATGATATAGCTCTTGCGCTTTTCATAGGTACCAAGCAAGGTGTTGTAGAATACAATGAAATTGAAGACCACCCCTGAGAAAACGTGGAAGCCGTGAAAGCCTGTGATGAAGAAAAAGAAGTTGGCAAACTGTTTTTCACCATACTCGTTGTGGCGCATGTTGGCACCCTGTATAACCTCTGCTTGCGCCATGACCTTTAAGGTCGCTGAGCGATCCAAGCTCAGATGCTCCCTGCCGGGGTTCTGAAGCACAATGTGCTCATTGGCTTCAATAGCATGGCGGACATCTTCCGTGGTGAACACGTCAAGGTGATTGGCTGCATGACCATCTTCCATGCCATGAATCAATTGCGACAAGGACATCACCTCGCCTGTTCGATCATCAGCAATCTTCATGATGGATCCATCCCTCAATTCAACAGCACCTTTATCGCCAACGATGAAGTGATACCACTCCCATGCTTGCGAACCCAAGAATAGGGCACCACCAATGATGGTTGCAACCATCCACCAAGCGACCCTGCTTTGCTTTCTTTCATGACCTGCACTCACTGCCAATACCATGGTCACGGATGACATGATAAGAATGAATGTCATCAAGGCAACATACAAAAGGGGTTGATCACCTGTTATGCCGGGGAAATGGGTAAAAACATCCTCCGCCATAGGCCAAGAATCAGTAAAGCGGAAACGGGACAACCCATACGCTACGAGAAATCCGGAAAAGGTCAAAGCATCTGAGACAAGGAAGAACCACATCATCAGTTTGCCATATTCCGCCTTCATTGGCTCACTGTTGCCGCCCCAGGTTGGTTGCGTATCTGTCGTCATAGGAGTTTGTTTGTTTTGTCTGCAAAATTAACGCAGAAAGACCAAAAATAAGAGGAGGTAAAGCCATAATCCACCCAAGTAATGCCAGAACTGGACAGCTAGGTCAAAACCCAACCGATTTGACTGGTTATATCTATTGCTCAAAGCCTTTACCAGAACGACAAGCAAGACAATAACCCCTGCCAAGACATGCATCCAGTGGAACCAGGTTATGACATACAACCACGAACCTGCAGCCTGACTTTTTACCCCTGTGAACCAAATACCTTGATCCATGAGGCTGAGCCAAGCGGTTATTTGGGAAATCATGAATGCCAACCCAAAGGCAAATGAGCCAAACACCAGGGCCGTAAATCGCTTGTTTGCATCTTGCTTTAATGCCACACCCGCAAGGATCAGCAATGCGCTTGAAAGCACAATAAAAATCGTGCTGTAATAGAAGGCTTCAGGAAGGGGGAAATCCAGCCATGCACCCTTGCCTTCAAGGGATGACTTGGACACCACATAGCCGGAAGTCAAACCCGCAAAGGCCATGCCTATGCTGGCCATACTTACCCATAAAAGGGGTTTTTTGCTACGCTGTTGGGGACTGAGGGTTTCACTCATGAGATAAAATGGTCAATGACATAAACAAGTTGAAGCAGGGGCAGGTAACGGATAGTGCCAAACATCAAGGCCTTTGCACAGGCATCGCTGGGCTTTCGGTGATGGGTCACGGCCAATCGCAAGACATCCATGCCTAACAAGAACACCAGTACCGCGGCCACAGAGCTCAGCTCCAAGGTGCCCGTCACGCCAAAGGCAGGCAGCAAACTCAAAAAGATCATCCAAATGGTGTACACCACCGACATATGGGTTGCTGTGCTGTCCTTTTTCCGTGTGGGCAAAAGGAAATATCCCGCCTTCGCATAATCGTCATAGCCCAGCCATGCTATAGCCCAAAAATGGGGAAATTGCCATAGGAATTGAATGCCAAAAAGCACACCTGGCTCAATACCAAAGTCTCCCGTAACCGAGACCCATCCCAACAAAAAGGGAATAGCTCCAGGAAAGGCTCCGACCAAAACAGACCAAGGTGATTTAGCCTTCATGGGGGTGTAGACCAAGACATACAGCAGCATGCTCAGTAACCCAAAGCCTGCCGTGACAGCATTCAACATGCTCAACGCAATTGTGCCAACCAGCCCTAGCCCGATAGCCCATGCAAAACCAGCAACTCTAGACATGCGGCCTGTTGGCAGTGGGCGGTTTTTTGTTCGGTCCATCAGAGCATCTCGCTCAATTTCCCATAGTTGATTGAATGCGTTGCTTGAGGCTACGATGGCAAAGCCACCAATAGTCAAGGTGATTAGATGAAAGGCATCCACTTCAGGAGCACCCAACAAATAGCCAGCAACTGCGGAGAACACCACAGTGAAGGCAAGGCGAAATTTCAGTAAAAGGGCAACATCACGCATGACCACAAAGGTAGTCTGCACCGCATATCAAGAAATGCGGATTGAGCAAATTTTCCTTGTTGTACGCCAAGGGTTCAGACCACGTGATTTTTCCATCCACGTGGTCGATTCGGAAGACGTTGCAGCCAGCAGCTGTCGCTACGGCGTGACCTGCAGCAGTGTCCCATTCCATGGTTGGTGCCGCACGAGGGTAGGCATGTGCACGACCCTCAGCCACCAGGCAAATCTTCAAAGACGACCCCATGCTAACTCTCTCGATGGGTCCATGAGCAACTTCCCAACCCGCCAACAACGCTTCTGTAGCTTCAGACATGTGAGAGCGACTCGCCACCACTGTGAGCTTATCGGGATGGCGTCCTGGCATCCGCATGGCCTGTGTCAGCATGTCCTTGTAGGATATGGGGGCATTTGACTTCATGGCAGGGATGTCCGATCCACCCAGGTAAACCCACCCTAAAGCAGGGGCGTAGACCACGCCAAATACGGGAATACCTTGGTGAACAAGGCCAATATTCACAGTGTACTCGTTGCGACCTTTAATGAACTCTTTGGTGCCATCCAATGGGTCGACAACCCAGAGGGTCTCCCAGTCTTTGCGATCTGAGTAATCGGGGTGATGGCCCTCCTCGCTCAAGATGGGAAAACCCGTTGGTTCAAGAACCTTGTTGATGATGCGATGTGCTGCAATGTCTGCTTCCGTCACCGGGCTATTGTCTGCCTTCAATGACGCTTCCACCCCGCCAATGCGTGATTGCACTTCCATGATGGCCTCGCCAGATTCGTAAACGGCTTGGAGGATGGACTCAATAACGGCTGATGACAAGGTCATGCAAGGAATGATTTGGCGGTGATAAAAAAACCCGGGATGAACCCGGGTTGTGTGATTGGCCGCAGTTTACTGCAGTCTAGCGTTGATTGGCAAGCTGTATCGCATGGATACTGATCGACCGCCAACCTTTGCTGGCTTCATGCGGGGCAGTTTTCTGACAACGCGCAGGGCCTCATTATCCAACAGCTTATCGACACCCCTAACAATAGCTACGCCAGTGACGGAACCACTCTTGTCAACGATGAACTCTACCCAAACCTTGCCTTGTATGCCCATTTGGATGGCCATTTCAGGGAATTCAAAATTCCTCAAAACAAAACGCTGTGTCTCAAGGGCAAAACAATTTGATCGCTCTTCTTCTGTTGACAGGTTTTCACAACCAGGGAAAACGGGACGAGACTCCACATTGACAAAATTGTAGATCTCGTCATCATCAATCTCATCGATCAATTCAATGGCTTCGTCATCGTCAAACTCTGATGACTCCAATTGGATTTCGTCAATCTCAACCTTGTCGTCAACAATATTGATTATTTCAATAACTGCAGGCGGTGGGGGTGGCGGAGGTGGCGGCTTCCGGTTCGTTGCGATCATGTCGTCATCGATCACCACGTTGTCAAGCGTTCCAAGTGAGTTTGGCCCGCTCTCAAATGTCTTCCATTCAAATGCCATCCACACCATGCTCAGGGCAAGCACAATGCCGATTTGGAGGTAAAGACCCTTCTTCTTTTCAAGATCAGCCTTGTCAGTTTTACGTGGATTCATCTTATTATTTTTAGCGTGGTGAAAATACGCAGAGCTTTCGCGAAATCAAGGTTTTAAGATAAATTCCTTGAAAAAAGACGAACGAGTCGTCTCTCAACTCAGTTTTTCTGCCTTGATAGCCAGGTCTTCAACTGCATTGCCATCAATAATCCAAGAATCATGCCGCAGGAATTTGCCATCAAGTCATGGGCGGAAAACACACGGCCATCTGTCACTATTGGCTGCAGAAACTCAAGGCCTGTACCCAGTATGGTGACAACCAACGCTGGACGCCATGGCCCTAAGGGGGAACGGCTACCCATCGTCATGAGGAAGGACATCAAGCCATAGGCGACAGCATGAAGAACCAGGTCCTTGATGTTAAGCAGCAAGGATGGTAATGCCGACGCCGGCATCAAACTCATCACGACGACAACTATTGCCCAGCAAGCAGCTAACGTGAGCCAGAATACCCTTGTCAAACTTTGCAGCAAGCCTAAGGCTTTGTGGGTCAGGTCCTTCAACAGCTTAAGCAATATGCGACTGGTAATCTGATGCAGACATCAGTGCATCCGCATCGGAGACATTAGACAGTCGGATTTTAACCATCCAACCGTCACCATAAGGGTCGGTGTTGACCAATTCTGGACTGTCCTCCAACGCTTCATTGATTTCAATCACTTCACCAGCGAATGGTTGGAATAAATCGCTCACCGTTTTCACTGCCTCCACAGAACCAAAGACTTCCTCTGCGTCCAACTGTTCGCCTTCTGTCTCAATGTCCACAAAAATGACATCACCAAGCTCGCTTTGCGCGTAATCTGTGATGCCAATCGTGGCAACATCGCCATCAAGGCGAATCCATTCATGGTCTTGCGTGTAAATAAGGTCTGCTGGTATGTTCATGTGCTGAAATTTTTGTCAAAAATAAGTTGGATGTCCCCAAGAAAAAAAAGCCAAGGGGAATTGCTTCATTGCAATCAATTTCCAAGGTTTAACCTGAAGGCAATACCTGACTGCCATTGATTTGTGGGGAAGGCCATGGACGTCTTGAAGGTGCTGATGGTCTGGTCAAAATAATACTGTGCTGTGAGGCGACGACTCAGTCGGTAGTCAGCCGTGAATTTAACCGTGGTCCTGCGTTGACCTGCAGTTGGCTGGTTGAAGTTCTCATAGATGCGGCGAATCACAGTCTGATTGTCAGATACCCGAACATTCAGTTTCAGCTCCAAGTTGCTTTGAATGTTTGTGCGTTGACCCTCTTGATCCACCAAGGTGAATTTAAGATCGCGCACAATGTAACCCACCCCTACGGTCATGTCATAGGCCTTACTTTCAGTGATTTGGTTGTTAGCTAGAGACATCGCAACCTGTCGGTTTTTACCAATTTCCAGCTTGAAGGACGCATTGGTCTTTGTGCGAACATCCACCCCGATCAAGGGAGAAAATGCCTCTGTCATGGTCATTTGACCAATCTGTCGGTTGGCTAAGATGTCACCATTGGCATCTACGGGGTAGGGTTGACTTGGTTTATCCTGCACCTTCTGCAAACGAAGCATGTTGGTTTGCACGCCGGCTATAGTCAATGTATTGGTGTAGCCATGGGTCATGTTGAAGGCGGTGAATCGCTTGCGAATAGGTTTCAGGCGCATCAACCCCGTATAATTCACACGCCAGTTTGGGATCGGAAGCATGGATTGCAAATTGACCTCTCCGGCATCCATGATTTGTCCATCACCATAGGCCATCAAAAAGCTTTTGAAGAGCACTTCAGACTGCAAGACAGAGAAGCCATTGTAGCCATAGCGCGACGAATCGGTATCTGAGATGAAATCCTTGCTGTACAATGGATCCAAGCCCAGCTGCCGATCACCAAATGCATTGGAAATGCCCAATCGATTTGACAGGAATTGCTGGTAAGCATCGGAATCGTAATCGGGCGACTCAGACGTCTCAAAGGCTGTTGACCAGGCAAGCCAAGAGGTTGAAAAAGTTTCCGAGTTCATGGGGCTGAACTCATAGTACCCAGGCCCATTGGTCAGGTTACTGTCCGCACCCAAACCATCCGAATACCTGAAAGTGCTGCTTTCCATGTTGCCATAGTTTTGCTGTGCTGTCAGGGTGATTCGCATGTCCTTAATCGGTTCAACCTGAGCCCGTGCATTCAGGGTTCTTGTCAAGGTGGATCTGGCGCGATTTGGCTGACTACTGTTGTCAACCATCCAACCATTTTCAGCTGACCTCTGGCGAATATTGACCGGCATACCAATCACATAGTCCCATCCCGGAGACATGCCTTTAGAAGGGTTCAATCCGCCAACCACCGGCAAGGGATTAAAGCCTGGCAGCAGGCTACCCGTGTTCAGGCTACTAGAAACATTGATCGATTTGACCATAGTGATCAAATCCAAGGATGTCACCACAAGGGTTTTCACCCAAGGCGCCATACTCTCCTCTTCCTCTTTCACAGGCTTCCTGCTTTGAGAAGCCTCCCCTGCTGAGGGCCGACCCCCAGCCCGTAGACTTTTGCCACCTCTTTTACTGCTGGACTGCTTCATCTTTTTGTAGAAGGGGAACTTGTTGTAAAAGGTGTTAAAATTCAGGTTGGCTGACGCCGTCCATTTTCCAGAATTTTCAATGGTGTTACCATAATCCAAAGAGTCAATTTGCTGAACTGCAGCAAGCAATGGTTGCGCGTTCCAATCAAAATCTGTTTGGTACCGAAGCTGCATTTGCACGAACTCCAAATAAGGGATTTTGTTGATTGGCAATGGCCATGACGCATTCACATGGTGATGGTACTCTGTTGGCCTGCCGCCTGCCATCAGGTTATTCAAGAGGTACGTGTCAATGCTATCCACACCAGCAGGTCCGGGCAACTCATCAACCCTGACACGCATGCGGCCGGTGTAGTCCAATTTGAAGTTTTTGCTTAAATCCCACACCAAGTTATAATTGCGATCCATGGTCATGCTTTTTGCATAGGTCGTTGGCAACTGGAATTTTGGGTTGTCAACATTGCGCATTTGCATCACCTGAACCACCCGATTCACCTCTGCCCTGGCGCTCACCCTTGAGGGTGTCAGATTGAGGTTCATGTCTCTGATCAAACTTAAATTCTTGTTCTTGATTCCCTTGAATGGCGCAATATTTAAGGGGATTCGCTGGTAATTGTAAGCCAAATTCCCTCTGTAGGCATCCCTGCGATCCTGGATGGTGTTCACGTCGCGCCGGACGATTTCATTGTATGCATAGGTAGCACTCAGGTTTTCAAGATCCCATGGCTTGGGCTTGCCTGTGCCTGATTTAGCTCCTGGACTAGCCCGCCCGCCCAATTCACTCGATACTGGACTTCGCTGACGGCCTTGGGTGTTGCTGTTGCCTCCGCCCCTGGCTAAGTGGATATTAGTGAAGTTGATGCCACGCCGCTGGGTGAAATCGCTGACCATGCCACGCAAGGAGTCGCGTTCAATGCCATCGCTCAGATTTGCCAATGAACGATCCATTTCCACATCTGGGCTCAACGGGTTGAACAAGGGTGTTTTCCAATCCTGTGAATGGTTGATGAACATTGGGAACCGCCAACGGCTTCGACCAGGGATGAATTTATCGAGGTCCAGTTGTGTCTGGAAATCGTAAGAAGCTGCGGTGAATTTATTTCGTTCCTGGGGGTTCATCTCCAACGAACCGAAGCCCGGTGTAGACATGGCCCCAGAGAGGGCAATTTGGCCTAAATCTGCCAACTGAACCGTTCCACGAGCCAGGGCAGCCATGCCACCTCGGTTGTCAAATTCTACCATGCGAAGCTCATTGATCCAAATTTCTGCGCATTTACTCAGGCCATCATCGCCATCTATTGTGCTTCGCTTCTTAGGGTTCCTTACACCAATCAACACCGTTCGCACATCGCCTAAATTGGGTGAGCCTACCACCCGTACAATGCCCTCATCCTTGATGAGTTCATAGGGAATGCTTGAGGAGACATTGGGGTTGTTGACCATGGCTGCATTTCTTGCCAATTTCAACTCTGTTAACCACGAAAAAGGCAGATCAATCATGTTACCCTCTGGCCAAATCAACCCTGGATCCTTCTCCCCCCATGCCGTCACCTGCAAGGGGATTTCAAATTCATAGTAATTCAAATTGTAGTCATTACCAAGGCGAATGAACAGATGCAAATCCCCATCCAAAACGGGCTCTGTTTGTACGGTGGATTCCACATGAGTGAACAACTTCAGTCGTTTGTTCATCCGCATATCAATCGATGTGTTTTTGAACACAGCCCGGGCATCGCCATCGCGAAGGTTGCATACATCCATGCTTAGCGATTGCTCATTCTGCTGCACCAATGACGTATTACCAAGCAGCACTTCCCGATCAATTCCCGGCGGCAACATGTAGGGGATGGGCTGACGACCGCCATTTTCTTCCAGATTCACTGCATTGACAGAAAAGGTGGTGCCATCATTCTGATCCACGGGGATCAACTCCCTGGACGCTTCCAAGGAAAAGCGGTAACGGCGCCATTCTCCACGAACAAGTTCCAAACGGGCAAATCGCATCACGACTGGTTCTTGCCACTGCTGCAATACCATGCGCAAAAAGCGAAGCGATCGAAAATCGGAAGCCCCATTGACGCGTCGATCTGGCGCGAAAACAGGGATCTTGAATTGGATCCATCTCACCGGTTTACGGGTGTTATCTGGCAGCAAATCCGTCGTGGTTTCGTAGATGTCTGAAACATTATTTTGCCCAATCACTAAATCCTGGGGTCGCATTGATATGGTGTACTGGAAATACTGCTCTGCCTTGTTCAACGTGTTGTCCTGGTTCACATCCTCCCTGTCTGGCAGGTTGGTGTAGGTCGCCGGCAAGCCGTTGATCAACGTGGTTTGAGAGTTGCCGTCAGGGTTATTCCAATAACGGTATCGCTGCAAAATATCAGCACTGGCTTGATCCAAGGTTTCACCTCGGTAGTAGGTAAAGTTGTCAGCCGCTGGGTCTGAAGATGCGCTCGCATACGCAGCTGATGAGGCGCCAAAGGCCGTGTTCAATTGGCTCAGGTAACCCTGCCCAGCACTGCCAAGCCAACGCTGTTCATCTTGATCATTGAGGCCATCCAATCCCACATCCTGATGGCTGCGTGCGCTGGGGTCATTGTCAAAAGATGTTGTCACAGGTTGATAGCGAGAGGTATACCCCCACACCGAAGAATCGACATCCATGAGCAGGCCTTGTGGGTTGAGGCCATGCTCAAAACTCTGCCTTCCATCCTTGAGGACGTCCTCAGATAGGTTGCCTAAGTGGAACACCAGATCTCCACCTGGCGCTGACGGGTCATCCAAGAAGGGGTCCATGACCCAAAACTGAATGAACTCAATGTTCTGCTCCTCGAAATTGTTGATGGTCAATTGACGCATCAACCCACCCCATCGGGAGGCAGGGTTGTTCAGTGATCCATCGGATGCAATACCCGAAGAAAGTCCCGGAAATCCATTGACATCAAAGTTGTAGGCACCGCGCTCAGTCGGATCAAACTGCACATCAAACATGGCGATGTTGCGTGCCATACCGGGCTGCAGGGGAATGTTGGGAAAGACTTCCGACAAGGGGACCATGCGCTGCCTGTGATCTGAGGTGATGGACGGATCGTTGCGAATATTTTGTGGCGTCTGTCCATTTGAGGCATAAAAGCTAGGGTCTACAATGTACCAACTCAACCGGCCCCGGTTAGCGTTGGAAGCCCAATCATTCATCAGTGACGCCTCAGGGTACCTTAACAAGCCTTCCGGTGTGGAGGCAATGCGCCAAGTAGTGGTTCCTCTCAAATCAATGGTCGTCTGACTACTCTCAAAATCATCCAAGTACGTCGTGGCTTCGCCATTGATCTTGATGCCGCGGGGAGACCCTGGCAGCAATTGAGCAAATTCTGCCGTGAGTTGCACCTTGGATGGGGCATTAGTGGACACAAAGGGCAAGGCATCAAGGGCGCGGGTTAACGAAGGCAAATCCTGATTGAATGTGCTGTTCAAGCCCCAAATGCGATTAGAAATAGGCTCATCCCCCGCATTGACCTTTTGAGTCAGTGGGCGTTCAGACAGCCTGAGCATAGAACCACCAATGACCCAGTCTTTTGACAAACTGTGTTCAATAGTGGTGCCAGCAAAAGTCTTCGCCTGCATGTTGAACATGCTGTTGTTTTCAAAATTGACCTTGATTGGCATCCCGCTAGACATCAAACTTTCATTGAGGATACGCACTTGCCCCAAGGCATAGTCTACGGTGTAATCCTGATTTTCCATCAACTTGCGTCCACCAGCGGTGACATTGATTGAACCCCTTGGGATGTTGAAGGCATTGAGCTGAATCAACGAACCCCCTCCACCTTTGTAGCGCCCCTTGATTAAAAATTTATTCAACTGTGTTTGCTCTTGTGCGCGAAACAAGGTCGAATCATAGAGCTGTTGGAACACATAGCGTTTGCGCTCTGCCAGGGTAGGTAAATGCTTGGCTAAAGAGGACCCAAATGGCTCCAAGACAGGGAGGATGATGCGGCCAGTCTGCGGCAAAACCGTGACTTGTGGAATGAAATCAAACAAGCCATCAGGGAATGGATCCCCATTGCTATTCACCCGATCAAGGCCCATGACTTGCACCAGCAGTTGATCCTTCACTGAAGAGTTTGGCAAGAAAGGGATGGGCATGCCTGTTGCATCATTTCGGTACATGATTTCCAATCGGAAATCCTCTTGGCTCAACTGGTAAGCATTCAAACTGTACACGTTTTTCATCATCAAATCCCAAATGGGAGACTTCACTTGAAGGGTGCTGTGTTTCAAAAGCTTAACAACCAAAGCCTGTGGCGCCAAGACGCCATCATTGGCAAATTCACCCACCTGGTAAGTCCGTCCATTGGCTGTATACTGGTAGGCAATGGCAAGAACTTCATCCTGATTGAGTGCCATATTCAAAGTGATGAATCCCAGCTGCGGATGAAAGCTGTATTCGTTAGGCAACAATTTGCGTGCATTGCTCAACTCTGCATACTCCACATTGGGGTCATAACCTGCACCGCTTAAGATGGAACCCGACGATGCATTGTTGCGAATACCGGAAAAGCGTTGCGTTAACTCTTCTGGTGCCAACCGATTGCTGCCGTTGGTTGGCAGGTTGCTGGCACTAGGGGCTGGGAAAATAGCTTCGCCATTGCGCCCAGCTGATGTGCTACGCCAGGCATGCGATTCCGCCTCGCCCAAGTCCAAAAAGGCAAGAATATTTCTCACCTGTGTGGGCGTGCTTCTGCGGTTAGTCAACCATATCTCCACCTTGGTGATTTGGATGGGGGACTGAATCACTGGCAAGGTTTTCAGCCAATCCTCATAGTGATCACGAAAATAATGCGACATGAAAAAGTGCCGGTTGGCCTCGTAATTGTCTGCTTCAATGCTGAATTCCTGCGTGGTTCCCCCGCCTTGAATATTCAAACTTTGCCCTTGGCTTCGTTGCTCAGCCATGACCGTGGTTACCGTGGTATTGCCAAACTGGAATTTGCCTTTGAGACCGAACAAGCTCTGCGCACCCGTGATCAAACTCCCTCCGGTCGGCAGACTCACATCTCCCATTTCCAATGACTTGACAATGTCATCCTCCAAGCCAGTGAAGTTGAGTTTCATCTTGTTTTCAAAGGCAAAGGTTGCTTTGGTGTCATAGTTCAATTTGATATCCAGCCGATCCCCCAGCTTACCTGTCGCATTGATCTGCATGTCTTGATCAAAATCAAAGGCCAAGGTTTTCCTGTTTCGCTCAGGAACGATGGGGTTGTCAATGTGCTGATACCTTAGGCCAAATTTCAATTGCGCTGAGCCCTGGGGTCGGATATCCAACTCATCACTACCAAACACCTCCTTGATGGCTGGATTATTGATGGTCATGTCAGGCACCATGCTTGGTCCTTCTCTTTGATCAGCAGCTGACCCTGCTGCCCACCGGGTGCGCCAAGTTGCCAGTTCTTGGTTATCATAAACCTGTGCCTGGTACTGCGCAGCCGTTAGGAAGGTGGGGGCGCCAAAGGCTGTACTTCCAATGAATCTTTGCAGTTTGTACATTCCAGTAACCGGATCATAGGTCACTTCCGTGTGGATATTGCTTGGCACATTCAATCCTGGGAAATTCCAAGAATTGTTGCCACTGGTATCCACAACTTGTGCTTGCAACCCTGTAGAGAGTAGCCCCGCAAGACATGCGATGCAAAAGGAGAGGAATGGGTTCTGCATTAGAGCTTGGACAAGGCAGATTTGATGACTGCTTCAAGCTCTGTGGCTTCTTCTTCTGCGATGACCTTTGCTACAACTTTCTCAACGGCTGGCCTGGAAAATCCAAGCACCATCAAGGCCTCGATAGATTCCATTCGCAATGACCCACCCGTGCTTCCTGACATGCTTTCAGATACATTGGCTCTGGCAATTTTATCGCGCAAATCTACCACGATTCGCTGGGCAGTTTTTGCCCCAATGCCTTTAATTTTTTGCAAGGATCCCGAGTCACCACTTGCGATGGTCTGGACGGTTTCTGATGGCGTCAGAGCAGACAATATCATGCGAGCGGTATTGGCACCGACGCCGGAGACACTCAGTAGCAAGAGGAATACATCGCGCTCACCCGTCGTGGCAAAACCATACAGAAGCTGTGCGTCTTCACGGTAAACCGGATGGGTAAACAGGCGAATGTCGCCATCGGCCATCTGGCCATAGGTGGTCAATGAGATATGAAGGTAGTAGCCTATGCCAGCACATTCCATGATGGCATGGGATGGACTTTTTTCAATCAATGTCCCTTTGAGGTGGTGAATCATGGTCTATTCAACGCCCATGTCGGGCATTTCTTATGGCTGAATGGCAACTTTTCCAAAGGTTACTTGTTTGCCTTCCGATTGGCGGACAAGCAAGTACATGCCTTGGTTTAAGCCATGCAATGACAAACGACTTGACACGGAGCTGGGAAGCAATTCCTGGCTTCTAACCCGACGACCCGTCATGTCAATCAACACCAATCGTGAGGAAAGACTCATGGCTGGGTAGTTTACAAAAAGCACATCCCTTGCAGGATTGGGGTAAATGTTAACGCTTGCCTTCACTGATTCATTCTGTGAAGCCGTAGCGTCAAAGGAAAAGGCCAAAGGCACTTGCAAGCTGTCATTGGGGTCCAAGGCATTGAAAAATGTGTACCAAATGCTATCCAAGCCCACGTTGCTGTTGCGGGAATATGCATACCCGCTGAAATCGTAGGACACTGCCCCTACTGCAATGTTAACTGTCCCCATGCTCGTGGTTGTACCCACACCATAACACAGATCAAAGCAGAAGTAATTGGAATCCACCAAACCGGTGCTGCCAACCCTGGCGATTTTTACGTAGTAATCATGTGCAATGGTGTCAGCGTTAAACAACTGAATATGGCCCTCGCCATATGGCATGCTGTTGGGGTTGACAACCACCAAAGAATCCACATGGTGCAAGGTCAAAGATTGGCCACTGGCAGCTAATGCAAGGCAAAGACTGAACAAGGTGAAAAACTGCTTCATATCAAGGGGACTGGTCGATTGGCCTCAAAGATACGCCCACAGAAATGAAAAGACCTTTAATTCATAGCTATTCTTTAACCGCATTTCAAGCCTGTCGTGTATCTTTGAGTGACCTTAAATCAATTTCACAACCCTACCCGATGAAAAAAATTGCCCTTGCCTTAGTTGCCATGATTAGCTACGGTGCCATCACTGCACAGCCCACTCGACTGGTCCTTTTTGAGGAATTTACCCAAGCATCTTGTGGCCCATGTGCTTCACAAAATCCTGCCTTCAACGCCCTGTTAGCTGCCAACAGCACCAAGGCTATTTCCATCAAGTACCAGACCAGCTGGCCTGGCGTGGACCCCATGAATGCAGCCAACCCAGCCGACGCACAAGCCCGTGTCACCTACTACTCTGTTAGCGGTGTGCCATGGTCTGCAATGGACGGCTCTGCCACCAACGGAAGCAGCTATTCAGGCGCTCCAGTAAATGCCACAACAGCTGCCATCAATACGCGTTACGCGGTTGCTCCTGGACTGGCTCTTTTAGCAACACATACGCTGAACAGCACCTATGACTCCATTCAGATTGCGGTGAACATATCAAACAGCACATCTTCTGCATTCAGCTCAGGCTCCTCTGGCTCTTTGAAGTTGCACACTGTCATCATTGAACGCGAAATCAACTACCCTACTGCTCCAGGCAGCAATGGTGAGAAAGATTTCTACAATGTGATGCGCAAAATGCTTCCCACCTCAGCCGGCACATCCCTAGCCGACAGCTGGGCTATTGGCGCCTCACAGACTTTTGTCTTCAATGTGGCCCTGCCAACCTACATCGCCAACCTAGGTGAGATTGCTATCGTTGCTTTTGTACAAGACAACAGCAACAAGGACGTCATCAATGCAGCCTACAGCGCGCCCCAAGCCGTCACCGGACTCGCTGATGCGGGCATTGTGTCTGTTTCCGCTTCAACCAGCGGCCTGTGCGATCCTAACTTGACCCCTTCTGTCACTTTTAAAAATGCTAGCACAATTGCCATCACATCAGCCACCTTATCCTACACATTGAATGGTGGAACCCCTGTAAATCAAGCATGGACAGGCAACCTTTCAGCAAATCAAACTGCCACTGTCACCTTTCCGCAAACCACCTTGTCTGGCAGCTCAGTTGTTGTCGCCTCTGTTAGCGGCCCCAATGGCTCTGCTGATTACAACGGAACGAACAACAACAGCTCACCTGTGTTAGTCAGCCTGCTTGATGCCACGCCTCAAACTGCACCAAAGAACATGGACATGGAAAGCACGCCTGGGTTCACTTTGCCTTCAGAATTAATTTTTGAATATACCGCAGCTAGTGAGCCATTGGTGGTCGTTGTGAGCAAGGCAAATGTTAACGGTTTGAATTATGAAATCGGTGGATTTGGACAATCTTCCAAGTCCATTATTTTTGATTTCTACAGCTGGGGACATGCCGATGTGGCTAGCTTAACCATGCAAAAACTTGACTTATCTAGCCTGACAACTCCCAAGTTGATGTTCACGCACGCTTATGCTCAGTACAACACCACAACAAATGAACGTTTCGAGGTGCTGGCATCCACAGATTGCGGGAGCACTTGGACTAGCCTCTTCGACAAAACTGGTGCGAATTTGGCCACCACCACTCCCAAAACGACTCGTCTCTTCCCAACAGCCGCTGAATGGGTAACAACCACCATTGATTTGTCTTCGTATGCAAACGCCTCTGACTTGGTCATCAAGTTCAAGGGCACCTCAGTCTTCTATGGCAACAGTTTATACCTGGACAACATCTGGATCGCCAACGGCGCACTTGGATTGGAGGAGCCAACATTGGCTGGCCTTAATACCTACCCCAACCCCGCTTCTGATGTTGCGAAGGTTGAAATCGACTTGAGCAAAGAAGCCACGGTTGGCGTGAATGTTTACAGCAATGCTGGCCAGTTGGTCATCGCTGTAGATGCTGCATCACTTGCTGCTGGAACCCACGTGATTGACTTGAATGTTGCTGACCTTGCCAATGGCATGTACACTGCACAAGTGAACATCGACGGTGCCATTCGCAGCGTCCGATTGTCAGTTGCTCACTAAGTCATTGACTGTTCTATTGAAATCCAAAAAGGTCTACGATTATTTCAGGTTTTTTAATCTCACTCCATGAAACAATTCCTTTCTCTTTGTTTGCTCACTTTCAGCTTAACTGTTGTTAGCCAAGGGCTGCCCGATGTCACCATTCAGACATTGAAAAAGCAAAGCATCAAAGCATCTGAATTGACCCATGACGGTCCGATGGTCGTCTCATTTTGGGCAACATGGTGCAAGCCTTGTATCAGTGAACTCGACGCCATGGCGGACTACCATGAAGATTTGGTCGCTGATGCGAACTTGAGAATGGTGGCTATTTCTATTGACAACGCCAGAACCAGTGCGCGTGTTGCGCCGTTTGTGGCCTCTCGAGGGTGGAACTATGACGTCTACATTGATGCCAATAGTGACTTGCGACGGGCCATGGGCGTCAACAATGTGCCTCACACTTTCCTTTTGAATGCTCAAGGTGAAATCGTCTGGGAATCCAACCGCTATGTCCCTGGAGAGGAAGAGGTATTGGTTGAACAAATTGAGGCCTTGGCTCACAATGAAAAATTGAAATTAAACAGGGGGAAAATCATTCGCGGTCAATCCACTCAACAATGAGGGCAGCTCAGCTGGCCTTGATTGCCTACCTGTTGATGCCAACCCTTCACGGGCAAGGCAAGGTGAGTGTACTGTTCCAGAGTGATGCGCAATGGTACCTAGAGGATGAGGTGCTTGATCCAACAGGTGAATTCTACCCCGACGAAGAATTCCTAGGCCAAGGCCATGCCTTGATAACCTATAAATCTGGGGATTTCACGGCAGGTTTTCGCTATGAAAACTACCAAAACGTCATGCTTGGTTTCCCTACTGGCTACCGTGGCGAAGGCATTGCCTACAGGTATGCGCAATGGCAGCAAGGGGATTGGAATTTCACGGTCGGCAATTACTATGAGCAATTTGGCTCAGGTTTGATTTTTCGTTCCTACGAAGAACGAGGCCTTGGGCTTGACAATGCCATGGACGGGGTTCGTCTCATTGGCGATCTTGGGAATGGCCTTCAAATCAAAGCCGTCATGGGACGTCAACGCTTGTACTTCGCCACGGGTGAAGGTGTCTTGCGCGGGGTGGACCTGGGCTGGGACTTAACCCAACCATTCCCGAAACTGTCAGACAAAGGCATCTATGCCAACATTGGCGCTTCCTTTGTAAGTAAATTTCAGCGCGGCTATGACCCCATTTTGAATTTACCAAACAATGTGGGTGCTTGGGCCATTCGAGGCGATGTCAGCAAGGGTTTATGGAACTGGTCATCAGAGTATGCCTACAAAATCAATGACCCTAGCTACGATAACGGCTACATCTACCGACCAGGCCAAGCCCTTATAAGCACCTTGACTTTTGCTAAAAAAGGCTTTGGCCTCTTGCTTTCCGGCAAGCGCATTGACAACATGAGCTTCCGCTCCGATCGCAATGCACAGCAATTCGACCTCTTTGTCAATTTTTTACCTTCAAACACCACACCCCATCTCTATGCCCTGCCTTCCCTGTATCCCTACGCAACCCAAATCAATGGTGAGCAAGGCGGTCAAGTTGAAGTCAGCTACCAACTACCTCGAGGCAGCAGGCTTGGCGGCAAATATGGTACACTGTTCGTCCTCAACGCAAGCATCGCGCAAAGCATAGACAAGCAAGCGCTCGATGATGGCAGCATGGCGCAGGCAGGCAGCATGGGCTACCAGTCAGATTGGTTAAAAGCCGGTGAGGTTCCCTATTTCCAGGACATCAATGCCAGCTGGTCAAGAAAATACTCTCGCTCCTACAAAACCATGTTGACCTTTTATGACCTGCGTTACAACAAAACCGTCTTGATTGATGGGGTAGGCGATGCTGTGATTCTAGACTCACCCAACATGGATTCAGTCATTCATGTGCAAGCCGTCGTTTGGGAAAACCAGTTCCGCCTAGCTAACAAGCAAACCCTTCGTTCTGAAATTCAGCTGGCTTTAGCTGATGGCTATCGCGGTGACATGGCGATGGGACTCCTTGAGTGGACCATCTCATCCAATTGGACCCTTGCCGCACAAGACATCTACAACTACGGCCACCCCACCCCCTCACGGCGACTTCACTACCCCATTGTCTCTGTCATCCACTTCAATGGACCCACCCGATTCCAAGTCGGTTATGGCCGCCAACAACAAGGTGTCTTTTGTGTCGGCGGTGTCTGTCGCGTGGTGCCACCATCTAACGGTCTCAGCATTTCAATCACCTCTTCACTATGACACGACTTGCTTGCTTTCTGCTCATCATAGCTGGCCTTCTGTCCACAAGTTGTGACGTGATCGACGAGCCATTCAAGGGCGGTGGTCCAAACCCCATTGACACCAACTCCATCATTCAGGGCGATAGCCTGATACAAACAGGCCGGGTCGTTTTGGTTGAGGATTTCACCGGGCATCGCTGCAAAAACTGCCCCAAGGCAGGCAAAGCCTTGAAAGCCTTGGACAGCCTCTATGGCTCATCGGTGGTTGGCTTAGCCATCCATGCAGGCCCTTCAACTTTCACGGGGGTCAACCCCGACTACCCCACGGACTTCACGACAACCACTGGGGAAGAGTTGGCCACCTTTTTTAACATATTTGCATTGCCTTTAGGCATGGTTCAGCGCATGGACTACCCCAACTCACAACAAAAATCCTACACCGCATGGACAAGCCTCACCGCAGGTGAACTTGCCTTGGGTACCGAAGCCTTATTCCAATTGAAAGCCTCCTTTGACAGTCTCTCTGATGTGGCCGTTTTGGATGTCAATGTGAGCATGTCACAAGCGAGCAGTCATGGCATTGCACTTGCGATATACCTCAAAGAATCAGGCATTATTTCCCCACAATTGATGCCCAACAATACCCGGAACTTGACCTACAAGCACAACAATGTATACCGGGCAGCACCCCTTGGGACATTTGGCAAAAGCCTCAGCGCCACATCCGTGGCATCAGGCGATGTCTTCACAGAAAAGGTCACATTCACCCTTGATCCCCAGTGGGATGCTACACATTGCCATTGGGTAGCCATTCTGTATGACAAGGACAACTACAAGGTGATACAGGCTGCAGAGCTAGCCATCAGGCCTTGAAGCCATTCACCTTCAGGTTGCGCATCAATCCATCATAGCCCGTGCGCTTTAAAGGGTGCTGATCAAAAACCCTGTCAAAGGCCTCTTTGCTCATCGATGTCCAGTCCTTCAAGTCCATTTCCGTCCATTTACCCGGCATGAAATCAGGCTCCTCATG
>Ga0308019_10000267_pt1 | contig 32475 bp, 28 predicted proteins | sample Neamet284_FD_203135 | JGI IMG/M metagenome (GOLD analysis project Ga0308019, IMG submission 203135) | Marine microbial communities from water near the shore, Antarctic Ocean - #284 | ecosystem: Environmental > Aquatic > Marine > Unclassified | place: Southern Ocean | collected 2014-10-01
CAACATGACAGCCAACCAATACAATGCCGCATCCGGATCGGACCCGCGTACTGATTTGATAAAAGCACTGATAGTATCGTAATGGTATTCGCCCTGTTTATCATAAATCAATGTTTTGGATTGAATCGCTTCGTTCAGTATCTCTTGAGTGATCTGTCCTTTTCCGCCAATAAGATTTGTAGCTACTTCCAAAGTATTGAGCATTTTCCGTGCATCACCACCGGAAGAATGAATAAGCAGGTCTTTCTCTGGATCCTCTATGGTTATGGAACTTTTGGATAAAATCACATCCTTTTCAAAAACATTTTTTAAAATATTTTGCAAATGACTCTTTTCCAAGGACTTCAGCGTGAGGACACGACAGCGAGAGAGCAGAGGTGAGATTACTTCAAAAGATGGATTTTCAGTAGTAGCACCAAAAAGAGTGATGGTTCCATCTTCCACAGCATGGAGCAATGCATCTTGTTGGCTTTTGCTGAAGCGATGGATCTCATCGATAAACAGGATCGTTTTTTGTCCCATTTCACGATTACTTTTTGCAAATGTAATTACTTCACGGAGATCTTTCACGCCGCTGGAAACTGCAGATAATTCACGGATTTTCGCATCGGAAGATTTTGAAATCATCCTGGCTAGGGTGGTCTTCCCTGTACCGGGCGGACCCCAGAAAATCATTGAAAAAGATGCAGATTGATCCAATAGGCGATGGAGAATTTTGCCCTCATCGACAAGGTGCCCTTGACCATAGAATTCTTGAATCGTTTTTGGTCGAACTCTTTCGGCTAATGGTGGCAAATGGGAATCGAATAGCGTTTGTGGTGAATTCATAAGACGGTAAATTTACATCTATTTTTTATCAGACTAAAAACGAACATAGTATGAAAATCTCTCACATAATAATATTATCAACCATGCTTTTTGTTGGCATGGGATGTAATAAAGGAAATACAGAAGAAATGGGGAATGGACTCATTATTGAAGATCTTGTAGTGGGTGAAGGAGCAGAAGCACAAGATTATAATAAAGTGGTTGTGAATTATACGGGATCATTAGAAGATGGCTCCGTTTTTGATTCATCGTTGAATCCAGGTCGTGGGCCGTTTACATTTACCCTTGGAGTAGGCTCGGTTATAAAAGGCTGGGACTTAGGTGTGAAAGGAATGAAAGTTGGCGGTAAACGAAAGTTAACAATTCCCCCGGAATTAGGGTATGGTGATCAAGGCGCAGGTGGCTTAATTCCACCGGGAGCTACCTTAATTTTTGAAGTTGATTTATTAGAAGTAGAAGTCTAATAATTTTAATGAGCCACCGAGAGGATTTGAACCTCCGACTCCCTCATTACGAATGAGGTACTCTACCAGACTGAGTTACGGTGGCGTAACTATTTAATAATAAGTATTAAATTTTACAGATTCACTTAGATATTCGAAAAGAATTCTCCTCTGAATATTGATAGATTTTCGCTGCACGCCAACCACCATAAACCTCGCCCAGATATACAAACCCGGCTGCGATCCCAAATAGGGGCCCTGCTATGGGGCGTTCATTCTTAATGGCATTATAGGCTGAATTCCCAACTAAATACATCATCCACATGCCCATGAATCCATCCAAAACCCGACCTGCATAAATCCGGCCCGACCCGGGAAGGATCGCTGACATAAGTCCGGCCAGCAGTGGAGATTTTCTCGATCCTGGGATTGATGATTGAATCACTGGATCGACCAATCGGCCATCAGGGTCATGAAAAGGGCGTCTTAATTTTAAGTGATAATGGAAAGCAAATGGATTGCAGCGAGTTATTCGTTCTGCTGCCATGGCCCCTCCGCGAATCACACCAAATTGTTGAATTGCATCTGCACCATAATTGGAACAACTGGGATAGAACTGACAATTGAATAAATTGGTGTTGTAGGAAATGCGCTGCCATCCGGCGATAGGAAGTAATCCAATCTTATGTATAATAGGAACGTGAGAAGATGCTAAAAGAGAATCAGCCGGGTATTTGGATTGCCCTGTAAGTAAGGATACAATTAGAATTAATAAGGTATGTCGCATTTAAAAAATTAATCAGAATTCAGTTAAACCTGAACCTATTACTTATTTAGATTTCAATCATGGAAAATACAATAGATACGATTTTTTCGAACCCTGTTTATATAGCTATCGCCGGGGTGCTGGCAATCATACTGGTGTATGCTATCATCAAAAAGATCATTAAACTGGTTTTTACCATTGGGATTCTCCTGGTGCTCTATGCGGTTTATTTGAATTACACAGACCAGGAGGTTCCGCAGAATTTGGAAGAACTTAAAGAGTCTGTTTCAGAAAGCGTAGAGAAGGCAAAAAATGTTGCTTCGGAGTCTCTTGAAGATGTTAAAGAATCCACTAAAAATATTGTTGAAGAAAAAGTGGAAGAGAAGGTGAATGAGGTCTTCGGGGATTAAGCTACTTCCGCGAATGGTATCAAGATTCACTAAGTTGTTACTTTAAATTATTTTTTTGACTCTTTGTGATCTCATGCCCATAATGGCTAACAATTAAAGCAAATTACTGGCCAGCTCTGCCAATTCACTTCGTTCTCCTTTCTCCAGAGTAATGTGAATCCAAGATCGCGATTGCTCAAAGGTACAATAGGTCGGGCCAAAAAGATCTACCGATATTCAAACCGCAACCCCAAAGCTGTTGCCAGGGCTAGTAATGTTTCTCCGGTCCCGGCCTTTATCTTGGCAATATCTTTTGACATTTTTCAGTTTCGCTGTTGTTTCATTTAAAAGTTATGATGTAAGATTTGATCAAGCAGATTGAACTTACCCGTTGGGGCAAACCTTTTTAAAGTTAAGAGTAAACCATATGTTTAAAAATGACCTATTAAAAAATAAAACAATTATCATCACCGGTGGTGGTACCGGGCTGGGAAAATCCATGGCAACACGATTTGGTGAATTAGGTGCGAATTTGGTGCTTACGAGCCGAAGACAGGAAGTTTTAGATGAAGCTGCCCGTGAGATCAATGATAAAACGGGAGCGGAAATATTAACAGTTTCCACAGACATTCGTCATTCGGATCAAGTAACGGAAATGGTCAAGAAGGCTGTAGATAAATTCGGAAAAATTGATTGTCTTCTTAATAACGCTGCCGGGAATTTTATATCACCCACAGAAAATTTGTCTGAGAATGCCTTTCGAACCATTATTGATATTGTATTGGTAGGGACATTTAATTGCACCCAGGCTGCCGGAAAAGCAATGCGTGATTCTGGCGGAGGTGTTATTTTGAATATTGTTACAACTTATGCTTTCACTGGTTCCGGGTATGTAGTGCCATCTGCTTGTGCAAAGAGTGGGGTTTTGGCCATGACGCGATCTCTTGCTGTGGAATGGGCGAAATATGGAATCCGTACCAACGCTATTGCTCCGGGGCCATTTCCTACAAAAGGTGCTTGGAAAAGATTGGTTCCACCAGGACTCAATATTGAGAAAAAGATGATAGAGAGAGTTCCTTTAAAACGATTTGGTGAACATGATGAGTTAGCAAATTTGGCATCCTATCTCATGGCGGATGAATCCGGGTACATGAATGGAGAAGTAATAACTATGGATGGAGGTGAATGGCTGAAAGGTGCGGGACAATTTAATGCACTTGAAAAAATGCCTAATCTTGCTTGGAAAGCCATGGCGTTGGCGCGGCGGAAAAAGAAATAGTTTAGGGAATAAAGTCGAACATAACCTTTAATATCTGGTGGATGATAAGGCTATATATAAATCCAAAAAATATAAGTGCCGCAGGTGTAACTCGAAAGCGAACCCTGAATTTGCTGTGTTTCTTTTTGTTATCATAAAATTCGATCAAGGATTCCAGCGTTGCATAACTGAAATAAATACCCACAAGAAAAATCGCAAGCAAAATACCATGGTCCACAGTAGATAAAGAATTCAACCACTGCCCCAGACTCATAAAGTTGCCTTTAAAATTAATTTAAATTCAGCCAAGATCATGGATGTGGCCCCCCAAACTGTTTCTCCGCTCATATCAAAATAAGGTATATTGACCGGAAAACCATTGAGAGTCTCTTTTTTAGTTTTTTGTGTTTTGTCAAGCATGAATTCCTGGATTGAAGAAGAAAATATTCGATCTACCTCTTTATCATGGATAGATGTTTCCGGTTCGTTTTTTACCCAACCAATAAAAGGAAACATTTCAAATCCGGATACGGGAATATAAAAAGATGTGAGTGCACCAATCAGGTGTATTTTTTTTTTATCCACACCAATCTCCTCATAAGTTTCTCTCAATGCTGCACCTTCAAGTGATTCACCCGTTTCCACAACTCCTCCTGGGAGGGAAATTTGTCCTTTATGATGATTGACAGTATTCGTTCGTTTGGTTAGGAAAAAGTGCCATTGATTATTTTTTGGGAATAAAAGGATTAGAACTGATGCTGGAATTCCTTTTTTATCCAAATTAATCTTAGGGAATGTAAGCCGTGGTGTTACCATCATGATATCATGGGCCGATTTCCCAGGTAGATCTTTTGATAGGCGGTGGGATAAATTTTTAATAAATAATGATTCCATGGGGCCGAAAAATTATCCCTTTTTTATTTTATCTGCCCGAAGTTTCCTACCAATTTTATGAAGAAATATAATCATATCATTTGGGATTGGAATGGAACACTTTTAAATGACAGGTGGCTCTGCGTGCAAGCCATTAATCAGGCGTTAAATAAACGCAATCTTCCAATGCTCACTGAAAGAAAATATAAAGATGTTTTCTCTTTCCCTGTTGAAGATTATTATAAAAAAGTGGGCTTTGATTTTAGCAAAGAGCCATTCCATATAGCGGGGGATGAATTTGTCACTTATTATGGAAATAATTTTTCCCGTGTTGAGCTACATTCTGATTCAATCTCGGTTTTAAAAAAGATTAAAGAAAGTGGTCGTTCTCAATCTGTATTATCAGCTGGGAAACAAGATTTTTTAACTGATTGGATAAAAATTCATAATTTATCAGACTATTTTATCAAAATATTGGGAATCGATAATCAATATGCTACGGGGAAAAAAGCCTTGGGCGTGGCGTGGATGGATGAAATTAGTTATGATTCAAAAGAAATTATAATGGTTGGAGATACGGTTCATGACAGCGAAGTTGCTGAAGCCATGGCCATTGATTGCATATTGGTGGAACATGGTCATGTGAGCAGAGAGCGATTAGCAAAAACCGGTAGAAAAGTGATTTCGAATTTGAATGAATTCTTATATTTACTTAATGAATCATAGGAATAAACCATGAACTTCATTTATTATTTTATGATTACCCTAACTATTTTACCATCTCAAAATCTTAAAACATCCATGGATGAAAAGACAGGTGATCCCATGATAGTAGGAATTGCCCAAAGATCAGATTTAACTGTGGGACATTATGGGGAATGGTTTGAAGAAGAATATAGTGAGTATGGCGGTGATGAAGAATTAATCATAGCATCAAAAGATTTTTTAAAAGAAATTGATATTGAAACATTTCTGGGGACATGGTGCGAAGACAGCCGTAGAGAAGTTCCTCGCCTTTATAAAATTTTGGATGGAATGGGATTTTCATCTAGGGAAATGGATCTGATTGCACTTGACCGGGATAAAAAAAGTGGACATGGATTGGAAGACGGAAAAAATATTCATCATGTTCCTACAATTATAATTTATAAAAAAGGTAAAGAATTAGGACGAATTATAGAATCACCTATAGAATCATTGGAAGAAGACATTTTTAATATTTTAATTGGAGCTGGCCCAGATCCTAATTATTATGATTGGGAGCCTGAAGAAGAGAATTAGTTAAACAAATCTGCGATTAGCAATGCGTCGTAGATATTAATCACTCCGTTTCCATTCACATCTGCAGCAAGAAATTCTTCCGGCTCAAGATCAACTAATCCAATTATATAATTAACACACAATAGAACATCCACTGCGGTCAAACTGCCGTCGCCGTTCACATCGCCAAGATTGTATTCTTCAGCATCGCCGGATAAAGCTACTATGGTAATATAGTCTGTATCTGTTTCGCCATTAAGTCCAGTGACAGTAAGGGATACTTCATAAATCCCGGGATCAAAGAAATGGAAGGAAGGATGTTGTTGGTAAAGATTTACTTGATCCATGAAAACCCAATGCCAATTTCCTACGGCTCCTGTTGATTCATCATAAAAATGAACTTTCCCAGGTGCTGTAATGACAGGGTTGGCAGCTTTTGGAATTGCATCTAGGGAAGGTAGATCACCAATAATTGTATTTGTCATTTGAATACCAGCCATAGCCATGGGTGTTTGAGTTGCATAAACCTGGATATAGTTAAAATCATTTGGATGCATAACAGAAATAGGGAATTCTTCAAAGGACTGTAGGCTGTCCCATTCCACCAGTCCCACATCATCAAACCATGTTTGTGATTTTCCGGTATCCGGTATACCTGTACTCATTCGAATATCAAAAAAATTCGCATCATCATGGCTTGGGACGTCTCCCCAGTAAGGCATCCAAAATTTTGTCCCTTGAACAGAATCATTCATCGATGCAGTTAGAAAACTCTCTCCCGATCTGCCTTCAGAAAGTTGGATTTGTAAAGTGACATTTTTCCCATTTTCTGTTTTGATATATCCGTGAATTGTATGATCAAATTCATTCTTGAAGGGCATTCTGTCCTCAAGATTGGTTATAATGTTATCCTGTGCATAGTCATATCGTATTTGAGATGCAGCAGTTTCACCTCGACGAAAAATAGAATCCTGAAGGAATTCACTACTACTATTAAAATTCCAGAGCGAACTGCCCTCGTTTTCGAAGTTTTTCATCCAGATCTTTTCCCGACCTAAACGATAATGGGTAATAAGTTGAAAACCACCTGTGATTTTTGATAGGCTTCCTGCATTCGGAATAGATAATGGATTTGAAACAAAGTAAGGTTCACCTTCAAGTAATGTTTCTTTCCATATCGGATCCCAAATACTATAATCCAATTCTTGGCTGAAAAGTGCCAACGTATCCATGACAACTATCCCTCGATTTGATTCTGGATTCACATGAACATATGTGTCCAATTCCCGAGATTGCTTAGCGATATGATCTAGAATGTAATTTGCTAATTCACCCAATGCAGGAACTGTTAAATAATCATCAATATAAATCGGCGTGATGGAATATCCTGTGAATCCAGATTCATCAGCTTCTGTATTTAGAATCATGGATGGGTAGGTTTCCGGGTAATTCAGATCAAAAATGAAATTTCCCAGTGAATGAGCGATCATTTTTCCGTTATAAATTTCTAGGCCCTGAATAATATGAGAATGATGAACAATTACAGCATCGGCACCTTCGTCGATGGCAAATTGGCGGATCGCACGATCCCACATTTGGGGTCGATCCAATCGTGGCGAATAATCTTCAGCTTCCATGCCCATGAGCGGATCTTCCAAAAAGCCAATTTCACTTGCCGGATTTAGTCGCATTGATTCGTATCCATCAGGTGGCTCATAGGAATCATAATGGCCACCGGGGGAATTGGAATATTCACTGCCACTATGCATTTCAACAACAATGAGGTCTGAAATATCCCGGACAGATTGAATCTGCTGTTTTAGATAATAAGGTGTCATGTAAGCAAATCCGGGTTTATTCTCACCGGCATTAAGATAAGGTTGATAATTATTGTACTGACCGGTCCTATCACTAACTGAAAGAAATGCTATTGTTTGTCCTTTTCTCGATATCATTGCAGGTAGATAAGCTTCATAACTATTCATCCCTGCCCCGGAATGATGAATCCCTACCTCACTCAAAATATTTTGTGTCTGAATCATTGCGGGCTCCATATAATCCATAATGTGATTATTTGCCAGAGAAACCACATCAATACCGGCATAGATCAGTCCACCCACATTCGCTGGAGCACAGCGGAACACTATGCCCTTCGTAGGGTGGGGATACCCTTGGTCTGAAAGAAGAATTTCAAGATTAGCAACGGTTACATCCGCTGCCAGACCAAGAATGTCGTATGTAGGCTCGTACAGAGCATTAACACCAAGAGTTGAAATAATCCCACCTTCTTCCTCAAATTGCCGTCCCATCATAATATCTCCTACAAAATTCAGCGTAAGTGGAAATGACGACTCTCCTGGATCAACTTGGATTATGGCTATTCCCCATCCTTGTTGTCCTGTTTCATCCTCCACGGTGAGGATAACGGTGTAATCATGATCATCTAATAGCACATATTCGTGGGAAGGGTGAATCTCGTTAGATGAGTTACCATCACCAAATTCCCAGTGAAATGTGAAATTGTAAGAATCAGAATCAATTACGGTAGATGTAAAAGATGCGGAAACCATTTCTTGATTATTTTCTAGTCTTATATCGCCAAGAGAATAGTCAATATAAACAGACGGTGATATGGGTAAATCAGGTGATATATCGAGGATCATACTAAAATGGATACTTCCATGTGCCTGTGATGTATCATCATTATCATTGATGAACTGTATCTCATTAATTGCAGAAAGAGAATCAAACCAGGCGACCCAATCATCACCTATGGGAATATTGTATGAATTCCAAATCCGTGTTTGCCCAGATCCTTGGTAGACAGGAATCCATTCCTCAATATCCAGCATTTCTGTTCCGGCAATAGAATATCTTAGAGTTTTTTCTCCATTTGAAAAACCGATTGCCTGAATTTCCGATAGGCTGTCCACTCGGGAGAATAATTGCAAAACTGTAGTTGAATCCGGTAAAAACGAATCAATTTGAATTGACTTCCATGTATTACCAAAAAGGGCAAGCGACGGGCTTGTACCGGGCAACCCATTTGCCGTATCTACGCTATAGTCGTTTCCGTCAATATCTTCGTCAATAATGCTCTCAATAATTGTATTTTGATCAAACTTAAGTAATGTGTCAGGCGGGCTATGCCCGGGCAGTATATTTGATACTGTGACAGACCAGGGACCTGCATTGTCGAAGTAATCTTTCGCCCGAACTCTAAAAAACCATGGTTCAGAGTTATTTATCCCAATAATAGTTTGATTATTTAATCGCATGTATTGTAAAGATGAATAATCATTGAAGTCTATAATCGGCGAATTAATGGAAATAGAATCTAGACCCAGTTGAATCTCAATTGATTTGAAATTAGTATCGAATTCTGGTGACCATGTTAAATATACCTGATTGGGATTAGCCATGTTATAAGCCATCAAATAAGAAATTGAATCGGGTGGAGTAATATCAGAATTTGTTTCCCAATGAATTAAATAGTTGTCGACTGCTTGGATAAAAGGTTGGTAATAATCACGTATCATTGAAAAATTGTGAACGTTGGTTGGATAAAATCCCTGAGAGTAAACTATTTCATCAGGCACATCCAAGTTATCAAATAACATGGGCTTTTCATCCATTTCTACTTGGACCCAAGATTCGTAAACAGAATATCCATTAGCCAAGTCCTGTAGATGGGTCATTTGATGACCATTTTGTATTCCATTGAGACTCGTTGAATTTCGAATGGTGAATTCTTCATATCCATTGTCATAATTAAAAATATCATCATAATAGGCTTCATAATATTCTGAAACATGAACTGGATCTGGGTTATCAAATTGATTTTCCGTGATAGGAAATTCTTCCGTGAAATTAATAATGTCAAAATGATCATCAGTAATATCCCGAATAGGTTTATTGGTGAAAGTATTCGAGGCACCAGCCGCTAGTATCACTGAATATCTTGTTGAATGAGATGCATTATCAAAACTATGGATTGCAAATACCAATGGCCAATGAGGTTGAGTATTGATCAAGGGTTCCGTTACGGCTTCTTGAAATTTTTGAAAAATGGTATATTCATATCGTGATGGATCAGAATGTGATTTACTATTCGTATAGGTTCCATCTTCGGACCATTCAACTTCACGGCCAGTTCCATTTATCATAAATCCAAATGCATCAATTTCAAGAAAAAGATCCATGGCAATATAAGGTGCAATAAAATCATCACAGGGATGGGGAACTTGAATCAATACTTGTTCACGAGAAGCGTTTGGATTTATTATGTACAATCCCCAGCTATTTCGAAAGCTCCCGATTACATCATCTTCCGGTATGGCGATCTGATTTTCATCTACAAAGGAAGTATCAATTTGTTCTCTTAAAAGATGGAATGTTTTATTGAGTGTTGTATCTTCAAAAATGACTAACTCATAAAAAAATGAATCCAATGAATCCTGTAGAAGGGAGTCCACCAGAGTTGTATCGCCATTAACAAAATAGGAGAGTATGGTTTCCCAATAAACAAGGGTTTGGGAAAATTCCGATAATTTATTATGATGACCAAAACCATCAGTTTGCACATCTAACCATTCAGGACCATAATCGTTATATCCTTCACTTGCGATGCCTTCCGTTACATGACTAACCCAATTATCATAGGCACTTTCAGGTGCAGTTCCACCGAAAAATTCAATTAAATCACCAGACTCGTAGACGATATCTGCCCGCAATGAGAGAAGGGAAAGGATGGTTATAAGTGATCTTTTCATTTGGAAATAAGTGAGAATGTACTGGGATTCAAGAATAACTTCAAAATATCTCTATGGATAATATTGAATGTCTGAAATGAATAGTAGAGCTAAATAAATTATATTGACATAAATTTTACTTGTGATGTTTATTTTAACTATCTAATATTTAATGAGAATCAGACTCAATAACATTAATAATACATAAATATTAAAGGATTGAAAAAATGAAACATATTTTGATTTTAGCCATAGCAGTATTTTGTTTGATTATGGCCCAAGATGATTTTTTTGAACCGGGATACAGCATTGGCGGTTATGGTGAACTCCATTATAACCGTGCTCAAACCGGTGATGAAAATGCAACGACCAAGTTGGATTTTCATCGCTTCATTATCTATTACGGATATAACTGGACAGAAAAATGGTCACTTAAATCTGAAGTTGAACTAGAACATAATTTTGTCGCTGATGGTGAGGGCGAACTTGAATTAGAACAAGCGTTTGTCAATTATCATACTGAAAGGTTTGGGTTTCAAGCCGGTGTTATCTTACCATCAGTTGGTTTGATAAATGAATACCACGAGCCCCCTCTGTTCGTGAGCGTTGAGCGTCCTGAATATAATAAATATGTCATTCCAACCACTTGGTTTGGTAATGGATTCGCAGTTTATGGTTCCATGTCAGGGTTTAACTGGCGTGTTGCTTTAATGGAAGATATGGAAGGTGAAGGGATCGGTGCTGGTATTCGAAGCGGTCGCGGGAAAGGCTATAAAACAACTGCTTATGATTGGGTTAAAAATGTTTCTTTGAATTACACGGGAATTGCGGGACTACGCATTGGCGGATCTTATACCATGAATAATGCTCCGATTGACAATAATCCTGATTCAACTGTTTCATTTGGTTTAGCAGAAGCTAACCTCAAATATTACGCAAATAATATTTATGCAGTTTTGGAATATGGGAATATTACCTATGAAGATAATCCTGACGGCTATACGTCTAGCGGTGGATATTATCTAGATTTGGGATATAATATTGCAGGATTGGTAGGTCTGGAAGGTAAGCTGATGCCTTGGTTGCGGTTATCTGATTACAATCGTGGCACCACTGATGGTACAGTAAATCCAGATAAACATTACTCGATTCTACGATTTGGGTTAACCTATTGGCCAATCTCGAATATCGCATTTAAATTTGATTATGGCACTCACGAGACTGAGTCAGCAAATGATAAAAAGACATTAATTAATGTGGGTGTCGGTTATAATTTCTAATAATCTATGAGGCATCTATTCTGAGCGTTTTTATTCCCCAAGATAATCTTATTCTACATAAGAGTTCATTTAGGTGTCTCATTGTTCTCTTTGGGCTGGTGGTGTGGGTTTCAACCCTAACCGCTGGCTTGAGAGAAAAAACAGAATCTCTGATCTATGATCATTATGGAGATTCAGTTTCTGTTTTATTTAAAAAAATTCTTATCCCTGAAGAAATTAAATTCACAGCGGAAAAAAATGCACAACTTCGATTTATGAGGAATCAGATCTACATATGGGAAATTTCAAGGAACGAAGAAATGATCGGACTGGCTTACTTGGATAATGTCAAAGGTAAATCCCAACCCATTACATATGCCGTTTTCTTTGATAGCCAGGGAATGGTAGAAGAATCACATATTATAAAATATCGCGAACCCATTGGTGGAGAAGTCTCGAACCAATATTGGTTGAATCAGTTTTTTGGTAAATCATGGGAATCAGACTATAAAATTGGGTCCGATATTGATGGGATCAGCGGCGCTACCATCTCTGTAAATGCTGTGACTCGAGGGATTCATCGCAGTACAATTATTGTTGAATATCTATTAATACAAAAACATGAATAACTCCCTACCTCGATTATTTGAATTACCAGAAAAGGTTCGGTATTTCTTTGCTGCATTTCTTTTAGTATTAACAATTGGTGTATCTATTGGATTGGTTTATGTAAACCGAACCACGGCTATGACAGCAGATGGGACTACCGAACATTATGCCGGTTCGACTTTTGGAGATGAATTGGATATTCCTGATAAATACCCCAAAGAGATAGAAGGCATGTTACTCACAACGCATACACATTTGATATCTTTCTCCTTCATCTTCTTTTTTCTGGGCGCACTTTTCTATATGAACTCCATTGTTACAAGTGGATGGAAAACGTTTTTTATGATTGAGCCATTTGTTTCTGTACTTGGCACATTTGGATCTATTTGGGGAATCCGTTATTATTCTCCTTCATTTAGCATTGCTACATTGGTTTTTGGAATATTGACTTATCTATCATTTTATTTAATTGTTGCGGTCTGCTTATACGACCTTCTCCTTAAGAAGGATTGACTTTTCTCTGGTTTCCTAGGGTTTTTTTATCCATCAAGCCCTTTTCTTAAAAAAATAACTATAAGAATTATTGAGTTAACCCAAATATTGTTTTAATTTTCGACTCAGCATTCGAATATTAAACTATAATTTTAATTATGCCTGTTTCCCAAAGACAACTAGAAGAAAGACAAATGCGCCAGGATCGTATTCTGACTGGGGCCTTGGAAGTATTTAAATCTAAGGGACTGGAGGGGGCAACCATGGATGAAATCGCATCTGAATCTGGATTCGGTAAGGCCACGCTATATTATTATTTTCATTCTAAAGAAGAAGTGTTTGCCGCCATCCTCGAAAACGGTTGGAAAGACTTATGGGCGAGTTTGGAACCTGTAATAGCAGGTGATGAAAGTCCACGGAAAACTTTTATTAACGTATTATTAAAAATCGCAGAAAATGCAAGAAATCGTCCGGGTCTTTTCGAGTTTTTATTCAATGCACCTAAAGTAATCACGTTCGAAGAGCAGCCATGGAAACGATATCAAAATAGAATGTATGGTACAATTCAAGGGCTGTTGGATGATGGAATAAAAGCAGGTGAATTTCCCCAAATTAATCCACAACTTTTATTTAAAGCCATGGGTGGACTTTTTATGGGGCTAGTGCTTATGGGGGATCGAAAAGAACCGGTTTCCGAAAAGGACGTAGAAGAACTGTTGAATCAATTAATTACAGATCCAACTCAAAAATAATGTTCCGACGATCTCTAATTACTTTACCTTTTATTTTATCTTTTGCTTTTGGTGGTGCGTTGACAGGAACTGTGAAAAACAATGCCAACGGAAAATCAATTCCCAACGCCAATATTTATATTGTGGAAACAAAACAGGGGAGAGTCACTGATTCATACGGCTTTTTTGAAATAGATCTGCCCAACGGTTCATACACAATCCAGATTACGAATATCGGTTTTAAGTCCTATTCATCAGAGATCGCTGTTGCAGGTCAACCGGTAAAACTGAATGTGGAATTGGAATCCACCATCCTTGAATTTGGTGAAATTTCTGTGGAAGGATTATTTACCACACGACTGGGATATGAATCGGTAGATGTTTTGTCCGGCGACCAGATCAATTCCATGGAAAAAGAATCGGTGTCCGACGTATTACGAATATTGCCTGGTGTGGATGTTCAATTCGCCCACCCCAACGGACGCAACGCAAATTTATCTATCCGAGGCTCTTCGGATTATAAACCCGGTGGTTACAATAATCGGGTGCTGCTGCTCCTTGATGGATTCCCAATCCAAATTCCCAATAGTGGAGCCCCGGACTGGAATTCACTTCCCCTTGAAAGTATTCAGCGAATCGAAGTGGATAACAGTCCAGCATCTGCCCAATATGGACATAATTCCATGGGCGGTGTCATTAACCTGATCACGGATTATACTGGTAAAAATCAGTCCACGAAGATAAAACTGGGCGGCGGCACATTTACGACGGCTCAAACATCTTTAACCCATTATATTCAAAAGGGCAATTGGGTCTTGGGTGTGAATGGTATGGCGAGAACATCCGCAGGGCACCGATTTAATGCCGATGATCAATCAAACCGCATCCGTTCTTATTTAAAATATGCTGATCAAAAAGGGCGGACATATCGCTTGAGTCATATTTTATCTTATTCGGATAATGGTCACCCGGGTTTTGCCAGTACACCATCCTGGCGACGATCAGAGCGTACATCTCATTACCTTCAGGGACATGGTTTTTATCCCATTGGTGCAGGTGTTTCTATGTCTCATTCCCTTTTCCTGAATAAGTTTGATACGCGCTATTATGATAAAAATGGGGTTCCCGACGAAAAGACTGTGGGTGAGCGAATATATGATGACATAACCGTGGGGCTCCGGTCAGAAATGTTGATTACTAGATGGGAGCGGTGGATTGTTATGGCAGGATCTGATTTGGATTGGAGCCGGTCGAAAGTCACTGTTTTTAATCCGATCTATGATTCGCCAAGTCAATCATCATTAGGTTCCTTCATTCAATCAAAATATTCCATTGGTAATGGTTGGAGCATGGGATCAGGACTTCGATACGATATTAGGAAGGTGGATCCCAGCAATAATTTTGCCAAGCGGGAATACACAAACTGGTCGCCGAAAATTAATCTCATGTATACGATGAAGGGAAAGCGTGCTTTCACATTGGGTTACAGTGAAGGATTTCGTGCGCCATCCTTATCGGAACTATACCTGAAGCACACCAGCAGTTATGGGCTCACCCAACAAGGAAATCCAAGTGTTTTACCGGAACGAGTTCGTGCTGTGGAACTTTTTTATGAGCATCCCCATTCGGAATCATTGTTTTGGAGTATTGCGACTTTTGTGAATCAATATGAAAATATGATCGACTTTGTTTACAGCGTGCCAATCAAGGCCGTGAATCGGGAAGGCGTCACAGGAAAAGGTTTAGAATATCAGTTCAACTGGACACCGACAAAATCTTTTTCATTTTCCGGCCAATATGAGTATTTGGATATGGAAGATCGTGGCGGTGATCCGATCCTATATCGATCCAAGCATAAAGGACAAATCTCAATTTCTTTAAAATCTAATTTGGCAGACCTTCGCTTTTCAACACGCATCTGGAGTAAGCAACAATATGACAATTTTTTGAGTCATGATTATCTGGTAGTGGGAGACAAGATCATTTTCCCTTTAGAGACGCTGCCCGCACAAGCCATCCCTGAAATGATTGTAAGTAAACAGATAAAATCTTACAAAGTATCTTTTAAAATTTTGAATCTTCTCGATACAAAATACGCGTTGATTCAAGACTACCCTATGCCCGGACGAACTTGGCATGGCACTTTAACCAAATCCCTATAATGAAAGAGGACCTACAATGAAATTCATGAAAAACCTGCTAATTTTATCGCTCACTTCCGTAATGTTAATTACAACAGCGTGTGAAGATGATGATGCAACTGAATCTAAACCTGAAAACGGGACTATATCTGGCATAGTAACTTTTACTGGTACGTACCCAGAAACTGGTGATGTAATGTTAACGCTTGATACAGCATATCCACCACAAGGTGCACCCGCTGGATTTAAAATGATAGCACAAACAGATTTAGATAATGGTAGCTATGTTTACTCATTTGGTGAGCTTGCTTTTGGTGATTTTGCAGCATTAACTATCACCTATTGGCCAAATGGCTATTCAACTGGAAGCATGGATTATACGCTACTTGGTAGTTACCCAAATCCTTTAATTCCACCAGTTTCAAGTTTCACATTAGATGAAGATAATGCAGCAATGATAATTGATATTGATGCTGATTTTTCAACTCAACCATAATTCGTTAATTCATTTAAACTGTACATCAAGAAGGCTCTATTTTAATAGAGCCTTCTTGGCAATTTTAAGTTAAAAAAACTTGACCTTGTGTTTCGAATTTAAAGTCGGTTAAAATGTGATCATCTCAAATATTAATACTTGTCAGTTAAAAGTAATTAAAGAAGAGACGGATTTAAAATGAAATGCTATTCGTTCATGATGAAAAGAGCCGGGATTTTGATCTTTATATAATAAATGTAGATGGTATTGGCCTAGAAAGAATTACCCACTTTGATGGTTTTGTTGGTTTTTCCATTTTCAGCCCAGATGGGAAATACTTAGTTTTTGCTTCAAATCGCAATCAGAAAAATACTGGTGAAACCAATATTTTTATCTGTGAATGGATAGAATAAAGCCTTGTATCGATTAGGATAGTTTTTATCCCCTCATCCATTTAGCAACTATCCAGCCAATCAGAATAAACACACCAAGCATAAGCCAGTTGTTAGTGTTACCATAAGTGGTAACAGGGAAGTGGCTACTTATCATGACCAGTATTACAGGGACGGACATAAACGTATTATGTTTTGAACAGCCTTTTGCTTTGGCAGCCAAGAGCATATCTGGTTTTTCATTATTTTCTACGGCGGTAATCATTTTACGTTGTGCAGGAAGTATAATCATCCAAACGTTGGCTGCCATGATGGTGCCTAACAATGCTCCAATATGAAACATAGCTGCCCTTGAGCTGAATATTTGATCAAGTCCAATAAATAGTCCAATAATGAGCAGAAAGGAAACTGTCGTTCCTACATATTCATTTTTACCCAGTGGAGATGACCATAATAGACGATAAAAACCGAAGCCAAGCACCAATACACTGATCCCAATCAAACTTGCTGTTAATTCACTCATTTCTGAATCGGGTTCAAGCATGAGTCCGCCCATATAATAGACAATAATGAGTAGAAAAAATCCACTCAAAAATGTTAATGCGGATTCCCATTTAAACCAGTGGAGCGTGCGAGGCATTACTTTGGGTTTGGTTTGTTTTTCCACCAAATAGAATCCACCACCATGGACCATCCAAAGTTGACCCGAAACATTTTCATCTGCATTTGCATCAACTTCCAGCGGTAAAGTTTTTTCCATCCAATTGAATAAATACGTTTGTCCAATCCAGCTGATACCAGCTACAATATGAAACCACCGAAAAGCTAAATTCAGAAGTTCAGAAACTGTATATGTATACCATTCCATTTTTTAACTTCCCCTATAAGTTGAATAACCAAATCGACTTAATAATAAAGGAACGTGGTAATTCCGATTTGTATCTGTGATATTAAAAGTAATCGGTATTGAAGAATAAAAGCTATCCAGTTCAAAGTAAGATGAAACATTAAACGTTAAGCGATAGGTCCCGTTTGAAATTGAATCATTTTCTCCAATTAAATTATCAATTCGACCATCAACATTTGTTGTGCCTTTCCCAACGATTTCCCATGAATCAGAACCAGTTAATGTTTCAAGGGTTGCAGGAATATTATTTGCAGGTGTACCTTGAACTAAATCTAAAACGTGGGTTGTAATTTGATATGTCATGATTGTCTCCCTTCTAAAATCTTTTTAAAGGATCGTGTTCGAATTTCATCCAAAGTGAGTCCTGTTTTTTCTACATCTTTCTCTAAAATAGCGCCACAACTAATGCCTTGAAGAAAATAATTCAATAGTGCTTGTCCTGTGGCTGCATCATCAAAAACATCACCTATCAATGTTGCTTGAGCAGCTTTACCCATAAATGATTTTAATCTGACTGATGTTGATGATAATCCTTCAAGGAAAAAAGAATACACTGCCGCATAGCGCAAGGGCAGGTGGCTTGGATGTAAATCCCAGCCTTGATAATAACCATGTTTTAGGGAATGGGATACGTTATTAAAATTTAATCGCCACGCATTATGAACGACCATTTTGTTTTTTTCTAATTGACTATCTGTTAATGGATTTCCACCGGTGGGGCGATGGGGTCCTACGGGCAAAATATTGGTTGCACCATCAGAAAGTCGTACGCCAGTCCCACCCAATGCAACCTGCATCATATGCCGTGCAAAATCGCAATTCGGATGAGTTAAACTTTGATATTCAGCGGTAATATTAGTGGATGCTGTATAATCATAGACACCAAAATGGGCGCCGGAACATCTTCCATTGGACGCTTTTACCAATGATGGTAATGCTGAATTTCCATTACTATCCAAAATAGATTGGGGTGTTTCTATCATCAATTCTAATTTTAAGGACCCGGTAGGTAGATCTGTTTTTTGTTCCAACACTTCAAACAATTGAACCAATGCTGTCACTTGTTCTGGAATAGTGACTTTGGGCAAAGTGACAACAAAATTATCTGGAAGGTTTCCATTGGTTCTCTCAGATAGAGACGAAATAAATAAATCCAGTGTTCTGATAGCTCTATTCTTCTGCTCTTCAGTTAATGGTTTTATCCTGATTCCTATAAAAGGGGGCAGTGAATGTGATGTCATTCCTTTGGCAACTTCTTCAGCCGCTAATACGGCATGGTTATCTTCCTCCTCCTCCGGGCGGTTTCCATAACCATCTTCAAAATCAATTCGAAAATCTTCTACAGCTTCTCTGGATAATTTTTCTAAAACACGTTGATACACTGTATAAGAAAAATAAGCACTATGTTCTTCTTTACTTTCGGATGATTCACTTGCGAAATAATCTTCAAGGTCAGAAATATCCTCTTGAGAATTTGGAAGTAGATCATGCCCTTTTAGCTCGAGAATTTTTGCAAATTCCACAAAATTAGGAACATAGGTTCTTATGTGATTAATTGCAGCAACACCCATTTTGATAGCTGTACCCTCTTTAAAAATATGGGCACCGCCATAAACGGTATGGACAGGTTGCCTTTCGGGTGATTCACCCGGGTAATTCTTACTGAAAATAGAATTTGCATTTTTGAGACGATTATTAATATCGTCAATAATTTCAGGTGTAAATGATGATGTCATAATAAAAATAGTTTCCCTAATCGTAACTGTGTGATTTTATTTTGTTCTTTTGCTGCATTTAGCATTTCTGCATTTACATTGTTATTTAATCGTGTTTTTATCAGCGCTAACATTTCATCCGCGGATTTTCCTGTGGCACAGATAATAAAAATAAAACCAAATTTATCTTGGTACAATTGATTTGATTCAGCTAAATCTTTCAAGGTGCTTTCTGCAGCATCATTGATACCTGATTGTTCATCTTCGGATATTGATTTTGTATTATGGGATTTTTTCCGCAAGGAATCAATATTCCCAATTTTAGGATGATGGGTAAAGGCTTCTAACCAATCCTTCGACGAAAGTGAATACCAAATAGATTCGGCTTTTTGATAGAGATCATCTTTATTTTGGAAGGGACGATTCTGATTCATCTTTTCAACCCAATTTGCAGCGCCACAGCACGTTTCAAATTGTTCATTTGCATCGGAAATTGTTAACGAATTTAAGGACTCAAGCGTCATGATGCTTTACGTCCTAAAATTCTCAATCGACTAACACCGCCATCTGGAATAATATTGAACCTAATATGAGTTATGGGTGAATTTTTGCTTAGAATAAAAATAGTTTCTTGGTTAGCGGCAAGTTTAGAATTGGGCAACAATTCTGTCCATTCTATATTATCATTGAGAAACCAATCCGGGGTTTTATCTGGTTCATAGCACCCTTCAATTGAACATGTGTCTGGGAAGTTTCCCTTAAAATGGAGCGTGTCAACGATAACTCGTTCGATGGTGCATGGCGAGCCCAGTTTCAAAATTGACCAATCATATCCGGGACCACGTCGTCGTTTTGTTTCCCAACCATCGCTCATATCAATTCCACTGGTGGGCTTAATTAAGTTTTCCATATGGCTAAAATGCATATCACTGCATGAGATCATTTCGCCTCCATTATCACATAATGCAAAATCTTTCAATTCATTATCGCTGGCATCTTGTATTTCAGGATTCCCGTACACTTTGAATCGTGCCACACCGCCATCAGGATAAATATGAAGTCGAAGGTGGGTAAAGGATGAACTACTTAAAATCTTAAATTTATTTTGTGAATCTCCTTGAAGTTCAACTTTGGATAAAATTTCAATCCATTCATCATTTTCAATAATTTCATCTAATCGGGAAAATTCCGGCATATTACATGCATCCACAGATGCGTGAGATGGAAAATTCCCAATAAAATGATTGGTATCAATATCTATTTCTGAAATGATACCGGATTTTCCCAACCGCAGAATGCACCAATCGTTACCGTCCGTTCGTTTACGACGAGATTCCCACCCATCCATCCATTTGCCATGGTCCGTATATTTATCTTCAATAAATACACCGCGACCCGGTTTAAGTAAGTTTTCTTTGGATGCAAAAAAGTCATCGCTGGCCAATAAAGTACGTCCGCCATTTGATTCTAAAGCAAGATCAATCAATGTATTATCCATCATTATTTAAAATTATTTTCCCTGTTGGATTTCCTAAAAATTCTCCATTTTCATATACCTTTTGTCCCCGAAGAAAAGTTGCATTCACAACACCATAAAGCGATTCACCTTCGTAGGGCGTTAATTTATTTTTGTGATGAATGGTTTCTTTTTGAATCATGTATTTTTCGTCAGGATTCCAACATACTAAATCGGCGTCAAACCCGGGAGAAATCTGACCTTTATGTTGATCCTTGCCAATAAATTTTGCTGGTTCCGTGCTCATCCAATTTATGAGTTGATCCATTGAAAACCCACGTGCTTTGCATTCCGTCCAAATAACAGGAAGCGTAAACTGAATAGATGAAATACCTCCCCATGCTTTTTCAAAATCTCCCAATTCCATGTTTTTTAATTCCGGTGTGCAGGGCGAATGGTCTGATGTAATAAAATTTATAATTCCTTCCTTTAGTCCGCGCCAGAGTTTTTCTCTATTATCAGCATTCCAAATCGGTGGTGCACATTTGAATCGTGTATCACCATCTGATATTTGTTCAGAAGCAAAGTGGAGATAATGGGGGCATGTTTCCACAGAAATTGGAAAGCCATCATCTTGGGCTTCAGCGATTTCGGATAAAGCATCAGCGGAAGATAAATGCACAATATGAATTTGTGCATCAAATTCTTTACATAACTGAATTAATAATTTTATCGCATTATTTTCCCATGATTTTGGTCTGGAATCCTGAAAACTTTTATAGGTCTTATGATCTTCTGATATGATTGCACCATTTTCAAGCTCTGCATGTATTAAAATGGGTATTCCTTTTTTAGATAGAATTGGCAATGCTTCCCGAAGGTGGCTTTCTAAAATATTTGGAAATTCATCAATACCAGAATGACTTAAAAAAGCTTTAAAGCCTAAAACGCCAGAATCTGCCAATGATTCAAAGTCATGAATATTATCCGGAATTAAACCTCCATAGAATCCACAATCAACCCAAAGTTTATTTTTTGTTGCAGCAATTTTCTGGTTGAATGCGTCAATGGTTGTGGTGACTGGAATACAATTTAAGGGCATATCCACAAGAGTGGTGATACCCCCAGCCGCTGCCGCTTTTGTGGCCGTTTCAAATCCTTCCCAATCGGTTCGGCCTGGTTCATTGATATGGACGTGGGTGTCCACAAGCCCCGGCATAACTACATCGTTTGCCATATCTTCAATAGGGCAATCTGAAGGAATCTCTTGTTGAGAAACCACATCTAGAATTTTTTGGCCACGGACTAAAATGGTTGCAGGCCTTTCACCATAGGGCGTCATAACACGTTGACTAGTTATTGCAAGATCTACCATACTAGTTCGCGGGATTATTCCTATTTTGTAGTAATTGGGCTGCAACACTAATTGCAATTTCTTCTGGGGTATTGCTCACCATAGCTAATCCAACCGGCGCTACGATTCGAGAAAGCTGTTGATCCGATATATTTTCTGCATGCAATCGTTTTTTGATTTCGGATATCTTATTAACACTTCCCATTAATCCAATAAAAGGGAAGGGGAAATCCAAAAGTCCCAATAAACCACGAACATCATTTGGAACATCGGTAGTCATGACCACAACTTGGGTATTTTCAGGTAAACTTAATTGAGATGCCGCATCTTTAAAATCATCTAAAATGTTAGTTGTCTCCCCTAAATTATTTTCTCCCAATGTGAAAATATTCCCGTGTGTTTCAAAAATAAAAACATCGTATCCGAGATTTTTCATTACCCGTGATAAAGCCAAAGAACAGTGACCGCCGCCTAAAATAGCAATTCGATTATAGTTTTTTAACTGTTCTTTATAACACCAATTATTGTCACTTTGTGTAAAAGAATATTGGGAATCATGATTCTCAAACTCTTGCTTATGAAGGGACATTCCTTCTGGAGAAATTGAAAGAATAGCAGATTGACCTTCAATCAAATTTTGAATGATTTTATCCACAATTTCACCATCTTTTTCAGGCTCACACACATAATAAAGATTGGTTTGTTTTCCAGCACAAATCATACCCGATTGTTCATTTGTTCCGGTTTTTTTATGGTGGAGTGATTGAATTTCTGGAGTGAAATTTCCATTGTTCAAAATATTATATGCGCGATTAACCAAGGTAAATTCCATAATGCCGCCACCAATTGTTCCCATCATTTCTTTATTTTCTGTCACTAATAACTTGGCGCCGGTTGTACCAGGTGAATGGATGGTATGATCAACAACCATGGCTATAAAAAGATTTTGTCCTTTGTTTAATAACGATAGAACTTTTTTCCAGTAGGCGATTTTAGGATTGTCATTCATTCAGAATTAAAAGGGCCATATAATCCCTTTAATACTTTTTCATGGGTAAAGGGTGCATCAAATGTGGAATTAAAAATTGGATTAAAAAATTTAATGGCATTCTCTATGGCAAAATAAGCGCCTATACCATACATAAGTGGCGGTTCACCTACGGCTTTTGATTTTAAAATTGCCATATCGTTTCCATCTGTATCCAAGGGTTCAATTGTAACCGTTTTTGGAACGGAGTATATATCTGGAATTTTATAGGTAGAAAGAGTGTTGGACATTAATTGCCCTTCGTTATTATACTGAAGATCTTCCATGGTCATCCAACCCATCCCTTGGATTAGCCCACCTTCAATTTGCCCATAATCAACACTGGGATTCATTGTTTTTCCGAAATCATGAACAATCTTTACAGAATCAAAATCGTAGGTACCACGAATACAATCAAGTGTCACTTGGGTAAGGGCCAAGCCGTACACATGATAGGCGAAAGGATGCCCCTTTTCTTTATCCATATCGAAGTTAATTCTTGGTGTAGCGTAATGGCCGTTTTCTGTTAAACAGATTCGCTTTAAAAAGGCCATCATCACCAGTTGATCCCAAGTCAAATCTGTTTGGTTTTCATTTGCATAAACCACGCCATCTTTAACCGCAACATCATGGGATGAAACTTTGAAATGGTCAGCGGCGCATATTTTTAATCGATCCATTAATGCATTGCATGCTTTTTCCAGCGCTTTCCCATTTAGATCTGCCGTAGAACTTGCAGCGGAAGGGGATGTGTTGGCAACCCGTGTCGTATTCGTCGATTCCAGTTTAACTCGTTTTGGAGTAATTGAGAAAATTTGTGTAGCAATCTGAAGCATTTTGGTATTCACACCCTGTCCCATTTCTACCGCACCGGTACTCACACCCACGCTGCCATCTGTATAAATATGAACAAGCGCTCGCGCTTGATTCATAGGCGTTTTTGTGAAGGAGATTCCAAATGTAACAGGCATTAGGGAGAAGCCTTTTTTTATATCAGAATGGTTTGCATTGAAATCCTTTATTTCTTTTTCAATGGTTTCAATATCAAATTTTGATTCCATTTTTCCCCAAATAGAATTCAATTCAACTCCATCCGCAATTTGCCCATAAGGGAATTCATTCCCATCTTTAAGTAGATTGATTTTTTGTAATTTATGAGTAGAAATACTCAGTTCTTTTGCGGCATGGCTCAATGCAGATTCAATGACAAACATTCCCTGTGGGCCACCAAATCCACGGAAAGCTGTATTCGGCGGTAAGTTGGTTTTGCAGGAGTAAGCGGTCATTATTACATTGGGAATAAAGTAAGAATTGGTGCCGTGGAAAAGTGTTCGTTCCATAACAGCGGGTGACAAGTCAGCAGCAGCGCCGGCATTTTGGTAAAATGTAGTTTCATAGGCCAGAATTTTCAAATCTTTAGAAAGTCCAATTTTATAATCTGAACTATAGGGGTGCCTTTTGCCCGTCATTCTCATATCATCCAAACGGCTTAAAACCACTTTTACCGGTGAATTCAAAATGGAAACACCCAATGCTGCCATAATGGCCCATGGTGTTGCTTGATCTTCTTTGCCGCCAAAACCACCGCCAATTCGAACAACATCCACTTCAATTTTATGCATGCCCACGCCTAATACTCTTGCCGTTATTCGCTGAACAGCTGTGGGTCCTTGGGTAGAAGATGATATACGAATATGTCCATTCTCTAAAGGAACTGCATAGGCGCCCTGGGTTTCTATATATAAATGTTCTTGTCCGTTTGAATCCGCTTGACCTTCAAAAATATGGGTACATTTCTCCCATGAATTTTTTGTATTTCCTAATTCAAATGTTCGGGGTGGAATAATTAATTGATTTTTCTGCTTTGCTTCTCGTGGGTCAACAATAATATTCTTTTTTGAAATACTGATCTCAATACATTTCCGCGCTTCAAAGGCGATATGGTCCGATTCGGCAATAATGAGTGCAATGGGTTGTCCCACAAAATGAACTTCTTTGGACGCGAACAATTGTTCATCGGGAATAATACCACCAATCTGATTTTCACCAGAAATGTTTTTATGGGTAATAATTTTAATAACGCCGGGGTAAGCAAGTGCTTTGGAATAATCGACTGATGTGATTGTGCCATGTGCCACTGGTGAATCGAATACGACACCAAAACATGTTCCCTGAATAAGTGGAATATCATCCAGGTAAATGGATTTCCCCGTTACATGACCTTTGGAATCAATATTTTTCATATGAATGAATCCAAAGTGAATTGATTTGGAAAAAGTGTAATAAAATGGGCGTAAAAAAGTTGACGGAGTAATAATCTTTTATAATCGGCAGATCCCCGAACATCACTAATGGGATTGATTTCTGTCTGAATTATTTCATTGGCAGATTGAACAGTCTCCGGCGAAAGTACTTTATCCGTAAGGAAGGCACATGTTTTGCCCAAGTACATTGGAATGGGGCCTACACCGCCAGCTGAAAGATGTGCCTGTGTTACTACATTTTTAGTAATCGTGATTTGAAAAGCTGTATTCACACTGGCAATATCAAGATGAATTCGTTTGCTTACTTTTTCAAAATTATAATGGCTATTTTGTGTTGGTAGTTTAAACGAAATCGTGGAAAGAATTTCATCAGATGATTTATCCAGATCTTTATACCCTTTGTAAAAATCTTTCAAGTAAATAGATCTGTTTTGGCCATTTTTTGTCAATTTTATTTTGGCGTTCAGTGCCAGAAAAAATGCAGTAAAATCACCGATAGGTGATGCATTTACAAAGTTGCCGCCAATAGTGGCCATATTGCGGATAGGAGATGATGCCACCAATTTTAAATGGTCTTTGAGCCGTGGGAAGGCAGATTGAAAATTGTCCGATTCTAATAAGTCCGTTGCCGTTATTCCAGCACCCAATGTACAAAGACCGTTTTCAATTTCAATACAACATAAATTAGGCGTATTTGAAATTAAATCCACATTTTGATCGATTAATTGGGCATGCTTTTGGACATAAAGGTCGGTGCCACCACCGACAAGTGTTTTGTTTTGGGGCTTAATATTTACTGGTGGTAATGCATTCAACATTTCTGGAATTTGGGCAAAATATGATGGGATAAATTGTTGTGCGATTAACCAATCCAGGGTTTCATTTTGGTCTTTATCAGAAAGTGATTCAGTGATATGTTTTGCGACTCTCTCGATAGGCTTGTATCCTGTGCACCGACAAATATTTCCGTCGATTGAAGCAATGGCATCTTTATAGCTCGGTGTTGATTTTGCCAAACAAAATTGGGTGAGAGAAACAACAAACCCAGTTGTACAAAACCCGCATTGAGATCCACTTTCATCCACCATGAATTGTTGGACGGGACTTAAAGAATCCATATTAAGACCTTCTATGGTGACTATATGTTTTCCATGGACATTACCGAGGGGCGTTAGGCAGGAAACTACTTGCCGATAATTCAATTGGTTATCAATCAATTCGCCAATGAGAACGGTGCATGCACCACAATCACCTTCCCTACATCCTATTTTTGTCCCCATAAGTGATTTTTCATATCTCACAAAATCAAGAAGTAATGCACCTTTGGGTTGCTCCGTTTTTATGGGTTTATTATTGAGAATAAATTCAATCATTAATAATCTATTTTATTATCATTTTTCTGCCACTGAATAAATGCGGATTGTGCTTCATCTCTTAATAGCTGAATGGTAGGAAGTTTTCTTTCATTAATTGGTCGTCCCATTTCTTGATAAATGGAATTGTCATCAAAATTTATTTCTGCTGCATCTTTTTTTGTATTTGCAAAATAAACTGCTTTTAGCCTTGCCCAATAGATTGCACCTAAACACATGGGGCACGGTTCGCAACTGCAATATATTTCACAATCATCTAACTGAAATGAATCCAGTTTTTTACATGCATTTCGGATAGCGATTATTTCTGCATGGGCAGTCGGATCGTTAGTGCCAGTGACTTCATTTACACCGGTGGCAATCATTACTCCATTTTTTACAATGACTGCACCAAAAGGGCCGCCTTTTCCTGATTGTACATTTTCTAATGATAATCGAATGGCTTCGCGCATGAATTTTTTCTGATGTTCCATATTTCTTTAATTGTTATCGTAATAGTGTTCAACTTGCTTAATCATTTCTTCTTTTTCAACATCGGGTAATAAACTGGATTTAAAGCTATTTTTAGCGAGTTGAGTAATCTGCTTCTTGGTAAGATTTAAGGCAGAAGCTATTTGGGTGTAATTCTCATTCATGTATCCACCAAAATATGCCGGATCATCTGAATTTATCGTAACCATTAATCCTGCTTCCATTAATTTCAGTAAAGGATGATCTTTCAAATCATTTACGACTTTTAATTCAAGATTAGATAATGGGCAAACCGTTAAGGGAATTTGTGTTTCAATAAGATACTTAATCAATTGATCATCATCAAGAGAACGATTACCATGGTCAATTCTAGATACCTTCAAAAGATTAATTGCTTCCCATACATATTCGGCCGGGCCCTCTTCTCCTGCATGGGCCACTGTGATGAATCCTTCGTCTCTTGCCTTAGAAAAAACACGCTGAAACTTCGATGGCGGATGTCCCATTTCAGATGAATCTAATCCTACCCCAGCGATCCAATTTTTATAAGGCAATGCTTGGTTCAATGTTTCAAATGCGGCTGCTTCATCTAAGTGTCGTAAAAAGCACATGATTAATTTGGAACTGATTCCCAGTTTTTCTTTTCCATCATCTAATGCACTGCGTATGCCTTGGATGACGGTATCAAATGAAAGGCCACGATCGGTATGTGTTTGCGGATCAAAAAATATTTCTGTATGAATTAGGTTTTGTTCGTGCACTTTGTTGAGATATGCCCATGTTAAATCATAAAAATCTTGGACGTGTAAGAGTACGCTAGCTCCCGCATAATAAATATCCAAGAATTCCTGAAGATTATTGAAACTGTAGGCTTTTTTTAATTCATCTATCGATTTATAGTTTATAGAAATATTATTCCGGCGAGCAATTTTGAACATAAGCTCAGGTTCAAAAGTGCCTTCAATATGTAAATGAAGTTCTGCTTTGGGAATGCCTTCAATAAAATTATTTAATTGAGTATGATTCACGTGAGTTATTTTACTAGAATGAATCACAAATTTAAGGTAGGAGGTATAATTATTGCTGGATTTTCTACCAATTTAAAAATTAAGAGTGGCCCGGGCCGGAATCGAACCAGCGACACAAGGATTTTCAGTCCTCTGCTCTACCAACTGAGCTACCAGGCCACATAAGGATTGGGAATGCTTTAAAAAAAGTGGGGAAAAATTACCGGAGGGTTTTTCTAAAACAAAAAGAATTAATGTGAAAATCAAGGAAAGACTTAACTCTTGTTTCAAACATTGTTTTCTTATAGGTTTTCCGGCATTTTTTAGAAGGGTTTCGGTTATCATGTCTCGACGGAAAACATTGGTTCTGGCCACGCATAATATTCATAAACAAACTGAGATGAATTATATTTTATCCAGATTAGGTGTGACTGTCATAGGTTTGGATCAATTTCCGGAGATTAAATCCATTGAAGAAACGGGAACAACGCTCATTGAAAACGCATTAATAAAAGCAAGGACTGTTCATGAAATAACAGGACTTCCATCTCTAGGAGATGACACTGGCTTGGAAGTGGATGCCTTAAATGGTGCGCCGGGGGTTTATTCTGCAAGATATGCTGGTGAAAATGCCACCTTTGACGATAATGTAAATAAAATGCTGATTGCTTTAGATGGTATTCCTTACGATAAGAGGAGAGCTAGATTCAGAACAGTGTTAGCTTTTGTAGATTCTAATTCGGAACTCTCTGAAGACGGAGTCATTGAAGGTAGGATCATAAATAAAGCTTGTGGAAAAGATGGGTTTGGATATGATCCAATTTTCCAACCAGAAAGATATGATATTACTTTTGCGGAAATGACACCTGAAGAGAAAAATAGGATTAGCCATCGCGCAAGAGCATTAGAAAAAATGAAAAAAATATTAAAAATATACTTTGAAAAAGGAGAATTTATCGAATAAAACGATATCAGGTTAATCAAGACTAAACTTGATCTTTTTAAAACAAACTTGTACTTTCTTTTTCCGATTTCTTTTAATCGGTTTATGGGGATTCTTTTCCCTATGGCCCACCTATGCCCAGGACTCAGATTCCATTTTAACCGTGGAATCACATATAATTTTAATTCCCGATTACATTCCGTCATCACCATTCGTTGTGAATCCTTTTCCTACTTTAAAAAAATCACTGGTCCAACCCTTGGACTCAATAAAGACACCTTTGGGATTATTGAATTTCCCTTATCAAAATAAAAAAACTGATGTTAAGCTTTCTTGGGATTGGCAAACAATTACCATCTCTAAATTTGTTGATGGAAAGCAAGTCCAAATGCCTTTTACAGCTTCTGTTGAGTGGTACCTAAAAAAGTTTCACCAACAATCATGGCATAAGAAATTCATAGAAACCATGCAAAAAGATGCCAAGGATGGTAAAAAAAATCGCCGGGGCCAGATGATTGAAGTAGTTGGTGTGGATATTGGTAGGTTGGGACGGGCATCACTCCGAGTAAGTGGGAATGTGAATATTAATGGTAAAATGGTTTTTCAGGATCAAGAATTGGTTCGATCAACCTTGAACCAGACACAAAATACCCACCTTGAATTTGACCAGAAACAAAACCTGAATATCCAGGGAAAAATTGGAGATAGAATCACCGTTGCTATGGATCAGGACTCTGAACGTGATTTTGATTGGGAAAATAATATTCGGATCTCCTATGAAGGACACGAAGATGATATTATACAAAAAGTAGAGGCTGGAAATATTTCTCTTTCTCTTCCATCTACAAAATATGTCACTTTCTCCGGGAAGAATCAGGGACTTTTTGGAATAAAAGCAATTTCAAAACTAGGTCCTGTGGACATTACCACGATTGCTTCAATTGAAAAGACTAAAAAAGAACAATCTGAATGGGAAGGTGGTGGACAAAGTAGTACCCAACAGATTAGGGACGTAGATTGGATAAAAAACAGGTACTTTTTTATTCATCCAATGTTTAGGAACGGATTGGATACAACGGCTTTTATAGATGGGCAATTAAAATCAGTTTCAATTCCTTCTTTTTATCCAACAAAGAACGGAAGGCATTCCCTTGGAAATATAGTGGTGAAAAATTTTGAATTGTATAAATCTATTAATACTAATAATGCGAATGCAATGACCGGGATGGCTTACATCGATCCATTAAATATTGCTGATACGAATTATGTAGATGAGAATGAGGAAGGGAGTTTTATACGTTTAGAGCAAGGAACCAATTATTATGTAAGCCCAGACTTGGGCTTTATTCGAGTGCGTGAGATGGTTTCACAGGATATTTTAGGATGTACTTTTATTCTTGCGGATCGAGAGACAGGTGCTACCGTGTTAGAAGTCGGTACAGGTGCAGATTCTCTTGGAACTAATTTATCACTCATGATGCTAAAGCCCCGGAACAGTTACCCTAATCACTCAACCTGGCCCCTCATGTTCAAAAATGTATATTACCTAGGGACAACTCAGATCAATACAGAAGGATTTGAAGTTAAAATTTTCAATAAAAATGCCACTCCAGTTTCTGAGAGAGATAAGGCCACAAGTTTACCCTATATTACATTATTTGGATTAGATAGTTTGGATGAAAATGGTCAGCGGAATTATGATGAATTGATCGATTCAGATCCGAATATCATGAATGTGGTAGATGGCGAGCTCATGTTTCCAACGCTTCATCCTTTTGCTAACTCAGATTCTTTAGTCGGTGGAACAAATGCAGAACAATTACAAGGACAATTAGGTTCAGGACTTCTTTATACATCATCATCATCATCAGAAGTGAATGCCGATCATCGGTGGATGATTGAAGTAGCATATTCAAACCAAAGTTCTACCATTAGTCTTGGCTTTATGCTGGTGGAAGGTAGTGAGGAGGTTATACAAAATGGTGTTACCCTTAAACGGGGATTAGATTATAATATTGATTATTTTTCTGGAACTATCGTTCTTTTAGGGGATGCAGGTAATGACCCAAATGCAAAACTCAAGATCAATTATGATAAACATGAGTTAGTATCCTTTGATAAAAAAACTATTTTTGGAACACGGGCTCAAATGGATCTGGGAAAGAAAAATTCCTTTATTGGTGCCACAGCACTTTACTTTAACCAATCCATCATTAACGAAAAAGTAGAAGTGGGTTATGAGCCTACACGAAATTTTATTTGGGATTTGAATGGTCGGTATGAATGGGATATGGATGGTGTAACTCGTATTCTGGATAAACTTCCTGTGATTGAAGCAGAAAAAATGTCATTATTTTCAATTGAGGGGGAAATCGCCCAAGTAATGCCGAATCCAAACTCCATTAACAATCCAGAAACGGGAGACCCCAATGGTGTTGCTTTTATAGACGATTTTGAAGGGAGTAAAAGAACCACATCACCATCCATTCAAAGGCGATTTTGGAAAGCATCTTCTGCGCCTATTTATTACGATGATATCATGGCCTCTTTCGAAGATGAATATTCCCAGCGAAATCGAGGAAATTTGCATTGGTTCAATCCTTATGTGCCATACAGGACCAGAGAGATTTGGCCAAACCAGTCCACATCACTACGGGCCGGAAATGAAACCACGGATGTGATGGTGCTACGGTATAAGTCCAAAAGGCATCAAAGAGATATTGATCCTGATTCACTCTGGATAGGTGTTACCACATCTTTGTATTCCGGAGATTATGAGCAAACGCAAAGTAAATTTTTTGAAATTTGGTTAAAAGGGGAATCCGGCCGCATCCACGTTGATCTGGGGAAAATATCTGAAGATATGGATGGAGATGGTCAACTCAATACCGAAGATGTCCCTGGCGCTGGATTATCATTGGGAAATGGATTTTTAGAAGATGCTGAAGATACAGGACTGGATGGCTGTTTTGACGAAACAGAAGATGGATGGGGTGGATGTCTTGAAAGTGGAAATTATAATGAATATCTTATTTCTGGAGAAACGGATATAATCAATGCTTCTAGTGATGTTGATTCCCAAGACCCCAATGGTGATAATTGGAATTATGATCAAAATAATATTTCGGACTATACTCAAGTAAATGGAACAGAAGGGAATGGCACAGGAAACAGAATCCAAGAAGGTGGGAAATATCCTGACACAGAAGATTTGGATCGTTCTACTTTCCTGGATAAAACAAATGATTTTTTTTCCACAAACTTTATGTTGACGGATACCACCTACCTTGC
>Ga0308019_10000271_pt1 | contig 32196 bp, 25 predicted proteins | sample Neamet284_FD_203135 | JGI IMG/M metagenome (GOLD analysis project Ga0308019, IMG submission 203135) | Marine microbial communities from water near the shore, Antarctic Ocean - #284 | ecosystem: Environmental > Aquatic > Marine > Unclassified | place: Southern Ocean | collected 2014-10-01
CTCCCCGGAAAAGGTTCACTCGTAGAGAATCTCGCCCTTTGCATCGAGTAATTCCACGGTCAGACCTGCAGCTCGACCTTGAATGATGATTTCTTCATGAATAGTATCGGAGAAATCGTCAAGAGCCCCCAGGGCAGTAATTCCTGCAACATCAGTCAATTGATCGATGAGGTGGTTGAGGACGCAAGAGACGCCGTAGGCTTGGCCTGCACGGAATGCGTGGTCGACGCCGCCGATTTCCGGCTCTTCGGCCTTCATCCGCAGCATTATTTGCTGTGAATAGGCAACTAGGGCGCCATAAATCGATTCAATTATTTGTGCAGCTTCAAGATCGCCCAACAACATTTGTGATTGAGCCAGGGCTGCACGCACGGCTTTACCGTAGGTCGCATGCGCGGCAATCGTGTCGTTTGTTTCGGCTTGCATGGCTTGGTCGATGAGTTGCTTCCAGTCTTCCATGGGCAAGCCACAGCACACCGGCCCCTTGAAGGTTAAGGCGCATCATACTGATTAGAAGTCAAATTTTGAAATCTGTGCCTTCGCCTTCAACAATTCCTGCTTGACGAACTGAACCATCGGCTGCGACGAATTCGCCCGCCTTTGTCTGGATGTCATAGAGGTTTACCAATTCTTTGCGCTCAACCATGCCGCCTTCGCCTAAAGAGACAGTGAGTGAACGAACAATGGCATCTAGAGTTCCCAATGCTTTGTCTCGATGGCTTGCATCGATGTTGTGATCCGAATATCGTGCTTCTTCGAAGACCGAGAGGAATCCATCAAGTTGGTCTGAAGGGACCATGCTGAATGCGGTACGAACTGCTGTTTCAAACTCACGAGTGGTTTCGTAAACTTTCTTCATGAAACCATAGCGCTTGAAGTGCTTAACCAAGTTCTTGTAACAATCGAAAATTGCTGCAATATATTCGTTACTTGCCTCGAGTTGCATCATCGTGTCGGTCAAAATACCCTTGAGTGCTTGCACCTGTCGACGAGCTTGAGCACGCTGGTAGTAAATCGCTCCAGCAATCAAGAGTGCCATTGCAATCAGAACGAATGACATGGTCTTGGCTGGGGTAAAGAACCCAATATCGGCTTCAAGTGAGATGGCCTTCATCCAAGTAACTTCATGGGTTACATTGTCGAGAGACTCTTCAAAGTATGTTGAACCAGGATAGTACGCAATGATTCGCCATTTTCCTGAACATGCGACACCGTCACACGTTTGACCACCAAAGGCCCATTCGAAGTCTGCAATACCTTGCTCATTTGTTCGAGATTTATTGGTTCCTTCAACGACCCATTCATTGAGTTCATCAGACCAATATTGGCGAACGAACCAAATCTCTTCATTTTCTACGGAAAGATCGAGTCGGTCACGCAAAAGGGCAATAGAACCGATGACTGGTTCGTCGGTATCTAATCCATTCTCACCAGTGTGGCTCCATGTTTGCTTAACTTGTAAGTCAATTCTGGAGCGAACCAAGACAAGTTGGTCGATATGAGAGCCGTTCAAGACATTCGATGAATCCTTATCACAGCCGCCAGGGACGTTGATATCTGGTTCAAAGGCGACACGTAAAGTACGGAAGCCTTCCAATTTGCCACCAGTCGTTTCCACGCCACGTAGGGTTGGGTTTTGACTTGGGTCGCCACTGAACCACTCAATTGTACCATCGATTTCGCTGGTGCGGATTGTGGAAACTGGACGAGTGTTTTGTTCAGGGTCGAGGTAGATGTTCAAACACTTTCCACCGACATATTGGCCGTTGGATTGCATTAATTTCGCATCGATGTGGAACGATTCTTTGAGATAGAGGACTGGGTATTCGGTTGTGTTCGCTGCAGTCCAAGTCTCGACGCTTGCCTTGAATGGTCCTACTTCGTTCAAGGCCAATGTTGAATTCGAAAAGACATCGAATTCTGTTTCATAGGTATCGTTCTGGTATCGATAAGCATCATTATTGTCGTAAGAGGAGTAGGTCACTATGACCTTTGCCTTTCCAGCAGAAACATCGGAAAGTGGACATTCGATGGAGAAGTATCCATCGAGGTCAGTGATTCCAGAAGTGCATGATGTCGGGCTCGATTGACTGTTCACCATCTCATAGTTGACACGAATCTTACGGTTGGTCAAATTGGTACCGAGTTCATCTTGTAATTGTCCTGTGATAATCATTGGCTTTGGAATTACTTCGCCTGTAATTGGGCTTACTTCACTGGTATAGACGATTTGATCGTCAACCGTCAATGAAGTGCGGCCTATGAATGAAAATCCATTTGCGTTGTTGGTCAGCTTCAATCTGAAGTGATCGTTCCCTGATACGCCGAGGCAAGGGTCCCAAGCGCCTTGGATTCCAAGGACGACTGGGTCGAGTGCGGTGCAACCTTCGTTTGGTAATGTTTCTTCAAACCGAAGAATTACATTGACCGGACCGAATCCATCTGGGAGGAAAGATTCAGGGTCGTTTTGGAGGGCTGTAGCGTCCAATGGAGCGATATCTGCTTTGAGACATCCAACTTCGCCGTTAAACATTCCACTGGTTTCATAACGATCAAGAATTCCGTCTTGGTTAATATCTCGGTCGGCAATACCGTCACCGTTTCCGTCGTAATAGCACATGTGAGCCTTGTCAGGTTGTATATCTGGCAGAGTAATTGTTCCTGCAGAAGGTCGAACAGTAGCTACAATTTGTCGATGTGTTACGCCATTGAAATCTACACCTTCGAAGATAACATCGACTAATCCGCCGTTTGGTGCTGTAGCACCATCTAATGCGGCTCCTCCACCATCTCGTATTGATGTTGTATTATCGTCAGTCACTTGGGCAGTAAAATCCCATAAATCGCCAGAATTCCGAATGTTTGGTTCTGTAGAAACAATCGAAAGATAGGTTCGTGAAACAACCCACACTTGTTGAACCAAGGTGTTGCCCTTGAGCAATGGGGTACCTCCAAATTCGAATTGTAAACTGAAGTCACCCAGTGAATCCGCAGCGGATATATTGAATGGTATTTCGAAGAATCCTTGATCATCGGTATAATTTATTCCAGTACGACCGTCTGCTGACCATGTATAATTGACGGGTACATTCTGAACTGCTTGGCCCGAATTATCAACGAGTTTCGCTTGAATAGTTGAACTCGTATTTCGATAAAGTCGTGGTACCGAAGTGGTTAGGAATTCAGTTGTTCCAACTACTGTGACGTTGATGTAGGCGCCGGTAGCCGCAAGTGTTGAACTGTTTCCTGTAAAATAATATGCTGAGTTCGTGAAATCAACACGCATTCCATAGGTTCCTGAACTGTATTGACTGTACCACGACCAGTTGTATTCAAACGCAGCATCACATGTCGGGCAATCCTTGGTTGGGCGAGCCGTATATGCTGTCTCGGGGTAATTGGTTGAAAATTGACCATTATGATCAATGTCGACTTGGAGGGCGATAGGGTCTGAATCCCAAGGGTCATTGGTTCGGTTGGTAACAGTACCTGTAACCCATAGTGTATCTTCTGTATCCATTTGTGGAACGATTTCACACCGGACTAAACTGTCAGGGTCAGTAGAATCTACGGCACCACAAGGTGGTAAATCACTGTCTCCACCGTTCACCAAGTTGATGATCCAGTGAGTAGAATTCGTAGAAATGAAATTGCGCAATTGAATTTCTCCATCATAAAGTGTCAACGGATTTCCATCCCAGTTCTTTGCTTGGATATGTGATTTCTTGAAATCGTTGAAATCCAATCCAGCACCCGTGAGTGCTTCAGAATGGAATAAAGTGGCCCAATTACCATAGGTGCCATCGCCATTATTTATTGAAGAATTATACCAATATACGGGGTTGGTTCCAGCAACAATCATCTGTGCTTCGATGTTCATACGGTGCATGACACGGATTGCTTGAGGCTCTGTGCTGTCGCCATGGAGGTAAGGGAATGGCCAATCAGCAGTCAGTTCTGGTTGCGTATTTACAGTCACTTCGTAATCACCAGCGGGGAGGCTTGTATTTGTGTAATCATACGAGATAATTACGCCGTTTCCATCGAGAAGAGGTTTGAGTTCTTTGGATTGCTGATCCCAAGCAACTTCTTCATAGCCGCCAGGAACTTGTCCAATTCCATTATCTCGGGTTGAATTCCACTGAATTTGCTTCCACAAACCATTGATGCCGATGTCTTGGACGAAAGTAACAGAAACTAATCCATTGCCTCCAGCTCGGTAACCGTTTCCACCAAGTCCAGTAAAGTTGGTCGGATGGGTGTAGTTGCCAAAGATTCCCCCGCGAACGGAGAAGGTGAATGGGGCATTTGGTACGAGATTATCGAAAATACCACGCTGTAAGTCGGCGGTATAATACGACCACATATCAATCCAGAATGGTTGTTCATCACTTCGGAAATAACTGTCTAAGTAAATGTCGGCTGTGAGATTTGCTTCAGCACCCAAATAATAGGATTGAGATTCATTACCATTAAACGCAAACATCTCGGTTACAACTGCATAGACTCTGTAGGTTGTGTTGTCACCCACTGTCAAATCCTCAGGATAGAGGAACTGACCAACTGTGAAATTACCGACTACAGTGGTCAAGACATTGATGGTCTCGATTGCAGTTGTACCATTGTCGGCCCATTCAATATGAACTTGGACTGGCAGGCCAACTGCCGGCTCTAAAACACCGGATACTGGATTCACCCAATCGACGTGCCCAGTGAATATAGAAGGAGATTGTGCGTCAAGCCACAAAGTATCAGGAAGGTTGAGCGTGATGAATGTTGGCGCCTTATCGTCTTCATCGAGCACGCAATCGTTGTCATGATCCCAGTCACTTGATTCAGCACCGCCGTAGCAAACAAATCCAGTTTCACCTTCTTCAAGATGGTCGAAATCTGCATCTATGAGGCTATCATTGTCATCATCGTTATCGATGGCATCGGGACCTGTTCCCGCATCCAATGGATTGGCGAGGCCTTCTCCATTTCCTAAATCGTCGTGGTCCCAAGGATTTGTTGAGTTTCGGCCAAAGCGTGTTGGCCAAAGTATGACTTCATCGTCGTCGAGCATACCATCTTCATCGTCATCGGTGTCAATATCGTCGCGTTCTCCGTCGTTATCGTGGTCGAAAGGAGCGGTGAGGCTGATTGATAACTCATAGGTGTTGTTGAGCCCGTCTGCATCCCAATCGTCATCTGCCCAATCAACGATTCCGTCGTTATCATTGTCAAAGGGTGATTGTTCTTCACCCAAGAAACAGTTTGGCAGTGTTTCTTGGATCTGATCGAGGATTCCATTGTTATCATCATCTGGGTCTTCGGCGTCGGGAACTCCATCGTTATCGTTGTCGACGTCATAGAGAGTCGGTTGAATCAAACCTTGCGAAAGGATTCCGCGATCCCAAACAGCTTGGAAGTAGCCGTCTGAATCAATATCTGCATCGTTTCCATCGTCGTCATTATCAACGCAATTTGTTCCTTTGAAGAAATTGCCATTTTCCTGATTTGCATCATTGTCGAGGTCGTCGTCGATATCGATTTCAAAGAAATCCCAAATGCCATCGTTATCATCGTCGACATCATACCAATCGTACACTGAGTCATAATCGTCATCAAGATCAATCGTCGCATTGGTGAAATCACCATCGATGTCTCCGTCAACAGAGTTATTGATCAAATCTGCACCGAGTTCATCAGGGAAGTCAGCGATCATTCCGTTGTCCGAAGTCCATTGCCAAACCCCTGTAGCCAATCCAACCCAGGTTACGAAAGCATCTCGGTTGTTGAGCATTTGGAAATGTGTAATTCCAGATTCAATCGTGCCGTCTCCACCGAAGTCGTAGTGGTAGCAGCCGCCTTGGGCACCAGGAGTGCAACTCCAGTTACCGCTTGGTCCACCGGCTGTTGGGCCTTGGTCGATGAAGGCATCGGGGCGAATAGAATACGGAGAGCCGAATTGGGCGTTAACACCGTTGAGTGGCATGTGGTAAGTAAGAGCATAGTTGTATCCACATACATAGCCGGAACCAGAGTTTCCTGCAGACCAACCGCATTGGGACATGTTGTATGTTCCGCCCATTTTGAGATCGTCGGTATCGAGGATACCGTCGTTGCCTTCGTCTTGGTCCCACCAATCGGGCATTCCGTCGGCATCTTGGTCGATATCTAAGCCGTTCGAAAGAGAGTCGCCATCTGTATCGATGTCCCAGTCATTGCCGCCATTGTAAGGCGACCAACGAGCAAAGAGGAACCAATAGTATTCGGGAACTGTTCCAGGCGTAACCGGGGTGGTTGTTGCGTCATAGCCGTTGTAATCAAGTACGACGTCTACGAAAGGATTGTGCCAGAAAACAAGGTTCCAATGGTCAGTTGCGTTATCGGTGTAAGGTGTGCTGTCTTGGCTACCGTCGAGGGTTCCACCATCGGCAACAGGATAGTAAGGCGTTGCAAAATTATCATTTGCATCGTAATCAACAAGACCACAATTTCCGTCATCAGGGTCGTAGTAATCGGAAATACCATCGTTGTCATCATCCCAATCGATGTCGTTTTCAAGGCCGTCACCGTCGATGTCTGAGTCGACTGAGTTTGGCCCGTCATCTCGGTAGAGTGCGCCGTTGATGGCGTGAAGGTCGGCGTCATTGTCAAGGTCACAATCCCAATCGATATCGAGTGGGTCGATGATTCCGTCATTGTCATCATCTACGTCGATCCAATTATTGATGCCATCGCCATCCCAATCGTTGAATTGCGAATAAGAGGCTCGTCGTGTATTACAGCGTGAATCAGGAGCAATTGGATTTGGATTTGCTGATGTTGGGCAATTCCATGCTGCAACATCAGATGATTTGTCTAGTGGGAAGGAATCATTTTCATTCGATATCTGGTCGTCATCGGAATCATATTCGAAATTGTTCGCATCTCCACTAACGGTGATATCTCCGGCGTTATCTGGGGTTGGCGTACCACCCATATCTGTGTCCAACCAATCATAAATAGCGTTGTAATTTTGGTCGAATGGCCGCAATCGGTCATCGTCTAAATCCTGATCATAGTCCATTTCACAATCTATTCCAGCAATGCCGTCTGTGTCTCCACCAGGTGTTTGGTATGGTGAGGAGTTGGCTCGAGTATAATCATTCAACATGTCACCATTGCCGTCAATGTTGCTGCATGTATCTGCTATTCCGTCATTGTCGTCATCGGGGTCCGACATATCGAGAATTCCGTCATTGTCGTCATCGGTATCGGAACTATCTGGTGTGCCGTCGTTATCGTTATCGGGGTCGATGAAGTTTGGAATGCCGTCACCGTCAAGGTCGCCATCAATAATGGTTGTAAATGCTGGAACGCCGTTTGGAGCTGCTGTTGTGACCAAAGGTGCATTCACTGCATTAACACGGTTCAATTCCCAACTAAGATAATTGATGCCGCCTGAATAGGTACGATATGAATTGAAATCCCAGTTAATTGGGGCGTCGTAGAGATTGCCTGCTTGGATGTGCGTAAGTGTCAAAGATGCGTCATAGGGGTTAGCGTCAGTAATATCGTCAACGCCGTCACCATCGTCGTCAGTATCAAAGTAATCCTGGATTCCGTCGCTGTCGAGGTCGCATGGCCATTTGAATTGGTCGATACGGGCATCGTTGTCATCGTCTTCATCGTAGCTTCCTGCCCCAGAACCATCCGAGTCTTCATCGGTAACGCCATCGTTATCATGGTCCATTGGGTTTTGGTCTGCGAGGTAGAATGCTCCAACTGCTTGGCCAGTCCAAGGGTGAATGACGCTTGGGTCGAGGCGGCGGTCGGTGCTTACATTCCGTGGGTCCAGACCGAGTGCCTCAAGAGCAGCAATGTCAATTGGCCCTTCGAGAATTCCGTCATTGTCGTCATCCCAGTCTTCTGCATCGAGGATCCCGTCATTGTCGTGGTCGAATGGGTCAGTCCCATAACATCCATCGAATCGTTCGAGTAGGTCGTATATTCCATCGTTGTCATCGTCTAAATCGTAAAGGTCGCTGATACCATCATTGTCGTGATCTTCTTTATTTGATTCTTCAAGGAGAGAGGAATAGTATGGCATGAGAGCCGCGATTGCTGATTCATCTGAAATGATTCCAGAAGCAACCCCGGGGTCCGCCCACATGATGTCAGAAAGAGCTGGGTGGTCTTCCAGTTGCCATGTATCTTGGGCACCGTTCCAAGAGCCTTGTCCGCCTTGGCTAGCTGATTGCCCAGATGTTAGGGTGATTGTTTCACCTTCGCTGAAAAGAAGAGTTGGTGTTGTTTCATCTGCGCTCAAATCTTGTACAATGCCAAGCATTGTGCTGGTCAACATCAAAATGATGATTGTCATTGACATTGTGAGCTTTTGACGTTGAGTGATGGTTTTTAATTGTGTTTTGGAGAGCATGTCGTCACCTTGGAATCATTTTGCCACCGACATTCCCTATTTGAAGGCCATGGCGCGGTTGCGTGTTTTGGTATCACAGAAGTCGTTGCGTATCATCGCCACTTCAATTGAAATTACAAAGTAAGAGTGCTCGACGAGAGGAGAATGCCAACGTTGTTCAGAAGTTCTTCAAGTGAAGGGACTGAGTTTATTCAATTGTCTAATTTTCTAATTGTCTAATTGTCTAATTGTCTAATTGTCTAATTGTCTAATTGTCTAATTGTTTAATTGTTTAATTGTTTAATTGTTTAATTGTCTAATTGTCTAATTTTCTAATTGTCCTTTTTGTTCAATGAATTAGAATGAGATGGAGAAGAAAAAGATGCTGAAGAAAGAGAGGAAAAAGAAAAAAATGGCGAAGAAAGATATAGAAAAGTGAGAATGAAGTGAATTGGAATGAAAAGAAAAAGAATGAAAAAGAGGGATTTCTAAGGGGCGAACCCCTTAGAAATCCGGCGCCCCGATACCAAAGCATCGGTGATTGTCATACGATAGTTACGTCACTAAATTTAAGCTTCGAGTTCATCGAGAATGCCGTCGTCATCGTCGTCAGCATCTTCGTGGTCGTCTAAACCGTCATTGTCGTGATCGAATTGACCGGTCATTGAGTTTCCGTCATTGTTTTCGAACCAGTCGGCTAGGCCGTCGTTGTCGTCATCAGTGTCGGAAAGATCCCAAATTCCATCATTGTCATGGTCGTATCGGTAGGTTCCAGAGATTCCACCAACTTCGTCAACGTCGAGAATATCGTCGTTGTCGTCATCAGTATCGACTCCATCATCGGAACCATCATTGTCGTGGTCGCGGGAGCGGTCTTCACCAGCATCCTTTTGTCCATTCATGTTGATATCTTCCCAATCATTGTAGTTGTCAATTCCATCGTTGTCGATGTCGAGGTCAACGGAATCTGTGATTCCATCGTTGTCGTGGTCGTAGATGTTGGTGTTTGGGTCGCCGTCTTGAGTTTCCTCAGAGTCGTCGATTCCATCGCCGTCATCATCACTGTCAAGAGCATCGTCAATTCCGTCGTTGTCGTGGTCGTTTGGATTGTCATCGACATCGTTGGGGATTCCATCGTTGTCGTTGTCATTATCAATGTTGTCTGGAATTCCGTCACCGTCGTTGTCGGCAGGACCTTGGTTTTCAGTTTGCTGTTGTTGTTGTTGGTCGGTCTGTTGACCCTGTTGGCCTTCTTGACCGTTTTGGGTTTGACCTTGTTGTTGCTGGCTCTGACCGTTTTGGTTTTCGCCGTTTTGGTTTTGACCTTCTTGCTGGCCTTGTTGACCACCTTGTTCGCCACCTTGTTGTTGCTGACCTTGTCCATTGTCTTGCTGTTGACCTTGTTGACCTTGCTGACCTTGTTGACCTTGCTGGCCTTGTTGACCTTGCTGGCCTTGTTGACCTTGCTGGCCTTGTTGACCTTGCTGGCCTTGTTGACCTTGCTGGCCTTGTTGACCTTGCTGGCCTTGTTGACCTTGCTGCCCCTGGCCCTGTCCTTGACCTTGTCCTTGGCCTTGTCCTTGACCTTGTCCTTGACCTTGACCTTGTCCTTGGCCTTGTCCTTGTCCTTGTCCTTGTCCTTGCCCTTGTCCTTGTCCTTGTCCTTGACCTTGTCCTTGACCTTGTCCTTGCCCTTGGCCTTGACCTTGTCCTTGACCTTGTCCTTGACCTTGACCTTGTCCTTGGCCTTGTCCTTGTCCTTGTCCTTGTCCTTGTCCTTCGCCTTCTGGGGTCGGAGTGCCAGCTTCAGATTCGCCACCGCCTTCAGTGCCGCCATTTCCTGCGCCTGCGCCTGACTCGGTAAAGTCAGGGTCGTAAGCATCGGGAATGCCGTCACCGTCAGAGTCGGAATATTCACCGTCGTTCGGGTCGTTCGGGAACGAGTCAACGTTGTCAGCCTTACCATCACCATCAGTGTCGGAGTTGTTCGGGTTAGTACCCGCTGCATACTCTTGGGCATTGGTTAAACCATCGCCGTCAGGGTCTGCATTACCGTCGCCACCATTAGTTGGGTTGAGGCCATTCGCGACTTCCCAACCATCTGGGAGGCCGTCGCCATCGCTGTCTGCATTATTCATATTGGTGCCTTCGTTTTGCTCCTCGGAGTTGGTGAGACCGTCACCGTCCCAATCGGCGCCACCATCAGATGGGTCGAGTGGGTCAGATCCGTCACCGCTCACTGCAGAAACTGCAGAGAGAGCGAGGAACATTGCAATTAGCACGCTCATTATTTTTTTATCATTCATGTTTTTTCACTTCCTATATTTTTGGTTGTTTTACATAGAGAACCCGCTGTTCTCTCTTTCCAAATGTCCAGCCCACATGGTGGGAGGGGCATTTTGGGATGTTAACGGTGCTACGCACTGAATGCGTGTAATTTCCAAGGCGGTAACAAAAGACTTTTGACCGACAACTTCAACGGTTGCGGCAAGCATGAATTGCTTAGCAAGCATGCTTTTTTGTCTCTTGTCCTGTTCCTTGTATTGTTCCTCCAAATGCATCGTATTTCACGGGTTAGTTCTAGGGAACCCAACGTTCCCTCTACATATTGGAACACACCGACCCTATATGAAAGGCGCGATGCGGTGTTTCGTTTATCCCTCAAGAGTATATGCTGGGGGAAGCAAAATAGCTGCTTGTTGATTTAACACAAACCTCGACACGATATCTGCCAAATTCGAATCGGCGAATGCGTGGAGCCTCTCACTACCGTTTCCCGACGCAGGAGCCCAAAGGTGCAAGGGCTTGGCTGAGCGACTCAAAGCGATCTTTGCTGCACGAATTGCGTTTGAGCCCGGCAATCCAACACTGCCTGAACTATCAAGGCCGAGGTGGTGAATCAATCGACCCTGCCTTACGCCTTCTTTTCCTTCGAGTGCAAGCATGCCAAGAATTGTGAACTGGTCCCTCTTTGAAGCGTCCCAGCGGGTATAATCTCCCTCGAACCTTTGCGTAATATGCTCCAAGAACCCACTGTATTGTTTTGGTAAATTCTCATATGAAATCGCTTCAGCCGTTTTCCGACGAGGGAGGTGGGCATCTTTTGGAAGAATTTCTTTAAATTCACTCCATTTATGCGCTGTATCGATCCAATTTGAGAGCCTTTCAGCAAAGAACGGGTCTGCACCTCTCCAATTCCAAACACTCCTTTTGATGAGTTCAGGTGCCACGTTTGAAAATCCTTCTGGATCTCTTTCAGCAAGAGTTTGGAGGGCCTTCAAGTATTTTTCATTCCGTGCTTTTTGCAGGGTCTGCTCAGGCGGCATTAGAATTATGTTGTCCGTAGTTACATAATAAGGTTCTTTCTTGTTGATTTGCTTAGATTTCATTGTATCTCCTCAATTTTTGCGTGATTTCCGCATCTTTTCAAATATAATGGCGAAAATACCGCCGCAGCACTCATATTATTTATTATGGCCGAATGTCTCCGGTGGATTATATCTTGTTGAATATAAAAAATTACGACGGTATATGAACAATTCATGTTTATAATTGCTTCATCATCGAACGGTGTGGCCCGATTCCGTCAATCGAATAGGGCTCGTCGATGAGCGTCCATCCTCTTGACAGGTAAAATGGGATGGCGATTTCTCTGGCTTGTAAAAATCCAGTTTTTGCGCCAAAGTGCTGCTTTGAGGCTTTTTCAAGTGCTTGTAAAACGGTTGCTGCATACCCTTGGCGTCGCGCTTCTTGGCGCGTACCCATCTGTCTGATTTGAATGGCGGGCCTATTAGAGAGGTCGACCAACGGCCCGAACCCTGGACACTTTGTCGCGTCTGGCCCTGCGTGATCTGCTGCAGAGCCATCGCTGTTCGCATCGATAAGATGTGCTCGACCAACGGCTACGACTGAACCTTCATGCTCTACCCAAGCATGTATGGCCTCATCATCGTCTTCAAGAATCTCTGCACCTCTTGTGAATCCGATAGGCTCTCGAAGAACTGCGTATCTACAATCGTAGTAGGGGGTTGTGGGTGTTGCAGGTGGAGTCAAAACATGATGCATGGGGGCACCTCGATGTATGCTTTAGGGAGGGGGTTTTAGAAATATACCCCTCAAAAGCCAGAAAACAAGATATTTAAAAAATGGGTGTATATGCGAGAGGGCGTCTTTATGGCGTTCGGTCGCGTTGAAATAGAACCGGTGAATCCCATGGATTACTGCACGGGTGTCGGAGCGGCTACGTCGGGGATTGCAAATCCTCTCACCTGGGTTCAAATCCCAGTCTGTGCTCTTTTCAAAAAAACACTGCCCACTTTGTTTTGACGCGCAGTCTTGATATTCAATGACCGGTTGGTCTGTCTTATCCCTAGATGTTGTCTATTTGGAGGAAGTGTCTATGCCTGAAATTAACCGTTCTTTGAAAAACGTCGGAACGGGCTTTGCCGCATTCCTTGCGCCCCCCGGCCCAGAAGTGATTCGATTTTCGGTGGGGTTGCCTGATTTTGATACTCCGCAGCCCGTCATTGATGAGGCAAAAGCAGCCCTTGACCGTGGAGAGACGACCTATACTCGGACTCAAGGTTCAGTCGAATTATGTAATGCGGTGGCTCATCATCTTTCAGGCTACGATATTCCTGTAGACCCTGAAGATGTGTTGATTACCCCGGGTTGTAAACAGGCTCTTCTGTATTCAATGATGGTCACCCTTGATGCTGGCGATGAGATTCTGTTGCTTTCTCCAGCGTGGCCTTCGTATGACGGTATGATAAAACTTCTCAATTGCAAACCGGTCCATGTCCCAGTACTACGGGATAATTACCATCCCGATTTCAGTGCACTTGAAGCTGCAGTGACTTCGAAAACCAAAGCCATCCTCATCAACTCTCCCAACAATCCAACAGGGGCTGTTTACACACCTGGAGAAATTCGTCAACTTGTTGATTTTGCCATCAAACATGACTTGTGGATTCTTGATGACATGATTTACGCAACCTTGGCATGGACGGATTACCCTTACACCTCACCATGTTCCCTTGAAGGGGGTGCAGATCGGACAATTACCATTGGCGGTTGGTCGAAAGGTTGGGCAATGACAGGATGGAGGTTGGGCTGGATTACTGGGCCAAAGGAACTCATGGACGGCGTCAAGAAAATTAACGTCAGCTCGGCAACCCATGTTCCAACATTCCTAATGCCAGCTGCTGCTGTGGCCTTGGGACTTCACGAAGAAACGGCAATGATGGCAGCCTCATTCAAAGAACGAAGAGGCATTATTCATGAACTTTTGAAACAGTTACCGGGAATTATTGTACCTGAGCCTGAAGGAGCTTTCTATGCCTTTTGCGATATCACTGGAACCGGAATGGATGACATCGAATTTGCCACTCGTGCGCTTGAAGAAGCAAATGTCCAATTGATTCCGGGCTCGTTAATGCCTGGAGGAGAGGGTTTTATTCGAATTTCCTACGCAACCTCGACTGAGAATATCCATGAAGGTATTCGCAGATTAAGTGAGTGGCTCAATTCGCGGTAATGCGATATAACGATCCACCGCTTCCAAAGGTAGCATAATACAAATTACCATCTGGTCCAAATCGGAGCGGGAGTGGGGTTCCTAAATCCGTTGCAAAGCGCGTTATTGTACTATCCCATTGCTCAGTCGGCAGCGAACTATTTGTCAGGCTTGGAGTGAAATCAATTCGGACTATTTCATGTCCTTGTGGCAAGAGAGTATTCCATGACCCATATACAGTTGCATACACGGTATAGCCCTCGCCGGAACTTGAATTTAAACCGGGTAATGTTGAATTATTTGGGCGGAGGTCGATGCCATTCAACGAAGTATGGGGTGTCCACTGGGCGACTGGCCCGAGTGTTCCCCCTGGAATCGGGTTGTCGGGGTCGTCATCGGGCCATCCGTAAGATGCACCTGCTACCAAAAGATTGATTTCTTCGTTCGGGGGGTCGAAATTCAAATCACGTCCATTATCAGAAAACAAATACCCCATCCCTGAAACCCAAACGCCATCAAAAGAATTCCGAACACCGGAGGCAAGTACTCCATGCTCACCAGTAACGGGGTCAACCCAAAGTAAAGCTGCATTTCGCTCGTCGTCTTCTGAACATACATTGCATGTTGAACCGCTGTGCCAAATTAAAGTTCCATTCGGGAAAGCATTGATGGCATTCGTCTGATGGTTCCCACTTGGAACGCCTTCGATGAGAATTGATGAATTGCTAAAGGTGAAGTTTGTGCGGTCGTAACGGGTGAGTTTACCCTCTTCTGAAATGAAAATATGCTCTGCCGTCAGATGAAGCCCGTGTGGATTGGAAAGGCCTGAAAGCAGAGTGGTGGAACTAAATTTATCTGAAGCGTTGAGTGAAAGAATACGCCCCTCATCTCTATCGCACATCAAGAGATGGTGCTCATCTGCCCATTCAAGGCAAGTTGGCCCACCAAAACCAGTGGCTATTTTCTCAAGAGAATAGCCATCGATAACCTCGCTGTTCAATGGTTCAGTATAAGGGTAAATTTCACGCGCTACAAGAAGAAAGACGAGGAGTAAAACCACCGGCAGAAGGTGTGTTCGAACGCCCATGTTGGAGACATTGCTAAGACGCGTATGAACTATCGCCAAGAATCCAATCACCAACAAGACACTTTGTCGTTAAGCCACTCCAACGACAACAAGAATGGTCGGAACTGAATGCGAAAGAAACTGAACTCAAATTCCGCCTGAAGCAATAAAAAGTGCGAACATGCCAGTATAAATCACGATGGTCAAAGCAAACAGACCGATGGCGATCCACCCAACTATTTTGGCAGCTTTTGCGATTCCTGCATCGGGGTGATTGGGCATTGAATTTGTAATTTGTAAAGCACCATTTGCCAGAATCAATCCCGGTATTGCAGTAAAAATGCTACACGCCACGATTCCGAGAATAGAAAGAACAAGCGCCAATGTGGCCTGGGTCGCCGGATAATACCCCATTTCCATACCTTGTTGGAGAGGGATTTGATAGGTGGGTTGGGCCCAAACTCCATCAATTTGTTGCTGGGGTGGGGGGGCGCCTTGCATAGTAGTGCCTCAGTGGCGCTAAGTAATCAATTTACGCCATCAAAGAAGAATCACTTCACATTCGCCGAGGCGTGCTCGGGCAACGGTATGGTCTGGATCGATAGTAAGGACAGCCCGCCAAGCGGCTGCTGCTTCTTCGTGTCGTTCTTGTTGATGAAGAGTCGCTGCGATGTGGAGGCGTGCATCGAGATGGCCACCATCGCACCGTATTGCTGCTTGGAAATCATCGTATGCTGCATCGACTTCTTTCAATTCTAGATAGAGGAGTGCTCGTTGATGCCAAGCAGGTGCGTGATTTTGGTTAAGACGGATGGCTTCGTTCAATGGGCCTTCTGCTCGCTCTGGCCGTTCGAGTGAGAGGTAACATGAGCCGAGTTGCGTCAAAGCATGGTAATGATGTGGCGCTTTTTCAAGCACCATCTTAAGGTCGTCTCGAGCTTTTTCCCATTCACTCAAGAGCATGAATCCCTCTGCCCGTCGTAGACGGGCAAGGGTGAGTGAGGGGGCCAAGTCAAGCAATATTTCTGCATCATCGATTACTTTTCTTCCTTCTCCCATAGCCATCAAAATACTGCATCGGTTCAAACGTGCACGAATATGGGCAGGGTCTGCAGAAAGTGCTTCATCGAATTGCATCAATGCTTTGTCGAGGATTCCTGTTCGTGCAGCAATGTTTCCGCGGACATAACTAATGGTTGCCGAATTTCCATGAATCGCAGCAGCATCGATATATTTTGTCGCAGCAGAAATATCCTCACGGTCCAAAGCCAGCAATGCTGCTTCGGATGCAGATGATTGGTCGGCGTCAGGCAGAAGGCGGAGGGCGCGTCCAATGTCTTCTTCAGCACCTTCTAAATCTCCGAGTAGACGCTTTGTTCGTGCAAGTCCAAGCCATGCCACTCCAGATTCGCGGTCTAATCGCAAGGCATCGTTGAAAGCGGTAAGGGCTTCAGCAAGTAAAGTAGCATCAGTCTGTCCTGTGCCATCCCGCTTCCTATCTCCACGAGCAAGATGCAACCGGCCTTCAATGACGTGGAGGAGGGAATGGTCGATTCCCAAGGGGGTTTCATCGAGGAGTGTTTGTGCCTCAGAGATAAACCCGTTGAGGAGTTTACGACTTGCCATTCGTGCACGTAATTCTGCATTATCGGGGCTTGCAAGCAATGCGCGTTCAAGCGCTTCTTCGGATTCTGAAACCTTGCCACTCGCTAATAATAAGTCTGATTTTAAGAACACTAATTGAGTCCCGCCGGCTTCCAAAGCTACAGCATGAATTGCTGCTTTGAGCGCTTCTTCAAGTCGATTTGCCATGGGTGCCAATAGCTTAGCAAGTAACCCCCATGCCTCACCGTTCTGCCGGTCGAGGTCGAGACATCGTTCAACCGCTTGTTGGGCTTTACCTTGTTCACCGTCTTCGAATAATAATTGTGCATAACTGTGCCAGTCGTCTGACCGTTGAGGGTCATCGGCCAATGCCAATTCTATTGCCTCAAGTGCCTCAGAACGTGATCCTGCCCGTGCTCGGAGGCCTGACAAAAGTGAACGGTCTGCAGCTGTATCAACGCCCAACGCTTCTAATCGGCGTACATCGCGTTCTGCTTCTGCATCACCGAGTTTGGCTAGCAAATGGGCGTGTGCCCGCAACAGTTCTGGTTGGTCGGGCGTCACGGTCATACGGGCTTCAAGCCAATGTCGACGGAGTTCTTCATCGCCCCGTAGCAAAGCAACATGTTCCAGTGCTTCGAGAATATTTTGATTTCCCGGAGAGGAACGATATGCCACGCCAAAGCATGATTCTGCCCAATCATATCGGCGGAGCAGTAAGCTTGCATGGCCGAGTCGATGAGCTGCGACAGGGTTGAGTCCTAATTCTTCGACGGTGATTTCCCGTGATTGAAACACATCAAGGAGGCGATTCAACAAACTCTCGGTAGTTGAAGATAACAACGACTCCCCGCCTATTTCAGACTCTGTCGAGAGCGGGGAAATGAGTGTTTCAAGTGCTTCAAGAGCATCTGAACGAGAGACTTCTTGCTCCAAACCTGTTGAATTTTCATACTGAACAATCACAGAGTGAACAAGTAAGGCCCCGTCAATTTCGGGGTGAGTTGCACGAAGTGCCTCCACCATCCCTGTCATGTGAGAGAAGCGTTGTTGAAGCGTGTTAACTTCTGTGTTAAGATGTGAGAAATGCGCCGCTTGTCCTTCTTGGAGAACTACTGCTGTTTCCGAGAGACGTTGAAGTCGAGCGTCGGCCTTTTTAAGCCAAAATCCAGCACCCCCGCCAACACCAATACAAGCGAGTCCAAATGCGGCAGTTAGAGGGTCCATTGAGGTCCACCCGAACTTTGCCCCTTTATGGTCTGCGGAGGATTTGAGGGTTGAGAGGGGGGTTTTGGCACCTCGGTGTTTTTTCCGACTCATGTAAAATTGTTCTCATGGTTCGTCGGTTTGAGAGCTTAAATCGCCATGATTTGGATGGTTTCTTTGCTCACATTGAAAGGCTCTCGGAGTTCATGAGTGGTTGGGGTCGAGGTTGTGGATGAAGATGATGACGGTTCGAATCACCCTTGGTACCATGAGCGTGTGGTGGATTTAGAGCATGAGGGATGGATTACAGTTTCCATTCAAGACTATCTCGCTGAAGATGAACATTTAGCCAGTGAACGACTGGTGTACGTTGATTTTGCTGTCGAACTCGCTCAAGACTTGATGGAAAGGACAAGTTATCTCGGCGATGCTGCAGACCAACGGTCGCTGAATCAAAGCGAACTCTGGGAGGAAGAATTACGCGATCCGATGAATGCTGAGCGTGTACTCGTAGAATACTGCGCTTGGGCAAAGGATTGGCGGCCCTGGGAATTAATACTCCATGGCGCTGAATTAGACTGGCGTGATGCTGACAAGGAAGATGCATATGCTTCTTTCCTTGCTCGTTTCGATGCGTTGGATATCTCGTCGTTACCTTCGACAATGGTCGTATCCCCTTTACTTGCAGATCCTGATAATGCGGATGAAATCAATCACGCCCTTTCATTACTCGAAGAGGATGAAAACCGGCAAAGAGCGGCGATTACTCATGCTGCCACAATGTTGAATGAAGCTGGATTTGATGTTGGCAGAGTTGAGAGAATGCCCATTATCGAAGCACTCGATTGGATAGCCCAGTTGCATGACCTGCATGGCCTACATGAAGATTTGAGGCTGCTCATCATCGAACAGATTGCTCTTTTCGACCCCGAGTTGGCAACCCATCACGAATTGCGAAGACAAGAATTAATCAGTCAAACCTCGCATAATGAATTGAGGGATTTCCGGTTACAAATAGACGCTATTGCAGATAACCTTCATCAACGACTTGCGAATCTCAATGATTTGTTAAATCAATGGAGAGGAGAGGGCATACAATTTCCACATGGAGACAGCGTTCGACCGATTGAATTACTAGAATGGGAAACGAATCTACCTGAAATCGAGGCTTCGATACACATTCATTTGAGTGCCCTTGAACGTTGGAATGAAATCACTTTATTGTGGGAGGAAGGGGCAAATTCTGGCGCCAAATTTGCTGGAGTGCTTGAACAAACTGAGCAATTCATAGACCATGTCGACCACTTAGATCAGCAATGGAAACAGTACGAAATAGAAGCCATGATGCTTGTTGAACGGTATGAAGGCAGGGGTATTGTGATGAGTGATTGGAGTGATGAAATTCTTCGAGACCCAAGAAGTGCTTTACAGCAACTGAAAAAGAATGAACACAGATTTGAACAACGCCTTCATTGCATCGAAGATTTGTTTAGTCTCGATACATCGTTCGAAGGAGGAGAAGATGTTGATGCACGTATTGATGTGTTGAAAGAGATCGATGTCGATTTGGACATTTTACAAAATACACGTGAAATGATTGAATCTTTAGCCAAGCGTGGCGCGCGTCATCGCCGAATGCTAGAGCAAGACTGGCGCCAATTGGCCTCCCAAGGAAAAGCGGATGATACCGTCCCAACATCGAGTTTCACTCTGCTGGAATTTGAAACTGAAATTGGACTTATACGTCGATTTGGCACCTCTGCTTCCGCATCAAGCATGGGGGGCTCAATCGTGGCTGGAGATATTCATCAACGATTGAAAACTCGAACTCGACAAGAATTGGCGACCATGGAAGCTTCGGGTTGGGGCGTCCATCAACTTCTTCGCGAAGTCGAAACAGATGTGGTTTCAACTGCACAGAAAATCAATGCCTTCAGGCCTCATGTAGCATCATATTCTCGTCTTATTCGCCGCCTTTCCCCCCTCCCATGGCACCGGGATGTTGAGTTGGCGCTCGAAGTTCAAGAACAATTACGTGACCCGACGCAATTAAGTTCTCTTTCCGAAAAAATACCTTTATTGAGTCAACATCTCGCTTCGCAAAAAAGCGAAAATGAAGGTTTCGTCTTTCAGGCTTGGACGCCAGCACCGATTCGACAAACTCTGATGCCTGTCCCTGAAAGTTACAATCGACTGACGATGGTTCCCAAGGATGCCCTCGGCGATGCGCTTGAGGCAATGCTTGAGGCGATGGAGCCCGAAACAGAATCCCCGAAGCCGGTGGACGAGGTGTTGGAAGTGGAAAGCATCACACCTGTAGCGGTTTCGAATGCTGAAGAAGAACTCTTGAATGAGGTTCCAGAACCCCTGAAAACCCCCTTGGTAGTATCTGTTCCCCAGGAGCCTCCAAAAGAACAACCGGCACGTATGGAGAATTCCTCTGCTCAGGCAATTTATACCAATATTATGCAATTCTTGGAAGCGATTAATCTCGATGAATCCGTTGATGATGTATCATTAAACGGTGCCGACTCAATGCCGAATGTTCGTCGACAGTTAGCACAACATGTCGGAATTGCTCCGCGCGATACACGAGTTGACCGAATGCTGAGATTAGCGCTTCGGTTGTTGCCTCAAAATAATGGCGATGATCTGTTCAAGTCAGAATTATTAGCACAGATTGGTGGCAATACGAAGTTGATGAAACAATGGATGCGAGCCCGATTGGAAAACCGTCACTCTGGTTCGTCAGATGTATTTCTCGATGACGCCCTCGACCTAGGAAAGGCGCTTCGGCGTATTCCAGGGCCCGGGTTCCCACTTTCCCTTGAAACTGATGAATACGAATTACCTGATGCTGATGATGTCAAACAATTAGAATACGAAGTCAAGCAACTTATTTCGCATATGAATCTCCCCTCTGCGGGAGGTATTCGAGTAGAATCATGAAAGTTCGTTGAGTAATTCACTCTGTTCTTTTTCACTCAGCGTGTCTACGATAGGTGACGCAGTTACTGCAATTTGTGGTGCATTTGGAAGGGGTGCGTCGAGTGGTAGAGAGGCTACTGGTAAACCAATAGGTGTTGGAAAGGGTAGAGCGCCGTGCCCACCCAACGGAGGGAGGGGAGCGAGTGGGAGTTGCGGAGGAGGAATTGGTGCTGGCGGCATAGGCAAAGGTGTTGGGGGTGGTGGTAAAACTGCAGGTGGGCCAGGCATTGCGGCTGTTTTCACAGTAATTGTCGGTGCTGGTAATTGTGCTGGAGGTGCTGGTAATTGTGCTGGAGGCGCTGGTAATTGTGCTGGAGGTGCCGGTAATTGTGCTGGAGGCGCTGGTATTTGCGCTGGTAGTGAAGAGATTGGAGTTGGGGCGACAAAGGCCTGTTGCGGGGTTTCAGATGAAGATTGCACTTCAAAGGGGGTTTGTGTTTGTTGAACGGGCATTGGCATCGTTACGGGAGCGGGTGCTGGGGCAGGTGATGCTGCAAGGGATTCATGGAGTTGGTCGAGCGCTTCGGTTTCAAGCACCCCATTTTTCAATAAGCCTGCCATTTCTGAACCAAGTAAAGCCATACTGGCTCGGAAAAAAGAGCGGCTAGTTCCGTAACCATGCAAGGTGTGTGAATGCGTACCACCAGAATTAGAAAATTCAAGATGGTGGGTTTCAAGGTGCATTAACGACCAAAACCAAGCACCTACAATGACTAAAACTCCGCCGATAAAACTGAACACAGGGAGAGCGGAGAGCAAAAAAGCAATTCCCAAGAAAAATGAGCCCACCCAGAGCAACTGATGTTTGTGCATCAATTCATTGTGTTGATGTTTGAATCCGGTGATTTCTCTTTTCATTGAAAGAGATACTTTCAATCGCCGTTGTCCATCATCATCAAGACTTGAATCGATGATGCGCAAAAGGTCATCGTCGATAACGAGCGAAGTGGTTTTTCGACCATTTGTCGATTGTTGAAGAGGGTATTCTGTGACCTTTTCATTATGGAATTGGTGAAGAAGGGGAGCTGCTCGAACCGGCAGTTTCCACTTCATCGATTCGGCAACGGATTGAGAACTCGATTCGGACTCGTCTGCTTCCTCTTCGGTTTCTTCGGTTTCTTCAGTTTCTTCCTCGGTTTCCTCTTTGGCTTCCTCTTTGAGAGTTGCTAAATTCTTGTCCGAGGTCCGAACCGAAGAAGAGGACTGTTTAGACTCCGCATCCCCGAAAGGATCGGTGTCGTCGTCCGGCCATTCGGTCGATTCGCCTTCGCCCATGAATGAACGAGAGGTGAAGCATTAGATGAAGGTAATCGTCTTCAGCGGTGGAGTTCTGCTAACCAAGATTTGACATCTTCGCGTTCTGCATATCCCTTGCCTGCTTTCGTACCAATCACGGTTTCAATTGCGGACTCTGATGCAATCTCAAGAGTACGTTCACTAACTGGTCCATTGAATATAATGGCTACAGCACCGTCTGCACTTCCTGCCGCTTTCGAGAGCGTTGAAGGGCCGACTGGTTCTGAAACTGTTCCGTCAACCATGATGAAAACTGCTTTGTTCTTGTCAAGGTTGTCGAGGTGGTCGAACATTTCTTGGACTTCAGCAGGTGCTTCTGGAGCTTCATAAACATCCTCCATGCCTTCGGACCAGTTTTTATCTGGAACGCCGGCTTTTTCATCATCTTCAGCATGTTTCTTACCGAGTGTGTGAGCGAATTTCTTTGCTTCGACTTTCATTGAAAGGCACTTTGTAACGGTCTTCTGAGGGAGTAATTCCCATTCTTGACCAACAGGTGCTTGAGCAACGAAATCAACTTTCAAAGTTTCCATCAACTGGCTGAACAACATCTCGCCACCTCGGTCACCATCAATTGCAAGAATGACGGTTTCCTTGGTATTAGCAAGATCGATGAGTTCCTGTTTGATTGTTCCAGCGCCATCGGCGCTGATGGCGTTCTTCACGCCACAATTCAAAAGATTTCGAACATCATTTCGACCTTCAACAATAATCAACGATGAAGAGGATTCGATGTTCGGTCCACATGTAAGTCCGTGGAAAACGGTTGCTGTTCCAGTAGTCATTACTGAGCGAACTTCTTCGATGATCGTCTTCGATGCTGCTTCGCCGGAATTCACCATAGTGAGCAACAGTTCTTTTGCTCGGTCAACGACTGCAGTACGCTTCGATGCACGAATATCTTGGATTTCAACAACTGTGATGATTGAGCTACATGGCCCAATTCGGTCAATTGTTTCGAGTGCCGATGCAATAATTGCTGTTTCAACATTATCCAAACTGCTTGGAATCAAGATGAGTCCGTGCACTTTTCCGCCTTTCGATTCGATTTCTACATCAACGTGACCAATTCGAGCTGTGCGTTGTAATTTACGCAATTCCAGTTCGTCTCCGAGCAGACCTTCAGTCTGCCCCATGATCGCGCCAATGATGTCTTTTCGTTGGACTGTTCCATTTACTTTGATATCGGCACGGATTTGATATTTCATTGCCTTGCCTTGCTTTGAGCCGCCTGGGCGACCTCCTGTGTTTTGATTTCGAGCCATTTTAATTTCTCCTTCTATCGACATCCCATTGCAAAAAGATGGGCCGGAGCCCATCACTCATTTGCTGCAATTGTGAACGGATTCACACTGCGTGAAAGGGAGGTGGATAGATATCCCACTTGCTGGTTCCTTTTCAACCCTCTTACGAATTTCAGGGCGAATTCGTTTTTTTTCCATGCAAGCGTTTGAAGAAGAGAAGCGTTCTCCCCTAATCGTGACGACCTCCAATTCTCGAAACTTGGATGTATTTCGCAGTACCGTCGAAGTCATGCTTGCTGACGGCCGCCTCACACGTGAAGAGAAGCGCCTCACCATCAAACTCGCAAGCGCATTGGAACTGACTGAAGGGCAACCTGCACTCATCTACAATGCTATCCAGAACAAAATAGAATCCGAACCGGGTGAACTTGTTTCAAAGGTAAAAGCCCGTGAAATATACACCAAAGTGTTTGAAGTTGCCATCGTTAATGCCTCTCTTTCACGAGATGAGTTTCGAGTTCTTGCTCATCTACGTTCTGTTTTTGAAATCGGTGATGATGAACACCAAAGTATTGAGACGCAATTACGTGAAATTGTCAAAGAAAAATTCGAAGACCCCAGTGTTGTCGATAAAATGCTTCTCACCCTCCGTGATTCGGTAGGACTTGTCGGTGATATTTTTGATACCGTTCGAAAGAAGACCCCCGATGGTGGTCGGAATGAATGAAAAAGTGGAACACTACCTTGGTGAACCACAACCAAAGCTGCTTCGTTCACATCGAAAAATGTTGAAGTTCCTCAAAGGCGCCTATGCTGCTGGTGTACCCGGCATGATGGCGAAACCAACGACTGATTTGTTGGCTCACTCCGGAGGGTATTCGTTTCACTACGGTTGCCCTAATCCCGAAATGCGTGATATCGCTTCTTGGATTCTCACCAGTGGCAAAGGCAATACCCGTCGTGTTGCAAAATTGATCCCCTCGCTTTGGAAAAGACACGGGCAAGAAGACCTCGTCTTAACAGGGTTATTGTTAGCGAATATGTCAGAAGAGGAATTGGGTGACTCGCCGTGGATGGCTTTCATTCATTTGTTCAAGAAGCAAGAGCCTCTTGGCGCTTTACTTGAAATCGGTGAAGAATTAATCCGCGGAGGTCATGAAGTACCTGATGACCAGTGGCTGATAGCGATGGCTGGCCAAAGTAAACTTTGGCATCAGGTAGCAGTGTTGTTTCTCTCGTTGAGAAAGGAAGAAATCGGTGAAATTCGCGGCCTTGTAGCAACGGCTCCTGCAGGTGGGGAATTGTTTGAAAGGATACGCAACCATATTCTTTCACCGGATAATTGAAGCCCTTGTTCGGGCGACATATGTGTATGAGTGAACGATTTCTCCCAGCGGACGACCCCGTACTTGAGGCTGTGCTTCAATGGACGGTCGCACGAGATGCACAAGATGTTCGTCGTTTACTGGAATGGTTGCCTGAAGCACGGTCGAGTCGTGAACGCAAAGCGTTACTTGACCGCGTTAGGGGTCTCTTGACCGAACTTGAGTCTGCATTGGATGGACTTGAAACTCTCGCTTGAGATGATTTTATGGTAACTGTAGTTCTTCTCGCCGGTGGAAAAAGTCGGCGGATGGGGCAAGATAAGGCGATGATGGTCGGGGGCGTTGAGCGTTTACGGGCACTCGCAATTCAGTGCGGTGTTGACCGTATCATTACCCTGTGCGGTGATGCGTCTCGGAAATCAATGTTTGAGGGGGAAACATGGCCAGACCCTCCTTCATGCACTTCTTTATGCGAGGTATTAGAATGGGCTTTCGAGAACATTGGAGGGGCGGTTCAATTGATTTCATGCGACTCTTTTCAGTTGGAGAGCGCTGGGTTAGAGTTTTTGCTGACCTGTGAAGGTGGAGTCCCATTGGATGAAAGTGGGCGCCGTCAACCTTTACTCGCTCATTGCCCGCCTGAATGGAAATTAAATCCATCAGATGGAGATGTATCTTCACTCTTTTCAAATCTCCAAGACCTCATACCTGGTGAACTTGCTCCGCAAATGAAAAATTTCAATACCCCCCTCGATTGAGAAAGATTACAGTACAATTCTATCGATTACTTCGGGATATAATTGATGTTCCTCGGTTTTCACTCGCTCGGCAAGGGATGATTCGTCATCATCGCTGAAAACCGGTACTCGTCGTTGGCCAAGAATGACGCCTGAATCAATTCCCGCATCGACGTAGTGAACGGTACAACCCGACACTTCGACACCAGCAGCTAACACATCACGGTGTGCATGCGCTCCTGGAAACGCAGGCAAGAGGGAGGGGTGAATATTGATTATTCGCTGAGTCCATCGGTCAACAAACTCGGCAGATACAAGACGCATGTAGCCACTAAGGAGAATCAATTCGATCTTATGCTCTTCGAAGAGAAGTTGTATCTGTTGTTCGTGCAGATGTCGACGAATAGTGTGGTCAGCCTCCTCGGGCAATGCTATGCAATGGGCTGGTATGCCGAGTCGTTCGGCTTTAGCAAGCCCCGATGCATCCGGCTGGTCTGAAATCACTATCATGGTGCGGTGGCCGCATTCGAGATGGTTTTTTTGATGCGTAGCCATTGCTTGCATCCCTGAGCCGGACCCAGAAATTAGAATCGCGCAACGAATCGGGTCTGAAGCAGAACCTGCTCGGAGTGGGCCCAACTCGCTGGTCATATCATGGGCTATCGAGTAAACGCCTTGAGACCTTCGGAAAAGCGCGCCCATCACTTTTTGGGGGCTCCCTTGTACGGTTGGACGAGGAGCATGAGTGAGGTGGGGGCATCGAATTCTTCAGCCACTGCTGAGGGTGATGCTGGAACTTCGGTAAACCCGTTTCTTAATTTAACCGAAGAAGAGATTATTCAACAGGTTCTTGGTGAACATAAACCTTCGCGCAACCCCTTTGTTCGAGGGCTTTGGACTATCATTGGAAGTCTTGCAGTTGTCTTCGCTGTAATCGGTGTCTTCGTCCCTGGCTGGCCGACAACCTCTTGGCTGGTACTTTCGGCATATTGCTATGCTCGCTCAAGTCAAAAAATGTTCAAATGGCTGTTAACCAATCGAATGTTTGGTGCTGGACTTTTAGAATATTATCGAACAGGAAGGTCATTGCCTTTCCACTCTAAAGTAGTCATTGCAGGTATTATTTGTCTCGCTTCAGCCGCTTCGGTTTGGTTCATAACCAAAGCAGGAGACCCTGGTTTCGGCCAGACGCTCATTGTAGTCATCGCCATTATTGGCGTATGGTGGGTTGGTTGGAAAGTGCCGACGACTGCTTAGTCTTCTTTTGAAGGACCTTTGTATTTCAAAACCGTTGAGTGCCCTGCTTCAGTATCGAAATTCGGGAGGAGCCCGTGAAGAATTAATCGGAGGCTTCCAAAGCCAAACCAAAACGCCATTTTCCAAGCCTGGACTAGATGCTGAATATATGTTAAATTGAGATCTTTAAGATGGCCCATGCTTAAAGGGCAACGCTTCTCGATTTAAGGTAGGGGGTGAAATATCTCGGTTTTGCGTTCAGTGCCGGAAAAGGCGATGACCCGTAAACAACATCGAAATACCCCGTTCATCAGCAGCATCGATGACTTCTTGGTCACGAATTGAACCACCTGGTTGAACAATCGATGATGCTCCTGCATCTGCTGCCTGCTCAAGACCGTCTTTGAATGGGAAGAATGCATCAGATGCGAGAACGCAGCCTTTTGCTCGCTCTCCGGCCCGACGAGCGGCTATTCGAACTGCCTCGACGCGGCTGGTTTGACCTGGGCCAATTCCTACCGTAGCAGTACCTTGGACCATGACAATGGCGTTTGATTTCACTTGTTCACAAATTCGAACTGCAAATTTCATACTTGCTATTTCTTCCTCACTTGGGGATTTCTTCGTCACTACTTTGGCCTTATCCCAGTCGATGACAGGTGCTTCTTCGGTTTGGACAAGCCAGCCGCCTTCAATTGGTTTACGGACGAGAATTCGCTCAAGGGAGGCCAAACGATTCCCCGGAGATTCGATGGTAAGGATTCGGCGGTTTTTCTTTTGCATTGCGATTTCCTTTGCTCCTTTATTGTATGCAGGCGCCATTAAAACTTCGATAAAAAGGGATTCCATTGCTTTGGCCGTGTCGGCTTCAAGCGGTTCATTGTAACAGATTATCGAACCAAAAGCGGACTCTGGGTCGCTTGCTAATGCTGCCTCAAACGCTTCTTTTTGAGTTGTGCCCAGAGCGGCACCGCAGGGATTGTTGTGTTTGACAATCACACAGACATGTGGTGTATTTGGCCATTCGTCTGTCGACAGTGCTCGGCAGAGGCGGAGTGTGGCATCTGCATCGGAATAATTGTTGTACGACATGTCTTTCTCGCCCTCAACATGTGCTGTCACAAGTGTTGAATGGTTGCCGAATTCACGCGGGTCGGTGTACAATGCTGCGGCCTGATGGCTGTTTTCACCGTAACGCAAGGGGTGTGTTTTGACTGCTGAGGCAAGAAGTATAGAGGGGAGGCGAGCGGTCTGCTCTGCTGTGATATCGCTCAGTTCAGGCCGGCCAATCCAGCGAGCATGAAGTTCATCTGCGATAGCTGAATCATAAGCGGCAGTGTGTTCGTATGCATCCAGAGCGAGGCTACGGCGCAAATCCATTCCAATTGATTTAACATCAGATACCGTGTCGAGTGCCGATACGATTTCATCATAACGAGTTGGGTTACAAGCAATGATAACGTTGCGGTGATTTTTTGCTGAGGCACGAACCATAGTTGGCCCACCGATGTCAATCATTTCCAAGAGTGCTGGGTCTTCTAACGGTGGTTGTTGTGCTGCTGCTGCAGAAAAAGGATAGAGGTTACATGCTACGATTTGAATTGGAGGATATCCAAGTTCAGCCAAACCTTTCAAGTCTTCTTCAGATTCAAGACGGGCCAGAAGTGGCCCGTGAATCGCTGGATGAAGTGATTTGACACGCCCATCGAAAATTTCTGGATGGCCCGTTACATCAGAGACGCCAATAACTTCGAGTCCTGCTGCACGAAGAGTGCGGGCAGTTCCCCCGGTTGAGACGAGTTGGAATCCATGTTTTGACAAGGAGGTTGCAAATTCTACGATTCCGGTTTTATCGTAAACACTGAGCAAGGCACGAGGTTGCGGGGTTGAGGTGGTGCTCATCGAAGATTCCCGTTATCGAACGCATTGGTCCGATGATATTGAACATAGCGCCGTAGAACTTTGAGGTTTCGCAGCGATTAATCGCCTCGGGCCGAGATTACTTGGTCAACTCGCAAAAGACCGCATGCTGTTTCGCAGGCTGCCTCCAATCCATGGGCTAAGGTCTCTGCACTCGCCCAAGCTTGGTCGATTGGTTCACAAAGACCTGTTTTGTCGACTCCAAAGTTGGTGTTTCCTTGGCGGTGTTGCGCTCGAAGTTCGAGCAAGCAATCAAGTTGGTCGTTACCAGAATTTGAAATCAAAACCGATGGGATGGCTTCAAGCGCCCGAGCGAATGCTTCCATGGCTAACCGCTCACGGCCACCGTGTTGTTCAGCAGCATCTTTGATAGCAAGGCTGGCCGCAATGTGTAAACTGCCACCGCCCAAAAGAATCTCTCCTGTTTCCATTGCGCTTGTTACCGAGCACAAAGCATCATACAAGCCTCGAATGATTTCTTCACTTGCAACGCCATCGCCGCCACCAACATCAACAGTAGCAAGGCCTGAGTTCTTGCCGAAATCGAGATGAATGCGTTCTCTACGGGCATCGTCGCCCTCGAAAACTTCGACGTTCATCGATTCAAAACTTCCCAAAGAAGATGCGTTGAGATCATCGAGATGATCGATCAATTGACCGCCGGATGCTTTGGCAACATCCTCCGCACCCGCACGCTCAAAGCCACCGAGGGTAAACAATCCTGCATCGACGAATCGATGAAGGATACGAGGGTCTATTTCCTCGGCACAGACGACAATCGTTGCTCCACTTTCAAGAACCTGCAGTGCTTTCTTTTCGAGTATGTTTTCCTCTGCCTCCATGAAAGAAACCCACTGATCGGGAGTAGAAATCTCGATTTCAGCATCGCGGCTACTTTGCTCAAGAGCGATTGGGCAGGAGAGTACTGCTACCTTCCCCCGGGGGAGGTGGCGGGGCATACGGTCAAGCTCAAAACGGCGTTCTAACACTAAACCTTGGAGAAGGGAGGTGTCTGCAAGTGTCCCGACACCACGCTTTGTCATTCGAACATCTTCAGTTCGAACATGGAGCACTCCGTGGCTTTCTCCGGCCACCGTTTGGGCCGCGTCAACGATACAACGTGCAAGATGTTCACTTCCAGATTCTGCAGCAGTTCCGGTCATTGCGGTTTTTGCCACCAGTACGAGTCGGTCAATGTCGGTTGGGGCTATACGTTCAACCCGTTCATCCAATACTTTGAGTGTGGTTTCAAGTGCTGCTTGGTAACCTTCGACAACCAACAGCGGGTGAAGTCCCCTTTCCAAAAGACGGCCTGCTTCACGCATGAGTTCACTGGCAAGAATAAGACAACTGGTCACGCCATCGCCGCAAGCATTTTCTTGAGATTCTGCAAGTTGGACGAAGGCCTTAGCCGCTGGATGTTTGACTAAAAGTTCAGAAACTATTTTTGCACCATCGTTGGTTACAGCAGTCTCTCCACTGGTTTTGTACATCATTTTGTCAAGACCGTTTGGTCCAAATGTTCCCTTGAGTAAATTCCCAAAAGCAACTGAAGCATTGACCAATTTCTGGGTGACGGCGGGCCCGCTTGTCACCGAAGTGGTAGGGCGGACTATCGCAACGGGTGCGCGTCCAGTGCCGTCATTTGGTCGAGCCATCACTTCAAGCGGCGGTGAAGCGTATAGATGAACCCTTTCTCTTGCTTAGCGCGTTTAAAAAACGGTCAATGCCTCAGTGGAGATGGTGATGTCGGCATAGCCACTTCCCGTGGCGATACGAACGTTCGATTCTAAGGCGTAATATCGATTATCTACGATTCTTTTTTCCTTTGCGCGGTTTTGAGCCTCGACCTTGATTTTCCCAAGAACGGCTCTCTTTACTACGGCGGTCGGATTCATCTTCCCAGTGTGCTTTTTCAGGAGTCCTCAGGCCTTCGGGCATATCCTCAAACGATTCGATATTGAGGTGCATTCCCCCTAATTCCTCTTGTAATTGGCGAACATTCTCCCCACCCTTGCCAATAAGTGTAGCAATCATGTTTTGAGGGGCGTAAATTGTTGCACTGGTTTCGCCTTTGAATTGTACTTGGCATTGGACACCGACCCACTGTTGGATAATGTGTACCAATTGGTCACGGGCGAGTAACTTGAGTGGTGAGACACTGGTAGCCGTTCGCCCTTCGACGGGTACAACGGCTATTTCAGAACCAAAGGCAAACATTTCATGGGTGATTTTCCCACTTGGGAATTCAACCACTTCAATCACAGGTCGTGACAGTTCCTCTTGCATTCCAGTAGGAGCTTTGACGGTCGTTCGTAATTCGAGGACCTGTTGAATTTCACCTGCTTCGACGTGTATGATGGTGTCAAGAACTTGGCTTACAAGACCCAATTCGACTTTTCCAATCAAGCGCTGAATTGCCTCCAGTGCTGAGTTGGCGTGCGTTACACCAAGGAGCCCGACGCCTGCAAGGCGGACATCTGCGAAAATTTCGAAATCACGAGCACGCCGAACTTCATCGAAAATTACGAAGTCTGGGCGGACAAGGAAAATAATTTCTGCAGTTTTCTCAAGGTCTCCCTCTAGCGGGGCGTATTGGGTTATTCTGTCAGCTAATTGCAAGTCACGTGGCGCTTCCATGGTTTTGACCATCGCTCCAATCTCGGTGTCAAGATATTCTGCAATCGCTTGCGCTAGAGTGGTTTTTCCTGAACCTGGCCGGCCGCAAATGAAGACGCCGCGATGGTGGTCTGCTAAGCGCTCGATGAGTCGCTCATCCAATTCGTAATGGTCTAACGAAAGTTTAGCAACAGGTCGAACGATGGTGATTTCTCGTGCATCAGCAAAAGGAGGCCACGCACAAGCAATCCGCAAATCTCCAAGTTGAATCACTTTGCAACCCTTACGGTCAATTTCAAGGAAACAATCGCTCCGATGACGGTTTTCTTCGACCAAGTCGCCCAGTTCTTCTTGCAATGCCTCCATGCGTAGTGTATCCCAGTTTTGATCGGATTCTACTTCGATTAACTTGAGTTCACCGATTGTGCCTTGCTTGACTCGAGGAGGGCAATCCGCCTTGAGAAATACAGTATGGACCAGTTCCATCAACAGGTCTTCAATTGGTTGAGGGAGGGGGGGGTGGTCGCCGAACTTAGCCATTGCAATCGGCCATCGTCTGTAAGGGGAGCATTTCACCCTTCGCATCCAGGGTGGGGTTCAAAATCAATTGTTCTTCGGTTGAATAAGGGAGCCTGTCCACCAAAAGGAGCCAATAAAACACAGCGATAAGCCATAGGAGCCGGCCCTAGGAAAATCAAATACACCGATGCAGATTTCTGCAAAAATAGCAATTGAAGCGACGAAACTGAAGAGCACTAAAACGCCTTCTGGGTTCAGGCCGAGTGCTTCGAAAGTGATGTCCTTTTCGGACAATCCCCATACGATTCCTGTAAGGGCTGATAGGCCAATGAATGTCAATGTTGCATCCATGAAGTTGCCTTGAAGAAACAAGGTGAGCAAAGAGAGAAGAAAACCACCGAAGAACATGCGTTGAACGGTCGTGAAGGAAAGGCCCATGATAATGGCGAGGAGCGTTTGATTCTTGAAGACTCGCAAGAACGGTGTTCAATTCTATGCGTTGTGCTGGTACCAGTGTTGGGCAAGAGATGTTGC
>Ga0308019_10000273_pt1 | contig 32105 bp, 36 predicted proteins | sample Neamet284_FD_203135 | JGI IMG/M metagenome (GOLD analysis project Ga0308019, IMG submission 203135) | Marine microbial communities from water near the shore, Antarctic Ocean - #284 | ecosystem: Environmental > Aquatic > Marine > Unclassified | place: Southern Ocean | collected 2014-10-01
AAATTAATCAAGATGCAAATAAATCCTTTCGACTCTAGATTAAAGAATATCAAAATTACTACTACAGGAAGAATATTTACAAGAAAAATTCAACATAAAATTCTTCTAGCTGAAAAAGAATTTTTAAATGAACTCAATATTAAAAAAACAAGGGACTTTATCGAAAGCCTAAAGAAAAAAATTAATACTTAAAACTTGCTATCCAACGAATTATTCACTTAATTCTATAATTTCTTGGGCATTTGCAATGGTTAATGGACCAACATATTTTTTTAAAACAACTCCATTACCATTAATAACGAAAGTTTCTGGAATTCCATAGACACCAAGATTGATAGCCGAAATCCCATCGCTATCGATACCTATATAACTATAAGGATTACCTAAATCTTTAAGAAAATTAGAAGCATTAAGCATTTTATCCTTATAATTAATACCAAATACAACTATCCCATTACTTTTTAAAAACATTAAAATATCGTGTTCTGCTCTACAAGGTGTGCACCACGATGCCCAAATATTTACAACAGACAAGTGACCTTTCTTTAAATCTTCAGTACCAAAACCTGGAATAGGAGAGAGCAGATTCTTTTCCATATTGAATTCTATATTGGGAAAATCCTTACCCACATAAACTGACGGAATAGATGATGGATCGGTAATTTTTAAAGAATTAAATAATATAGCAATAATTATTACAGATAAAATTACTGGTAGCGCGTAAATTAATGGTAATTTATTCTTTAGCATTTGATTATATATTTTATAGTCATTGAATATCAGTCCTCGGAAAATTTTAGTTTTAGTCTTTCTAAAATATTTTTATATCTAATTAAATTAATCTTAAAATATAGAAATAAGAAAAAGAAAGAAAATCCAATAATTAAATAGGAAGAAATGATAAAATAGATATATTTATTATGCAAAATTATACTCCTAATAATATTAATTTAATTATCAATATCATTTATTCTTTTTAGGTTAATAGCTCTAATTTTATTCTTTATTAATTCTATTCTTATTGAGACAAGAAGTAAGTATAAAAATAAAGTAGAAAAAGCAAAAAACATAATAATTAAAGGATACAGCATTGATAGGTGTATTGATGGACCGTCAATTTTTAAAATACTGGCAGGCTGATGCAATGTATTCCACCAATCAACAGAAAATTTAATTATTGGTATATTAATAAAACCAATTATTGCATATATTGCCGCTATTTTTTCAGATTTAAATAAATTATTCTGAGTTCTTAAAAGTAGGATATAGCCTAAGTAAATAAAAAATAAGAACATAACTGAAGTAAGCCTAGCATCCCATACCCACCATACACCCCACATGGGCCTACCCCATATAGATCCAGTTAATAATACATTCAATGTGAATACTAATCCAATTGGCGCTGCTGACCTTGCAGCGATAGCTGCAAAAGGATTTCTAAAAATAATTGTAATAGCGCTCATCAATGCTATAAACGAGTATATTAATAAAGACATCCATGCGGAGGGCACATGGATATACATAATTTTAACCATCTCTCCCTGCTGATAGTCAATTGGAGCTATTACTAAACTCCAATAAATACCAACAACAAATAAAAGCAAAGAAAATAATCCAATAGCTAGGATTATTTTTTCTGAAAATCTATTAAAACTATTTGGATTAATTAAGTTTATCAAAATTCTTTCCTAAATTTAAAGTCATTTATATACAACATACATTTGATTTCTTAAAGTCAATATCAGTTTGATCTCAATACCAGAGAAATAATAAAAGGAGATAGGGCGATTGATATCATCGAAAACCCTGCTATTAGCATCACTGAAAATGAATAATTATTAATTCCTATTACATTATTGCTAATGGCCGATATACCTATAATAATCAATGGTATATAGAGAGGTAAGATTAAAATATTTATTAGTAAACCAGACCTTTCCATGCCAAGAGTAAGTGCAGATCCAACAGCAGCTATAAAAACAAAAGCCGGGCTACTAATAAAAATTATAAATATAATAGGTAATATTAAATCCATTGATATATTTAAAAGTACACTCATAATTGGTATTATAATAATTAAAGGAAGTGTTACGGATAACCAATAAGCAAATACTTTACAGATTATTATAATTTCAAAAATACTACTATCCATAATCATAAAATCCATAGATCCATCCATATAGTCGTCTTTAAATAATCGGCTAATAGTAAAAAGTGTTGTAAGCAAAAATGCAATCCAGAGAAAACCAGGTGCTACTTTTGATAGAATATCCTTATCAGCACTAATTCCAATAGGTAAAAGAGATACAATAACTAAGAAAAATCCAAAACCCATGGCAATATTATTGCCTTCTTTATAAGAAATCATCAGATCACGTTTTATTATTGCTAAATAAGTACTCATATTCTATATCACTCAAATATTTAATAAAATTTGATTATCAAATAACAAATCTGTATGTGAAGTAATTAATATTAATTTACCTAAATTTATATGCTTCTCAATTAATTTTTTAACTATTAACTGTGATTCGATATCTAAACCTACCATTGGCTCATCAAGTAACCATATGCACTTTCCTGAAAGAAAAACTCTAATGAGTGATAATTTTTTCATTTGACCGGCAGATAACAAACTAACTGAGATATCAGCTAAATTATCAAGTTTAAATTTAGACAATAAATCATTATTTATTTCTTTTTTATAAAAACTGCACCAAAATCTTATATTTTCTTGAACAGTCAAATCATTTTTAATAGCCAATTTATGTCCAGAATAGTTGCATAAATGCAAATAATCTTTCTTTTCACCGTTATCATTAAAAAAAATGATCTCTCCAGACACCGGTTTCAATAGACCACATATAGATCTTAAAAGTGAAGTTTTTCCTGATCCATTTAGCCCTTTTATAATAAGGGGCTTATGTGATTCTAATAAAAAGGATAGATTTTTAAATAAAAATTTATCACCAAGCTCTAAATGTAAATTATTTATAACCAACTTCATTTATTTAAATATCCAAGGCCATAATTATTATTATTGTAAAATTTTTTTTATACTATAAAAAAATTAATTACAAATATACTTGAATGTCGATTTCTTAATGTCATTACATTAATAATGGACTGATGCAGGATCTATAGATTTTTCTATAGGTGGCGCAAAATTGGTAAGATCAATTCCTTCAACGGCTTTTTTATACTCTTCAATAGATGGCGTTCTGCCAAGAATTGCAGAAAGAACTACAACAGGGGTTGATGCAAGTAAAGATTCGCCTTTCTTTTCAGAAGAATCTTCAACCACTCTGCCTTTAAAGAGTCTTGTTGATGTGGCAAGTACGGTATCTCCCTTTGCAGCTTTTTCTTGATTTCCCATGCAAAGATTGCATCCAGGTCTCTCGAGATACAATATATTTTCGTATTCTACACGGGCAGCACTTTTAGGTGTCACATCATCGAACTCAAAACCAGAATACTTTTGCAGAATACCCCAATCACCTTCTGCTTTAAGCTCATTAATTATATTATAGGTTGGCGCAGCGACTACCAAAGGTGCATTAAATTCGACGCTACCGAACTTCTTCTCGAGATTGCGAAGCATATGAGCGACAATTTTAACATCTCCTTTGTGAATCATACAGGACCCAACAAAACCTAAGTCTACTTTCTTCTCAGCCCTATAGTAAGAAATTGGCCTTATTGTATCATGGGTATATCGCTTAGATATATCCATATTATTTACATCAGGATCAGCAATCATCGGCTCATCTATTTGGTCTAATTCTACAACTACCTTAGCAAAATATTCTGCATTGTCATCTGGTCTTAATGCCGGTTTATCGCCAGATTTAATTTCCAAAATTCTCTTCTCGGCAATATCAATTAACCTATGAAGCATTCGTGTTTCATTTTCCATTCCTTGGTCAATCATGATCTGAATACGGTCTTTTGCAATCTCAAGCGATTTAACAAGTGTGTCATCTTCAGAAATACAAATAGATGCTTTTGCTTTCATTTCAGCACTCCAATCTGTAAAAGTAAAAGCTTGGTCTGCAAGCAAGGTTCCAGTATGTACCTCGATAATCCGTCCTTGAAAGACATTATCTCCAAATTGCTTTAGCATTTGAGCTTGCGTTGCATGGACAACATCGCGAAAGTCAACATGGTCTGCCATTTTTCCTTTGAAGGTTACCTTTACGGATTCAGGTATCGGCATCGTCGCCTCCCCAGTCGCAAGAGCGAGCGCAACAGTCCCAGAATCAGCACCAAATGCAACACCTTTTGACATCCGAGTATGAGAATCTCCACCAATTATGATCGCCCAATCATCAACCGTTATGTCATTCAAAACCTTATGAATCACATCGGTCATGGAATGATAAATACCTTTTGGATCCCTACCCGTAATAAGACCAAATTTATGCATGAATTTCATAAGTTTAGGAGTATTTTCCTGTGCTCTCAAATCCCAGACTGATGCGGTATGACAACCAGATTGATAGGCTCCATCTACAATTGGTGAAATGATTGTTGCAGCCATAGACTCTAGCTCTTGTGCCGTCATAGGACCAGTCGTGTCTTGAGATCCAACAATATTGACCTTTACTCTGGCATCTGATCCGGCATACAAAACTAATCCTTCTTCTACGCCAACAGCATTTGCATTAAAGATCTTCTCAACAGCTGTAAGACCTTGGCCTGGGTAAGAAACTTCCTTTGAAGGCGCAAATGCTGATTTTAAATCAATACCTAATGTTTCGCAGGCAAAATTCTGCAACTTTTTGCCAAAGACAATCGCATAAGAACCACCGGCTTTGATAAATTCTATTTTTTCTGGGACAAAGGATGAAGACACATCAACCAACTCCTTGTCTCCTTTTTCATTATAAAGCTTTTTATCTTTCGTGTTAATTGTGAAAACGGTTCCCGTTTCGACGGAATATTTCTGTTCAAGAACAGCATTACCATCGTTGTTGATAATTGGATTACCATTCGAATCTAGTTTTTTTATCCAATTTTTCAAATCTATTCCTATGCCTCCAGTCACGCCCACAGTTGTTAAAAAAATTGGAGAAATCCCGTTTGTTCCAGCCACGATCGGTGCATTATTAACGAAAGGCACGTATGGACTAGCTGGCTTTCCAGTCCATAATGCTGCATTATTGACACCGGACATCCGCGAAGACCCAACACCCATTGTTCCCTTCTCTGCAATTAACATCACACGTTTATCTGGATTTATTTTTTGAAGTTCTTTGATTTCATTTTGCGCTTCCTCTGAAATAAAACACTTACCATGAAGCTCACGGTCTGCTCGGGAGTGAGCCTGGTTTCCTGGAGATAATAAATCTGTAGAGATATCTCCTTCAGCAGCAATATAGGTAACGACTTTAATTTCTTCTTCGATATCAGGAAGATTTTTAAAAAACTCTGCTTTTGCATAACTTCTAAGAATATCTTTAGCAATCACATTCCCTTCTTTATAAGCTACTTTAAGACGATCTGTATCTGCTTCATATAGGAAAACCTGTGTTTTGAGAATATCCGCAGCATCATGTGCAATCAATAAATTATCACTCAAAGCCAAATCAAGAAGTACATCAACCGAAGGGCCGCCCTTCATATGGGACAATAACTCTAAGGCAAATGATGGAGAAATTTCTTCTACGATAGTAGAACGAAGAATAATCTCTTTTAAAAACTTTGACTTCTCACCAGCAGCACTCGTTGTTCCAGGCAGAGTATTGTAAATAAGAAATTCTAGAGAATCCTCTCTATACTCGCTGTTGTCATCCTTAATTTGTAAAATAAGTTCTCTTACTAATGCGCCATCATCAATTGGCTTAGGATTAAGCCCTTGTTCTTTTCTATTTTTAATCTCATCTAAATATTTTTTATATAAATTCATGTTTTCCCCTACAAACCAATATACTATGTATCAAGAAATCTTGCTAGGTAAAACATCATATCGAACGTTTTAATAACTCTTGTCTTAATCTGAGTTTAAGGTTGTGTTTATGCTCTCTATTTTATTTGCTGGATTATTAAGATAGAACTTTATAACCTCCTCTAGAGACCGATCCATGCCATGAGATGCTGTTCCTTTTGCATGGACTACTTGCCCATCAAGGTAGCTATAGATAAATGTATCAGAAGATTGATAACGGACTCCTTCAGAATCTTTCAGTTTTTTCCCACGGTAACCCTGACTATTTGCAATTGCAAATATACTCTCTTGGCTATCTATCCAAGAAGTTCCAATTTGATAATTAGGGCCACCCTCATAGGGAACAACATTATCATTAATGCTACTTATTGATAGAAATCTTCTACCTTTTTTTGGAATCTTGATTGTGTCATAACCTTCAAACTCTCGATTGCCACCGGTCCCATTACTTGGATAATAAAAGTTACCATTATGATATTGTCCATTTGTCATTTGAGATATAAAACTGACAATAATATCAATTCCCGGATCATCCACCTCAATCATAATCCTATTTGCTAATGCACTTCCATTTGATGCGCCAATTATTCTTATTCTATTTTTATCAATGTTCGTAAAGTTTTTTAGCACTCTAACTAGTTCAGCAATAAATTTTGTATCTGGAGCATCACTGGGCTCATTGGCTATATTCCAAAATCCTTGGAAACCTGTTGGCGCAATTAGAATGTGATTTAGAGCCATTCCTTCAAACTCATCAAGAATATTTTGACCTTCACCTCCAGCTCCATGAAGCAAAATAGCTACGGGCATTTTCTCTAAAGAATTCTCTGGAACAATAATATCAATTGGGTAGACATATCCATTAGGAGCTTGCTCCCATTTTTGCATGATTGAAATTTTTGTTTTATTGCTTAGAGTTTCACAATTTGCTGAGGAAATTAATCCTAAGGATAAAAATAAAATAAAAAATAGTTTTCTTCCGAGAAATTGATATGTGAAGGTGTTATTAATTTTCATCATATTGTGCCCTATAGCTCTCTATTTATCACATCGAACGTTTTAATAACTCTTGTAAATTTTGACCAAAAACACTAATGTCTGATGGTTTTTCTCCATCCATAATTAATGCATAATCGTATAAAATCCTTGCTATTATTTCAAGATCTTTAGATTTCTTTTTTGAAAGCTTGTTTGAGAATTGCTTTATCAATGAGTGATTTGGATTAATTTCTAGTATTGGTAAGGATTTCTCAGCTCCCTGCCTTTCCATAAGAATTTTTTCTAAAGTTTTGTCAACCCCTCCGTCAGCAATAGACAAACAAACCGGACTGTCAACGAGACTCTCATTAAATCTTACATCAATCACTAGTGATACTAAATTTGCCTTTAAATATGAAATGGCTTCAGATAAATTTTTATTACCTTCTGTAGATTTATCTTCTTTCTTATCTTTATCATCAATAATTGGTATTAACTTTAATTCTTCTTGCGCTTGAGAAACTTGTTTAAATGACTTTCCTTCAAATCCTAATACTGTATTTGTCCAAAAACTATCTACTGGGTCCGTAAGAGTAAGAACTTCTACACCCCTTGCTTTAAAACCTTCCAATTGTGGATTTGCATTAATTGTATTAAGAATTTCACCTGTTATATAGAATATCGATGTTTGATTTTCTTTCATATCAGTTACATACTGATCAAGCGATCTAAGATCATTACCTTCGGTTGACTGAAACCTTAATAATTTTAATAAATCATCTCTTTTTTCATAGTCTTCGTAAAGGCCTTCTTTTATAACAGCTCCAAAATTATTCCAAACCTCTGAATATTTTTCACTGTTATTTTTTGAAAGCTTAGAAAATGTATTTATCAACCTATTCCTAATAGCTTTCTTTATTGCGATTACAACAGAATTATCTTGAAGAACATCTCTACTAACTGTTAAAGGAATATCAGGACAGTCTATAACACCGCTAATAAATCTAAAATACGAAGGAATAATATCTGTATTCTCAGATATTAGTATCTTTTTAACATAAAGTTTAAGCTTTGATCTCTTTGCAGGATCAAATAAATCAAAAGGCTTCGTAGCTGGAAGAAATAACAGTACATCATACTCATATCTACCCTCTGCTTTATAATGAATAGTCATTTCTGGTTCGTCAAAACTTTGAGCTATAGAATTATACAGTTCAAGATATTCTTCTTTTTTAACATCAGATTTAGATTTTGACCATATGGCATTAGATGTATTTGCACTCTCTGAATCACTTAAAACTCCATCTTTAAACTCTGCAATTTCTATTGGGAAAGGAATATGATCTGAATGAGTGCGAATTATATTTTTAATATTTAATACATCTAAAAACTCATCCATTTTATCTCTTAAGGATAGGAATATACTCGTACCATTGTTTGTAGGAGCATCGAAGCTATTTTGTTCGATAGTAAATGTTCCAGATCCATCAGAAATCCAAACCCATGAGTCATTTGAATCTACATTTTTTGAAATCACTTTTACTTTTTCTGCAACAATAAAAGATGAATAAAAACCAATACCAAATTGTCCAACCTGTGTACTGATTTTTTCTTCTTTGCTTATTCCGTCAACAAATTCCTTAGTACCTGACTTTGCAATTGTACCTAAATTATCAATCATTTCCTGACGACTCATTCCAATACCATTATCAGAAATCACCAATTCATTCTTTTTGCTATCAACTGTTATATGGATTTTTAATTCAGAAGAGCCCTTAAGAAGTTTATCGTTGGTTAAAGCTTGATAACGAAGCTTATCACACGCATCAGAAGCGTTTGATATTAACTCTCTTAAAAAAACTTCTTTATTCGGATATACAGAATGAACAAGAATATCCAACAATCTAGTTACTTCTGCGCCAAATTGTTTTTTCTCTTTTTTATTTTTTTTTGTCTTACTAATCTTTTCAACCATTTTTTGCCCTCTAGAACCAATCGATTAAAGTTATATATAGTATAAAAATTATTTTTTTCAAATTAATATTTATACTATGGTAGGATATAAAAAATTATATTTTGTAAGGAGATTTAATTGAATAAAAAAAATATATTACAATTATCAAATTATAAACACAATTCAAACAATAAGTATTCTAATAAAAATTTTATACCTAAATTTACTTCATTTACAAAACAAGAGTTAAGTCTAATTTTATCAATATACGGAAAAAAAGTTGCTTCCGGTGAGTGGAGAGACTACGCAATTGATTGTCTTCAAGATAAAGCAATTTTCTCTATTTTTAAAAATTCTTACGATATACCTATTTATATGATAATAAAAGATCCAAAGCTTACGAAGTTCCAAGGTGCTTTTATCATTAAATCACCAAGTAATAATATCTTAAAAAGAGGACATAACTTAGAAAATGTCCTTCAAATTCTAGAAAAAGTAAAAAAAATAAGAGCTTTAGGATAGATTGCTTTAAAGAATAATTACCTTCTGGCGCCAAATAATTGTAACAATAATATGAACATATTTATAAAGTCCAGATAAAGTCTTAGGGCGCCCATAATAGCTTTCCGACCTGACACTTCTGCACTATCTCCTGAATAATATATCTCTTTTATTTGCTGTGTATCATAAGCTGTTAAACCTGCAAATACTAAAACACCAATAATTGATATAGCGAATTGCATAAAACTTGAACCAATAAACATATTGACAATCGAAGCAAATATAATTCCAATCAAACCCATAAATAGAAAAGATCCCCAACCAGAAATATCTTTCTTGGTTGTATACCCATAAAAACTTAAAGCTCCAAAAGTTGCTGATGTTACTAAAAATACCCTCGTAACGCTTGTTCCTGTGTATGCAAGAAATACATACGACAAGGACAGACCCATTAAACCAGAAAATATCCAAAATGCTATTTGCGCTGTACTTGTACTCATTCTAGATATTCTTGCACTTAAATAAAAAACCATTCCAATAGGCGCCAGCATTACAACCCATATTAAAGGAGATTGCGAAATTGAATAATAAAACCCGCTACTGGCACCAAAAAATGCAACAATTGCTGTAATTAATAAGCCTGTCGCCATATAATTGTATACACGCATCATATAAGATCTTAAGCCTTGATCAATTTCTGAATAATCAGACGCCAGTGTTTTATTATAAATTTTTGGTTCCATTTTATTTTTTCTCTCTTTAAAATCAAATTTATTAAAATATAACTCTATATAATATGTTGTACTATCATAAAAAATTCAAGTAAAATCAAAATTATATATTTATTATATATCCAAGATAAATATTATTTAATTATTAATATAAAAAAAAATTTATTAAACTTTGATTTTTATATTCTATAAAATTTAATAATAGAAAGGTTCTAAAATTGGACATTAAAAATGAAATAAGTTCACTAGATAATTGGGTGAAAATACGTAAATCAACATCTATCCAAAAAAAAATTAAATTTAAAAATTTTAATGAAGCTTGGTATTTTATGAATCTTGTGGCTAAAAAAGCAGAAGAAATAGATCATCATCCAGAGTGGAAAAATATATACAATACTGTAGAAATAATTCTAAGCACGCATGATCAAGGTGGAATAACTTCCCTTGACATCAAGCTAGCAAAATTTATTGATAGTATTTCATAACAAAAAAATAGATTATAAAATAATATGGACAACAATTTTATGCACCCCAATAGATTAAGAGGCTACTTTTCAATAGGAGCTGAAAATATATCAAAACCAATGAATTTAGGAAATTTATTTAGGTCTGCCCATGCATTTGGTGCCAATTCAGTTTTTACAATCTCACCACATCAGAAAGTATCGAATAATATGCGTGCTATGAACAAATCTGATACATCAAAATCTACTGAACATCTTCCGTATTACGAATGGGAATCAGTTGATAAAATGCAGATTCCTAAAGGATGCGAAATAGTAGGTATCGAGCTTCTTGATGATGCCAAAGAATTGCCAAGCTTTAGACATCCAATGAGAGCGGCTTATGTTCTTGGAGCCGAAGCAGGATCTTTATCCGAATCAATGCTAGAACGTTGCGATCACATAATAAAAATACCAACTACTTTTTCTATTAATGTCGCCATAGCTGGGGCAATCGTAATGTACGATAGAGTAAGGAGTCTTGGAAAATTTCCTAGACCACCAGTTACCACAAGAGGTCAAGAAGAAGAAATATCTAAACATCTTTACGGAAAATCAATAAATTTAGACAATAGTAGATAATAAGAAAATATTTTTGATAAAATAAAAATATAAAGTTAATGTTAATTAAAGGATCCAGCATGTTAAAAAAAATAATGCCGTTAATTTTATCCGTATTTATTCTTACAATTAGTATAAATTATAGTCTGGCAGAGCCTACTCTTAAAGGAAAGTATGGAGATTGGAATGTTTTTATTAATTATGACACTGATAATCATATGTGTTTTGTAGCAAGTCAACCTACAAAACAATTGCCGTCAACAAAAAACTGGGATCCAACTTTTTACATTACAAGATATGGAAAAATAATTGGCGAGCCAAGTATAAATGCTGGTTATAATTATAGAAAAGATTCGCAGGCTAGCGTCAAGATATTAGAGTATGTTTTTCAATTAGGAACTAATGGACAAGGAGCTTGGCTTGGAACAGTAGAAGAAGAATTAAAATTAATTGACGCTATGAAAAAAGGTGCGTCGATGATAATTAAAGGTGAATCAGAATTCAACACATTGACTACAGATACCTATTCGCTTAAAGGGGTAACAAGAAGTATTGAAGAAATGAATAAATTATGCCCAATAAAATAAAAAAATCTTAGTGTCATGGAACAAAATATAAATTCAAATAATGATTTAAACTTATTAGGAGGAATATCTAATCTGAACCCATTATATGGAATTAGTAAGGAAGATCTGCTGTTTAATTTATCTTCTCTAGATATAATGCCTAGCAAGCAAATACCTATGCGTATCAAGCAATTATGGAATTGGACTTATGTAAATGGAGTTAATGATATTAATTCAATGCAAAACATATCAAAACCAATAAGAGAGAAATTACAAGATATATATACATTGCATAGGCCAAAAATTGTTACAGAACAAAAATCTTCAGACGGTACTATTAAATGGTTAATAGCTCTAGAAGATAAGCTAGGAAATTCAAGTGGCAATGAAATTGAAACTGTTTATATACCTGATGGAAAAAGAGGAACTTTATGCCTATCTAGCCAAATTGGATGTACATTGAATTGTTCCTTTTGTTTCACAGGAACCCAAAAACTCGTTAGAAATTTATCTACTTTTGAAATATTATCTCAAATCTTAATCGCTAGAGATAGATTAAATGATTGGCATAAAAACAATTTAAACACACCGAGAAAGATTACAAATATTGTAATGATGGGTATGGGGGAGCCTCTTTATAATTTCGAAGCTGTAAAAAATGCTCTGTTAATTGCATCTGACGGAGACGGTTTAGCAATCTCTAAACGAAGAATTACTTTATCAACTTCCGGGGTTGTTCCGATGATTGAAAAGGTTGCAACAGAAATTGGAGTAATGCTAGCTATCTCATTACATTCGGTATCAGATGAAGTTAGAAATAAGTTAGTGCCAATTAATAAAAAATATCCAATCAAAGAATTATTAAATGCTTGTAGAAATTTTCCTGGTTTAAAAAATTCTAGCAGAATTACTTTCGAATATGTTATGTTAAAAGATATCAATGACAGTGTATATGATGCAAAAAAATTAGTAAAAATGTTAAAAGACATTCCATCAAAAATCAATATAATTCCATTTAATCCTTGGCCAGGATCGATCTATAAATGTTCTGATTCTAAGCAAATTAAAAAATTTGCAGATATATTAAATAATGCTGGGTTCTCTAGTCCAATTCGAAGACCAAGAGGAAGTGATATAATGGCTGCTTGTGGACAATTAAAATCATCAAGCGAAAGAATCCGCTCCAATAAAATTGATTAATTAATTTTAATCTATTTTGTATTAATTATAGTAATATTATTCGAAAAATTTGGTGGTATAAAATGAAAAAAATAAAAAAAGTTGTATTGGCTTACTCCGGTGGATTAGATACATCTGTAATACTTAAATGGTTACAAACTGAATATAATTGTGAGGTGGTAACCTTTACAGCTGATCTCGGCCAAGGAGAAGAGATAGAACCAGCCAAAAAAAAAGCTGAGCTGCTTGGAATAAAAGAAATATACATTGAAGATTTAAGAGAAGAGTTTGTAAAAAATTATATATTCCCAATGTTTAGGGCTAATACTGTATATGAAGGTCAATATTTACTTGGTACTGCAATAGCCCGCCCTTTAATAGCAAAAAGACAAATTGAAATAGCTTTAGAAACAAATGCTGATGCAGTTTGCCACGGTGCTACTGGAAAAGGTAACGATCAAATCAGATTTGAACTTGGTTATTATTCATTAAATCCTAATATAAATGTAATAGCTCCGTGGAGAGAATGGGACTTAAATTCTAGAAGCAAGCTAATTGAATTTGCAGAAAAAAATCAAATACCTATTCCAAAAGATAAAAGAGGAGAAGCTCCCTTTTCAGTTGATTCTAATATATTACATACATCCTCAGAAGGAAAAATGATAGAAGATCCTTCGATGCCCTGCCCAGAATTCGTATACCAAAGAACCTTATCAATAGATGAAGCAAATGATAAACCTGTTGATATTTCTATAGGATTTAAAAAAGGTGATCCCGTATGTATCAATGGGAAAAGCTTATCGCCTGCTACTCTATTAGAAAAACTTAACACTTATGGTAAAGAAAATGGAATAGGTAGACTTGATATTGTTGAAAATAGATTTGTTGGGATGAAAAGCAGAGGAATATACGAAACTCCAGGTGGAACTATACTTCTAAAAGCTCACCGAGCAATAGAGGAATTAACACTTGATTCGGGTGCAGCCCATCTAAAGGATGAGTTGATGCCAAAATATGCTCATCTAATATATAATGGTTTATGGTTTTCACCTGAGAGAATTATGTTACAGAAAGCAATTGATGTTTCTCAGGAATTTGTAAGTGGGACAATTAAATTAAGATTGCATAAGGGAAATATTCAAACGTTAGAAAGATCGAGTGCCGACTCATTATATGATACTGGTCTAGTTAGTTTTGAGGATTCTGTAAATGATTATAACCAAAAAGATGCTGAAGGTTTTATTAAATTAAATGCACTGAGATTAAAATTAATAAGCAAAAGAAATAACAAAATAACATAATCTACCAATCAATATTATACTGCAATTTTGTTGCTAAAATGGTATTACTCATCAAACATGCAACTGTCATAAGTCCTACGCCACCCGGTACTGGAGTGATCGCCGACACCAGTTCTATCGCTGAATTAAATTCAACATCTCCAACTAGGCGACTTTTTATTATACCATCTTTTGTATACGGTATTCTATTCATACCCACATCTATCACAACTGCATTTTTCTTAATCATACTACCTTTGATATAATTTGGGATACCAACTGCAGCAATTATAATATCAGCATTTAAGGTAAGCTCTTCTATATTACTTGTTTTTGAATGAGCGTGGGTAACCGTACAATCCGCGTTCAACAAAAGTTGTGCAATTGGCTTTCCAACTAAATTTGATCTACCTATAACTAATGCACTTTTCCCAGATAAATTAATGCCAATACTCTTAAGCATTATCATACAACCTTGAGGTGTGCATGGAACCAATCCATTAATTTGATTCAATAGTTTCCCTGCATTAATAGGATGCAATCCGTCTACATCTTTCATTGGGTTAATTGCATTTATTATTAATTGCTTATTTATGTGACTAGGTAATGGAAACTGCACCAGAATTCCGTTCAAATTTTTATCGTCATTTAATTTATCTATTAATTTTAATAATTCTATTTCTTTGACAGTTGATTCCAATTTATATTCAATTGAGCGTATACCAACTTGATCACAAGTACGTTTCTTATTCCTAACATAAACTTGACTCGCAGGATCATCACCAACGAGCACAACTGCTAACGACGGTTCGATAGATTCCAAACTTAATTCTTTGATTTTACGAGTGACATCTATCAATAGTGAAGCAGAAATAACTTTTCCATCAATTAATCTATATTTATTTATTAAATTGTTCAATTTAAGTACTCTTATACTTATATATTGTTATTATAAAATCACATTGCCATCTGAATAATATCTTGCATCAATATTAAGAAAAAAATTGCTATTACTATAGAAAAATCAAGACCGCCAATACTTGGGATCCTTTTTCTTATTGGACGCAAAATAGGATCAGTCATTTTATAAAATAAATCCCTCAATACATTAACAGCATAACTTCTTGTATCAAGTATTTTAAAATGAACTAACCAAGTTAATATTGCATTTAACGCCAATAACCATATATATACACCCATAATCCATTGAAGAAACATTAAACTCTGATAAAACATATTGAGCCTTCTTTTTACTTTAAAATTAATAAATACAATACTTAAAAAAATAATAAAACTGCTTATTTAGAACTTTCTTATAAGACATTTACTCATTTATAGAAAGTTTAATTTTTATAAATTACTCTTGCTATAAGAATTGATATCTCATAAAGAAATACGATTGGTGTCGCTAGCATCACTTGGCTAATAACATCTGGTGGCGTTAAAATTGCAGAGAAAATAAATGCTATGAGTATTGCATATTTTCTTCTTTTTGCTAACCATTCTGCTGTTATAAATTTAGCTTTAATCAATAATAATAATATAACTGGCAATTGAAAACACAATCCAAATGCAATAATTAATCTCATTACTAACGACAAATATTCAGAAATTCTTGGCTCTATTTCAATTGGCAAAGAGCTTAACGATGAATCTATTTCAAATGATAAGAAAAACTCCCAGGCCAATGGCATTACCAAGTAATATACAATTGAAGCGCCTAACAAGAAAAGGAATGGTGTAGCTATTATAAATGGTAATAAAGCCTTTTTCTCATTTTTGTATAAACCAGGTGCGATGAATCTCCATATTTGAGCTAATATAATCGGCAAGGATATTATAATAGAAATAAAAAAAGCAACTTTAATTTGTGTAAAAAATCCCTCATGCAGTGCGGTAAATATCATTCTACCATTACGTTCTTCTAATAATGCAGCCAATGGTCTTTGTAAAAATATGTATACAAGATCAGAAAAACTGACCGGAGGATTTCCAAATTTAATTAAACATAAAAAGAAAATTACAAAAAAAACTGCAACACAAATTAACAGTCTCATTCTTAATTCAACAAGATGTCCGTATAAAGACATCTTGTTGTTTGAAATATTATTGTTCATAATTTATTTTCTTATACTTAAAATTACACGTTAATAAATTACGCCAAGAAAAACATTGTAAGTATTTAAATTCGTCAACTCTAATTCTTATCATCACTCATCATTTTCTTAATTTCAATTACATCATCTTTAATTCCCACACCAAATGTAGTCTCTTTAATCTTTTTAATATCTTTTTTAATTTCATTTACGCCATTCTCATCACCAATAGATTCTAAGCTAGAAATAAATTCACTTGAAATTTTTTTTATTTTTTTTATTGAGTTAAAAAACCAATTTAATGCTACTGGTAATTCCTTAGGACCAATTATCACTAACAATACTAATGATATTACCAAAAACTCTTGCCAACCAAGATCAAACATATACGAGCATTCCTGTCTATATAACTCTTTTTATATTGAATCGTTCTTTGTATCTTTTTTGCTCTCATCAACATCTAATGCTTCTGAGTTATTTTTATCTTTAACGCCTTCCTTAAAATTTTTAAATCCAACACCAATATCGCCCATTAATCTAGAAATTTTACCTGGCCTTGCAAATAATAAGACAACAATTAGCCCAACTACAATCCATTGCCATACACCTGTAATACCCATTTTACTATTCCTTTTATATATAAGTATGTATTTAAACTATTGTTTTTAAATATAATTTTTGATTAAATACTAATTATTACCTAACACTTAACAAGTTAAATTAATTAACAAAATTGAAAAATTATTTTTTACATTAATATCTAAATTCGTATTATATTATCAATTATTATAATATAAAAATATACATTTAGTAAGAATAATTTTATAATGATATAAACAATATAACATTTATTTAGGTATTCTTATGTTTAATAAAATAAAAAATATTATTAAGGGTGGTCCCTCTTCTTCTGGTGCAGTCTATAAAGATTTTAAAATTATCCCAAAACCACGAAAAGAAGCTGGATCATGGCTTACCGTTGGTATTATACAAAAAACTATAAACGATAAAATTCAAGAAAAAGAATTTATAAGATCTGATAATTTTGCAGCCAAAAATGATGCGGCGGATTGCGCTATTCGAAAAGGAAAAGTTATTATAGATGAAATGGGTGATAAAATATTCGAACTAGATTGGCTATAATAGTCATTCTAATTCAGTTGATATAAATCAAGATATCAACTGAATATTATTATACCAACAGGTTCTTTACTTAAAATAGTCTGCATTTATCTTCATTAACGATAAAGCATTTAAGCCACAGATATTTTCTCTTTCAACTTCCGATAAACCATCGATCTGATAAACATGTTCGACTGGGTCAAACTCAGCCATATCATATGGATAATCTGTACCGAGAAGTATACGATCTGATCCAAATCTACTAATCAAATAACTAAGTTGTTCTTTTGAGAAAACCAAAGTATCAAAATAAAATTTAGATAAATAGACACTTGGTTTCTGATGGATCTTGTCTCGACAATCTGGTCTTGATCCATAAGCATGATCCATTCTAGCTGAATAATGCGATGCAAATGCTCCACCATGACTGAGTACAAATTTTAAATTTGGAAATCTTTCCATCACTCCGCCAAAAATTAAATAGTGAACCCCTACTGTTGTATCTAATGGATTCCCTATAATATTCATCATATGGTGCTTAGCTAATCTTGGACTAGAAAAAGAAGAAGGGTGTATTAGCATAGGGATATCTAATTCTTGCGCTGCTTCCCAGAAAGGATATAATCTTGGGCTATCAAGCTCTTCCTCTTCACTTACTCTTGCACCTATCTGCAAACCTTTAAATCCAAGCTCATTAATACATCTTTTCATTTCTTTAATTGCTAAGTCTGCATCTTGTAAGGGAACAGTACCTAATCCAACGTGTGTATCTTTATAATCTTTAATATTATTTGCAATTCCATCATTCACTACCTGACTAGATTCATGTCCCAAACTAGGTTCCGTAGAATAAAAAAACTGTTTAGGAGCGCATGATACAGCAGCCACATCTACCTGCATATCTAGCATATCAGGCAAACGTTGGTCTATGTCTATTAAATAAGGCATTCTTTCTTTGTGATGTTTTATACTTTGCTTCCTTGAAGCTTCATCAGCAAATCTTAGTTGGACATTAGAATCATCAGGTAACCTGTCACCTATTAAATCATCTGCAGCAGTAATTCGCATATGAATATGAAAATCAACAGTTGTAGTTTTAGGTCTTGGTCTAGATTCTAAATGATCCCTTCCTGCGGTAGGTCCGTATGGTTTCATTGGTATATCATGTTGCATTTAAAATGCTCCTTTAGTTATTAAAATAATAAAAATTTATTATATATAAAAAAATAAATTATATATTATTTTGTTCTTTTAATTTATCTTCTGCCAATACAGATCTGTATTGACGATTTGCATGTGCCATTGTAGGCCAACCAGCATACATACCCACATGAATCATAATCTCACAAATTTCTTCATGTGTAATACCTATTTTCTTTGCACTTCTATAATGACTATGATTACCTGACGGTCTTGCGAGCGCTATATTTGCTGCCAGAGTAATTATTTGTCTATCTCTAAGCGATAAATGTGGTCTTTGCCATACTTGTCCCCATAAATATCCCACAGATAACTCATACATATCACTATAAGTATCTTCTTGTTCAAATAGACTGTCTTCTCTGCCCATTTCTTCCAGTATCTTAAGTCCTTTTTTAAATTCTTGATCAGTGATCATAAAAACCTCCTAATGAATAAAATTCAAAATCTTTATAGAATTATACTAAAAGATAATTAAGAATCTATTTAACAAGATAATAAAAATGATATTAATTGATTATTGGATAATTGATTTTGTAACAATATAACCGACACATGAAGAAAATCCTGTAAGAATTGTACCCCATAGAATATCGACAAAGGTTATCATTATTGGCCAATTCTTTATTGTTGAATAATTGGTCATATCATAGGTCAAGTAAGCAAAAAAACCGAATAGGCTTCCATATAATAAAGCTGTACTAGCTGAATTCATTTTAAACGCGGGTGATATAGCAAATACTACAATGCCAATTACATATATTAAATAGAAAACACCCGCAGCAATAAAGTTTGGTTTTTCAGCTAATATATAACTCAAATTATTAAAATATAGCTTCTTAGCAATGAGTCCTAACCATATAGCATCTATGGATAAAAATATTAAAGCTGTGACAAAGTATGATATTAAATATTTTTGCATTGTACTACTCCATATTGTTTAAACGAAAGAACTTAAGAAAAGGATCAATCATATGATCTATAAACAAAGATAATGCGTAATACTAATGACTGTTCGTGGGATATTATATGTATAAAAAAAAAATAGCAATAATTGGGTCCGGTATATCGGGATTATCGGCTGCTTGGCTTCTATCAATTGATCATGATGTGACTGTGTACGAAAAAAATAATTATGCTGGAGGGCATGCAAATACAACCCTGGTATCAGTCCCTGAAGGTGATGTATTTGTTGATACAGGTTTCATAGTTTTTAATAAAAAAAATTATACGAATTTAACAGAATTATTCAAAATACTAAACGTTAGTATCAATGATACTATAATGAGTTTTTCTTTATCAGTAGATAATGGTCATTATGAATATTCTGGCTCTGGAGCATTGGGATATTTCGGTCAATTCTCAAACATTATAAATTTATCTCATTGGTATCTGTTATATGAGGTCAATAGATTTTTTTCTAATGCCGAAAATAATATAAATAAATACGATAAAAATATTACCCTTGGTGATTTTTTACAAAATGAGAAATATTCACAAATATTTATAAAGAAGCATATATTGCCTATGGGCGCAGCTATTTGGTCTTCTAATCCTGATGAAATGCTAAGTTATCCAGCATATAATTTTATTAAGTTCTACGCAAACCATGGGATGTTAAATTTTAAGAATAGACCTTCTTGGAATACCGTTGTTAATGGTAGCAAAAACTATATTAGTAAAATTATTTCTAATTCAAATTTTGATTTAAAATTAAATACAGCTATTAAAAAAATTAAAAAAAATATTAAGAATATTGAGCTTACGGATATAAATAATAATAGAATATACTTTGATCATGTAATATTAGCTTCGCATGCAAATCAATCATTAGACCTACTTACCGAAATGACCAAGGATGAAAAAAAAATATTAAGTGCATTTCGTTATCAAAAAAATATAGCGGTTTTACATAAAGACAAAAATCAGATGCCTAAAAGAAAGAAATTATGGTCAAGCTGGAATTACATCCAAAAAAACTTTAGAAACCATGAAGAGTTATCTGTAACATATTGGTTAAATAATCTACAAAAACTGGATACAGCTCAAGAATTATTTATCACTTTAAATCCAGTCAATGAGATCCCTCCTAATTTAATAATAAATCAATATATTTACGAACATCCAATATTTGATAATAAAGCAATACAGTCACAAAAATTAATATCTAGAATTCAAGGAAAAGATAATATTTGGTATTGTGGCAGTTATTTAGGATACGGTTTTCATGAAGATGGTATCAAAAGTGGCCTTAATATTGCCGAACAAATTGGCACAAGAAAACGACCGTGGTCATTTGCAGATAAATAAAATATAATCGTATAAAATATAATTTGAGTACTTGCTATGGTATCAACAAATGATGGAATATTAATCGGTGATATTTTTCATAAAAGATTAATTCCAGTAAAACATATGCTAAGGTATAAAGTGTTTGCTTTAATGATTGATTGTGAAAAAATTAACCATTTAAGCAAAGAACTGAAGTATTTTTCCTATAATAAATTTAATTTATTTAGTATTTACGATAAAGACCATGGCAATAAAACCAGCATAAGTAATTTTCTATATGATATCAAAAACAAAGCTAAAACAACAAACGAGATTAAAAGATTTACAATGGTATGCTATCCAAGAATATTAGGATATGCATTTAATCCATTAACACTTTATTTGGGTTACAATAATGAAAATAAAATTGAATTGGTTATCTATGAAGTCAATAATACTTTTAATGAGAGAATTGTATATGTTATTCCAACAAATGGTGGTGGTAACGATACAATCTATCAAAACTGTAAAAAAAAATTATACGTATCACCATTTAATCCCGATACTGGGGAATATTTCTTTCACGTAAGAAAGACGGATCGAGCATTAAACATAGGAATTGCCCTAAAAGAAAAAACAACTCCTATTCTAAAAGCTTATTTTAAAAATAATATTATTGGACTAAATGATAGCAATTTATTGATTACGTTAAAACAAAATATCTCTATGATTTTTAAAGTAATATTAGCAATACATTATGAAGCCTTTAGGTTATGGATGAAAGGTTTAAAAATAAAGAAAAGAGCAAATGTTCCAAGTTATCAAATAGAATACATTGAAATAAAGTAATACCAATAAAGAGTTGCAAAATGAAATTTATAAAAAATAATATTAAACATACAATAATTGAGAATTTATTATCTAAAAAACTTAATTGGATCCCCGTTGGCTGTCTTACTATAGTATTACCGAATAATAAGAAATTTGTATTTGGCAATACAAATACTGGCATTAACACCTCTATTAAATTACATAACTACAAACTTTTAAGATCTTTTTTGTTTAAGGGACCACTTTCATTTGCAGACTGCTATATTTCAAATGATCTAGAATGTGATGATTTAACGAATTTATTTAAATTTTATATACATAATAAAAATCAATTTCAAAATACTTTTACAAAATATTTTAAAATATTTAATTATGATTATTTACGAAAATCTCTAAATAAAAATACAATAAATCGAAGTAAAAAAAACATATCCCTACACTATGATCTAGGTAATGATTTCTTTCAACTGTGGCTAGACGAAACCATGCAATATTCAAGTGCTCATTTTAAAAATGGAGAAAAAAACCTCAAAGAAGCTCAATATAATAAATTTGAAAATATCAATGATTTATTGGCTCTTTCTAAAAATACCAATATTCTTGAAATAGGTTGCGGATGGGGATCTTTATCACAATATCTCTTTAATCGAAATGAAATCAATATTAAAGCAATAACGATTTCAAAAAAACAATTTGAATATGCAAAAAAACTTACACTTAAATCAGAATCTAATACATGTTCTTTTGAGCTGATAGATTATAGGCATACAACCAGATTATACGACAGAATAGTCTCCATTGAAATGATTGAAGCTGTTGGGATAAAGTATCTCCCAATCTTCTTTAAAACGATTAAAAATAGACTTAAACCAAATGGGCACGCAATTATTCAAGCCATAACAATAGGGGAAGAGAGTTATAGTGATTATACTCATAATGTTGATTTTATTCAAAAATATATTTTTCCTGGAGGAGCGCTACCAAGTGTAAATCAACTTCAAGCAGAAACAATAAAAACTGGATTAAAAATTGAAAGTATCGAACAATTGAATGATTCTTATGTAAAAACTCTTCAAGAATGGAAATATAAATTCAATAATAATTGGTTAAGTATAAAGAGAATAGGTTATGACGAAAAATTTAAAAGAACCTGGAATTATTATTTATCATATTGTGAAGCAGGATTTGCAGAAAAAACTATTAATGTAGATCTCTATAAAATAAAACCAATTTAATTTTATTTCCATATAAATTTATTAACAATCCAAAAATATAATCTATGCGGCATTATTCTCAATAACTTTAATAGTAATGAAAAATAAAATGGAAAATTTATTTCATATTTATTCTTCTTTAGACCATCAAATATCTTCACTGCAGCAAATTTAGCAGAAACGATAAAAGGCATAGGAAATTTATTCACTTTCGTCATTTCCGTATCTACAAATCCAGGATTAATTATCGTAATTATAATTCCATACTTTGAAAGTTCAGATCTTAATACTTCTGCTAAATTGATTAATGCGGCTTTCGATGGTCCATAAGCTATAGAATTAGGCAGTCCTCTATATCCAGCCATTGATGATACAATTGCTATATGACCAGCTTTTGCTTGAATCATCTTGGGAATAATAATACCGAGACAATTTATAACCCCCATATAGTTTACTTCAAAACATTCTCTGATAGCTTTAGAATCAAAATCTTTAACACTAAACAACGTGCTCTTACCGGCATTTAATATAACTAAATCAATATTACTACTTGATTTTTTTTCTATATCTTCAATACAAAATTTGATTTTTTCTTCATCAGTAACGTCTAGCTCGTGGCTGTGTATATTGTTATAAGCATCGTCTAATTCTTCTAGTTTTTTTTGCCTTCTTGCTGATACAGCTACATAAGAGGCTTCGTTAGATAATAATTTTGATAACTCATACCCTATTCCTGAGCTAGCACCGGTAATCCATACTGTATTCCATTTTTTCATAATCAGTAAATCATTTTAAATACGATAAAATGATTGAAATAAATTAGCAAAAAAACTTCTAAATATCATTGGTCCTTCTGTTGCAACAATACATATGCAAGGATGCTTTCCAAGTACTGTCGGCTGATGCTCAATATCTTCGTCATGATCTGCAATATCACCAATCTTATATACCCCTGTCTCATCTTGGAAAGATCCCGAAACAACAAATGTCATTTCTTCTCCAGTGTGTGTATGTTGTGGAATCTTTTTCCCTGGTGCAATCTGTAGCAGAGATAAATAAGTATTAGCTTCACCTTCAATTAATATTGAAAATCTTTTAATGCCTGGTGCCAAATATCTCCATCTAATCTTTTCGACAGAAGATCCTATATATTTAGCTAAAGGAAAGGGCATTTTTATATTTTTATCTTCTTGCTGATCATTTTTATTATCATTATTAATAGATAATTCATCACTATTTTCTTTTGTTATTACATTCATAAATTTATTTAAGGCACCCTGGCTAAGATCGATATCTGCAATATCTTCCATACTAACGCCTCCAAGCTCATTATATAAACTAACCTTTTCTGAGCATTTTCTACAAATTGAAAGGTGTGCTGAAATAACTATAGAGAATTGGGTTGGCAGCCCCCCACTACTATATGAAAATAAAGATGCCAGATCCGGATGATGAGATGATTTCATTGATATTCCTTAAAACTTTCTTTTAATTTTATATATGCCAATCTCATGCGAGATTTAACTGTTCCTATTGGTATTTCTAATTTTTTTGCTATTTCTTTTTGAGTTAAATCCTCATTAAAAGCCATCTCAATTATAATTTTTTGTTTCTCTGGCAACTGCTTTACAATTTTTTGTATATTCCCCGTTACCTGAGAATTTAACATTAATTTTTCGCTATCAGGATCATTCGACATTATTTCTATTTCATTGATATCCACATAGGGTTGAGAAGATTTCTTTCTCAAAACATCTATTCTATTATTTCTCGCTATTGTATAAATCCAAGAACTGAAACTTCCCTTGACTGGATTATATAAATCAATTTTTTTCCATACTGTTAACATTGTGTCATGCATTATATCTTCCGCAAAAGCATAATCAGAACCACTTCTTATCATAAGTGCCTTAATTTTTGGCCCATAAAAACTAAACAAAACACTAAAATCTTTGGGGTTTTTATTAATTTGAAGTTTTTTAACAAATGTTATATCTATCTGTATCATTTACTTACTTTATATAAAGTCATATTAATTTTAAATTGACCCCATAGTATAAACGTTTCTATAAATACAATGGATCAAATTATTTTTTATGATTAAATTATGTAATAAAATCCATTATAGTTTTATAAACGTTATACCTTAGAGGGTAGGGTCTTATGTATAGTAATCTTTTATCAAATTTTGACAATGATTTAAATATAGCAATTATTGGGGCTTCTGGTGGTATAGGAAACGCTCTAATATCTACAATAGAAAATACTAATAATGTTAGAAATATCATACATATTGCAAGATCTAATCCAAAAAAAAATATCAAATCAAACTATCTTCATCTAGATCTTCTAGAAGAAAAAACAATAATAGATTGTTCAAATGAAATCTCTGCAACATACAAAGATTTGGATATAATAATTAATGCCTCAGGTTTCCTGCATGACGAAGATTACAAGCCTGAAAAATCATATAAAATGATTGATGCAAAATACCTCGAAAAATCATTTAAGATTAATACGTTTGGTCCATTCCTTATTGCTAAACATTTCATACCTTTGTTAAGAAAAGACAGAAAATCTATCTTTAGCTGTATATCCGCAAGAGTTGGCAGTATCGAAGATAATCAGCTTGGAGGATGGCATAGTTATAGAGCATCAAAATCCGCTCTTAATATGCTATTAAGAAATCTTTCTATTGAATTAAAGTATGCTAATAAATATGCAATATGTGTTGGACTTCATCCTGGTACCGTTGATACAAATCTATCAAAACCCTTTCCAAAATCACGTTCTCACTATAATGTTTTTACCCCTAAAGAATCTTCTCAGCATCTCATTTCGGTGATCAATAAATTAGAACCCAAAGATTCCGGAAATACTTATGATTGGGCAGGTAAAAGAATCCCATTTTAATCCAAAATATACATATATTTTTCAAAATATTTGGTTATGATAATATAGTGATATAATTAATATTGAGGATATTTGTATGTCTAAAAATAAAAAAATAGCTGTTCTTGGCACAGGAGCGAATGGAAGTTGCTCAGCAGCAGATCTAACAAGATTTGGTTACGATGTTACTTTAATAGACCAATGGCCAGAACACGTAGATGCTATGAATCGAGATGGGCTTACCATTCAAATGCCCGAAGAAGAAATCAACATAAAAGTCAAAGCTCACCATCTCTGCAAGTTATGTGAATTGAACATTAAATTTGATATAGTTTTGCTATACGTTAAAGCCTATGATTCTGTTTGGATGACTGAATTGATTAAACCCTACCTAGCTGACGATGGTATTATGGTAGGAGTACAAAATGCAATGACAGCAGAAGATATCTCTAATATTGTTGGTTCACATAGGACCCTTGGATGTGTCATTGAATTATCTTCTGAATTATTTACACCAGGCATTATTCAAAGAGATACACCTCCTGCAAGAACATGGTTTGGTATTGGTGCCTTCACAGCTGATATGGAACCAAGATTAAAAGAGATTGAAGAGATTTTATCAAACATAGGCAATGTAACTATATTAGAAAATATTCTCTCGGCTAAATGGATGAAATTAATTGTTAATGCAATGTGTATGGCTCCATTTGCCATGTTAGGCATTAATCTTACAGAGGGTTTTAAGATTCCTGGAATGAAAGAGTTGGTAATGGAAATAGGGTCCGAAGCGCTACTAGCCGGGCAAGGACAAGGATATAATATTGAACCAATATTTGGGTTAAAAAAAGAAGACATCAAAGGATCAAATAACCCCCTAGAATTAATACTCAACAAACTCATAAAAGATATTGGCCCAAATGCCCGTGACGCTGTATTCCATGATCACTTGAAAGGAAGATATAGCGAAGCAGATACTATTAATGGACTTGTGGTTGAAAAAGCAAAAGAAAAAGGTAATACGGCACCACTCAATAATGCAGTTGTTGAAATAACAAAAAAAATATTCAGCAAAGAAATCAAACCAGATATTAAAAATTTGGAGCTTCTAAAAGAATATATAAAACAGAGTTAAACGGTCATCACGATCTGGCCAGTTGTTAACCTAGCTTCTGCATCTTCATGTACCTTAACAACATCATCAAGGGTATAACTATCATTTATTTTTAAAGCGATAGACCCTTCCTTAATCATCTCAAATACCTTTATTGCGCTAGCAAGAGAAATTTCAGGTGTTGTCATATAATTTACCATCGTTGCTCTGTGAATATATGCAGAATTCTTCACACCATCAACGGCAACATCATAAGCTGGAGGGTTACCTGAAGCACTTCCAAAGCTAACAACAAGACCAAGTTTTTTAACGCACGAAAGCGATAAATCCCATGTTGTTTTCCCAACAGAATCATACACCACATCCACGCCAACACCATTTGTAAGATCCATAATTTTAGTTTTTATATCCTCATCGTCCATTGAAAAAACGTAATTATATCCACTATCTTTTGCTATTTGAATTTTGCTTTCTGATCCAACAATACCTATTGCATTAACTCCAATTGCTTTTGCCCACTGACCAGCAATTAAGCCAACCCCGCCAGCAGCAGCGTGAAATAAAATATTATCTCCTGCTTTTAGAGAATATGTTCTGTTGAATAGATATTCTACGGTTCTTCCTTTGGTTAATATCGCAGCGGCTGTCTTGTCATCCATCCAATCTGGAATTTTAATTAGACCCGAAGTGTTCATAATTCTTCTGTAAGAATAGGCACCTAAACCTGCGCCACTTCCTGCATATGCAACTCTATCTCCAACTGAAAAATTGGTGATATTCATACCAACTTTTTCTACTATCCCCGATGCTTCTGTTCCCAGACCACATGGTTTTTTAGGTGTTGGATAGATACCACCGCGGTGATAAGTATCTATTAAATTAAAACCAACTGCCGTGTGTTTGATCAAAACCTCATCGTTTGAAATTTCACCGAGCTCTGCATCTTCCCATACCATATTTTCTGGACAGCCCGTCTGGTATAACCTGATCACTTTTGTTTTCATTTTAGAATTATCCTTCTATTTATTTATTATATTTTCTAATCCATTACAGTTTATGGCGGAGAGAGTGGGATTCGAACCCACGGTACATATTAAATGTACAACGGTTTTCGAGACCGCCCCATTCAACCACTCTGGCACCTCTCCAATAATATTCTATCTATAGATAAAAATAAAAATAAAACAAAGAATGATTTGACTAAACTACTTTAAAATACTAAATAATTATAGATATTATATTACCTTACATTGACAGAGTTGATGGCAGGGGTGTATTAAGAGAAACAATTATTTTAATTTAATAAATCTATAAAGTGGTGAATGAAATGACAGCAGTCATTAAAACAGGTGGCAAACAATACCGTGTTGAAAAAGATCAAGTATTAAAAGTTGAAAAACTTAATACTGAACCTGGTGAAAAAGTAGTATTTGAAGATGTATTAATGGTATCAGAAGGCGATGATATAAAAATTGGAACGCCGACTGTTGAGAACGCCACGGTTACTGCAGAAGTATTAACCCAAGGTAGATCAAAAAAGATTATTGTTTTCAAAAAGAAAAGAAGACAAAACTATAGAAGAACAGCAGGACATAGACAACACGAAACAACTATTAAAATTATTGACATTGATTCAATAAAAAAATCTGTAGCCAAAAAAGCTGCTACAAAAAAAGTAGAAGAAACAGAAGATAAAAAACCTGCAGTAAAAAAAATAGCTGCGAAGAAAACGGTTACAAAGAAAACAGAAGATAAAAAACCTGCAGTAAAAAAAACAGCATCAAAGAAAGTTGATGCTAAATAGTGTAAATTTTATAAATAAATTTAAAATTCTAAAGGATTAATGTTATGGCACATAAAAAAGCAGGCGGATCATCGAGAAACGGAAGAGATTCTGCTGGAAGACGTCTTGGTGTCAAAAAATACGGTGGCGAATTAGTGATACCTGGGAATATAATAATTAGGCAAAGAGGAACAAAATGGCATCCTGGTGAAAATGTGGGCATGGGAAAAGATCACACCATATTTTCTACTACAGTCGGTAAAGTTAAGTTTCTTGGAAGTAAAAATGGCAGAAGCATAATAAATGTAATAGAAGATAGCAATATCTAGCCATTATAATATCATAAAAATCTAAATTAAGTTTCCGTAATATAAATATAATAATTTCATTAATATTTTAGAAATTATATATCCTATATAATAGGGTATAAGTATTATATATAATAAGAAATCAACTGATCATGAAATTTCTTGATGAAGCAAAAGTATCTGTAAAAGCTGGCAATGGTGGCAGTGGTTGCGTAAGCTTTAGAAAGGAAAAATATATTGAATTTGGTGGCCCTAACGGTGGTGATGGTGGAAGAGGTGGCGATGTATGGATTACAGCAACAGAAGGCCTAAACACACTTATTGATTATCGATTTCAACAACATTTCAGAGGCGAAAAAGGCAGAGACGGTGCTGGCAATAATAAAACCGGCCATAGTGGTAAAGATGCCAATTTAGATGTTCCGGTAGGTACGCAAGTTTTTGATGAAGATCGAGATGAGATTATTGCAGATCTTACTGAAGTTGGCCAAAGTATTAAAATTGCAACAGGAGGAAATGGAGGATTTGGAAATACAAGATTCAAATCATCAACAAATAGAGCTCCAAGAAATGCAAATCCTGGTGCTAGCGGTAATGAACTAATAATATGGTTAAAATTAAAATTAATAGCTGATGTAGGAATTGTCGGCTTACCTAACGCAGGAAAATCTACTTTATTATCAAAAGTAAGCGCTGCTAGACCAAAAATAGCAAACTATCCTTTCACAACATTAACACCTGCATTAGGAGTAGCTGAATATAACAACAAAAGTTTTGTTTTAGCGGATATTCCAGGATTAATTGAAGGAGCTCACACGGGAACTGGATTAGGTGATAAATTTCTTGCGCATATAGAAAGATGTCCAGTTTTAATACATTTAATATCTATCACCGATAAAAATATGAACGAATCTTATAAAATAATTAGGAATGAAATAGCTTCTTATGGGAATGAAATACAAAAGAAACCAGAAATAATCGTTATTAATAAATGCGATGTAATGGAAAAAGAAGATATTGATAAAAAACTAAAATCATTCAAAGTCATAAAAAATAAAGAATCATTATTAATTTCTGCTTATACTGGCGAAGGAATTGATAAACTTAAAATTAGTATCCTAAAAATAATGGCAGCAGAAAATAAAAATAAAATAAATGGATCAATTAAGAAATGGCAACCGTAAATATATTAGAGGGCGCTAAACGTATAGTAATTAAAATAGGATCTGGCCTTATAGTAGATTCCAGTGGCTCCATACGGTATGAATGGCTTGATAGTTTGGTTGCTGATATTACGAGATTAAAGGAATCGAAAAAAGAAATAATTATTGTTACATCAGGCGCTATAGCATTAGGAAGAAACCTTCTTAATATAAATAAAAACATAAAACTAAAACTAAGCTTAGCTCAAGGTGCGGCAGCTTTAGGTCAAATTGAACTTATTACAGCTTATAAGACTGCTTTTACAAAAAAAGATATTAAAGTAGCGCAATTATTACTTACAATAAGCGATTCAGAAGAAAGGCGAAGATACTTAAATGCCAGAAATACAATATCTGTACTTTTAGAAAATAATATTATCCCAATAATAAATGAAAATGATACGGTTGCTACATCTGAAATTAGATACGGTGACAATGATAGACTAGCAGCAAGAGTTACGTCTATGTCAAGTTCAGATTGCTTAATAATACTTTCGGACATTGATGGAATATATACTGAATCTCCAAAAAATAAAAATGCAAGGCATGTCCCAATTATTGAAAAAATAACTCCTGAAATTATTTCTATGGCTGGTGATACACGTAGTATTTATGGAACCGGTGGTATGATAACAAAATTAGAAGCAGCCAGAATATCAACTGAAGCTGGTGCGCATATGATAATTGCAAATGGAGAAATTAATAACCCAATAGAAACAATTATCAATGGAGGAAAATCTTCTCTTTTTATAGCAAAAACATCCCCATCTTTAGCAAGAAAGAACTGGATTGCAGGTATGCTAGAACCTAAAGGTAATATATACATAGATTCAGGGGCGATAGAGGCATTAAAAAACGGAAGAAGCCTTCTTCCGGCTGGAACCATAAAAGTTACTGGTGATTTTAAAAGAGGTGATGCTATTATCATATTTGACGAAGAAAACAATGAAATTGGACGAGGTTTAACTGCATATTCAATTGACGACGCTCAATTAATCATTAAGAAAAAAACATTAGAAATAGAAAAAATACTTGGTTATAAAGGTCGAGCAGCATTGGTGCATAGAGATGATTTAGTTGTTACTAACGGAGAGTGATAATGAATAATATAAATGATATAAAAGTATTAATGGAATCTATTGGGAACAATGCTTCTCTAGCATCCAAAACCTTATCGCAAACTAGTGATAAAGAAAAAAATATAGCTTTAAGAAATATGTCTAATAATATTAGGGGTGATATAAACTATATTTTAAAAGAAAATCAAAAAGATTTACAAGAAGCTAAACAGAAGAATAAAGCAACTTCAATCATTGATCGAATACTATTAGATGAAAAAAAAATTGAATCAATTGCTTTAAGTATTGATAGCATTATCAAATTAAAAGATCCGGTTGGTAAAATATTATCAGAATGGAAACAAGAAAATGGTCTTGTTATAAAAAGAGTTACTATCCCCATTGGTGTAATTGGAATAATTTATGAGAGCAGACCAAACGTTACCGCTGATGCTGCTGCATTGTGTCTAAAATCTGGCAACGCTTCTATATTAAGAGGTGGGTCAGATAGTTTTTATTCATGCCAAGCAATATACAATTCAATAAAGAAAGGTTTGTTGCAATCTAGTCTTCCAGAATATTCTATTCAATTTGTTCCTACTAAAGATAGGAGTGCTGTAGGGTATATGTTATCTGGCTTAAATGAGAAGATTGATGTAATTGTTCCACGTGGTGGAAAAAGTTTAGTATTAAGAGTAAAAGAAGAAGCTAGAGTTCCTATTTTTGGTCACCTAGAAGGAATTTGCCATGTGTATGTTCATCAATCTGCAGATCTTAAAAAAGCGATCTCCATTACATTAAATTCAAAAATGAGAAG
>Ga0308019_10000274_pt1 | contig 31981 bp, 31 predicted proteins | sample Neamet284_FD_203135 | JGI IMG/M metagenome (GOLD analysis project Ga0308019, IMG submission 203135) | Marine microbial communities from water near the shore, Antarctic Ocean - #284 | ecosystem: Environmental > Aquatic > Marine > Unclassified | place: Southern Ocean | collected 2014-10-01
AAACTAGCTACAGTTACAGCTGTTCAACCTGTAGGGAGATTTGGCAAGTTTGATATTCGTGAGGGAATAATTGAAAAATTCCAAGAAAAATCATCTGGTGATGGTAATTGGGTTAATGGTGGATTTTTTGTTTTAGAGCCTGAGACTATTGATTACATCCAAGATGATTATACAAGCTGGGAAGGTGAACCACTTCAGAAATTAACTAAAGAAAATCAATTTTCTGCATACAAGCACACTGGATTTTATCAACCTATGGATACTTTACGTGATAAAATTTATTTGAATCAACTTTGGAATTCTGGAAATTCCCCTTGGAATTCTTGGAAATGAAATGTAGATTTTGTAATGATCCAGTTAAACAAGTTTTTTTAGATCTTGGAATGTCTCCATTAGCTAATTCTAATCTAAAATCATCTGAATTAAATAATATGGAATCATTCTATCCGCTTTGTTCTTATTTTTGTTCAAAATGTTACTTAGTTCAGCTAGATGAGTTTGAACAACCTGAAAATATTTTTTCTAATTATGATTATTATTCTTCTTTTTCAGATACTTGGAATAAACATATTGAATCATTTGTCAACTCTACAATATCTAGATTTAATATCTCTCAAGAAAATCAAATTATTGAAATTGCTAGTAATGATGGTTATCTACTAAAATATTTTAAACAAAAAAATTTTCCTATTTTAGGGATAGAACCTGCTACAAATATCGCTCATGATGCTGAATTAAATGGAATTCCAACACTAAACAAATTTTTTGGAGTTGAAACGGCTAACGAATTATCCTCTTCTGATAAAAAAGCAAATATTTTGATTGCTTTTAATGTATTACCTCATGTTCCAAATCTTAATGACTTTGTTGAAGGTTTAAAAATTTTACTTGATTCAAAAGGACTTCTGATAATACAATTTTCAGCATATTTGATGAATCTAATTGAAAAAAATGAGTTTGATATGATTTATCATGAACATTTTTCATATTTTTCTCTACATACTTTACAAAAAGTTTTTTCTTCATTTGGTTTATCTATTTTTGATGTTGAGGAAGTTTCTGTTCATGGTGGTTCATTAAGATTATTTATTAAACATGAGAATAATTCTGATTTTAAACTCACATCTAATATTGAGAAATTGCTAATTAAGGAAAAACAATTTGGACTTACTAATTCATCAATTTATGATAAATTCCCTGAAAAAATATCTATTGTAAAACAAAATATTTGGAAATTTTTTATTTCTGCAAAACAAGATAATAAAAAAATTGTTTGTTATGGTGCACCAGCTAAGGGAAATACATTACTCAATTTTTGTGGAATTGGAAAAGATTTCATAGACTATACTGTTGATAGAAATCCACACAAACAAAATTTATTTTTACCTGGCACTCATATTCCAATTTATTCACCAGAAAAAATCCGCTCAACTAAGCCTGATTATGTATTGATTTTACCTTGGAATTTAAAAGATGAAATTATGGAGCAAATGAGCTTTATTCGTGACTGGAATGGAAAATTTGTTGTTTTAATTCCAGAAGTTGAAATCATTAATTAGTTTTTTTACAGAATTGTATCATTGATCAAATAATCTTTTGCTAATATTTGATCAGATAATAATTTTTTATACCATTCAACCGTTTTTGTTTCAATTGTATCTGTTAATCTTTTTGATGATAACTCTTCGAAGATTTCTTCTACTCCTTCTTTTACCGTATATTTTGTAGAATATCCTATTGCCCCTTTAATTTTTTCAAAAGAGGCAAAATAGGAACGGTGATCATTTGTATCACTTAATTCAATTTCACATTTCATTTTAGTATGTTTAACTATTTCTTGAGCTAAATTACCCATTTCAAAATTTTGATCTTCTGAACCAATATTAAAAATCTCACCAGATATTTTTTCTTGTGGAGCGTTAATTACAGCTTGATATGCTCTAACAACATCTTTGATATGTACAAACGGTCTTTTATTTGATTTTCCATGAACTGAAATTTTTCTATTTTTAAATAAATCTAATACCATAACATTGATTGCAGTATCAAATCGCATTCTTGGAGAATTTCCATAAACACTTGAAAATCGTAATGCTGTAACCGAAAAATTTTCATCATTTAATTGAAGATTATCTATTTCTGCATTCCTATTAGCTTTTGAATATGCTGTTAATGGTTTTACTTCTGCATTTTCATTAGCTATACTATCTTGTTGACCATAAATGCTAGCACTTGATGCTAAAATATATTTTTTAACTCCTTGTTCCTTGCTTAATTTAGCTACTCTTGCTCTACCTTTATGATTAATTTCATATGTTTTTTCTGGATTTAAATCCCCTGCAGGATCATTCGAAATTGCTGCTAAATCTAATACAACATCTATATTTTTAAGAATTTTTGAGTCAAACCATCTAATGTCACCTCTAATTAATTCTAATTTATTTTTAAATTGATTTTGTGAAAGATATTTGTCCCCAAAAAAGAATCTATCTAAGCATTTAACGTAATGACCATCTTCAATTAATTGAGGAATTACAACTGAACCCACATACCCTGCTCCTCCAGTTACTAAGATATTCATTATAACAATTCTTAAAATTTTGATACAGTATATTAACATGCACACTAATTTTTATTATTAATTTTCTGTATAATTCAAATAATATTCAAACGTTTAATTTTTTTATACTAATATATCCGACAATTTTTATTATTATTTTGTAATGTCTTCCTCTTTAGATTCTTTATCATCAAATAAAATTAGTATTGGATTGCCTGTGTATAATGGAGAATTATTTATTAAAAAATCAATTGACTCAATTTTATCTCAATCACACTCAAATTTTGAATTAATAATTTCAGACAATGCGTCTACTGATAAAACATCTCAAATATGTCAAGAATATGTAAAAAGAGATAATCGAATTATCTATTTTAAACAACCTCGGAATATTGGACCTCATCGAAATTATTTTTTTCTATTAAATAAAGCAAATCATGGATATTTTATCTATGTTGCAGCTGATGATTTTCTAGATTCAAATTATATAGAAGAAAATTTAAAAATACTAATTTCTGATCCAAATATTGTTTCTAGTGTTGGAAAAGTAATGCCGTATGGTGCAAATGAAATTCAAATTAATCCTATTTTGATTGATACTGCCAAATACCCAAAATTTATTAAAAATTATATTAAATCTAATAGACGAAAAAAAATGCTAGATACTGAGTCTATAACTGGAACATATGAAAATAAAGTTAGACATTTCTTAAAAATAACAAAATCATTAAGACGATGGTATGGCTTACATCGTACTGAACAATTAAAAAAATGTATTATAGATAAACCATTCATAAATATTGAAGTTTCAATTTTTCTTAATTTATTAAAATTTGGAGATTTTTTTGAATGTAAAGACACCGCACTTCATGAATTTGATGAAGGAATTTCTTCTAGAGGTATTTTAAATACAATTAAAATTTCAGAGCATAACTTTTTTGGAACTATTTTCCCATTTTACCCTTTTACCAAATGGTGCTTCGATAATTTTGGCTATAAATTATTTTTAAAAAATTTTGACATCTTTTTTTTGATGAGTTGCAGTGGCACATTTGGATTGTTTGTAGATCTTTTCCTTAAATTTAAATCAAAATTATAAATATTATTTGTATTAAATTTCAACTATTTTTCTAGATGTTGATATATTTCATTTACTCCAAACTTGACATCAAATTTACATTTAAAACCTAATTGATTTTCAATTTTTTTAAAACGAATTAGATGTGATTGATTATCTAGACTATCTTGAAGTTCCACACTAATGAATTTTTTAATATTCATTTGAATTTCTTTAGCTAGATTATCTAATCTATAATTCAGTTTGTCATTTCCAACATTAAATACGTGTCCTGAAATTTTTTCTTTTTGTAATTCTAGCATCAAAATACAACTTTCAACAGCATCTAAAATATGTAAAAATGGACGTCTGTGATTTTTCCCTTTTACTATTATTTTTCCATTTTTATGTGCATCCAAAACCATACCGTTCACTGCTTGATCCCATCTCATATTCGAAGAAAATCCAAACACACTAGGAAATCTAAGAACAACTACTGTAAAATTTGAATTGTTTAATTTTAAAACATCTTTTTCAGCTTGAAGATTTACTTTTGAATATTCTGTCACTGGGTTTACTTCTGAATCTTCATCGACAGTGCCTTTTTGTTGCCCATAGACACTAGTTCCAGATATTCGAATGTATCTTTTTACTCCTACTTTTTTTGAAATATTAGCTAATCTTTGTCGTCCTACTTGATTAATTTCAATTGTATTTTCTCTCTCTGATCCCTCTGTATTTTTTGACTTGGCAGATAAATCTATTACAACTTCTGCACCTACAATATCTTTTTCATTAATTGTTCTAATGTCTCCTTTGATAATTTTTACTGATTCATGAAAAATATCTTTATACGCATCAACTCCTTTAGAAAATCTATCAAAACATATTACTGAAAACCCTTTTTCTACTAATTTTTCAATTAATTTTGTTCCTATGTATCCGCCTCCCCCTGAAACAAAAATTTTATTATTTTCCATTTCAATTTACTTCCAAATTAAATTTAAAATAAAAGAATTAGTTTTTGAATAATATTCTATTAGTTCATCAAATTTCATAGGAACAATTTTTGATTTACCTCTTGATTTATCAATTATACCAAATAAATTAAATCCACTTTCATGTAGCAATATAGGATACATTTTTTTTGTATTGTTTCTTTTGTGATAATAACCTCCAAATTCTGAAATAATTTTCATATTTTTATTATTTTTAAAAATTTTTTTACCACCCTCAATTACTTCTAATTCAAAACCCTCAACATCAATTTTTATCGCATCAATTTTTTGCTCTTTAAAGTATTCATCAAGTGTAACTGTTTGAATATCTGTGTATTCTTTTCCCCATTCATTTTTTATTAAACTATGTCCTCCAGATACAGTACTTTTGTATAATCTCATAGATTCATTTTTGTTAGAAATTCCTTTTTTTACTAATTCTACATTAGTAATTTTATTTAGTTCTATGTTCTTTTTTAGAATATCAAAATTTATTGGATCTGGTTCAAATGCAATTACTTTACCTTTTTCTCCAACCAATTTTGAAAAAAATAATGTAAAATATCCTATATTTGCACCTACATCAATCACAGTATCCCCTTTTTTTAGTTCCTTCTTACAAAATTCTATTTCTGGAATGTTTGTCACGTGTACTTGTACAATATTTTCTACTACTCCTAAAAATTTTATTCCCTCTATCGTTGTAATCTTTTTTTGAATTTTTGAATCAAAATAATCATGAATTTTACGGATTTTTTTATATTTTGATATGCCTGTTCCGAGTAGGTGCTTATATAGAATTCCATACACTTTTGATAACATTCTAACTGATCATTCCTTTTCTAATCCAATTTAAAATCTACATTATTTATGAATTATTTTATTTTAAGATTGAAATATGGCTTTAACTGCTCATATTTGTGGCGATTATTAGTTATCTTAATCGAATAATTAAAAGACCTAGTTTAATTTTAAATGAAAATTTTTTATTACATCCTATTTCATCTATTAATACTTCGAGACAAGTATTAAAGAACAATTTTGATTTAACTGAATCTATAAAAAAATTAACAAATGAATCTGATGTAAATATAAAAAATTATTATGAATCCATATCTAAAAATTCAAAATTAAAAAACCACTTGGATAATAAATTTAAAAAATTAGATGAATACATAAACAAACAAGACATTAATTCAAACTTCTTCAAGGATAACCCTGCTGGTAGATTGGGGAGAGAATCACAACCATATGCTGGATATTTTCTTTATCTACTAGTTCGAGCACTAAAACCTGATATTTTTGTTGAAACAGGAGTAAGTGGGGGGGAATCATCTACTTTTATTTTACAAGCAATGGAAGATAATAAAAAAGGAAAATTATATTCTATTGATTTTCCACAGGCAATAGTTGAAAAAGGTCTCACTACAATATCTCCAGAAGGAACATCTTCTGGATGGCTAATACCTGATTATCTTAAACATAGGTGGGATCTTACTTTAGGAAAATCAGAAGATATCCTGCTCCCATTACTCAAAAAATTGGGAAAAATTGACATATTTTTTCATGATAGTCTCCACACTTATGACCATATGTTGTTTGAATACAATACTTGTTGGGATTACATTAAACACAATGGAATTTTAATTTCTGATGATATTGCTGTAATGAATGGAAAAGGTCACTCACCATTTGTTGATTTTGCTAGTTTCATAAAAAAAAAAATTGTTATTTATAATGTGATTGGTGGAATTAGAAATAGTGTTGTGTAATTGAATAAAAATAATAAAATATTTGTAATTTTTTATTTTATATTGTTTGTAGGAGTATTGGGTACTATCATATCCATTGATTCTACTTTAGATCGACCATATGGACCAATAAATTTAGCTCCCCTTCAATTATCTACAATATCTTATTCAAAAGTAGTTGATGTTGATAAAGAAATAATTTTTAATACATTTGCAGATTTTGAAAAATATCCTCTAGTATTGCCAAATAATATTTTATTTGTAAATAATATTTCAGAAGAATTATTAATTTATAATATTTCTCTTACTGAAAAAAATATTAAAACAAATTTAACAGTTGAACATATACTGGAACCATATGATAAACAAGTCATCAAAGTTACAGACGGTGATGCACAAGGAACTACAATTACCCAAACTTTTGAATCCAATGGTAATGGAACAAAAATTTTAATTGATATTGATTTAAAGACTAGAGGTGTTTTAACACCGTTTACGTTTTTACCTCAACTAAATGTTAATCATGCAATTGATACAATTATTACAACTTTTGTTGACTATTCTACCCGATCTTATACACAAAATGAAACAATTATTGATGATTTGTATAGAGAAATTCTTCAAAGACCTGCAGATCCTCAAGGGTTGAAAAAATTTAGTCTTCTTTTAGACGATGGGAATATGTCTGTAGATGAAATTCGTAATATTCTAATAAATTCTGAAGAATATGCTTTAAAATTTTTATCGTCTGATCTAAAAGATGTGTCTGAAATTAATATCACAACAAAAGATTTCCTTAATGATGTATATGATATTACGCTTAGACGGGATGTTGATCCTCAAGGTTTACAATATTTTGGTTCTGCTTTAGAAAATAATAAAATATCTAAAAAAGATATTGTTGTTGAACTTCTTGTTTCGAATGAATTTAAGTCATTACCTGTTGAAACTAGAGAATTAAGAGAAACATATGCATCTAATCCATCTTGGCAGATTGTTAATCAAACTTATTATGAAATACATAGTAAATATCCTAATGAAAAAGTGATTAGAGCATATGGCATTTTTTTTGAGAGGGGCGATATTACATTGAAAGAAATTATTGATTTATTTGAAAAATAAATTACAATTATTATATATTATTCAATTTAATTAAATGAGCGAAACTTGTATTAAAAATTTAATATTGTTTTCTTATTTCTAAAATAATACTTTTGATCAAATTTCTTATAGATTTGTCTATCAACAAAGAAACTACTAGATATATGCCAATTCCCAAAAAAACAAATATTAGAACTTGAGGCAAAAATTCTGAAACTACTTCATTGTAAATAAGAAACTCATCCATTAAAAAGTAAATAAATGAAAATGAAATAAATCCTGCAAATACATATTTTGTTATACTATTAGTCTCAAATTTTAATTGAAATGTTTGTTTTACTTTGTATAGCAAGTACAGTGTTAATGGAATCTGAGAACTCATTGCAATGATGGACCAGAATATTACTAATTCTATATCTTTGGTTGAATTATTTAATAAAAATAAAACAATACCTAAAATAATTATGTATGCTGTATTTTGAATTAAACGTAATGTAGGTATAAAAAATAATTTACTTTTAATATAATTTTTAAAAGTTGATTTTGCTTCATTATCTACTTTTTCTACTCCTATCAGACACTTCTCAAATACATCTGATAAATTAAAAAATACAACACGAATTGTTAAAAAAATAACTACTACTGCTGCAATTTCATAAACTGGATTTAAAACAATAATGCCTGGTTTTGCAAATGTAATCACTAAACAAGAAAATAGGATTATAAAAAAAGAAAGATGTGTAAAATTTCTAGATATGATTTTTCCTTTGTCTCCTGATAACAATTTTGGATATATTGAAGTTGATATTGTTGCAGCATATCCTACTATTCCACCCAATACCAGAGCTGCTGAATAATATGAAATACCTATAACCGAGCCTGTTATTGCCATAAAAATAACTATATCTGACATATACATTACGTTAGAAATTTCTGGATATGTTGGAATCCATGAAAACTTAAACCATCTTTTAAAAATATCTGCATTAAATTTGGCTTTTATTTTATCTCTTAGATACATTACTTGAAAAATAATGTTGATACTTTGTGCGATTAATAATGAAAAAATAATTCCAATAACTGACCAGTCTAAAAAATAAATAAAAAATAATGCTAGTGGAACACTAGATATCCCTGATAATGTTGTGCCATAACTTGCTATTTCTGGTTTCCAACCTAAATTAATTGAGGTCACTGTTTTACGTAGAAAATTTATTGGTATCAAAATTGCTGCAATTATTAATACATCTAGTTCGATAGATGATTGAATTAATGAAATTATTACAAGGTAGATAAAAATTCCAAAAATTGAAAATACTCCACTTGAAATGAGTGACGTTCTTTCAACCTTTTTACCTCTTGCTACGTCTCGTATTGTCCAAAAATTAATAAATGAACTTGCAACCATAGTATAAAAAAATAAACTAGCGATTAATCCCCATGTTCCATAGTCTTGTTGAGTTAGCATTCTGGTAACTATGATAATAAAACCTAAACCAAAAACTGCATTTACTAATGTTGAACCAAATGAAATTAAACCTGAATAAGTTACTCTGATATTTGACATTTTTTATGTATATCCAATTTTTTTCAATTCTTTTTTTATAATTTCTTTATCTGTAGTTTTAGAATTTTCATTATGAATTGAATTCATTTTAATCTCTTCTATTATTTTTTCCATTTCTGTTACAGTTTGATATCGGTGGTAATAAAATTACTTTCAAATCAAAAAGATAAGCAATAAACAGATCATTTTGCAGTCCAGCCTCCATCCACAATTAAGTTAGCTCCTGTCATATATGCAGAAGCGTTAGAACATAAAAATATCATTGGCCCAGCATAATCTGATACATTAGCCATTCTTTTGAATGCATTACGTGAAGCATATCTTTTTTTGAACCTATCTGTGAGTTTGTCTGTCGCTACTCCACTAGGAGATAGAGTATTACATCTAATTCCATGTTTTCCATATAAATTTGCAATATAACGTGTTAAATTTAGAATTGCAGATTTGGTTACAGCATATCCTGGAGGAGTCCATAATTTTTCATCATCATAAGTATCAAAATCGGGTCCCAATAAACCATAATTAGAAGAAATATTGATAATACAACCGCTCTGTTGTTTTTTCATGACTTGCAAAATATTTTGGCAAAGAAGAAATGGAGCATCAATATTTACTTCAAAAGATTTTTTCCAAAGATCAAATGGATGAGTTTCAAAATTTTTAAAATCTTTTATTCCAAATGATTTTGCAGATACAAATGCTGCATTATTAATTAAAACATCTAATGAACAAAAATCATTTTTAATTTTTTTAAATGTTGAATGGATTTCTTTTGGTTTGCTTAGATCACACTTGTAAACATGAATATTTTGTCCAGTAGAACTAAATTCATTTTTTAGAGATTCACTGACACTAGGATCATGATCAATTAAAGCCATGTTTGCTCCACGTTCTAAAAGAATTCTTGCATAATAACTTCCAAGAAGTCCAGAGGCTCCAGTTAAAATAATATTTTTATTTTTGACTGAAAAGAAATCTTTTGGCTTATTTTGTTCTTGCAAAATTTGTTCTGTTTTTTTTAAATCATCACTATTATCAATATTATAAGACAATTCCATAGGCATTGGATAAAATCCAATTTTACCCGAAATTCTGCAATTACTTTTCTTAAATGCAGATACAGTAGTTGCGTATAAAGCACCATTTTCCAAAACTTGATCAGGAGTTTTTTGTCTATTTTGTCTATTTAGTGGATCATAACTATGTGGTTTTATTTTTGATTTGTTGATTTTATTCCATACAAAAATATGATATGGATATCCACTTAAAACAGAATCATAGTTTTTCTTAATTAACAAACTTAGTGCTTCATCAATGTGCGTAGATGTTCTTAACGGAGAAGTGTTTTGAGGTAAAATAATTATATCTGGTATGTATTTTTCTTTATTTTCAAGATAATCTAAAACCTGTTTCAAAACAGGCTCAATTGATGACGTATCAGTTGAAAGACTTTTTGGTCTCATAATAACTTCTGCTCCAATTTGTTTTGCTACCTTAGAAATTTGAGTATCATTTGTGGATACAATTGTTCTATTGACTAAATTAGAGTTTAAACAAGCAGAAGCAGTATAATACAAAAGAGGTTTTCCATTAATCTGAAATAAATTTTTTCCAATAATTCCTTTTGATCCACCCCTTGCAGGAATAATAGCTAAAATTTTCATATTCTTATCCAATACAGCTAATAAAAATACTTAGTTCTTTTCTAATTTTACACAAAATTATCTAAAGAATATTTTAATTTCTTTATCCATTTTTCAGCTTCTTCTAATGTACGATAATTGGTTTTAAATTGCATAATTGTAGGCTGAATTTTTTCTGCAACAGGACACTTTCCGTTATATTTTTCAAAATATCCCAATTTTTTCATAATGGGTTCTCGATAGGTTAGTATCATAGATGCATAGAAATCATCCCCGCCATTAGATATGTGAGATTGATGAAATTTATTCCAATCATCTAACTGATTAAATGGGGATTCAACAGCATATGTAAAATAAGAACTTACATATCCTTTAGGGACATGTTGAATTTTAAAAGTAGTATTTTCAAATACGGCATCATAAAGTTTTGCAATATCCCTTCTAAGTTTTACTCGTTCATCTACAATCTCAAATTGTGCTAATGCAATTGCAGCTAAAAATTCATTAAATCTATAATTTAATCCAAGTTCATCATTTCTTTCATAAGTAGGATTTTGATATTCAAGTGGAACACCTGCAACTAAATCACTTTTTTTAGATGAGAGATTTTTAAAACCCATTCCTGCAAATTTTCTAGATTTAATTGCTAAATCAGGATCATTTGTAATTAACATTCCTCCTTCCCCCGTAGAAACATGTTTTGTTCTTTCAAAAGAAAACATTGTGATGTGAGCATCTTGACCAACATACCGTCCATTATATTCAGCATTGATTGCTTGAGCATTATCTTCAAGCACAATTAGATTATGTTTATTTGCAATCTGCATTACTTTGTCTATGTCATATGGTAAACCATCATGAGCTACAGGAATGATAGCTTTAGTTTTATCGGTAATTTTTTCCTCAATAGAAATAGGATCTATGTTATGGGTATCAGGATCTATGTCCGCAAAAACAGGGTTAGCTCCCATAATTACAGGTACAGTACTATCAACTACAACTGTGAATGGAGTTGTAATTACTTCATCTCCGGGTTGTACACCCGCAGCAATTAAAGCGGCATGTAAACCAGACGTACCAGAATTAACAGCAATTGCATATTTTACATCAAATTTTTCACAAAATGCATCTTCTAATCTATCTGTAAATGGATTTTTTCGTACTTCATCAGAATTAGATAGTACTTCACTTAGGTACTTGAGTTCATTTCCTGATGTCCATTTAGGATCTAACACATTTTAAATTATTTATCTCAGTATTTATTGTTTATTTAATTTAAAATTATCTAAATTGATCTTTTAGAATAGTATAAAGATATTCAAAAAAATATTCAAAACAAAATTTTTTTGTTAGTTGTGTTTACTTAATTAAAATAAAATCATTCAAAAATATTGCTATGAAAATTAAATAGAATAAATTATTTCTTCTAAATTTATATAAACTAAAAAATTAATTCATAATTCAAATTTTAAAAATATAATTTTATTCTGTTATAAAAATAATCAATTTTAAATATATTAAATACAATTTCAAACATAATGCATTTAATCTGAATTCCCAAAAAAAATGAATTAAATATCAACATGATATAATTGATTAAAAAATTTTTGTAAAAAACACAATGCATTTTATGTCATTTAAGGAATACATATTATGATATCAGATTTATTGAATTAGGTAGTAAAAAATTTAGAGATTGATAAAATAGAGAAAAAATAGTGATCAACTGAGTAAATCTATGAATAGGTTTAAAATTCATAAAGAACTGAATAATAAATAGTGAAACAAAAAGAATCAATATTAATTTGTGATTTAACTCATACTGGAAGTAAATCATATTCTCCAAACCTAATTCCATACCCAATTGGTTGCATCAAATCTTATTGTTTAGAATATTCTAAATTTACATCAGAATTTGAAATAGAAATTTTTAAGGATCCTCAAGAATTTATTGATGCTGCAATAAAGAGAAAACCTACGATCATAGGATTTGGAAATTATGTGTGGAATTTAGAATTATCAACAGATATTGCACAAGAATTAAAATCTATGAATCCAGAAACACTAATAATTTTTGGTGGTCCAAATTTTCCATTAGAAAATGCAAAAAGAGAGGAGTGGTTAAAAGAACGTCCATTTGTTGATATCTATGTCGCAGGGGATGGAGAAGAAACGTTTACAAAAATTGTTGACTCTTGGTATAAATTAAAAAATATTGAAAAAGTAAAGAGAGAAAATATTTCAGGTTGTTATTCAATCATAGATGAGAAATTACACAAAAATCAAGAGTTTAGCCCAAGAATACAAGATTTAGATAAAATTCCATCACCATATCTTGAAGGATATTTAGACAGATTTTTGAAAAATACTAGATTGTCACCTTTGATAGAATCTAATCGAGGATGTCCATTTACTTGTACATTTTGTGTTGATGGAAGCACATCACGTACCAAAGTTTTTCAGAAATCAGTTTCAAGATTTGAACAAGAAATGGAATACATTGCAACTCATTATGAGGGAAAAATGTTGACAATTGCTGATCTGAATTTTGGAATGTTTAGTAGAGATATTGATATTTCAAAAAGTATTGCAAAAATGAAAGAAAAATATGACTACCCCTATTACATTCAAGTTTCTGCAGGCAAAAATAATAAACCTAGGATTTTGGAATGTGCAAAAATTCTTGATGGAAGTATGAGTTTAGCAGCTTCAGTTCAATCATTAGATAAAGAAGTTTTGGAGAAAGTTAAGAGGAATAACATATCAGAACAGCAATTACTAGAAATGACAAAATCTGGAAATGAATTAGGCTCAAATACATATTCAGAAGTAATTTTAGCATTACCTGGAGATTCAAAAGAAAAACACATGAAGACGGTATTAACATTAGCAGACTCAGAAATAAATATTATTTCCATGTACCAATGTATGATTCTTGAAGGTTCAGAATTAGGTTCAAACTTTAGTAAAAAATCATGGAACATGCAAACAAAATTTAGAGTACTTCCAAGATGTTTTGGAATTTATAATTTTGGAGACAAAGAAATTCTTTCAGCAGAAATTGAAGAGATATGTGTATCCACAGCAACATTACCAATAGAAGATTATTACGAGTCTAGATCATTTGCATTAACAATTGGTTTATTTTATCAGGATAGAATTTTATTGGAATTATATCAATATTTGAAAAATTTCAATATTTCTCCTTCAGAATTATTACCGATTTTACATAAAAATAGAATGTCCTACTCAAATGGAATTAAAGAATTGTATCGATCGTTTGACTATGACACAAAACATGAATTATGGGATAATAAAGAAGATGTAAGAAAAATTGTTAAAAAAGATAAAAAAGTTTTGGAGAAATATGCAAAAGGAGAGTTAGGAGTAAATGTACTATTCAAACATAGAGCAATTGTAGCATTAGAATTAATAAAAGATATTCATGATGCTGCATTTTCAACCGCATTGGATATGTTAAAAGAAAGAGCACCTCAAGAATTCCAAAAATGTAAAGACTTCTTAGAAGAGTTAAAGACGTTTAGTTATCTAAGGAAAACAAATGTTTTTGACTATGAGCAAAAATTTACACATGCATTTTCATATGATTTTGAAAAATTAATAAGTTCAAATTTTAATGAATATCCAATTAAATTAGAAAATACAATTGAAATTCAATTCTTTGCAGATCAAAAGCAAAAAATTATGATAAAAGAAAAAATTGAAGAAAACGGTTCAGATGTAAATGGAATTGGAAAAATATTGTCTAAAATGTTAGGAAACATGTTACAACGAAAAGTTAAATTTGAATCAGGCATTATGAAAGAAAATATTTTAGAAAATATGGAAATTAGTACTTCTCCTGGAGAATTTGTGTAATTATAAATTTTAAAGAAATGAAATCAAAAATAAATTTAAAAATTAAAAATAAATGTAAAAATATTAAAATTATTTTAACAGATGTTGATGGAGTACTAACAGACGGAGGGAGATATTATTCAGAAAAAGGTGAGATATTAAAAAAATTTCATGTACGAGATGGAATGGGAGTTAATATATTATTACGAAATGGGATTAAAACAATTATTGTAACAAAAGAAAATTCTAGAATTACAAAAAAATGGGCAAAAGATATGAATGTCACTAAAGTTATTTCAGGTTCATTAAAAAAAGAAAATGAATTACCTAAAATTTGTAAAACATTCAACGTTTCTCCACTTGAAATTGCATATATTGGTGATGATGTAAACGATATAGCTTTATTGAAAAAAGTTGGTTTTTCAGCAACAACTAATGATGCAGATAATATGATAAAGAAACATGTTGATTACGTTTGTGCCAAAAATGGTGGAAAAGGAGCATTTAGGGAGATATCTGATATGATTTTCAAAGAAAAATTTTCTAGTAAAAAAAAACTTTACTAGTAAAATTATAATTTGTAAAACAATTACAATAATTAATAATAATTTTTTAATCCAAAATAAGCATGAAAATTCTTTAAAAAATCATAATTTTTTTCTTTTCTGATATTAAATTAAATTTATTAATACATGTTTTATTAAAATGATAATATGGTCTTTATCTGTGCTGAAATTGGTATTAATCATAACGGCAGTTTAGATACAGCTAAAAAATTAATTGATGTTGCAGTTGATAGTGGATGTGATGCTGTAAAATTTCAAAAACGTTCTGTTGAAAAAGTATACACTGTTGAAGCTCTTAATGCTCCACGTGATAGTCCTTGGGGTAAAACAAATAAAGACCAAAAATTAGGATTAGAATTTTCTTTAGAACAATATGATGAAATTGACAACTATTGTAAATCAAAAAACATTGATTGGTATTTATCGTGCTGGGATGTTGATAGCCAAATACAAATGAGAAAATTTAATACAAAATTTAACAAAGTTGCTTCTGCAATGTTACTTCATGAAAAATTACTAAGAACAATTGCTGAAGAAAAAAAACATACATTTGTTTCAACAGGAATGAGTACTGTTGATGACATTGCAAATGCGATAAATATTTTTAAAGAATATGATTGTCCAATTGAACTCATGCATTCTCATAGTGCATATCCTATGTCTATCGAGGAGGCAAATCTCAAATTGATTCCTATTTTAAAAGAAAAATTTAATTGTAATGTTGGATATAGTGGTCACGAATCTAGTTCCTATTTGGTTTGTGTTACTGCTACTGTTTTGGGTGCAACATCCATTGAGCGTCATATTACATTAGATCGTACAATGTATGGTAGTGATCAAGCAGCTTCATTAGAACCAGAGGGACTAAAACGAATGATACGAGATATTCGTTCTATTGATAAAATTATTGGTGATGGTGAAAAAAGAATTTGGGATAGTGAATTACCTGCAATGAAAAAACTACGAGAAGTTTTTTCATGACAGATTTTTCAGAACAAATTACGCAAATACTGAACCAAAGTGTTGATACAATTAAAAAATCAATACCACTTTCTTCAGAAATTAATTCAACTGTAGATTTAATTGTTAATTCTATTAAAAATGGAAATAAACTAATAATATTTGGTAATGGCGGCAGTGCAGCTGATGCTCAACATATAGCTGCTGAATTTATTGGTCGTTTTAAATTAGAACGGGAAAGTTTTCCAGCAATTGCATTAACAACTGATTCATCAATTTTAACATCTTTAGGTAATGATTATTCTTATGATGTTGTATTTAGTAGACAATGTGAAAGTTTAGTTGTTAAAGGCGATGTAGTGATAGGAATATCTACTAGTGGAAATTCAAAAAATGTAGAATTAGGTATGATTACTGCTAAGAAAAGAGGTGCAAAAACTATTGGACTATTGGGAAGTAATGGTGGCTCAATAAAAAATCATGTAGATTTATCTATTGTTGTTGATTCTCATTCAACTCCAAGAATTCAGGAGGTTCATAGAGTACTATATCATATTATATGCGAATTAGTGGAAAAAGAACTAGTAAAATAATTAAAAATTAATAGCCAAATTAAGAATAAAACTGTATTAATTACAGATGATCAATTATGTGTTGTAAAACATTATCTGACCTAGACACTCAATACATTTTTAAATTTAATTTGTTATTTTGTAATTTTTAACCATGTCCAATTAAAAATAATGTTAGAATCTACTTGTTTACCATCTAATATTCGAGTCCCCTTATCTAATTTGACTTCGGTATATTCTTTTTCTAATATTTCTGGATTATACTCATCTTCAATGACTTCAACATTCCATCCTAATTTTTTGATATAATTTACAATAAATTCTAGTTTCCACGTATTAAAATAACAATAATTTGTAGGATTACCATCCTTGTCAAATTCTTCTGTATATGCATATTTTACAATTGTAGTAGCTGAATCTAATAAGGTTCTAATGATACAAACTTTTTTTGTGGAATCTAAAAGATTTTTAATTGGAATTCTAAAATCTGGTAAATGAATTAAAACATTACAACAAAACACAATATCGTACTTATTTTTTATATCCCATTGCTTTGTCAAATCACTAACTTCAAATTTTGCATTTATTTTTGACGAAAAAATCTCTTTAGCTTTAGCGATATAGCTTTCATATGCATCTGTTCCTGTATAATCTAAATTAGTATCAATACGTTCCAATCCTATCAAATAATGACCTGCGTTACATCCAACATCTAATACGGACATTTTAGGGGAATAAACCTCTGAAACCAATTTTACCAGTTGTTTTGTACTTTCCATTTCTGGTAATTGACCTTCAGCTCGTTGTGCTAAAGTAATTAATTGTTCAGGTTTTCTAGCCCATATTTGCCAATCTTCCATATCTATATTTTCAAATATTACTTAATATATGATTGTTTGATTTTTTTAGTCATGGGCTCTGATTGGAAAATACCTCTTTACAAAGTATATTCTGATGATGATGAAATAAAAATTGTTACTGACGTAATCAAACGAGGAACTTTTTGGGCAATTGGTCCAGAGATTGAACAATTTGAAAAAGAAATTTCTAATTATGTTGAAGCAAATTATTGTGTGACATTTAATTCTGGAACATCTGCATTACATGCTTCTATGATTGCAAATGGAATAAAACCTCAAGATGAGGTGATCGTCCCTTCATTTTCATTTATTTCAACCGCTAATTCTGTACTTTTTGTAGATGCCAAACCCATTTTTTCAGATATTGAAAATACAAATATTGGATTAGATCCTAATTTGATTTTAGAAAAAATTACTGATAAAACTAAAGCAATTTTGCCTATGGATTATGGTGGTTTACCATGTAAAATTAATGAACTTCGAAAAATTTGTGATGATAATAATTTAATACTTATCGAGGATGCTGCGGAATCAATTGGTTCTTCAGTAAATGGAAAAAAAATTGGGAGTATATCTGATTCAACAATTTTTAGTTTTTGTGGAAATAAAGTTATGACTACTGGTGAAGGAGGAGCAGTAGTAACTAATTCAAAAGAAATTTATGAAAAATTGAAACTAATACGCTCACATGGCAGAGTTGATAAAAATTCTTATTTTGATAATCCTTTAGAATCTGATTATGAGCATCTAGGATATAATTGGAGAATGTCTTCTATAACAGCTGCTTTAGGATTAGCACAAATTCGTAAATTAGACAAATTAATTAATTTAAGGCGTAACATTGCTTCTTTTTTTTCATCCTCTTTTTCTAAAATTCCTCAAATAACATTACCTCCATCACCAGATGGATATGAACATGTTTTTCAAATGTATCCAATTCGTTTACCTGATAAATCTACTAGGGATGCATTACAACAATTTTTAATACAAAAAAAAATCTTCTCAAAAGTATATTTTTCACCTATTCATTTACGTGAGTTTTATAAAAAGAAATTTTCTTCTCAAAAAAATTCTTTACCTGTCACTGAAAATATTTCTGATACTATTCTTACATTGCCTATTTATCCAGGAATGACTAATGAAGAACAAAATTATCTGGTGAATTCAGTTAATGAATTTTTTGAACTAAATTCCTAAAAGAAATACTTTTTCTTGCATTTCTTTTGAACTAAACAAAAGTTCATAGTTACTATATTTTTTATCTTTATAATTTATTTTAGTATCTAATATGTAATCTCTTATCTCCTCTATTGCATCTTCGATTCTTTTTTTAGGAGTAAACCCCATCATTTCCATTTTTTTTCCTGATACATTATAATTTCTAGGATCTTCCATTTCACTTGCTGTTTCAATTTCACAACCCGTAGCATCACTAATTTTATTTGCTGCTTCTAATATTGTATAATTTTTTGATATTGCATTAAAAGTACCTGTCAAGTCTTTTTCTAGAGCAAAAATCAATACATCAGCTGCATCTTGAACATGTAAAAATGGTCTATATTGTGAACCCCCATGAACAGTAATTTTGTTATGAGCTATTGCTTGAGCAATAAATAAATTAATTACAAGATCGAATCTCATTCTTGGCGATAATCCAAAAAGGGTACCAAATCGGAAAATCGTTGGAGAGTTTTTTAAATATCCAATTGATCTTTCTGACAAATATTTTTGTTTTGCATAAAAATCCATAGGATCCATTTTTGATTTTTCTGTAATTAAGACGTCTGGTTGTGAACCATATACTGAACAGGAACTTGCAAAAATAAAAGTAGTTATTCCATGTAACTGACAAAGTTCAGCCATATTCTTTGAAGCAATATAATTCACTTCTTCACTAGTTCTAGGTTCAATACTTGAAGCCGGCATTCCAACTATTGAAGCTAGATGAATAACTCCATCAATATTTTTTAATGCTTTAACCATTGTAATTAAATTTCTAATATCTGATTCAATATATTCAAAATTTTTATGATTAAAACATTCCTTGATTTGTTCTGTACCATACCATCCTGCATCTATCCCTCTGACTTCATAACCTCTTTCAAGAAGACTTTTAGTTAAAATTGATCCCAAATATCCAGCTGCACCTGTTACTAGTATTTTCATATTATACCATTTTTACTCAATAATTTAAATCAACATAGATTCAACGTTAATCATGAAAACTTTATCCATCATACAAGCTAGAATGGGTTCTTCAAGACTTCCGGGAAAAGTTGTAATGAAACTTTCCGGAAAACCTTTACTACAACATATTGTAGAAAATCTACAACACAGTGAATTAACTAATCAAATCATAATTGCTACGACTGATCTTCCAGAAGATAATCCAATACGGGATTTTTCAAATTCTCTTGGAATAAAATGTTTTTCTGGCAGTTCTAATGATGTATTAAAACGATATTATGAATGTGCACAATTTTACGATGGTGATATTATTGTTCGTATAAATGGCGATTCGCCTCTAGTTGATCCTACACTAACTGATTACGCCATTCAAACATGCATTAAAAATAACTGTGATTACGTTTCTAATGTTTTACATCTTACTTATCCATTAGGATATAATTCTGGTGAAGTAATTCCATTTAGAATTCTTAAACATCTAAACTATTCAAGAGAAGATTCAGCATCTAGAGAACATGTCACTTTTCATATTCGTAAGGAACCTGAAAAATTTAAAATTCAAGAAATTTGTGCTTCGATAAAATTAAGAAGACAAAAATGGAGACTAACTATAGATTATAAAGAGGATTTAGAATTAATGAAAAAAATTTTTCAAAAATTGTATAAGCCTAATTCTCCAATAGAATACTCTACATTAGTTAATTTTTTAGATAAAAATCCATCTCTAATGAAAATAAATGAAAAATATGCTCTGAATATAACAAAAGATAATGTTAATCCGATTAAAGATGGATTAATTAAATAGTTTGAATAGAAAATATAATTCCAAATTTTATTAAATATTTTTATTTAATTTTGATTAATTTTTTAGTTATTTTTTTGATTGAAACAAACCCTCAAATAGTGTCTAATGAAAAATTGAACAATGGGTTTTAATAATTCCATTTTAGATAATGCAAAAAATGTTTATGTTGTTGCTGAAGCAGGTATTAACCACAATGGTAGTATGAATATTGCCAAACAAATGATTGAATCAGCTGCAAAGTGTGGTTGTAATGCTGTAAAATTTCAAACCATTTTCCCAGAAGAGCTTTTTACAACCTTAAACAATCCTGATCTATTTGAAATATCAAAAAGTTGGAATTTTACAAAAAAACAACATATTGAATTAAAAAAATTTTCTGAAGAATTAAAATTAGATTTTTTTTCTACACCTGTAGGAATAAAATCTGCAAAACTTCTTGTAGATATTGACGTGAAAATGATAAAAATTGCTTCAGGTGAATTAAATAATCATGAACTTGTTAGTTACATTTCAAAGAAACATATTCCAATAATATTGTCTACAGGATTCTCTACTCTTTCAGAACTTTCTCAAACAGTTGAATTAATAAAATCTGAAAAATGTCCATTTGCAATATTACATTGTAATGCAAGTTATCCTACCCCTATTGAAGATTTGAACTTAGTAAATATCCCATATCTAAAAACAATTTTTAATACTACCGTAGGTTTTTCAGATCATAGTTTAGGAAATGAAGCATCATTAGCTGCTGTTTCTTTAGGTGCTAAAATTATAGAAAAACATTTTACACTAGACAGAAAAATGCCAGGATTTGATCAAGAATTATCCTCTGATCCAAAAGAATTTTTAAATTTAGTACAAAAAATTAGAAAATTAGAAAAATCGTTTGGAAAAATTAGAGAAGGTCCAACAAAATCAGAACAGAAATTTAAACAATTAATGAGAAAAAGTATTGCATCTGTAAAAAATATTCCAAGTGGTACAAAAATTACAAATTCAATGCTTAAAGCTGTTAGACCTGGAACTGGAATTCCCATAGATAAAAAAACCACGTTAATTGGATTAACCACTAAAAAGAGTATTAAAAAAGATGAATTTTTTGAATGGGAAATGTTCTAAAAATAAGGAATTTAGAAATATAATTGAATACAATTACTATAAGATGCATTGCTGATGAATCTAAAGGATTTGGAAATTTAAGCAGGGCAATTTTATTGGGTAAAGAATTAAAAAAAAAATCAAATAACATTATTTTTTTAATTGATAAGAATTTAAATGCTAAAATAATTTTACAAAAGAATAATTTTGAATATTTTTTTGTTCCACAATTTAATTCTAAGAAAAAAGAAAGTGAATTTATTATTAAAAAAATGAATTACTTTAAATCTAAATCTGTAATCCTTGAAATGCGTGAATTTAGTGAAATACTTTCAAAATATTTAAAAAATTATGGAAAACAAGTTATTATTATTGATGATGCATGGGTAAAAAATCTATATGCTGATTTAATATTTAATGGAACTGTAGTTAAAAAATATCATACATACAAAAAAATTAATAAAAATGCCAAAATTTTTACTGGTCCAAAATTTTGGATAGCTGATCAACATTTTCTTAAAAATCAAAAAAAGTTTTCTACCATAAAATCTAAAAAAATTTACTCTGTAGTTATTACGATGGGTGGTGCAGATAATGCAGGAATAGTAATTAAAATTTTAAATTATTTAACTATTATTGATTCAATTAAATTTTACATAGTTATTGGCCCTATGTTTCAAAAACATAATGAACTAAAACCATTTTTTAATTCAAAAAATATTACTTTTCTAAATTCTCCTAAACAAATTTGGAAAATATTTCAAAATTCTGATTTAGTAATCTGTAATGCTGGAAATACTCTTTTTGAATTATTGATTCAAAAAATACCTACATTATGTATACCAGCTATTTCACACCAAATACCCTATGCTAAATTTTTTCATTCTAAAGGAATTACAATAAATTTAGGTTATTGGAAAAAATTAAATCAAAAAAAATTTCTTAAACATTTAGAATTAGTTTTAGATGATGTGGATAAAAGAAAAAAAATGGCAAGTTTATCTAGTAAAATATTGGACGGAAAAGGATTACTACGTGTTGAAAAAATTATCAATAAGAATATGATTTAATTTTTATTTGTTTTAAGATTGTGATTTAGCTGAAAGTTTCCCTCCAAGTATGTCTATGACTGTCTCTTTGAATAATTTAAAAAGGAAATAATGTGAAACTGGACCTAATTCGTTTTCATTTGTTGGAGGTTCATTTAAAGAGATTTTTTTAATTCTAATAATTGGACCTGTATCATAATTTTCATCCATATAATGAACTGTAACGCCCCAGTCCATTTCTTTATTTTCTATTGCTTTAATCAATTCAGTAGGTCCTTTGTATTTTGGTAAAGGAGCTGGATGATAATTAATAAAACCATTTTTAGGCGTAGATAATAATGGTTCTTTAATTTTTCTTGGATAGCAATACGATACACCAAGATCAAATGGCTCTAATGTTGGATTGTCATTTGTAGTAAAAATTTGATAATCAATTTTCTGTTGATCCATGAATTTTTTTATTTTCCAAATATGTCTTTCTTTAGTATAAATTCTAATCATCTATTTCATTTGAAAAAGCAACTATAAAATTTTATCAAAAATATTGTGTCTAAATATAATAATTGATGACAAATCATGAAAAAATTTAATATTCTAAAATAAAAACTAAAATTAAAAAAATATCTCTGGAGAAAATTGTAAATTATTGGTCTTTAATAATGCATAAATTTTGATGAGTTCAATTATTTAAAATCTTTTAAAATTATGGAAAGGTTAATTTCCTTGAAAAAAATAGAATTAATATGAAAGTTTGTAAAAAATGTATTCAACCTGATACTCGTCCTGATATTTATTTTAATGAAGATGGAGTATGTGGTGCATGTTTATGGGAAGATAAAAAAAAAAATATAGATTGGAATGTTCGTGAAAAAGAATTATTTGATATAGCAAATTGGGCTAAAGCAAAGAATTCTGATTATGATTGTGTAATAGGCGTTAGTGGTGGTAAGGATAGCACCACTCAGGCAATTATTGCAAAAGAAAAACTTGGATTACGTTGCCTTTTGGTAAATGGTGAACCTGATAATGCAACGGAAATTGGAAAAGAAAATATTGAAAATTTAAAAAATTTGGGATTCGATGTGATATCTTTAAGACCTAATCCCAAAATTCTTAGAACTTTGATTAAACGAGATTTTTATAAATATCTAAATCCTGTGAAGGTTACCGAATATACTTTATGGGCATCAGCTTATATTATTGCTGAAAAGTTTCAAATTCCACTTATTATTCAAGGACAAAATATTGGCCTAACTGTTGGTGCAAGCAACAGTCCGTTGGGGACTGATTCTAATGCTCTAAAAGTAAATCAATGTAATACTCTCGCTGCGGGTTGGGAAGATTATCTTGAAGTAAAAAATGTTGATGAAAAAGACCTATTTTTTTATCGTTATAATAGAGATCTTTTAGAAAAAAAAGATGTAAAAGCTATTTGGCTTCAATATTTTATGAAAGAATGGTCTGATCGTGGTAATGCTGAATTTGCAAAAAAGTATGGTCTAAAATGGAACGAAGATTTTGATCCTTCTGAAATTGGTACATATGTTCCATATGTTCAGCTAGATTCATCATTACACCAAGTCAATCAAATGCTAAAACATATCAAATTTGGTTTTGGTGAATGTATGGATCATGTTTGTTATGATATTCGTGAAGAAAGAATGTCACGTAAAGAAGCAATTAATTTAGTTGAAAAATATGATGGAAAATGTGGCCAAAAATACATTGATCGTTTTTGCAAGTATATCGATATATCCATTGATGAATTTTGGAGAGTTGCTAATTCATTTCGTGGAAAAATGTGGATACAGGATAAACATAATAATTGGTATAACAAATATTGGGATGAATTAAAACAGTAATTCTATAATTTTTATTTTAAATTTTTTTTATGCTGTTGAATTTTTTTTACATGTTCTTTAGCCAGAGTTTGAAATGATTCTTTTTCATCATTGAGAAATTTTTTTACTTTATTTTCATCAATTTTTACATCAAACAAATATCCTCCATGATAAAAAAGATTATGCGTTTTTGATTCAAGTTGTTGAATATTAAATATAAATGAGTTATTTTCAATTTTTTTTGTAAAATCATTCAGTTCTTCTAATTCTATATTCTTGTCAATAGTTTGCTTTATTATTTTAGGCAAATGTTCTAAATTTGTTATTCGTGATACAGCTGAAATATTTGAATAAATTGAATCTGCAAAAATTATTGTAGGTTTTTCGTTAAATATAGATTCTAAACCCAATGTACCATTAATGGTTAAAACCCCTGAACATTTTTCTAATAAAATATCATTAGAAACTTCTGGATGAAGCAATCTTACATTTGGTAAATTTAAAATTTCATTATAATCTTCGATGTCCCTCCATCCCTCACTTCCTTGTCGAGGATGTTCTTTTACATATAGTAAGAAATCTATGGGAATACTTTTTGCAATATTTTTTATTAGTTCAATTTGATTAGTATAGTATGGTGCAGAAACTAATAATGTTCGTTCTGGTTCTAAATGCAGCGGAAAATATACAAATTTTTCATCAGAATTTATTTTTCGTATAAATTTTTTATTTACAAAATGCTTTCTTGAATTTGTTTGAATGATGGATTTTAATTCCACAAAAATACTATTATAGAAATTACGACCATAATTTCTATAAAAATTAGTATATGTTGGATCTAAAAGTAACTTAAGAAATTCTAAACTTGCTTCAAATCTATTTCTTTTTGATACACGATAATTATCTTTAAGAATTTTATCCTGCATCGCATACCCATGTAAATAATTTCTGAGTTCATCCCAATTTTTTGAATTATATTTTTTATCATATAGATTTGTTTCATAATCTAATGTGTCTAATTCTTCTGAAATATTGGCTCTAAATCCAAATCTTGGAAAGCCTAGAGTTAAAATTTTTATTCCTTTTGATCTACACATTTGTTGCAAAATTTGAGTATTTCCAGAATCTGTAATACGTAAAATTAGAAAATTAGGATTTACTTCATTTAGTACTAATTCAAAAAATTTACATTCTTGTTCTAATGTTGAAAGAATTTGATTATGATTAAATTGATAATATTTGTTATGTTTATATAAAATAGGATCACTATATGCAATTTTCCATAAATCTATTCCATATTTTTTTTCAAAATTAGAAAGATAGTTTATATCAAAATTACTAGTATTTTTAATGTAATCTCTATAGAACCATTGATTTGTAAATTCAATTAAACTTTGTTTTTCATAAAATTCCTTTCCTTTGTTAATATCTATGATTGCATAGAATTCACTATCATAAATTTTTTGTAATTCGTTAACAATTCCAAATTGTAATGGAAAACCATCAAACCAACAAAGCACTTTATCTTTCATTTCGAATCTTTTTTACTGAATCCATTAATCAAAGTTTGTTTATTAATAAAGTTCAGTGCAAGAATTATTTATTTGATAAAATCACACATTATTATGAAAGCAGTATTATTGGCAGCAGGTAAGGGTGTTAGATTATTCCCTATTACTAAAAAACTTCCTAAACAAATGATAAAAATTGCAGGTAAACCCATTTTAGAATATGTGATTGGTGATCTTGCTCAAAATAATTTTAAAGATATTTGTATTGTAATTGGTCATGAAAATAATCCAATTAAGGACTATTTTGGAGATGGTAGTAAATTTGGAGTAAAAATCACATATGTTCTTCAAAATGAACCAAAAGGAACAGCTCATGCTACCTTTATTGCCAGAGATTTTGTAGGAAATGATGAATTTCTTCTTTATCTTGCAGATACAATTATCACTGAAGAACTCAGTAGTTTTGTAAAAAATCTCCAAACAGATTTTGATATAAAAATCATATCTTCAAAAGTCAGTAAAGAAAAATCAGATTCTGTTGGTAAAATTCATTTTAAGGAAGGAAATATAGTTACAAAAATTTCAGAAAAAAGTACTAGTGATAGTGTAATTTTAGCATGGGCTGGAATTGCATTTTTTAAGTCTAATCAAATTTTTGAAATAATTGAAAAATTAGCGCCTTCAATTAGAAATGAATATGAAATTGTAGATGCATTTAATAATTTTATTGATGAAGGTAAAAAAATAAATCAATTTCAATGTAATTCTTTCATTGATACCGGAACGGTGAAAGGATTGTTAGATTTACAGAAATTTTTATTTAAAAAAATTAAATCAAAATATTCTGAAAAATATAGTCCAAATATGTTTATTGGGGATAATTGTAATATTAGAAATAAATTTATTATTGGACCATTTGTTTCTATTGGTAATAATGTTACCATCAAAAATGATATTACAATACAGAATTCAATAATTATGGATGATGTAACAATTAATTCTAATAAAATAATTAAAGACTCTATTTTATTTGATGATTATATAATACATTTATAAAATTTTTTAAAAACATTTTATTAGAATGGATTAATTGCTATTGTATATATGATAGATGAGAAAGTTCGTTGGCATAAATTGGAGAAACATAATACTAAAGATATTCATGATGGACATGTAAATGGATTTTTAATTCCAGCTTGGCGTAATTGGGATGATGCTATTTCAGTTCCACCTGAGATGGTATACGTAACTAGCATTAATCCTGATGAACGAAAAGGTCCTCATTTACACATTATACGACATAGTTACTATGTATGTATAAAAGGTAAAGTTGTTTTTATTATCAAAAATAAAGATGGAAAATATCTTGAGATAGAATCTGGTGAAGATGATCCTATATTAGTTGAAATTCCAAAAGGATTTTCATCTGCACATATTAATCTCTCAAAAGAACCTAGCACAATACTTGCTTTGGTAAACCCTTCATGGAAACCTGATGTTCGTGACGAACATAATGTTACGTATGATGACTATGATTGGAATAAATGGAAAAAATGAGTAACCCTAAAGTTTTGATTATAGGTGAAAATAGTTTAGTTGGATCTACATTATCTAATTATGCTAAAAATCATTTTGATCTATATTATACACATCATAATATTGTAATAAATAATAAAAATTCTGTTCAAATAGATCTTCTTAAAGAAACAAATAAAATTTTAGATTTAATTAAAAAAATTAAACCTAACCTTGTTGTACATACAGTTGCTTATGCAAATGTTGATTTCTGTGAAAAGAATAATGATGATGCCAATTTTTTACATGTAACTGTTACTGAAAAAATTGCTCAAACTTGTGCTTCCATTGGTACTAAAATTCTATATTTTTCAACTGATGCTGTTTTTGATGGAAAACAAAATGGAAAATATGTGGAATCTGATAGTCCTAACCCTCTTTCATATTATGGAAAAACAAAACTTGCTGCAGAAAAAATTTTAATGGATTCCTCTAAAAATAATGTTGTTTTTAGAACTACTGTTATTTATGGTCCATATTTAAGATCACGTTTCACAAATTGGGTTTTTGATAACTTAAAAGAAAATAAAAGTGTCCCTGCATTTACAGATCAATTTAACACTCCTACATTAATTGATGATTTATGTAAAGTAATACTTGATATACTTAATTTTGATTTATCTGGAATTTATCATACTGCAGGAAAAACTTGTTTATCGAGATATGATTTTGCATTAAAAATAGCGAAAAAATTTGATTTTGATGAAGAATTAATTATTCCAACATTATCCTCCACTGTAAATCAAATTGCCCCAAGACCTAAAAATGGATGTTTGGATTCAACTAAATTGGAAAAAATATTGAATTTTAAGTTTAGTACTATTGATTCAGGTTTAGATTTTATGAAAAATTCACTTTAATTTTTCTGTGATAAGTTGTAAAAGACTCTGATTTTGATTGAGTAAAATTCCTTCACATCCTGCTTTTTTTGCTGCTTGAATGTCTGTTAAAGAATCTCCTATCATGAAACTTTGATTCATATCTATGTCGTGTTCTTGTGCAGCTTTCAATAACATACCTGGATTTGGTTTACGACAATTACATTTTTCATCTGGTTTATGAGGACAAAAATAAAAATAATCAATTGAAGTATTATTATTTCTTAAAATTTTTTGAAGATGATTATGAATTTCATTCAATACTTCTATTTTTAATAATTTTCTGTTGATTGCTGATTGATTTGTAATTACTATTACTAGAAATCCTTTTTCTTTTAACGTTGCTATAGCTTTTGGAACATTATCCATGATTTGAAACTCTTCAATAGATTTAACATAATCTTTTTTTTCTAAATTAATTACTCCATCTCTATCTAGGAAAATAGCTTTTTTCATTTTTAATACGAAAACAACGGTGTTCCTTCTGAACGTAAAAGTGCTGTTAATAAATGGCATATTAACAAATGCATTGTTTCAATTGTGAGCATATCATTATTTGGAATGATCAAATTAGATTGAGAAACTTTTGCTAATTTCCCTCCATTTTTTCCTAGTAAACATATTGTTTTTGCTTCTTTTGAATTTGCAAATTCAATTGCTTTGATGACATTTTCTGAATTACCACTACCGCTAATACCGATAACTAAATCTCCTTTTTCGAGGAAATTTTCAAGTTGATTATAAAAAATATTTTCAAATGAAGTATCATTTGCCCATGCCATTAATACTGGTATGTTATCTGTAAGTGATATTGATTTTATCCGTTTTGCTTCTTTTGTTAAACTTGTTTTAAGTAAATCTGAAACAAAATGTGATGATGTTGATGCACTTCCACCATTTCCCATAATAAATATTTTATTATTATTACTTTGAGCTTTTTTAATTTCTAAGTATATTTTCTCAATAACATCTTTACTTTTTTTTAATTCATTGATAGTTTTAATTTGATCTTCTAAATTAGAAATAATAAAATTTTCTATTGACATGTAATATTTTATTTTAATTAGATTATAAATTGTTCATTTCAAATATTTTAGCACCCTGATTTTGATACTTAAAATCTACATGATTTACTCCTAATTTCTTCAATGATTTGATTATTGAATTATGTTTTGAAGGATTTGCATAGACAAAAAAATGTCCTCCTCCTCCTGCCCCTGTCACTTTTAATGATTCGGCACCATTTTCTATTGCTTTTTTACTTACCATTTCAATTCTTTTGTTACTAACCCCTTTTGTAAAATTACGTTTAGCTTCCCAACTTTTATTCATAATATCGCTAAATTTTGTTAAATCATTTGCTTTTAGTGAATCATACATTTCTAATGCTAATTCTTTAGACTTGTGTAGAGCTGAAATTGTAGTTTCATTTAATTGATTTATGGAGTCTATTTGAGATTGTAATATTCCTTTGGAATGTTTTCTTTCTCCCAAGCGAAATAATAGTGAGTTATCTTGTAATTCTTTTGCCGTACTTTTTTTCAAATTTATTGGTTTTACAGTAACTTTATTTTTTGTAAACTTGTATAAATTCAATCCTCCAAAAGCAGCAGCATATTCATCTTGTTTTCCTATTCCCCACTTTAGAATATCGTGACCTATTTTGTATGCCTTATTAGCAATTTCATTTGGTTCATTTTTTTTACTTTGTAAATGTGATATTACATTAACAAAATTAGTTGTTAACGATGATGATGCCCCCAATCCTGAATTTGGTTCAACATCTGCACTCAAATACATATCAATTCCTTTTTTAAATTTCATGTATCTTAATCCTACAATAATAATTTCATGCCCTTGTAACATTTTTGTTGAAGAATATTTTTTTGGAGTTAAATGTGATGCAAAATCTGGAGAAAATCCTTGTAGTTTATCATCTTTTCTGAGTTTTGCAATTACGTACGTATAACTATTAATTGTATTTGATACTGAGTATCCGTCATATTTTTTATGATATTCTTCTAAATCTGTTCCTCCCCCTGAGAAACTAATTCTAAGTGGGGCTCTACCTATTAACACACAAAAAATTTGTTTGAATAATATAATAATGTTGGAATATACTTTAATATTAAAAAATTAACTATTTTTAATTTTAAACAAAGTTGATATTTTCCATATTTTGTATATACTGTATGAGTAATTCTTCATCTATATCTGATTCTTTTGTGAGTATTGTGATTTTAAATTATAATGGATCTGAATATATAGAAAAATGTTTAAAATCTGTTTATACAACTGTTGGATGTAAATTTGAAGTTATTTTAATTGATAATGCCTCAACTGACGGTAGCCAGTTAATTTGTAAAAAAAAATTTCCTCAGATTAGATTATTTCAAAATAATGCAAATTTAGCTATAGCTGGAAGAAATATTGGTATTGATAATGCACTAGGAAAATATATTGTATTTTTAGATTCTGATGCAACTGTTCATCCTTATTGGCTACAAAATTTGATTAAAAGTTATTTGCTTCACGGTGAAGGTCTATACCAAGGAAAAATTTTAAGAATGAATAATACTGATGAAATAGTTAGCTCTGGAAATTTATTAAATATTTTTGGATTTGGTTATGCGCGTGGAAGCGAAGAAAAAGATCTTGGTCAATATGAAAAATTTATGCAAATTAGTTTTCCTGTTGGTGCTTGTATTTTTTCTTCACTTCATGTAATTAAAAAGATTGGCTATTTTGATGAATCAAATTTATTATATTTAATGTACGATGATGTTGATTATGGTTGGAAATCTTTAACTTTTGGAATCTCTTCATTTTATGAACCCACATCTATTATTTATCATCCTGCAAGTACCAGTTCTAAATTAGATTCACACAAAATGTTTCTCTTGGAACGTAATAGATGGATTTCTTTATTTTCATATTATTCAACAAAAACTCTTGTTAAAATTTTTCCTTTATTTGCTATAATTGAATTTGGATTGTTCTTTTTTTTATTAACAAAAGGAATGGGATTTGCAAAAATTAAATCATTTTTTTCAATACTTAAAATGGCTAATGCCATAAGACAGAGAAAAATACAATTAAACAAGAATAGAAAACTTCCTGATAATGAGATCATAATTCATTTTGTAAATGAAATATTTGTTCCTGGATTCATGACTAAAAGCAATTTTTCAATTTTTGTTTCTAATGTAATAAAATGTTTAAGTGGATTTGCACGAAATTTAATCTAATTTTTTGATAAATATTTTTTGGATTATTTTTATTTTCATATTACTAGTACTAATAGAAATTCTATTGTGGGGTTGTATTTTTTTTTATTCCTGCTGAGTTCAGTTTTAACTTGTCATAATTTTTTACTTTAATTATAAATAAATTAAATATAATTACAAGATGGTTTATACAAATTCTTTATTTTCTGCATATAGCATTGAAAGTTTTATTGTAGAGTCGTTTGACATTTTAGAAGTACTAACTTTAAAATTATTTTTTCTCAAAAAATCTACTAATTCATCTAGAGAACCAGTAT